>Ga0116227_10001124_pt1 | contig 57935 bp, 40 predicted proteins | sample S1TSphgellanicum_FD_89693 | JGI IMG/M metagenome (GOLD analysis project Ga0116227, IMG submission 89693) | Host-associated microbial communities from peat moss isolated from Minnesota, USA - S1T2_Fb - Sphagnum magellanicum MG | ecosystem: Host-associated > Plants > Peat moss > Unclassified...
GAGTTTGGGCCCTCCCCCCCCGGCGCCAAAAACAGCCCCCAACCGCGGCGGAAACGGGCGGGCCCCCCCACAGGAGAAAACGAAAAACACCCCCCCCCCCCCCACCCCCCCCGCCCCCCCCCCGCCCCCCCCAGGTCTCCTTCCGGAAAGCTACTCCCAACCTCTTTTTCTTTCCAAAAAGAAGAAAGAGGACAATTTGAATAGGCTGGAGCATAATCCCATTCTAGAGATAGCTAAAATAACATTCCCTTCCCCGCACTACTGTCCTTTTTTCATTAAAACAATTTCCTTTTTTAGACAAAAAAACATTAGGAAAATTTTACTAATTTTTGGGAGAATTTTGCACGATTATATATATATATATATATCAACTACGGTCATACTTAAGTAGTAAAATCCCTACTTAAGTAGATATAAATAATTTTAATCCCAATTTTTTGGGGAAGGAAAAAAAATCACTTACAAATCAGGACCATTGCTATTTATCAGTAGCAACTTATGATTGTTTGGTTTTTGCTACTTAAGTATGACCATAGTTGATGTTTAGGGTTATCATCTATGATTGCATTGACTTGGGTTTTGGTTTCAAAGTTCCATGCTTCTTCAATGATCATCCTGCAAAGAGACTACCCTACTAATTCCAATACCTCACAAAATAATACAAAGAAGATTGGGATGATGTGTTGAAGTACAATGATTGATGTTTAGGATGGGTTTAGGCCAAAAGGGTTTGCTATTAAAGACAAGATAATTTAAGGCGCATTCACACTTGGTGTTAAGTACTCTAGTATTAAAGTCCCCTAAAACCAAGCTAGTCATTTAGAACCTAAACCTATTTATCATGAAGATTTTATGTTAAGTTAACATCACTTAAATATTAAACACACCCATTTAACATTGTGTACCACCTAAGATGCCACCTAGATTTGTTCACTTAACACTGACTTAACATTAGGTGTGAATGCACCTTAAGTTTAGGATAATGATAATCAATGTAGTATATGGATTAACTCAAGTTTTAATAACAACAAAGCAAATCCAAACACACAACACACCCTTAAAAAGACCTGGGCAGATTTTTGTAGTGTAGTTGGAGAGCATGTTACTACTGCCTGTACATCTTTCTGTGCTGATGGCAGGCGTTTTTACCCAAAAAAAAAACTAAAGACCTGCCCTCCTTTTCTTTTATTTTGTTCCCTTCAATACTCAGTGAGTATCTGCACAGAAAAAAAAATTTAAACAAAGTTCCTCGGGCATTGTCGTTACATAAGATAAAGCCCTTGGCCATGGGTTGGCCATGGGTTTTATGTACTGTGTAAAATCTCCAATTTTCATTTGGGATGAACAATGACACAACACTAGAAATTTTACATTCACAATCCATCAATGTTCAACACTTTGCAATGTGTTTTCTTTTTTTCTTTTTTTGTAATACACGTGATGTCTATGTGTCTGAAACCTTCATACATACCTACGGATGTACTTACCCTTCCTCTCTTTTTCAAACTATAAACCTATTGTTCCTTTGTACAAACCTACAACCCCTCCCAGATTTAAGACAGGCAAAGAATTGCCTGGATTGTGATTAGACCCGAGATTCTTTGAAACCGAGTGACCAATAACCCGACCAAACTAAAAATGTAAGAAAGAGGAATGACACCATGATCTGCATACCGGCCTGTAAAGCATGATCACACAAAGATTGGATCCACCCACCACCCCCACCTCCCCTCCCACCAATTTCTCCTCCTTTTGTAAACAAAAACCTGGGCTTCTTTGCCCTTTAGTGCTGCCAATTATTTACTTGGAACCAACTTATGATATTTTCCTAATGCAACAATCCAGACACAAACATGTGGCAATGTTCAGACTCAAGAGGAGGAGACTGACAGTTGAGGGGAGGGTGGCCGGGTGAGGGAGGTGGGGGGTGGTGGGGTGGGGCCGTTTATCAACGGCTCTAATACAAAAGTTTCATACAGCCATGGAAAAGAATGATGATGGGTCGGGGCCCAGATAGAAAGAAAAGCATAGGCTAGGCGGGCAGAAACGACAGATTGTTGCCGACCTCATGCTGAAAGGCTTTTTGAGCAGGACCCAAGAATACAGGGGGGGGGAGGGGGGTTCAGTTGGCACCCGCAAGTTGAGGGCCAAAATATCTACTAATTTTCTGCCACTCTGAATCTAAGTTCAAACTTCAAACATCTGGTCTCTTCAGAGACATCTGATAATAATAATAATAATAATAATAATAACTTCAAACATAGTTGGAGGGAAACCATATATGTTGCAAGTAATTAGCTATATTGAAGCTGCCATCAGTGTTTTGCTCTTATCAATTTTTTGATAAAGCAAAAAAATTGATGAATTTTTTCTTTAAAATATTTTTTTTCCTCCATAAATATAATCACCAAATAGAAAATTAAAATCACCTCAAAAAATCACTCACAGCATGTTCATATTTTTTCCCAATTTTCCTCTTTAAAAATTCACAAAATAGCGAAAAAAAATCTACCAAACAATCACCAATTGCACAGAAGAGAAAGATGGGGAGAGGGAAGGAGGGAGTGGGGTAACCCTCAAGCAGGGTCAGGAAGACAAGTGGCTCTTAGTTATTACATATATGGGGGGCCTGATGTTCTTTTAATATTTATATGCTTCCACGGACGACAGACATTTGCACATGCATCACGAAAACAAGGTGTGTGGTGATCTTGTGGAGAGCAAAGATACATATTTGCTTGCACTTGTGCGGATAGTAGATATGTTTGTGAAGTATGTGGTGAACAAAAGTGTTGTTTGACGGAGAGTCCACGGGAAGTTGTTGTAGGGGGGCAGGGGAGGGAGGGAAATCATGGACTCTGCCAAGAGCCACAAAAGGAAGGTATTGACTCAGTGGACCATTTGCTTTTTTGCAGGAAGAACACACACATTTTGCTTTGCTTCTTTCCTTTGGCCGACCAGCTCTAACAGACACACCAAAAGAAAACAATTTTGCACTTTGCCAAACTCCCTTGTCTGGGATTTGTTGTTTGATTTGGTATGGGGATTTCATTTTATTTTTTAATGGCCGCTGAGTTTCATTAGAGAGACCGACAATAAGTTAACCCCTAAACACCAGGGCAGACGGATTTGGTTCCACTTTTTGGTGTATATTTGGCTTTCTCTCTGATGTTTACGGGTTAACTCTGATGCAAGTTATTTGTTCACATTGTCGGCGGATTCAGAAGCAGCTTAGCCTGCCTTAGCATATTTAAGTACACTAATTGATGACAATGTGCATGCAGGCAGTAGCTGTGCACACAATCTGATTTGTTTTGCCCACTAACAATTTGGATGGATGTTTAAATTGCTGACCTCACATGTTATAAGGGAGAATGATATCCATCGCCTATTAAGGGTTTGATGTGTTGATTTTCAAAGGATCCCAACATGCCATGCAATATTACGATAATGTCTACACATAATGATTTGGATGAAGTATAGTATTATGAAACTGAGTTTGGAGTTTGGACCTGTACAAAATACAATGATCTTCAAAAGGATTAATACAAATATGATTGCTTTCGATTGGTCAGCCATGATGATTGACCCTTGTGAGGATAGTTGAATGATTTTTTATTATATGTTATTCAATTTTTCATGTTTACTATTGGAGATGAGGAAATTAATTAACACTTTATGTTGGATGTGATAAACATTAATAAATGCCCATATAAAAGGTGTGAGTGGACCCAATAAAGGGCATGGGCATGCTTTCAGAGAAGTACAAACTATTTTTTTCGTTTAGATTTTTTCATTACTATCAATATTAACCTTGGGAAGGTGAATTTGCAAATTTCATATGTTAAAGGTTAGATTGGTAGAAGTGTCAAAGAGCACCATCACTTTCTGCCCTTAGTAGCAAGGGCAAGAGGAATTCAACAATATGTTGTCACCTTTTCAAAGTGTTTCAATGTTGAAGCTTTGCAACAAAAAAACCTCCACACAAAACAGCCTGCCTAACCAAAGAGACACCAACAAACAGATTAACGCCAATAATGGTGTCCACTCAAACACAATTGAACATTCTATTATAAAATAATGTTTCATTTCCTATGCTATTATCCTCTTACCAAATGTATCACACCATATGAAAATGAAAGAGTCCAATGCATGTGTTCCTTACAATTATAGCTTAATATTTCATTTGTTTCAATGTTTTCCTACTAACAAGTCTATTACACAATTCATAAATGAAAAGAGTCCAATGCATTTGTTCCTTGTAAAACCATTGAAGTTCTCTATATGTTGTTTTTCCATATATACCATACCTATGACTCGTGTTTGACACTAATTAATTTCTAAAATGGCTAGCTGAAATTAAAGTAAAAAACTAAAAGCAATTTAGCAAAATTCTAGAAAATCAATTTTTGTACAACTCTTTTCATGAGTTGACAATGCACACATGAATTTTTTTCATAACCCATTGACAAATTCAAATCAAAAGGCATGTTTCCAAAAGTATATACTTTTTAAATAAGGTGGTGCTAGACTCATTCGTCAAACAATTTTTTTGTGGTTCAACTTAATGCCCGATGGCACTATTGGCACAATGTTTCAAACCTTCCATTCAATTGCTATATTCACATTACATTTCACATGCAATTCTTTTTAGTACAATTGATTGGGGATTAGATGATCAAAAAATCAGATTTATTGGTTATGTTTTTAAATGTAAACATAAAATCTAGAATAAAACATTTGGCATGGGTTGGAATTGGTCTAAACTAAATGTTTGAATTCAAAATTTCAAGTACATAAACAAGAAATGTTTCTCAATAACACATTTGATGAAAGGAAGACACGACTAGCTTGTACTGAGGTACATGGCTAATAGTTGATCCCAGTAGCTTACATATGATAACATTATACACACACACAAACACACAAATTGATCTTGGTTTCTAATGAATCAGTTATACTAAACATCAACTTCAAAAATGTTCAATGTGGTGTCTATACATAACAATTTATGATTACTTGAGTATATATATTTGACATGGTGAAATGATTTACTTAGTCACTCACACATGCATTCAAAGCAATTTGAAAGATTATCGGTAAGGTTGAAAGGATGGTAATATTTGCATCATTTGTTTCATAACACAAGAACAAGAAACCTCATTTGCACAACATTTGTAACTGGCCATACATTACATAAGAATGGGGTTGTGAACTAGTTTTTGTTAACCTTGGTAACCACATATTTGGTTTTCTATAATAAAAAAAATGCATAATGTGAACTTGTCTTTGGGTCTTCCTTTCATCTTCTACTCTCTTTTTCAATCTCAAACTTTATTATTTGCAAAATTAAAAAAATTATTAAATCAGGGTGAAACTCAGTACCACAATATCTAATGCATGACACTCAAATTATCACAAAATTCGTTGTAATCTGAGTTTCACCATCACTTTTCTCCCTTTATATATATATATATATATATATATATATATATATATTCCTTTCCCCCTTAATGACCAAACTCAAGATATTGATAAATATCTCTAATATCTGTATATATGAAATATTTAATTAATTTCAATGTCTTTTCAATGCACTTCACCTTGTGTTTAGTTTTGGAGAAGCTTTTGTGATAAGCAAATTACAAAAGATATGCCTACAATGAGTTACGCATACAATATGAAATTATATAGGTTGAAAGCTCCCCTAATGAACTAATATGTTGATTGAACTGTGAGAATATATATATATATATATCCACACACACATATACAAAGGTACGATTTAGCATTTATTCTTTTGATCTGTCAGATGAAACTAGTGTAAAAGTTACATATTTTGAGTGTTCAAACAAGTAACCTTGATTCTAGCTATAGTAAAGTAGGTGACAAATTGGGAGATTCTTCCGTATGCTTGAGAGCCATGTGCTTTTCCACACATGTACATGCACGTTTAGGTGATGTTGATTGTGACAAGATTGGGAGTCAAATATGTCAATTGTTTGGCTAGACATTAGACTAGCTAAACCCATTCTGCAAAGGACTCAGCATGGTACATTTTAAATTCATCCGTTCAAGGTTTTGGCCTCAAAGCACAATAAAATTCAACTGTCAGGTCTGAATCACGCACCTCAAAGTTCAAGGACTTAAGATTGAGACATAAACTTAAAATTTTTGTGTTTATTATTTTTTATACTCATTACCGGCCAAAAATTTCAGAATTAAAAAACCAAGTCTCGAAGTTAAGATTTAAAATTTAATTAATTATTTGAAAGCTTGTTGCTGAATCCAATCAGGGAGTACAGTAATGTGCAACCTGCAATCATAACATGTGAAATTTTCAACAAGTTATAAATGTCAAGCACAAGTTACATGTTAAGAAAATCTTTGTTTTCTGCCCATCAGGATTCAGGTTTATCTAACATTTCCCTACTCTTGGGTGTGGCAATTTAAACCCTAAAACTATTTGAATGTTTAAATGGGTCGATCAGTTCAAAATTATTGCAAATGGGTTTAGTGTTAAGGGCAACTCACATGGTCCAATAAGTTCCAAATGATCACATAAACTGGAGATCCAATTTATGTATATTTGACCAGGTGGGGGTGTAAATGGCCATTGGAAAGTAGCATCCATAGTCTTCAGTTCACAAATTAGGAAGGCTAAAAGTTTGTGAATGTTAGTTTTGGAAAGATCATTCCCAACTGCTAACTTACTAGGTAAATATACTTTGTGGGGAACTTACTAAGTAAACTTACTTTGTGACCTCTTGTAAATAGATTTTCAATAGATTTACATTTTCAATAGAAACTGCAAATCATGCAATTCCTCAATCATAAGTAGGACTTCTCAATTATTTGTATGACAATAATACCTATATCTTCCATGTGGAACATTTCGAAGGCAAATCCATGACTTGTTTTTGCCACCCACCACTTCATAATGTGCTATAAATTGCTGGTTTCTTTGAAATTCAGCATTGAATTGTGCAGTTCTTAGATTTTATGAGTATTTGTGATTTCCCTTGAATTGAATTTTTGGATAGTAATTGTCACTCGGGAGGTATTCCATCATTCACCCTTATCTTCTTAGGGTCAGGTGCTTGCCACTGGCACGTAGAACATCTAGAGGTCTAGTAAATAGTCTACAAAATTCATAAGAATGTGGCAGAATAGCTGCCAAGTTTCAATTACATCAGATAATGGCCATGTGTTAGACCTGACTTAGGGCCACCGGCCATTTGGCAGATCTATCTCCCAATGGCCATTTCCCAGTATATGGAACATCATGAGTAAGGTCTTTAACAAATAGTTTACAAAGTTCCTAATGATGTGGTAGCATCTGTCCCAAGTTTCGATTATGTCAGATAATGGCCATTGGTCAGACCTGGCCATGGCACTCAACCGGTCCTCCCAATGGCCATTAGTAACACATAAAGGGCCTCAATGGCTGATTCAGCCCATTTTCCCTCCATCCGTGATGGTCGCCTTACTCCCAATTCAGCCATTCTACCTTGTGCTTTCCCCTCAAGCTCTATGGTGCTATCATCACCATCTTCAGGCCCTTTACACTATGGATCAGGCCATACATGGTGCATTTTGCGATGTAAACTGTCACCGGGGCAGCCTGGCTCACCTGGTTGACTAGCTTACTGGGCAGTATGCGCTCATAATTATCCTTTCTCTAGTACCTTATAATGTTCTATAGAATGTATGTAGACATATACACAATTCAAATACACCCACATTTTGTAATTACATTTTTTTTCCTACAGATCTGCTTTGCTCAGTTGATTTGTTACACTGGCTTTCACATTTTAAAATAATGGCAGTTGCGTGTATAGAACAGACTGGATAAGCATACAACTTTTGGCTTCAATAGTGTTGTAACTTGTAACATTACTAAAATACAACAAAACCAGGCTTGCCATATGTCTGTGGCACAACATACTAAAAATAGGGTCCCCTTTTGCCAGAAAGTTACAGGGTGCTGGTTTCCATTTCAAAATAATATGTTCCTAAGAAGTATTGTATAGTTGTGACATGTGGTCTTGGAATGGAATGCCCAATAGTTATTCTCTTTGGTAGTGTGTCACAAAAATCAAATAAAAGATTGATGGCTGAAACCATCAAAGGGGAGACAAAAAGGGAAGGCCAAAGAAAGGCCCAAAGACGCATAGCCCGCAGGATCCAAAAAAGGGAGAGAGCTAGTCTCTCTTGTGGTAAGAAGCTATCTCACCCACAACCCTTCTAATGTCAACTACATGCAAATGGTGAGATCTAATAGTAATGGGAGGTCTAGAACAAGCATCACTCGTCAACACAATCTTCCTCTCTATAGCAAAGGCTAAAGCACGTTGAAGAAAAATACTAACACATTGCTTAAAAAATTGAATGCAAAAAAGCAAGGATAAATGACCTCCTAATCATCTATCGTGGAATAAACACGCACATTCCCTTATGAAACAATCCATATCACACCTAGGTGTGTCATGCACCTCCATGGCCATTGGAATAAAGTTGTGCCCTTCATGAAACCCTATATACTTGCGGATCTTAACAATGGCGTTAAGTTTTACAACTGCACTTGTTGGTTGACTAATGACATTTGAAGGCACAGTCTCCCGCGTCAAATCAATACCCACCACATTAACAATGAAGACCTAGTCCTCTCGAATCATGTAAGGATCGGTTTATAATGAAACTTTTGACATAAGAACGTACCACCACTTTCTCCATATAGTGTGCCCATTTTCTCAAGCGAAGGCATCATGACATTTCGGATTGCATCATGTGTGGCTATCCACTAACCTCCAAACGAACAACAAACTAAGTGTGTGCCAGATGCATCCAACCCATGTCCACCTTCACACATGAAAAGATTAAATGTCAAGGGCTAAATCAAACCATGACAAAAAACACAATGTTGAGGTGAAAATAAAGTGTGCGATGCGAAACGAACGATAAATGGCCTAACAACCAACCATAGCCCTGCCCCCTTGCCCAAACAAAAACGAATGTGAGCTCTGGATGCTAAGAATATGGAATCATCTTCGAAGATAAACCTAAGGGATGTGTCGTGGTGGATGTCCATCAAATATGCATGTAGACTTGGGGCGCTAGTAACTGTTAAACTCTTTAAAAAAGGGCGCATCTCCCTAACTATAAGAGGAAGGCCATCTTGTGCTACACGTAAACATGACTGAAACATGTGTGGGCCCCCCTCAACCTGAAAAACATACTCCTCCAAAATGGGTCTATCAAAAATATGAAACCTAGAACATAAATACGAAACCACCAAAACCCAATTCCTTAGAAAATCAAATGGGACACAATCCTCCATAAAGAAAAAGCCTATACCACCAAAGGATATCGGTACTCAAACCTAACACCTCACTAAAAGGCCATAAAAAGACTCCCACAATCCTGGACCCATAATGTCTTCGCATACTTGCATAGCTACATAACTCTCCTATCAAAATTCATTAAAAAATATAAGAAGGAAAAAAAAGGAAGTATTGTCCATGTGAGATAAGAAGGTCGACAAGCCACACATGAAGACAAAACGCCCAGAACAACCTACGTGTCTCCTGGGAAAAAAAAATCATCTATATGCACCATGTCTTGAAATAAAGTCTCATTCAAAAAATGCATGGCAAAGTCCTAAAAACCCACTAGCACACCCAAAATGCGTAAACCATTTTTGACCAAAATGCAACCATGAGGAATCTCTATGCTTAGAGAGATCCTTAATGGACTCCAAAGCTTGCACTTCGACACCTTGACCTTAAACCCAACTAAGGTTAATTAGGTTGAAAGGTGGTTAAAGGTGCGGGTAATCTTAATCAAAGGCCTCATGATGTGGGTATTTTTTGCTAAGGATGGAAAGACGCCTGAAAATGACTCAATAATGGTGATCCCCTCCACATGTTGCCCATGTTAGTAGTAAATAAAAGATTGAACACCATAAAACAACTTGATAAAAAGGACAATGTTCACCAAAAGCCCCCGACATCACACAACTCTTTAAAAATAGCAACTTGAGAAATGCTTTTAAATGCGTTTTTAACATCGACCTACATCATGGCCCAATCAAGGTGTAGGTCGAGGAGGTTGAGGAGGGTTCGGATGCCAAAAAGGATGGCCTCACAACCTCCAGGGGTTGATGCTCCAAACTGATGGGGGAACAGTTGTTCTTGAAACGGCCTTCAAACTCACTTCAAACAGGGGACATTCAAAACATATAGACAGAAACTTTCAAGGTTTTTTAAACTTTAATTAAACATCAAGACTTCAATTTAAACTAAAATTCAAAATTTTAAACCAAGATGCAAACAGATTGAAAAACATGATGCTTCAACCAGATTTAAACATACAAAGTCAAGACCTTCAAAAAAATTCAAACAAACTTAAACACAAATTTAAAAAGAGATAGTCCAACTCAAGAGGACTCAAATAAACATAGACTTTCTAACTCAAACATAATACAAAATACACAAATCAAACGTATTCAATGTTCATTACTCAAACAAACACAGACTCAAAAAGACTTTGATAGACACAAATTCACAAACTCTCTTAAAATAAATATATTTTAAAAGACACAAAATCAAACATATTCATTGTCTAAAAACAGACTCAAATTCATATGTAGACAAATAGACATAAACTTAGATAGACAAAAATTCACAAACTCTTTAATTTCAACAAAATTAAAAGGACACAAATCTTCACTACTTAGAAACAGACCTAGACTCATAAAGACACAAACAAACACACATACACATAATCAAATAAACTCAATAAAACCCACAAACAAAACTTCAATGGCACATCCTCAAATTTAATATTTTAATTTCTTTAGCAAAAAACCACCCAACTTTGACCAAAAGTTCATCATCGAAATGACCTTAAACCATCTCCATTATAACTTAATTCAAAATTTGCCTAGGTTTTTGCTCCTTCTAGTCATTAAAGCATGTGTCATATGGGAAGGTGTTTATAATGAATTTTTTTTTAGAATACATCCCAACAACCATTTGCAAGTCTTCATTAAAGCGATACCTCAATTTTGACTTTATGAAATATAAGGTGGAAAATGTTCATTCATCTTCCACTAACCCCAACATTTGCACTATTGCTATCTCTACCAACTTGAAAATTTCTAGGAATGAATGCCTCAAAATGCAGGAAGCCTCTAATGTTCTCCATAGTCGTGTCAAAGGATTGGCATGAAATGGAACCTCCATTGTTGCAATAGCATTGGACTTCATCATAATCTTGAATATGCTAACTTGCATTTTCAAGACCACTTGCGGATAAAAATGCATGGACAAATCCTGGCCAATTCCAAGAATGTCCTTGAGTTTGAAAGTTTGATAAATTGTAAACATTACTTAGTGCAATAATGTGATTTCATCAACTTTAAATGACGATTGAAATTATCTTTTGCATCAACTTGAAGCCAATATTACAAATTTAGCAAATTCCCATAACGTCCATGATATGAGACGTTGGAAACCTTGAACTTAATTCCAAAGTTAGTGATTCTACTGTAACTACATATAATACCACTCAAAGGACAAGTGATTACCACATTATAAACTCCAACCAAGCATCAAGATTTTAATGGCAAACCTTGAAAGCAATAGAAAAAAAGTTACAAATAGATTCAGACATACTTTTTTTTTCTACTACTTTCAACAAACTTTTAAGCTTACAAATGGACTAAAATAGATTATGACAAAAACAGACTCAAAAAATGATTCACAAATAACCTTTTTTTCTATAAAATCCATATTCAAGTAAGCTTAGGCAAGCTTAAGCAAAGTTAGATTTGCATTAAAAAAAACTTAATTACAAACATGTTTTTTTTAACAATTGTTTTTTAAACAAATGCATGTAGCATCATGCTAGGTTTTTAAAAAAGTTTTCTTCAAAATGTACAACTATACTACATGAATTTTCTACATATTTAAACAAATTTAGGCAGACTTAGGTTAAGTGAGACATATTCAAACATATAAAAATGTAGACTAATTTAAACTAATTCAAACTTACAAAAATTCAAATTGACTTAGACTAATTAAAACAAACACTTAGATTCAAACATACTCAAATACTCAAATATTAACTCAAATACTTGATAAAGGATTAAGATAGATAGAAATAAAATAAAACATGGACAAATTCAAACATAGTCACTACTCAGACAAATTCAAATAGAAACAACTTTAAACAAACTCGAACATACATAGACTCAACAAATTTAAATAAATACAAACTCAAAATGGGTTCAAATAGAAAACTTGAACAAGATGCCTTTACAACATCCACAAGACCATTGAAAATTTCATGAGACACCTGGATCTTTTAGCCATGGGCATCTAAACATGTAGCCCAAAAAATGAAACTTGGATAATCAAAACATAAATATTCAACACTCAAAGTGTTGAGTTCCAAGGAACTTGCTTTCCACTACATATGCATTATGTTTTGAGTGCAATCAACCAAATCATGGAACTTTTTGAAAACATCATATGTATACTTCATGGCAAGATTTGAATAATGAGTATATAGTTGTCCTTAACAAATCTTGATTGTTGCAACTTAATCACTAACAAAAACATCCCTTTTTTTGTGCAAATTTGATTAGTCCCTAAATAGTTTCCAGCTTCGGCATCAAACAAGAAAGGGAAATGAACAAATCCACATCATAAAGAAGCTTGAAATTCACTCGAATAACCATCAGAATTCGACTATTTTCAACCATTTTTGCAACTAATGGCATGTACATGGAAAAAACCCATTTTGATGGACTGAACATGTTAATTCATTCTGTTTTTACATTTTGCAAGATTTTGTTCCCCTTTGCTTTCATCAAATCTACAAGTTTCAAAAACTAAAGGTGTTTTTTTGGGCTATGGAAAAAAAATAACAATGACTGAAGCAAAGCAAATATTATATGTGTTTCACAACAAGGATATGAAATAAAATTTGCATCGCTAAATTGGTGTGATGTGGTATGCAATGAATGCCTTTGAAATGGGAACAAATTTATTTTGTAATTGTTGTGTAACGCCATTTCTCATCCCTTGGAAAAACATTTACACCATTAGCACCAAATGACAACAATTTTGCAACAACATTTGCATTAAAAACACTTGTGTGTTTTTTCAAAGCATCCATAATCATTTTAATCATATTATCAAAACCGCTTCCTTCAGTGACTTGCTCTAAAGAAATCAATACAAATAAATGACACCAATTTTGTATAACATAACAATGAATTGAAATCCATGATTGGTTATCAATCCTAATGACTTCATCTCAAGAAATAGCAAGATACCTCGAACCTACAACAATCTCTTGCATTTTGTTAAGCACTTGATTGTGTAAGCATTTGGCCATGACCCAACTAGTAGAATCATTCTAGTGATTTTTACGGTTCATGGGAACATTGAGAAAAGAAAATAGTGATTTCATGGCCTCAAATTCCAACAATTGGACACCCCTATTGTAACAAATGCAAAATGATAACAAATTGTTGCCACTTTCTTCCTCTTTCCCCCTTCAAGCCTCCCTAAATCATTTATTCAACAATGGAAATACGACTTCGCTAAAAGTATGGTACTTCATTTTTGGCATGGCTACATTTCTTATTCACATAAAATTCCTTTTCTTTCGTACCCAAATGTGGCATATCTTAAACTACTTTTGTTTTTCCCTCATGCTTATTGAACGTGTCAGATTTAGGACCCAAAATGACATCACAATCGAACACGCAATGCACTTCACACAATTAGTATCTCCAAGATCATTCTTAAACATTTATGCCCATGAAAATTGTGTAGCCTAAATCTTTCTGCACTTGCGAAAAACATTGTAATTTTTTTTAGATTTCTTCAACAATGGCCCATCTTTTTAGTTTGGCAAAACCTAGATCTCATATAGGTTAGGTGCAACAATGAAAATGAATGTTAGTAAACCACTTGGGCACATTAATTGCGCAATAGGATTATTGCACGTTGATTTCAAGTTTGATTCAACCTTGATGCCATTCAAACTTGCCTCAGAAGATGGCATTGTTAAAAACTTGGGTAGGATCACCAAAGGAGAGGCGTTATCATAATTGTGACTAGACTTGAAGAAAAAAGGTAGCATAATGTTTGTTGCTTCACACTTCACATTCCTTATTGAAGCCATTACATTCACACAACATGAAATAGAAAGCTGCTTCAAAAGAAACCCGTGCACACTATGCACAATGCACAATGCATAGTGCACAGCGTTGAAACATAAATTGTTGAAACACAAAGTCTAGATATCACATATTCACCAAGCCTTGACTCTCGACTCTTGACTCACTTAGTCTTGATTTTCGACCACTAACTCACGACTCCCAACTCACTAAGAAATCAAACTCAAGCTTTAGTTCATGATTGAGAAAGCATACAAAAAACAACAAAAGACTTTAACACTTCAGCATAAATTTGCAATGTTCACAACTCAAAAACAACAAATGACAATGCAAGATATTTTAGCACGTTATGCAGTGCTTATCACCTAATTCTTACTACTCAAAAAACATACAAAAAACATCAACCTAATTTCCAAAAAAAAAAACAAGGAGAAAAGGAAAATGTACCTATATTTCAAAGTTCGAGATTCATAGTGTCACGCATCAATTTGATGACCAAAATGGCGCAATGGCACACCCCACTACTTCACATCAATGCACAAGCTTGAAGCTCCAACCTTTGCCACTCCTACTCCTAATCTCCATTGTCCAGCACTCATGGCGATGGTTGTTCCATAATCATCCCAAGGACTAGTGATAGAAGATAATAACCTGATAACCTTTTTGGTGAAGGATCCATCGTTCATGGAGTTTGTCAATGACTAATCTAGATCTAATGGTGCAAGTTGGTGATAGATTCTACATCACAACTAACTAAACTAAGCGATTTATGCTAGGATTTCCATCACATTGTGGCAATCAAACTTTGCAAATGTGACAATATATGACAATTTTATTTTATTTTATCCTTTTTTCCTTTAGGTGGATTTCACAAGGCACTTTCTTCCATTGCTTTTTGGCGATTTTTTGCCAATAAAAAAAGGCTAATTGGAAATGACTATGTCAACACATCAATGAGAGGTTTGTTGTGCAAATGAAAGAAACATGTGGAGTTGTTCATGTATTGCTTGGAAATCAACTATTTAAACTATGGATGCAGCAACATTTCATATTACATCATGTGTCCCCATATATTCATTGACCCATGTGTGCATTTCAAGAAATGGATGCACAAAAGGTCAATGTTAGGTTGAATATACACATAACAAGGGAGGCTTGCCATTAATAGATGGAAGAACATTAATCAAACTCAAATGGTAGTGGCGATATTGTTAATGGTAGGCAAAATATGGGGATGACTTATCATGTCATGAGCCATGATCCCACTCCTAAACTTAAACATGAAAGGAAGCAAGTTCAATAAACTTCAAATGTATTTTGAAAAAGAATGTTGAAAGAAGGTATGTTGGTGCACATTTTTTAACATACAATCTTGAAGGTTTGAAAATTAAAATGCCCAAAACTTTGACATTAACTAAAGGAATGTTAAATGAAAATGGGGTTTTGAAGTCAACTTCGACACCAGCTAAAGGAATGTTAAATGAAAATGGGGTTTTGAAGTGTACTTTGACACCAACTAAAAGAATGTTAAATGAAAATGGGGTTTTGAAGTCAACAAGGAAATTGAATGGGGATGAAGCTATGCATTTGTGGGGTTGCATTAAAAAACCAGTGGCTTGGAGTTGGTAGGCTAAAAACTCAAAAGTTGATGTGACCTCAACGGAAAGCCCTAGAATATGATCATTGGCCATGGTGGGGAAGAGACTAGAAAAGAAATGAATTATTGTTATCCATAACATTAAAAAATGGGTAATGGAAAACAAAAGCCACCCTAAATGATCACATTCTTGACTATAATGAATGAAATATAAAAGGAGTCAAACACGTAGAAAGTACAAACAAAAAGAATAATTGTATGGGTCAAATCCAAATTGGCACATCCATTGCCATGTCATCTTTGAGGTCATTACAAGCAATTTTTTTGAAAAAAATAAATCAACTATATTATTATTTGTGGACCAACAACTAATATGCAATTAAATTTCAACTTGGAATTTGAAGTTTGAAAGTCTAAAATTTGGTAAAAGATACAAAAGCAAGTGACATGTGGTATTGAGCTAGTAAATCTTTTCTATTGCATCATCAACTCTCATGCACATATGTTTGTTCTTGAAATGAACTAGAAAAGATTTTTTAAATTTAAATTTGCACTTTATTTTATTTTTGATGACGTAATTATCATATATGCTACATAATTTATTTATTTTTCCTTTTTGGCTTTCAATCTACAACTAAAGATGAAAAGTTGTTGCAAGTCTTATTGTTCATTTCAAAATGTGAAGGCTTGAAATTCCATCAATGTTTTCTTGTTTATGTTAATCAAAGAAAAATGGTGTTCATTTTGTTTACAAATCAACTTGTGAAATGCTACTTATAATGACAAAGGATTTGGGAAGAGTGAAAAATTTGGTGTTGACAAACGTGTGGTCTTTTTTTGTGTTTAAACATTTGAATCTTAGTGTGAAAAGTGAAGTTGAAATAACATTACTTTTTAAAACACAAATGTTATTTTGTGCATTTATGATAACTTTCATAGTTTGTGTTATAAGGCCTTATTGATAATGTTTGCGTCCATTAAAATCAAAGTTGTATATACAAGGTAACTTGATTTTTAAATAAAAATGTTAATTATGTTAGAAAAATATAATCTTAAAATAAAATGCATATGATGTTATACAATTTTGCTATGTTGCTAACAATTATTTCACTAAATGTGTTGTGGTTCATTGTGTAATAAACCAAATGAAAACTTGTAAAAAAAGGAATGCCAAACAAATTGATGAAACAAAAACCAACTAAGGTGAAATTTAACCTCAATACTCCAATTATGCAATGCATTTTGTTTTGAAAACCACCATTGTGTGCAAATATAGGTTGTAGTTTAATATGTGTCAAATTATAATCTATTATTGTTTTGGAATTATTTTATGATAAATTAATTATCAATATTTATGTATGTTACTTGTCAGAACAAAGTTGTGATACTACAATTGTAAAATAGTTTTATTTAGGTTGAAAATATGGAGATGTAGATACCTTCTAAAATACAAGTTTATCTATATGTTATTGACTTCATTTCACAAATGATAATGTTGAATATAAAAATATGCCAAATTTCAAAAGCAAACAATGTGCAATGAAAGAATTGTGATTTATTTCATTTCAACAAAATAGAAGAAGATATCTCACAAAATGAAAATACAATCTAAGTGTTTTAAATGAAAATATTTGATTGTTGAAAGTTTATCATCTTCATGATGACCTTTTGTATGGGAAGAACAAAACCTTTGACATACATAACTTGAACATTATAGATTTATAGTCAATTCATACTTTGATTATAATCAAAATGAAAATTTTATGTATCACAATTTGCACAACTATAATATGCATGCAAAGGTTATTGGGCATGATGTGAAAAATAGTATCATGGCATCACAATATTTGCAAATTTACTAAACAATATAATTAGAATTCCACATAAGTTACAACATGATACTATTGCCAAATCTTTAGTTGTTAAAAAGTTTCAAAAACTATTCCAAATTAATAGTTTCAGTCACAAAATAATGTTTTATCAGTTTCATAATAGTTTTTTTTATCACAAATAGTTACAAGTTAATATCATGAATGTTTCTTAAAGTTACAATTTAGTTGGTTTGCAATATTAAAATCTCATCCATAATGTTGATGAACAATGATCCATGTAAACACCACAACAAAGTGGGTTGATTTTTTTTACCAATCCAATGTGGCACATGATCCACATAAGCACCATGTTGGTACCAACTCAAATTTCCCTATCAATCTGTCATCAAAACTTTCAACTTGGACACTTACTTATAATTGAGTTGCATGTATTTCGTGATCACATATGTTATGACATGTCTAGGGCAATTAATGTAACTCATTTGATAAGACTCAAGGTGTAGAAATACGTGGAATTGCAAATGACCTTTGTAACTAGAAAATTGAGTTGTAGGGCAAGTTACAAAACTCCATTTTCTTTCAGTGATGTTTAAATAAACCTCATTGGGTGAATTCACAACCATCAGATGCATATGGCATTCATTAGGGAATGGAATTTAAACTTTTTAAATTAACTATGAATGGTGCGAGGTTTGAAATTATGCCTAGATGACAGTTTGAAGGATTGATGGGGTTTGAAAGTGAGGCATCATAAGGTCAAGTGAAGTTGGGCCTTGAAAAAAAGGGGGTTGATATGAGATGATAAGGGAAAGGGGTGAAGGCAATGAAATAATTGGAAGTAAAAACCAAAACATAGTACAAGAATAGAAAGTAGGGGTGATATATGTACCCTTGTGTCTTGGAGCAATTTGCCCACATGATTAAGGGGTTCAAGAAATAAAGGGGGAGAAGGCATTTCATTCCCATATGGATTAATCAATATGGTACACACAAGGGTGAAAGGAGGTGCTAAGTGCACACATTTGATCCTTACATTGAATAGTTATTAGATCTATGTTCCACAAAACTTACGCATTATCATGATTGGTGTTATGCAAGATCTTGAAAGCCAACGACTCGTCACATGCCTCTTATTTCCATTCACACATGTGCTTATCAACGACCTCCAAGAACTTTTGTATTAGAATTATTGAATTTATCCCAAACATATCATTATCCTCTTTAGAAATCCAATGGTTCAAATGATTTGCAAATCCATCCATGTATGATGTAATGTATTTTGTTAAAAATGGAAATTAATTTGAGATTTTTATTTTTATAAATTAATTAATTTGAAAACTACATATTAATTCCAAATGACAACATGCCATGATTTCACATCAATCTTTTACATATGGTCATTAAACCTTGTTTGTCCATTAACAAACATGTTCACTCGTAGGGCCAAACACGTCCAATCCATTGTTATGGGTTTGTTCTTGACCATGTTCAATGATGAGATTGGTTGAAATCCAACAATCATCCAAATTATGGATGAACTTTCTTTTTCATGAATGAAAATTTTCAAAAAAACAAAATGAAAAACAAAAATGCCTTTGATTACTTTATATTCTCAATGTTTTCTAGGGGTGTTCTACAAATGGTTGGACTATAGAGTAAGCACAAGCTGGTGCAAAAAAACCGGGTCTTGGGAAATGAATCCACATGTATTGTCTAACTTCAAAAGTTTGGTTGGCCATGAAGTTTGAACCATTCAGAAGTGGAGAATATCTGGCTAGGAGCCAAGTAGTAGTGGACAAATAGCTTTGGAACTTTGAGAAGAATAAAAAAACCAAAAGCAAAAGGGTGCTGTAGAATACCCCCACGTAACCAAAGAATTTTTTTTGTGGTCGTTGGACTTGTACCCCATCAGCTCAACAAATCATGTTTTGCTCATCTTCTTGTGTAGATTTGTCCTATGTGAAACTCACATAAGTAATTCTCAACAACAAAAATGTCTCAAGTGCAAAATCTATGTTTTCGTGACGCTACAATCACACACATCACACAGATAGCTCGATGCTCAATTGGGCCGATGCTCAAGGTAAGTGGTTGTGGGATCCATTCTCATAACTTGGTGTATGCTCAAACTTTGCTACACGTTAATTTGTTGTGGCAATTGGTGGACCCACCAACATAGTAATAATGTTTCTTTCCAGGCATCCTTCTCTTTCTTTCTTTCTTAAAGAAAGAAAAATGAAGGATAGAATAGAACAATGGGCAAACTAGGTCAACTCCCTGGGGCTTCTGAGGAGAAGTACAAATGATTGTCAATGCACACTTAACTTTGTTGCTCTGCTTGGCATGAATCTTTCATATGACTGATGAAGAAGGGCCAATTTAGATTTGTGTGTGACCCATTTAGGAAAGAATCAAGCACGCACTTGATTTCACTGTTTACATGCTTGCTGAAGCAGGTATTGGGCATTCCCCACAGATATTGCATAGGGGTGAAATGTCATGTGGCTAAACACAGCAGACATGACTTCAACACTAATGGGGTCATAAATATTTTCTTAGAATTTGATCCGCCTATGAATACCTAGTTGTTTAATAAGTTGTTTAAACGACAAAGTTATCCGTGATGTAAGAAAAATACAGCGCCAGAACCCTAAGTTGGTCATACACAGGGTGAGATTTTTTTTAAACCTGCATAAAAGTACATTACCATTCTACAGGGGATGAAACTCGGAAAACCATCAATTTTGATGATAAACTGAGGATCATCCTGTCTTTCCTTTTTCATGAGCAACTCCATTGCTGCTACATATATTCTCACTGCTCCTACTATACAACTACTATAATTAGTCTCGAACCTTGTGCATTAAATGCCGAGTTTCAGCATTTCATACTGAGATTTAATAAAATGTCTCTACTTAGGGGATACCACTGCAAGAGGCGATAGGGGGTGAAAGAAGGCCCGAAGACAGGGTGAAGACAGGGTTACTTTTCGAATAGCTCGACTGTTTTCCCTAAGTTTTTGTAGCTTACAATTGTGGAACTAAAAAGAGGCAAAAGTGTGAGGCAACAACAACTGTTTAGTGTTTGGTCACATTGGGGAGTGGGTACGGGTATGAAGAGAAAATTAAGCAAGGAAAGAAATATGTTTCTGCCAGGTCCATGCAAGACCAAATCCCCCATACTCAGGAGTAGAAAACTAGATACCCAACAGAGAAGCCCAACAAGTATTCCAGAGTCACCTGCCTCAAGATCAGGTCTTGTACAGTGTTGGACAGGTATTTGATTTTGGTAATAACCATTGGTTCTGGGTAAAATATGTCAGAATTAGAGAACCTTCAGTATCAGCTTTTTGGGAGGGCGAAAAAATCAGACTCAAAGAACTCCTGGTTCAGGTCGTTTCTTAACAACATCAAGGCACCAAGACTTTTCATGAAAGAAACTGTAAAGAACTGGAGATTTCACACATGGTTATTTGATTTTTCAAAATTTTGAGAACCGTGGTTATATATGAAAACCAGTTCATTTTTTAGAATTGTGGGAATCAATAATAAGAACTGCCCTGATAACCATGGGGGATCTGCGTCTGGATTTCATACCCACATGACACTGGTCTTGTATGCAACAAGCATACCTTTAGGTTCTTCCCCGAGCACTACTACTTAGTAATATAAGTAATTACTACTAGTACAGTGGAAGATTGTGCAGGGCTTCCAAGTTTCCAGGGATCTACTTGCCTACTAGAACTCAGCAGAGGATCCTATGATCATATCTACTTATGGGTTGCTATTATTTTTGTCTGCTTCTTCTCTGAAGTTTTAATGCCCAAGCGCACTATATATAGTATATAGTATATGCTGAAGACCCAACTTTCCTTGTTCCTCACATAGGTTGAAAAAAAATGGTTCTGGGCTTCCTAGGGACCAGAGTGAACTAGCACCCACCAGTGAACCATCCACTGGATGCGCATTATGACTTGGTTGTGGGTGAATCTCAACTGAGGTAAGATCTGTTCTCACCTTTGTAACTCTTTCTGTATAAGAAGTAGATACTATATGTATATAGTTAGATATGTGAGAAAATAAGCAAATACTAGGTAAGTAGATGTTTTATAGACTATACATAGGCAAGGGCTTTTGTTACCAGTGTTGGGTGGGTAAACTATTGATTTTTGGGTATTTATAAGGTATATATATGTGTATATATATATATATGACCACTGGACATTGTTTTTTTAAAAACTTGGCCTTGCTTCTGACATGGGCTTTTCAAGAAATTGGTACTTAGCCTCACCTCATAACTAGACCTTTTATAAGCTCAAATACAAATAACCATACCCGAGTTAGGGGAAAATAACCCAAATTCATATCTTTTTAGTAGTCATCTTATACCCTTATAGTAGGGTTAGGGTTTTGGGTTTTGTAGCTTCCAATCTTTGTTTGCAATTTGCATTTTTTCACAGTGATCCATCTTTTTTGCTATGCACATGGTGGGGAGAGGACAGCCTCAAATGATGTTGTGTGAGATATTTTTGCGATCATTGTGAGAAATGTGAGATTTCATGTCTCCCAAAAGTAGACCCATGTCCTTTCACTTTCTACCGTACAATCTTCGTGTTGTTGAATCAACAATTCGTTATTATCAATGGTGTCTATACATTGGCAAACGTTGTCATCACTAACCCCACTTGAGTTGATTTAGTTTCATGGGTTGTTTTTTTTCATGGGGTTGCGATGACAATTGCAATTCAAGTGGAGGATGGTCTTTATCATGATCGGTTCCCAATGGACATGATTTTCCCTCTAGCTGTAAAAGTTTTTGGATGTTTACACCAGAAGGCAAACATATTTCTTAATCAATGTGCCAACATGGCATGGGGAGCAAAGGGCATTGGAAGCCCTCCTCTATCAATTTTGCGCACATTTTATACTAGCGTTACAACTTGTGTAGGTAGTTTCTATTTTGAAATGTGCTATTGCAGTAGATGAAAATCCTTCTATGCTAGGTGTCCTTTCAAGAGGTCCTCCACTTTCCTTATTTGATATGCTTCTCGTGACAAGAAGGGGTTCGAGAACTTGATGTTCCCTTTGTGGTTCACCTTTTTTGGTGGATTTTTTGTCTTTTTGGATGTGGGTCCTTCCATTTTGTTTTTTGTATTCCCCTTTTTTTGGGTGCTTTGATTTATTTATGATTAGCAGGGTTTCATCATCATTATTTTTTATGTCTCCATCTTTCACAAGTGATTTTTGATTTTGCAAAATGCAATGTTCACTTTGAGTTTCGTACAATGCACCATCAAAATTGTAAATACAACCTACTTGCCATTGGAGCTTTTTAGGACAAATCAAGTTCTTTCAAAGGAGCATGGTGAATATAGAGCTTGGTGAAATAGAAAATTTTAAATTGTTGTAGAGCTTTACAACTTCCTTTGTGTTAAAATTACATTGCATTGGTTTTTATTTTTTACACTATAATTTATTCATTGGTGAAAAGTAATTTTATGAAAGTTGCAAAGGTGGGGGAGGACAAAGGTTTTCAACATCTATGGTGACTTTGATTGATGATAGTGTTTTTTCCTTTTTGGTCTTTGATCTTGGAGTTTTGTTGTTTTTCATTGTAACGTTTGTTTTGCACTGTGTTGCAAGTTTTGCTTGAATATGCATTTATGAAGTAGCAAGGGTGTAAGAAGTTCTTTCTATTTCCTATTTTTAATAGCTATTGTGCCTACTCATTTGCTTATTTGTTCATCTGCTTTGTCAACCTTCACCAAACCATGAAAATAAATCTTGGTTTTGCACTTCATCCTTTCAACTTTTACTCACATGCATGAAGCTATGCGAATGGGGGAAGACCTTCAAAAATTTACTCTCTAAACCCTAAACCTTAAACCTCCCTTTCCTAAACCTTAAAGTCATGTCACATCTTGATTGTTGTTCTTGTGTTTAAGGTTTAGGTAAATTTGTGAAGAATTCACAAGTTTTTTTTGTTTTATTTTTTGTTGGTTATGGTTATTTTTTCATGTCTTATCCTAAACATTGTTAGTATGCATGATGTTAGTTATAATGAAGAAGTCCTTCTAGCTTTTGTACAATATGACAATAGTAGTATTGGCAATGTGCACATTGCTTGCAAAGGTGGGGAACTAGAAATTACAAAAGTTGTTGATGTCGAAAGGCATGATGATGCATACATCATTGAAATGCACTTGAAGAATTTGTAGAAATAAAGATTTTTTTGGAAGCCACATTATTGAACTTCATTGACTTCGATAATTTTTAAAGTCAACAACAACAACTTGTGGATTTAGATCATAACCAAATCATGAAATGTATTATTTGCCACAATAATTATGTCGGTCATGAAATTCTAGCCATGCACACTAAGTGTAAGAAAAAAACGATTACATACCATAAGACTAATGGCATAACAACCATGAGAAAACATGTTGATGTTGATCATTTTCCTTAATGAAAAAGTTGGTAGAAGATCCTAACATTGCCTTGGCAAAAAACTCCATTTGATCAAGAAGCCAACATAAAAAGAGCACATGTATCTTCATCTACAATATCTAGATATTTTTCTACTAATAGTAAATTCAAAAAAAATCATCCAAGACACATGGGTTTTTTAGAAAATTTGATGTTCTTCATGGTTAAAGGGCTCTTGTTTATAAAGACTATTGAATCCATTTGGCTCTAAAGGATGTCATGCATTTTGTGTCCATGAATTGTCTTCCCATCAAAAAAAACTTTTGTTGAAAACGTTCAACCTAATTTAGTAGAAAAAACCATGATATGTATGTGTAGCTGGAATCAATTAATTATTTTTTAATCATTTGCACATTTGATTTATGGATGTCAAAAGGAATGCATGACATTGCTACAAGAAATCATTATTTATTTGACTAGAAAACTAGACCAAAAACCATTCATTTTGACATTTGGTTATACTAAACAAGTCAATTTAAACACATCCAACTTGATTGGTGGTTTTTTTTTAATTGACTATAAGATGGTATTTTTGACTACTTAAATTGAATAAAAAAATTGGGCAACCAAAAAACATTAATTTAAAAAATAGCTTGATTTTTAAAATTATTTAATATGAATAAAATTTATGTATTTATACCATGTTGATAGGTAGGTACCTACCTACCAATTTTTTAATAATAAAAATGTAATTAATAAATAATAAGTACCTACCCTACCACCCACCCATGACTTACTTATCCACAAACCATTTAAGTACTATACATTTCCACACATGTACAAGGTATACATATGAATATACATTCTCCACATAATATATGTTAGCAAAGGGGATTGAACCTTGGTCTCTTTGCAAATTGGTTTCACACCAATGTTTTGACCATCAAACCATCACACCACTTTGTAAAACAATATGATATCAAATGGATTTAACATGTTTCCTTGACCTTCAATGAAATTTTTTGTCAATGTGTATTATAACATTTGAATTTCAATTTTTTCATAAATAGGTAAGTAGGTAACTAACCAAGTAAATAAGTAGGTACACATGCCTATCTACCCATGTTTTAGATGTATGTACCTACTTATGTAAAATATAGGTAGGTAAGTAGATAGATAAATCGATAGGTAAATACATAAATAAATAGGTAGATAGTAGGTAAATAGGTACATAAATAGATAGGTAAGTAGATAAATAAGTAACCAAGTAGGTAAATATGTAAATGTTAAGTAGGTAGGTAGGTGGATAAATAGGTAGATGGTAGATAAATAGATAGGTAGGTAGGACATAAGTAGGTGTGTGTTAGGTAAGTAGGTATCTAGGTAGCCTAATATGCATGATAAGTACGCCAGCTAACCAAATTAATGTGGCCAATTTGACTAAACATGGCCATTTAGTATGGCTGATTAACTAAGCCATGGCAATGTTGATGAACCATTTAAAAAAATTGTCCCTCTTGATAAGATGTAAAACTTAACATTTGGTCAAAATGATCATTTTAGTCCAAAAAAAAAACCAAAAGAATCATGTGTCTTTCATGCCTCATGCCTTTAATCAAATTTGACATCCTTTAAGTTAATGTGAACACTTTAGTCAAGTTGAACCTTTGGAAAAATTGTGATTTTTTGTAGTGCATGTTTGTTATGGTTATCAACTTTATCTCCAATGACTAGGAGGTAAAACATGTGATTATTGACTTATTTGAAGTGATAGAACCAAACAACATAACCATGGCTCTTAGATTGCAAGAGCTATTAAACAAGTTTGTTTTAACTGAAAAAATAGTTGCTTATGTGAAGGATGAAAAGTCTAACTTGTAAACTTATGTAAATGCCCTAAATGTTATTGTGTCATGCTTGGGTTTGTTAGAACCATTTGATGGCTCATGTCTTGGGCATGCACTTTCAAAAATGTTCTAATATGTTATTATAAATGAAAATGTATCTATTGGTTTGAACTACACGTTTATAAAAGTTGTTCAAGGTGCCATCCAAAAATGTATTACATGGCCCAAAAAATTTGGGCAAAGGCAAACAAACATGGGATAAGACTTGCATTGGCTTTGGATTGAAACCCGAAAATTTAAACATGCCCATGAAGATGAGGTAAGGGTTTATTTGATTTCTTACATTGTTTTGTAGTTTTAAAATACAAATGCATTTTATGTGGTTCGTGCAAGTGTTCTAATTTTTTTCTCTCATTGATTTTATAGGTTTGCAAGTTGAATATTATTATTTCAATATGCATTAATTTTTCAAAATGCCATTGTATTATGCTATAATTAATAGCCAATCTATGGCATTGCAATCTTGTGTGTATTTTCCAAGAATGTGGGATGTTTGTGAAGCAATCATGAAAGTTTTGTCCCCAAGTATCTTTACTTGTGAACTAAAGTTGTGGGCATTGGTTGATAAATATGGTCTACAATTTGTAATATCAACTTGCTAAGACATTCAAGAAGAGTTGACTTTTAGGCCAATTCCTGACAACCTTGTTGAAAAGAATGTGTTCGATTTTGAGTTGCAAGAGTTCATGGTTTGAATGAATTAACATATTTTAAAGGTTTTTCACCCTTCATTTCTCTTATGCATACATGTGACATGAAAAGGGGTCATAATATGTTGGTTTTAATGTTTGGTCCAAGGTTTAAAACCATGTTGTTGGTTACAATGTATGTGGGTTGTGAAATTATTGTTGTTGTGATTGTTGAATATGATATAAATTTGTTGTTGATGCCTGACAGGGTTGAAACAACTTGTAATCTTCACTCACAAGTTGATTTTGAAGGTCTATTCCACACCACAACAACAATAACATACACATACAAGGACATTATGTCAAGGGAACTTGTTGGATTCCATTGGTTTCCTATTGATGTAGAAAGTTACAATTGTGCATTATCTTGGTAGTGCAAGGAAAAACACAAGTTTCCAACAATTGTTCTTCTAATGTAGCATATTTTTAACATCCTAACTAGCCAAATTGAAATATAATGTATATTTTCCATTGCTAAAATTTTTATGACACTTTGTGGATGCCACCTATAAACAAAGAATTTGGATATGTTGAATTTTGTCAACAAAATTGGCCATTTGATCCATGGATGCCACATGAAACCCACTAAATTTGCATCTACATTTGACAATTGAACTATAAGCTAAATTCCAAAATGAAATTAATTGTGAAGATTTCCTAGACTTAAATGAAACCCTTTAATATTTTCTTTATGTAGGAGGTTGGTGTCCATGTTATGTTGGTAGTTGAAAATGATGAATTGAACCATCTATTAGGGTTTAGGGTTTTAAGCAAATTCATCCATGATTCCACATTTTGAGGGGGCTAACAATTTGTTTGTGTCTTGCTTGGATGCTTGATGTATTCTTTTTTAATCTTATGTGTGTCAAGTGTTAGGTTTCAAGTTTCAAATGTCTTTGTTGTGTATGGCTTTTGTGTGTCTTGGAAATATATTGTATTTCTAATGTGTTGCTTCTATGTTTTATAGAAGTTTGATGTGTAGTTCATTAATGATCTTGTATGTTTTATGTGTTGGTTGTTAGTTGCTACTTATTGTCTTGATTATCAATTGTGTGTCATGTGTTTTATTTGTGTCTTTGCATTATGTTTCCAATCTCCAATCTATTGGTATTTTTTAAAGATTTGATTTGAGGACTATATGGAAGATTGAACAAAGGAGACTTAAAAACATAACATGATAAAAGTTTGTATTTTGATTCACCATTTAGTAATCATTTTCAAGGGAGTTTAATTATTTAGGTGTAAGTAATATTTGTTTAGTTAAAGAAAGTTCAAAAAAATCCCTTTAGGTTGTGTCTTTTTTGTTGTAAATGTATTTTCTGCCTAAAAAATGTAAAGACTTGGGCTTTGTATCTATCAAAAACTTGAGCTTGTAAATGTGTGTTGCATATTTTTTGCTTTAAAAATGAAAAGATCTACGGGCTTTCTACTTGTCAAAAACTTGAGACACAATTTTAAAAAGGGGTATGTCAAATAACCTAATCAAGTAACTAGAATATACCCATATAGGTTTTTGTTCAAAAACTAAGTATATACTCACGTAAATTCTGTAACCAAACCCCCCCCCCCCTTGCCTCATACCCACTTATTAATGGGTTTCAAAAACCCAAACCTGAATTATTATTTAAAACTTAAAAATGCAAACACATGGACTTGAATAGTTCTTTCAAGTTTTTTTTCCTTAATGTTTAGATCCAATTGATATTCCAAAATGAAATACTTGCCCAATTGTAACATTAGTTATTACTACCTACCTACTAATAACTTGCAGATGGGTGTGCATCTGTAAGTATTGGAAAAAATAACTAAGCTAGCCACCATGGTTAAATAAGGAATTGGAACCGAACAGAAAATTGTTTCCTAACCAATTAACATCCATGATGCAACCTTCATCTAGTGCACTTGTGGGGTGTTGGTTCATTTTAGCCCTTCTTAGATTTCACACCTAGAATACTGAAGTTGATGAAAGACTAGGAAAGATTGGGGTGGTTCCAAATGCAATGGCTCCAATTTCATTTGCATTTAGGAAACCACATTGGATGAATGCAAGCACAATTGAACAAAGAATGTGACATCTTTTTCTAGACCAAAACCTATGTTACGAGCACTAATGGAACCCTTGGCTACTGATTACTACATGTTACTTTCAAACTATTGGTCTCATTATCATTGCGAATGATGATGGTGTCATGAAAAAGGAGGTGTGGATGAAACTTGAAGTGATGGCATTACACCATCAACTACCAAAGCTAGTACACGACAATTTGTTAGTAGTTGATAGGTGATGGTTGATGGGTGAAGGTGTTATTACTAGTTGTTGTTTGCTTTGCTTTTGTGTTTTGTTTATTACAAGTTATTGCCTAACACCTCAACTTGTAATAAAATGATGTTCGACACTTGAAGTTTGGATTGTTGCTATTCATCACAAATGGAGTTGGAGGTTTTGCATGTTGGTTTTGGAGGGCTCAATTAATGCAACAACTAGGGTGCAACAATATGAAGTGTTGCTAATATCTACAAAATGACAACAAAATATCATATTATTATTGGAGGAAGGATAGGATTTTTGGAGATGATGGGGGAAGGAAGTATCATGATAATGTCATTTGTTTCTTTAGCTATGAATATCTATTAGTGTGGTTTAACTTCTCTTCTATTTGCATTTTTCTCTATTATGCATGTGCTTCAACAAAAATACAACATGATTAGTATTAACTTATAGGGGTCACTCCAAGGAAATGATGAGGGGTTCAAAGGATTTCAAGAGCAATCCTTATGGCACAATATTGTGGTATTTTTTGTTGTCACGATGTTGTTTGTTTCTATGGTTGGGAAAAAAAAAAAAACCTATTAATTAGGAGCTCCGAAGTGAAACATCAAACTAGGAATTATTTTTTTAAAGGACAAATTTTTTTGTGACATTAGAATTTTGTTTCATATTTAATTTCTACCAAGGCTAATTCTATAACTTATGTTTATGTTTATATGCGTGATGTTGTGGTCTTTTGTTGTGGATTGTGTGGTACATTTGTGGAAACAACTTTATAGGAGTTGGGGGTTTATATTTGATTACAACCAAGGTTGCCATAAAATAGGATCAGTTGTGCTTGAAAGAATCAAATCAAGATATTTGATCTTTGGAGGCCCATAGGTTAGTTATAGTCATAAATTTCTTTGAACAAAAGCTTTGTGTTTTTATTTTTAATTCATAGATCTATTACATAACACTACTACAAAAGTGGGGTGCAATTCATTAACCTAAATCACTATGGGACGTTAAAAATGAAATAAGTTCATTGCATTTTAATGATTTCACCCTGGTTAAAGTTATTTCACTATAATATCACTATGTAAACATTGTGTTTTATTACTAGTTGACATAATTCACTATTATAATTTATTGTAATAAATAATTTATTTATATGTTGTTTTAAATACCCTATACATGTCAATTAATAATATACCACATATATTTTTAAGCTATTTTAGTTATTTTAACTTATACCTTACATTATTATAAGTTATCATAGGTTATTATAAATTAATATACCCTAAACTATTATATGTTATTCTACTTTAAAATATCTTAACTAGTTTATTATAAGCTTTTAAGTTATTTTAAATTAAATTATTCAACTAACCTTAGGCTATACTTTAGGTTATTTTATTTTAAGTTAACATATGTTATTTCAAGTTATAGTTTAGGTTATTCAAGGTCATTTTACTTTATGTTATTGTATATTATTTTATCATAAATATAATAACTTAAAATAATCTAAAATATAATATAATGACCCAAGGTAAAATAGCCTAGAATAACCAATAATAGCCTATGAAAGAAAAATAGAATAATTTACAACAGAATAACTACCAATAGTCTATGATAATATAACTTAGAATATCCAAAAATAATTTGTAATAAAATAGTCACCAATAGTTGTAATATAACATAAAATAACCAACAATAAATTATAATACAATAATCACTAACAATCGTAATATAACTTAGGATAACCATCAATAACCACTAATAGCCCTTAATAAAATAGGTACTAATAGCCACTAATAGAATAACCAGCAATAGCCATTAATAAAATAACTGTTAATAACCACCAATAAAATAGTCATCGATGGCCTACAATAAAATAGCCATTAATAGCCACCAATATAATAACTACCAAAAACCATTAATAAAATAATCATTAATAACCAATAATAGTCCCAATAAAAGGACAACCAATAGCCACTAATATCCATATATTAAAATTGCCAAAAATAATTTAAGGTGAAATAATTTACAATAGCCTAAAATTGTCAATAATAGCATAAGGTGAAATAACTTTCAATAGCCAAAAGTAACTAACAATAACTTCACATAGTCGAAAATAACTTAAGATGAAATAACTTAGAATAGTAAAAAGTAACTTATAATAACTACAAATAACCTAAAGTGAAATAATTTATAATAACCAAAAATAACTTACAATAGCCGAAAATAACTTAAGGTGAAATAGGCTAAAATAGTCAAAAGTAATTTAAAATAACCATAAATAGCCATAAATAATGTAAGGTGAAATAATTTAGATTAATGAAAGTAACCCTATAATAGTTGGAAGTAACCTAGCATAGGTAGTATTATTATATTAACAAAAAATCTATTTATTAAAAAAAATCAAAAAAATGATCATTGAAATGATATTGAATAATGATATTCAAAAAAAATATTGTTCAAATGATTTTACATTTTCAAAAGGAAATAAATGTAATTATGTACATTATTGAATTTTTTAAAAAAAGTAAATTCGAATAATTTCATTTGGACAAAATTTCAATAAGATATGAATTTTCAAAGTTTATGTTTTTGTAATGTTTAAAATGAAATATTTGATAAATAAAATGTAACGTAACATATAATCACAATAAGTGGGGTGGCTTAATGGTAAGGGTGTTTGCCTCCATTTTAAAAATCAAGGGATCAAATTTGATAAGTGATGTGTGTGTGGTCAACAAGGGTAAGTTGACCAAATATTTTCCTATCTAGTTCCCTACAATATGTGTTTAGGTTGATTATGTGGTCTACGTACCTAGGTTAGGTTCTTAAACTTAACCTAGTAATGACATGTGTCAATAACTCATAGGCCAAAAAATCATGAAATTATCAATAATATTATATATCTAATAATTTAAATTTAATTAATTTCTATATTACTTAGTTAATTAACTAGCAAGTGAATGGTTTGGTAAATTTGTATTACACTTAAGAATAACCTTGTTTCATTAGGTACTAGTGAATTAATTCACTGTCCGAAGTAATTGGTTTTCATTCATTAAGGGGTTCACTAATTTCACCATGGTAAAAATGTTCAAATTCATTCAAAATCTAGTGAAACCCATAGTGAACTTGAACACATTTTGGTGTAGTGCAAGGATTATGTGTTTTTCTTTCATCACTAATTCATTTATAAAGTGGGAAATTGGGGTCCCTAGTTTTTTAATATTAAAGTAGGTTTGATTTTACTTGGGCAACAATCGTTGTGGAAGGGAAATGGAGATCTTGGCTTAACAATATGAGTAGTAGAACCACAATTATGTAGTTTGATCAACGATAGTTTGGAAGATACCCACCTCCTAGATCCTTGGTATTGCATATCGTTGGTTTTATCACTTTCCAAATTATGGGTTTTGATTTGAAAAAAACAAGACTTAGAAACCTTATTATTGGTGTTGCATTATTGGGATTTTATATACGAATTGAATTGTGGCTGATGATATCTATTGATGATTAGAGTTGGACCTTCCTCAACTCATGAGACTCTAGGTTTTCCTATACCAAAAGGTGGCCTTACACTTTAGTTTAAAAGGTAGCGTAGGCTATTTGAAGAATCTAACATAATTCCCAAAGTAAGTGATGTGTGGTTGCCTTCAAAGCTTCCTTTGTTAGGAGGAATTACTAAGTTTTTCAAGCTCAAGCATAAAGACAAATTGTAGGAATAAGATCAAATCCTCAAGGTGGAATTTTGTGGATGTGAAGCATATGTACTAAGTTAGGAGGTTTGCAAGAATGTAATAGGGACAATAGTTTGTATATGTGCAAGGAGTGATGATATATGTTTCAGTAACAAAATTGACAATAACATGGTAATGGTAGTAAAGAATGACAAGGAATGTACTAATCAAAACTTTGAGTGTGAGTGCCAATGATGATGAGTGAAGTTTTTGTGTGCTATTATAGTGAGGGAAAATAATTGTTAAAACAAAGGAAAAACTATTACAACAAATAAAATTTCTCAACCATCTCTTTGTGGTTTTATACATTTGGAATTTGCGCACAAAAAAATACCTCCATATCCAAGTGACATTTGGGTTCCATCCCTACCAAAGAGGAGAATAGGTTTGTCAAAATTTTCATCCCTAACATGGAATGTTGGTTTAGGCCTAGAGATTGATTGGTTAAGGTGTAGCCCTAAATGCATGGATGAACTGTTCTAAGGGAAGGAATTTGAGGATGTCTTAGGTTGGATAAAATAGCTAGAGATGGCACCTAGGGTGGATGGATATGATGAAGTCAAACTTTACAAAATTGCAAAGTTCAACTACAAAGTAAAACAAAAGATTGGTTCAAGAAGTTGCAACTTGCACCTCTTATTGATTGGAATGAAATGAAGATTAGAATGTAGCAAAAATTTAATGATGTGGAGGTGGATGAACTATATAGGAATGAAAATGGATGTACTTAAACAGGAACCCCGACATCAAATCCAATTGTATTTGGCCCAATTAGATTAGTTGTTTAGGAAAGGTAAGATAAAAGATGATGAACAAAGGAAGAGGTTTTTGGCATATTTGTGGCCTGAAATTAAAAAGTTGTGTATGGTGATAACCTACAGAAATGTTGAAAAGAAACTTGTAGCTGCAAAGGATGTTGAAAAAGTGTTTGGAAAATTGGGAAAGATTCCATTTGAGCCTTTCAAAGAAGAATAGGAAAAAGGTATAAACACTAACACTACACTGGAAAAACAAGTAATTGTTTTAAATGAATCATTTATCAAATATTTTAAGATTTTTTTGTTTGGAGTTGGAACACTACCACAAGTAGCTAATAATTTTACAATATGATAGATTTGAAGGTCTACTAATCACATTGTTATAGCCTACTTGCATATAGGAGACCTAAAACCAAAATGTGCAAAATGTGGTCTTCCACATAAGACAAAGCTTTGTGGGGTGAGATGTGGGTATTGTTTTGGCATGGGACATATTGAAAACAAATGTTGGAAGCATGGAAAGGATGGTAAAACACTATTTTCTGCCAACAACTACTTGGAAGTCTTGGGGCACTATGCATAAATGGGTGGACCAATTTGCCATAGAACCAAAGTCCCTATTTACTCAAAATCTTGGTCAATTTTTGAAAATTACAACTAGTTTACATTAGTTTACATTGATTTCCTTCATATTTTTTCCATGTCGTTAATGGCACATCTAGAATTCCTATTTCTTTAAGCATCTAAGCAAAAAAATCATAAAACATTTCTTCCTCTAATATGATATGGACTTATGAAAAAATGTTCTTGATTAGCCCATTCAAAAGTCCATAAATATAGTTTTAAAATTCAACTCAATATTTATTTTGTTTTTACTTTTTTTGATATGATATCTTATTAATTCCAAGTCCCTAACACACACCCCATCAATCAATGGACCATAGCATATTCCACATAGAAATGTCAATCATAGGTGTAATCCATGAGTTTTGAATTCAAAAGCCAATGACTTTTATGATTTTAAAAAAAGAAAAAAAAAACTATTTTGTGCATCATGTAGATATTCAAGTTAAGATCTTTAAACGAAATCAAGTTTAATAAATTTAAAAACATATGAAATGACATGGGCATTGCAAATACAACCACAAGGTAGAATTGGCTTGCGTGATACCCAAATTGGTCCACCCATTTGTGCATCCACCCTTGGTGGATGATGAGGAAGCTATGTTGGAACAACTAAATACGTTGTGTGGTGCCAAACATGATGTGCTTTTAAGAGCCAAGATACCCAAAAGATGTTTTCACGTGGAACCATTAAAGGGAGAAGCAATTGATGATCGAGAAATTGGGAAGGTGGAAATTAATAAAAGTTCCATTGTCAAATCCAAGATACTTACACACTTCATCAAAGGCAAGATCTCCTTATTAGAAGTTAGACTACATTAATAGATATTCCTAACTAAAAAAAATATGATATTATCTCGATATTTCCTTCCCCCATCATCTCTATGAATCTTATCCTTCTTCTAATAATAATCTAATATTTAGTTGTCTTTTTGCAGAGATTGGCAACATTTCATATAGTTGCACTGTAACCAAAAAAGGAGAGGGACCCAAAACACCTATCTGAACCCTCTCGGGATCTCACTCTGACAGAATGAGGATCAGACGAACACAACTCAGAGAAATGTCACAACAACATACAGACAGATGGATGCACACAATGGATTTTATTGCAAAGGAAAAGAAGTTCCTAAAAGCTCTTGCATACGCAGCTCCTGCATAGAATCTCAAGTACCCAAAACACAGAGTTCGCATACCACACAGATCCCCTTGATGCCACAGATCTCCTCTTAGACTTTCAACACTCACTCACACACCATCTACACCTGACCTCCTAGATTCATGAGCTTGGCCTTACTAGTCACTAACGTGGCGGAAGAAAAATCAGCAACTAGCTATGCCTTGCGCACTTCTCTGCAATCTCTCCAAAAACTCTCATATTCTCTAGACTCTGCCTGTCCTCCTCCAGAATTGTCGATCCCCACTCATACACCTCTTCTTCCTCCTCTGCCTCCCACTCCAGGCTTGCATTTGAAGCCTCACCATCCCGTTACGCCGTCCTGGCACCGCCACCACCTCCCGTCCTAGTCGGTTCCATCCTTCCTCATCATGGCCAGCCACCATTCCCCAAGTACCTCACCACATTCATCACCTAAAAAGTAACCTCCCATGCAACCCATGCAATAAAGGAGCGCCATCATCAGATTACGGCTGATTAATCAACAAGGAAAAACCATCAACATCTCAAGCCGCCATATTACTATGGGGACCTAATGTCGCACCACAGCACCCTAGTTGCTCCATTAATTGGGCCTTCCAAAACCAGCTTGCAAAACCTCCAAACTCCATTTGTAAGGTATAGCAAAAAGCCAAACTTCAAATGTCGAACGTTGTTTTACCACAAGTTGAGCCATCACATAATAACCTGCAACAAACAAAACACAAAAACAAAGCAAACAACAACTAGTTTCAACATTCTCACCTATCAACCATCACCTATCAACTACTAGCAAGTTGTCATGTATTAGTTTTGGCATTTGTTGGTGTTGTGCCATCACTTTAGAGTTTCATCCGCCCCTTTTTTTTATCACAAATGTAACATCTCCCTTACAAACTAGACTAAGTCCCATAGTTTTCACACTTCATGTGTAGCATGGTTTAACTATAGATCTTTCCTAGGCCTATCCCAGAATCGGATTTCCTTCCCCTTCACCACACAGATCCATCCCCTTTCATCTAAACAGAAACAATCCCTTTTAGCTAGAAGCCAAAGGTTTTTTTTCCCCATGTTTATTCATTTTAACATAAGTTATTAATTTCTTAAACCGCATAAACATTTACTTGCCCTTTCTTGATGCATAAGCTCATTTTTTCTTAACTTGCACTTGATTGACATTCTCAACAACTTCTCCATGCACCCTAGCAATGAGTTGTAACTTTTTGAGCATTTGTTTCGCCATGGTAGTTGGGTCATCATTAGTTTCAAATGCATGTACAAGAGGATTCAGAAAATTATTAGCCTTTAACCTAGGGATCCATGCAGTTAGAAGCATATGTACATGGACAAAATTTAGTATTCTCATGAAACCCACATCTATATCCAAAAAGGATCCTAGGAAGATGTTTGTCCTAATCTTGAGCATGTTCAAATGTGGCAAACAATACTATCAACCCATGCTTAGTGTTTTGACAATTCTTTTAGCCATACCATTGCACCTAGGCCATTGTATGCAGTGTATTGGTGTATAATCCCATAATTTTTGCATAGTTGATCAAATTCAACTAACCATTTAGAACCATTGTTGGTTAAAATGTATTTCGATACATTAAACCTGCAGATGAGTTCATCTTCCAAAAACCTTACGACAATTTCAACATTGTGATCAACAATCACCTTGGCTTCACATCATTTCAAGTAATGGTCATTGGCCACCAAAATATATTTGTTCCCATTCATAATTTTTAGCAGAGGTCCACAGTATCAAAAGCAACTCCATAAAATTGATCCCAAATGGGAATGTTTTTGAGCTCCTTAGGTTCAAATCACATTTCTAGTTTTCTTGACAAGTTGACATTGTTTATAGGCACACACCACTATCTTTACATCCTTAGTTTTGTTGTGTTTGAAGTACCATTTTTTTATTTCAACCAAAGTCCTTTGTTCCCCAAAGTGGCCTATCTCATTGTGTATTTTAGAAATCACTTATGATCACTCATTCGGCCTTGGCACTATTAATTATTTAAACATTAGATTTTTATTACTCCAATAATAATGCAAAATCTGTTTGCTAACATTAGATTTATCTTCTTCCTCACATTCAACAAGAAATTGACTTCCATTCAACACCATCATACTCATTGCATCATCCCAGATCTCCATATTTTGAGAGCTTTCTTAGTCACTATCCTCTTCCACCTAATCTTGATCAATTTGTTCATCCACTAGAGCTTGAGCCTCTTTAACCAATTGCTAGTGAGTCCGCACATCCCACATCTTGTTTTTTTTTTCATTTCACCTCATCTTTGTACTTCAACCATCTCAAAATCTAATGTTGGTGCAATGCTGGTGCATTGTTGGTTTTGATTTCATCATTTGTATTGGCATTACGATCTTCTACTTTAATCATGAACAACTAGTTAAGTAATCCATGATCACTTAGCTATTGCAACATCAGTCCCATCTTTGAACTCTTTTTTCCTGTCCATAAGGTTTTTGCTAAAGGTAAGTCTTGTTACATCTACCTATAGTCCTGAATCTTGTTCCTCGAATCTTCATCCTCTTTTGCAACATCAACAGGATTACGACTTAATGCATCAACATTGGTGTGTTTGCATCCATCACAGTGTATGATCTTAAAACTAGAGTCTTGAAGGGTGTTGATCCATCTTCCCTTTTTACCATATGCATACAAAATTATAGCCAACCACTCCAATGGCTTGTGGTCAATTTGGAAAGAGAAGTGTTTCATGTATAGATATTGACGAAAATGTAATATCCCCCATATTGACACATAACACGAACCTTCCATAGGATGAAACTTTTTATGCATATGTGAGAACTTTTTGCTGGCATAAGCAATAACCCACTTATTCCTAACTTCCTTTTGAAATATAATAGCTTCCACCCCTTGTGTTTACCAATCTACATCAAGAATAAAACCTTAATGAAATTTGACCTCACAAGAATTGGAAATGAGGTCAAAATAACCTTCAACAAATTAAAAACATTTTGACAATTAAGGTTTTAAACAAAGGTATTATCCTTCTTGGTGAGTTTAAATAGTGGTATTGCAATGTGGGAGTAACCCTTCACATAGTTCTTAAAAAGCTAACATAACCTAAAAATGTGCATACATTAGATATAGCGGTAGGAACTAGAATTTCATTCACTACTATGATCTTTTTTGGATCTAGTTAAATACCATTGCTACTCACAACATGACCCAAAAACGTCATATTAGTCTTTGCAAATTCACATTTCCATGGGTTCAATTTGAGGTTCATTTCCCTTAACCTCATCTAAACATATTGTAGATGTTCCAAATGCTCCTCCCAACTCATGTTGTGTATATTCAGATCATCTACAAACACCTTTAAAAACTTGTCCATGTAAGGCCCAAAGGCTTCCATCATGCATGGTCTTAAAGAATGTGTTGTTGGCATGGCATTCTTCATACCAAAAGGCATGACATTCCAATCATATAAACCAAAGTTGGTAATTAAGGTAAATTTTTTCATATCTTTAAGAGTCATTTTAATATGCCAAAAACCAAATTGTAAATCCAATGCATATAACCATTGTGATTTACCCAATTGAATTAAAACATCTTCAACTAATGGCATTGGGAAGGAATCTTGGCATATTTGCATGTTCAATGGTTGGTAATCACCACAAAATCTATGATTGTCGTCCTTCTATACTAGCAAGGTGACCCTCCATGCATATTCTAGCGTGCTTGGCCTCATTTTCCCCAAGGTAATTACAACATCAATTTGTTTTTTCACCTTTATTTTTTCTTACAAATAAAGTATACCAGGTGTAGTTTTGTTGGGAGGAAAACTTTAAGTATCCACAATGTGTTCTCCATACTTGCAACACCCTAATTTGCCTTTATGCCAAGCGAAAACATTAGGAAACCGGTTAAATAGTTCCCATAATTGACTAGTCCTTTCTTGACCTAGATCAGGGTCCCTTTTAATCTTTGTTTTGATTTTTGACCATTTGTCTTTGTCATCAGATAATGCTTCAAACACAACAACACCCTCCTGAGTACTTAAGCTAGTATCTAATTGGAAAACATCTTAAACAAGGGCGTTATTTATAGCTAGAAACTATTCATTTTCCTATCTTCATCTTGAGCCACACACTACATCCAAGTATTTGCATAGTTATGAATTTGTCATAATTTTGCCATAGTTTACTTTTCATACTAATATGAAGGAAAGACACAATTAGATCATGGAAAAAAATACAAGAAAAAAAGATCAAAGATCATAGTTTAACAACTTTGTGTCCATCCTCAAAATTGTTCTCTCTCCAAAACTATTATTTTGCTTTCTATCTTTTATGTACTCCCAATATTAGACATAAGAAAAAAATAGTTAGAAAATAATCCCTAAAAAATATCCAAAGTTGCCTTAATCCCCAACTTTCTTGCCTAAAACATCATTTGAACTCGTTCTCAATAGTTGTAATTTCAATTATCATGTACTTATTGAACCTACTTTGTCCAAATTGTCTTAGAATAGACATCATAGTGCCTACTCCCTATGTTTATTTGGTTTGATTACTACAATATAGTCTCAAGTGCCTTTAACATTACCCCCTTATACTTTGGATTCCATCTTCAAAATCTTGTTAAAGAAATTTGGACTAAAATAACCCATAATATGTAAAATAAACTATCCCTTATTCTTTATTATTATGTAGTTGTTTGATTTGTAACTATACCTTGTGGTTCTACAAATTACTGTTTTTCCATTACATGAATTTCTCTAGTCTATAGAGTTTGTTGAAGTTATTCATGATGTTGTACTTTTGTAATGGTCTTTGTATGGTCATTATCTCCCTCCTCATGTGAAGTTGCTAGTATTGCAATTGTTATAACAAACTAGGTGGTTAGAAAGACATCAACAGTTCTACCATAGTCTGGTGACTTTTTGTGTAGATACTTGCTATGCTTCTTGTTTTATTGAGACCTACTATTCAACTTGTGCTATAATCTATTCATCCATAGCCTCCTCTATAGTATCTCCTCCCCTTAAATCTATAGGTGAGCTTGATTGAACTTCTTGAGCCTCTCCACTTGGACTTGTTTCATATTGATTAAAATATGAAGCATTGAAATTGTCCTCATGAGTTGTAGAAGGTGAATCATATTTGAATTCTATATATGCTTCCATGTATGCTTTAAGCCTTCTTTTGGAGCTAGCTTCATCTACTTTGTGCTGATCAAACAAGGTTTACATATCTGTTTAAAATGTATCCTAAATTAAATTCCACCAAGTGTTAACATTAGATGCCTACAGTTGCAAGGATTTTTGCTTAGTTTTCAAAATTGTGTTCTGCATCAACAAATTATCATATTATTTCAATTTATGCTTAAATAGATATGGCTCCATGGTTGTGATTGAGTTCACAACTTTGTTTAACCTTGTTGCGTCCGACTATAGCTTCTAGATCAATTTGTTACACACAACCTAGGTTCTGTCCTTCTCTTTCATAGCTTCATCCTGCTAATGCACAATACTATGAAGCTCCTCCTTGAGTTTAAAAGTTTTCATCTCTTATACCTGCACTTGTCCTTGGAGACTCTCCTTGTTTCGTTGCAAAGTTGCAAATCTAATCTACATATCATCTACTTATGTTTTTAGGGCCCAATATTTGGCATCCTCTTTGTCTTGATTTATTTTTAACAATTCCCTCTCTCCCTTGATTATCTATTATAACTACATCTATTGCTCCAAAGTTGCCTTCCTTTATTTTACCATACTAAACTCCACCCACAATTGGTTCAACTTTTTCTCCTTAGCCTAAAGTGTTTTCTTGATTTGAATTTCAATTGCACAGATGTCATGTTGTAAATCTTGAACTTCTTGTTGTGCAATTGTAGTTTTATTATCTAACTCTTGCTTTTCTACTTCATTCCTTTCACACAACAATTTGAGTCCTAATAACTCAAATTTGGTCTACTCCAGTTTCCATTGTAGTTTGCCACATGCTGGAACAATCCTACAATCTGCAATCCTCTTCTACTTCTTAACATATTGATCTTCATGTGTGTGGGGTTTAAAAAGCTAGGGTTGTGCCCCTAGATGTTTCTACAAATGGCCCTACACTCCTATATGTGACAAATTTTATCCCCTAACTCATACACCCTTGTTGAAAATGATGGTCTACCTTCTTGATTTACAACTAGTTTTGTGGTTTGTAATTGAACCTCATGTTGATTATGTTGGAGAGATGATGAACATGATGGGAACCACCCAATTGGATTTCTTTCTAGAGATATAGATCTCTCCCTTTAATGTTCATGTGGTACATGTTTAGATTTGTAGGTGATGGAACTTGTTGAGTAACTTGATTCTTCAACTATGATTCCTATTTGGCCACATGTTATGGGTTTGGAATCTCTATAGCTGGTGTAAGTCATTATCATTTTCCTTTGAATCTTTTGAAGTTCTCTATTCCTTGGCTCACATTTGTTAAGTGGCAATTTAAACGAAACAAGAGGTCGTTTACCTTGATGTAATCACTTTTTCAATTCTAAGGTATTGACTCCTAACGTAGAAGCATCTTACACTCTAGTGGGTACCTCTTATGGTGGAATTTGTTTAATTGTGTCGAGGAAGAAGTGTTGCATCAAAATCTCAATAATTAATGTTGAATGACAAACATTTTTCTTTGGACCAACCTTGACTCTTCCCATCATGATTTTAGTCTGAGAGGTTGTCCATCTCATAAATTCTGTCTATATTTGTTTAAATAAAGTGTTTGCCCAATCTACTTCCTTTCCTTTCATAGTTGTTATGATTGATATAACAATTCTGTTATTGAAATAACAAACTTTATCCCTATAGTAAATGATTTGAACGAGTGTAGGGAAACGAATATCATATAGTGGTTTCATCTTACTAACACTCCATTGTTCTATCTTCACATATGCTCCTAGTAGGGCAATATGCTGAAACATGGCTTTTGCAATTTACTTGTCTACCTTCTTATGTTCTTTCCAACCTTTATTGGAAATCTTGAAGACATTTGTAATCAAATGCTTATCAATTGAAACATTTTTCTCTCCCATCGTTGCATATATAATTTCTCCCTTAATATGATAAATGTTGAAAAATTCCACAACAAATCATGGTGCGGTGCTCTCCGCTGTAGTTCTAGCAATCCTATTAGTCTACTTTGGATGCCCATTGTTTTTCATTCTTTCCCATCCCAACCTAGGTTTTAATTCTCGCCAACTCTTGAGCATACATCTACTCTACTGGTGTGAAAATCAACCTCTTTAGTTTTGGTGAAAACATAACCTAGCCTGACATGCCATTGTACTATTTTTCTACTTCTTCCTTTTAGACTTAAATGAACTAGGTTTTGAGGAACTTATAACAATTAATGGTGCAAATTCTACAGTTGTTTGTGGTGCTAGATCTATTGCTTGTTTCAATGCTTGAAGAAAATGGAAGTTGTCTTCGTCCTCGCCCTCTGGATCTGTCAGCACCAGTGTCTCTACTTTTGCTTATGGTCTTGAAATTTTGTGTGCTTTCAAAAAATGCAACCATCTCTTGGTGTCATTCCTTGTGCGTGTTGTAGTTTGTAATGTGACTTTGATCCTTTTCCTAGGATCGTAGTCTAGAGAACACTTTGGAGATTGAACTTAAAGTGGTTTTGGATTTGCAATTTTGGAATGTGTAGTGTGGCCCACCTCCTACATTTGCAAGTTTGTAGCAAGTGCTTCTTGTGCTTCTTGCTCTCTTTGATGGATTGAATTCCTATGCTTTTCCTCCTCTTGAGTAATTTTTAAAATTTTTTTACCAAGCTCTTGTCGTTCATTTTGATTTGTTGTAATTTGTGAAGATTGGAAGAATTTTTAAAAAAAAATTGTTCACAATCGACATCATGCCAATTTGGTGTCACTACTTCTCGTGCCCCTTGATGTGTCATTGTACTTGTTAAGATTTTGGGATTTGAAATGGTACATCTTGCATTGCCACTTGTCACTGAATGTTTTTCATCCAATTTGACCTTCACAAGAACATTAGTCATGTGTTGCATAGAAGTTCCATCAATTAGTACCATCTATACCATAAACAAAAATTCATCCAAATGTTCATTTTCCTTGTCATTCCCAATACATTGGTTCAAGTTGATTGGTAGTTTGTGTTTATACATCCAAAAATTGGTAAGGTTTCAACTTGTTCACATTTATAAGTATAGGGTTTGGGTCCAACTTAAGTAAAGTCACCAAAAACATAGTGTTATTTGGTAGGCAACACTATACTCTGTATGGACCAAACCACTTCATAGTAAATTTCCCAATATGTGTTTTCTATCCTTTTGGAAACCAAAATACATGATCTCCAAATATGAATTGCTTTTATGTGTACTTTTGTTAGATCCATAGAACATGATTCCACTATTGGCTTTCAATAAACTTTCTGGCCTGTAATCAATTAGTCTATAATTTTTCCAATTCTGTTAATCTGCTAGTTAATACTTTGACAAAATTTGCATATGTGTGGTCCCCATTAAATGTTAGTAGAACATATTTTATGGGCACAAAAAGATGCAATCCATATACTAATTGGTATGGAGTATAACATGTAGCTACTTTATAAGTTATTTTGTATGAAAAAAACACAATGGGTAAATGTTCATCTTAGTTTGCCTTGTTTTCACTAATTTAGTAATGAGATTAATAATGAACTTATTAATTGATTATGCTTGTCCATTTCCCTGTGGATAATAGATAATAGAACTCACATGTTTCAACAAAAAATGAGCAATAAGATACTTAATAACATCATTTATGAAATGAACTCCTTGGTTTGTTACTAGGGTTAATGGACAGTCAAACCTAGTTAGAATATACTCATACAGAAACTTCGTTGTGACAATAGCAGTGTTGGTTCTGAGTGGCTTAGCTTCCACCCATTTGGTAGCATAATCTATGGCTACAAGAATGTATTTGTTACTTGTAAACCATCCTACAAGTTTGCTTGGTCCAACAAAATTTATTCCCCGTTTCATAATTTGTTCCTCTGGTAAAGTTGTAATCATTTAAACCAAACTTTGCATTGTTAAACCTCTAGCATTTTGGCATGCATCATAATATTTGCAAAATTCAAAAGCATCTTGAAATAACTTGGGCCACCAATATCCTACATCAAAAAAATTCTTGGTAGTGATGTCTGCTGTAAAATGGCCTCCACCAAATCCTTCATGAAGTTCCCATAGTATCATCTATGTTTCATTTGTGGTTACACAACATCTAAATATGTTGTCTTGACCCATGTGGTACAGGACACCCTTTTGTAAAGTAAGAAGTTTTGCTTTTTTTGCCAACTATTGTTTTTTAATATTAGTCAATATCCAAAACATTTGTTTTGTCTACATATAATTCTTAATCTCCTCCAGCCATATTAGTTGTAACATGAATAATGCAGCATCTATAATTTGATTAGGTACCCTAATCGAGTCTATAGTATTCATGAATCTAGATAGTGCATTAGCTACTACATGTGTATGGCTTGGTTTGTATACTATAATAAACTCATATTCCAAAAACAATAGTAACCATCTAGCAATACATCTTGAGACTTGTGGTTTGTTTACTAGATAGACCAAAGCCATATGATCTACATAAAAAATAAACTTGTTACCCAAAAGGTAATGTCTAAACTTATGCAATGCAAATATCATTGCTAATACTTCACATTCTATGGTACTATAGTTCCTCTTAACATTGTTTAGTAATGTAGAACCATAAACAACAGGTTGGTCATGTTTTTCTATTAAATTTTGGGTTAACATGGCACCTACAACTAATAAAGATGCATCTATATGCACATGAAACTCAACATCCCAATTAGGAGATATCAAAATAGGTGCTTCTACATACTTCTACTTAATAAGCTCCCATGCTACTTGACATTATGAAGTCCATAGAAACTATCATGTCTTCTTCATGAGTTTGGTAATTAAGGCCATTATGTATGCAAAATTCTTGATGAAACATTTATAGAATTGAGCCATTCCATTGAACACCTGAATTTGTTGTGGATTCGCAAGTATAACATTTGAACTATGGTTTGGATTTTCTTAGGATTTGGTAATTTACCTTCTTTAGAAATAATAAACCCTAGTATCATCCTTGCAAATACTATAAAAACACATTTATCTGGGTCCAAATTAATCCCAAACTCCCTGCACTTCTGAAAACATAGTCTGAGTTTCTACAAATGAGTTCCATATCACTATAGACAATGAAATCATCCAAAAATATTTTTAGGAGTTTGTTTAAATAGTCTTTGAAGAACTTGCTTACTACCCTATGATAAGTGGGAGGTCCATTCTTTACTTTAAAAGGCATTACTACTTAGGCAAAAGTTCCCCAATTTGTTAAAGGCTATTTTATATCTATCCTTTGGTGATATAGATATTTAGTGATATCCAAAATATCCATCTAAAAGGAACAAGCATCATGCCTTGCAACTATATTTAAAACTCCATTTGTGAATGCCAAAGGGTAAGGATTTTTCTTAGTAACTATATTCAGTTTTATGAAGTCTACACAGATTCTAAGCTTTCCATTCTTCTTGGGTACTATCACAATTAGTGATTTAACCAAGTGGCTTCTTCTACAGGCTAGATAAATTTTGCTATTAATAATTTGTCTATATCATGCTTAACAACTATAGTGTAGTTTGGTTTCATTTTGTACTTGGCTTGATGTGCTTGTGGAATCAATATATCCAATTCAATACGATGTTGTGCCAATTCTGGAGGTATATCTTTTAAGTCTTTGTAAGTCCATGCAAACATGTCTTTATACTCTAGTAACAACTTCAAGGAATTCATGCTCTCTTTAGTCAATTGAACATTCACCTTGATTATTTAAAGATTCTTTATTATTCCCAAATTGATTGACAACAACTAGTGTTCTTCTATTAACATCCATTCGCAATTTGTAATTCCTATATTCGAACCTTCATTAACGTCTCATCAACTTGCACTTAACCCAAGGTGTGGTGATAATAGGTTTTAGGATACACCTTATCTTCTAAGCTGACCTTAGGTTGTTTATCAAGAGCAGTTTCTATGCTATTTCTAAAATTACAAAAGGGCTCTATTTTGGCATTTATAGTTTTATGTAGTTTTTTCAGTCCGTACTATATTATCTGCCATTATCTCTAGAGTTTCTAATGGAAAACTAATTTTACCAATAGAAAATAGCTTAAGTTCACTAGCAAACATCATATCTTTTTCTTCATTTGTAATGCCATTTTGATAATCAAAGCACAATAAAACCTCTAGTCTTTTCAAGTTAGTGCGCAGGTGTTTAGTCACAACTATGGTTCGGACTGTACCATTCCTTTGTATTGTGATCATGTTATTTCCCTAATCATGTGCTACTTTAACATCTTTGAGCCAAGGTCTACCAAGCAACATGGAATAATTGAAAATCACAACAATGTTCTGTAGGATTATACATGTAGCTATGTATGGTATGTTGTGAACATATATCCTTAGATCCTTGATCAATCCTATTAGTTTGGTTGTATTTTGATTTACCATTTGCAGATTATAAGGAATAGGTTTTGGTTTAAGTAATCCTAACCTAGTTTTTAATTGTTCTATGATAATATTTACCCCAAATCCCCCATCCAAGAGGACATCATCAATTGTTTTTTTGTCAATATGTATTTGAATTATAGCCATGTGATATTATTGTGTTAATGTTAGGTACTACAAATGTGGTTACTTTCTCATTCACTACCTTGGTGTTCATATATGGTTTATTAATCTTCATTTTATACCATAAATATTTCTTCAAATTTGGTGTTATTTTTATCAATTGCCCGAAGTTCAGGGTATAACTGGTTTCTAACATTTGTTTACTGATAGCTTGAAAAACTCTTCTACATAAATGGTTTTACTTGGAGAGGTAGAAGGTATTTCTTAAAGTTTTGTTGAGTTTTCAGGTTTTGTTGGGCTTAGCATTCCCGCCCAATTAGCCGCCCATTCTTCAATTGAAGGAATAGGTAAGTTTGGTGGTAGATTGAGTACTTGCATTTGTTGTATAGTTTCCACCATAGACCTCTTCAACTTTTCTTCGACTTCCCAATATTGCAAATTTGTTCTTCTTTAATTTTCGGTCTTTAAACACTTGTTCTTCAATTGTCATATTATGAGTGGTAACATTGACATCCACCATGTTAATTGAAGTAATAATTGTTTTAACCTTGGTTGTCAATTTATATTTTGTGGATTAACTTCTTTTATCCTTGAACATACTTTGCATTTCATTGAATTTGGGCAATTCGTCAATTTGTGACCCACTATTCCACAAATATGACAAGGATAGTTTAGCGGTTTTGGAGGTTTACCAACCTAAGTGGTACCTTCAATAGCAACTACAATAGGTTCCTCTTTGCTTCTACAAGTATTTATGTTGTGGTTGGTGTGATGACAATTAGTACAGTACATATTCGGTTTTGTGGTTGTTTGGTTTCTCGCAACTATACTCGTCCCTGTGGTTTGTGGTACAAAGAGTGTATTCTATGCTTCAAGCATATAAATACCTTCTTCACATATTAGCATTGACTCTTTGTGATGTTGCAGAATCTCCCACTTCATTCTTGCAACGACAATGTGTAAATAAGACTATAGTCCTAATAAAAACATTATGGTCAAAAGAAATTCAATAGTAGGTGTTTTTAAACTATTAACCAATTTCAATAATTTTTCATAGTACACTTCTACTTTTTCTATGGATTCATGTTTTAGGTTTTTTAACTATAAATAAAGTTGTTCATCATTCTGCACTATCTGATAATGTTTACATAAGGTTTGTTCAAAATTTGCAAATCTATAGTTGGGGTTATTTCACATATAGTTATTACACCAATCAGATGCGTTATCTCTCAATGTAAAATTGAGCATGTTGGCTATTTCCTCAATATATATTATTTGATTAGTAGCTTTGATAACAACTTTGAATACTCGTACATGAACATTACAATCAAAGTTTTTTTTATACTTAGGATAATTCAATGGTCCCTTGAAAGGCTTAAAATAGGGTACTACATGTTGCACAACTATTACTATAGAACCTCCTAGGGGTTTTGGAAGGTCTCTTCTTGGATTTGGTGGTATAGATTTAGTAGTAACTATATTGTGAAAAGGTGTTATTGACAATAAGTTCATTGGTATTTTCGCATCAGGGTCTACTACTATAGGTTTTATGGCACCAAAATTAACATGTATTGCTTTAAAGCCATTATGATGGTTTCTGACGCACTCCCAAGTCCCTTGTTAGACCCAAAAGGGGTCCAACTATGTCAAAATGCGGAAGTAGTTTGGGACTTGGAGCCGTTCCCAGCTTCCAGCATTAAAGGGGGTGAGAGGGGCATGCTGAAAGCTCCGGGATAGATTAGGAAGAGGGACAAGTTTACTCATTTACACGGTCCTGCATCCAAATCGAACCCACAAATGGGTTAGAACTCATTATGCACCTTTTTGGTGTTGGGACAAGTCATGGGCTAACTTGGACTCACTTTACTCACCACGGCCCGGATTCGGGGGAAGCCACCACCTTCCCCCATATAGTATTCTCTACAGCTCTCCATGGGATTTGCATCCAAATGGCTCTTTTTCCCGGGACTCCCAAAGTGGAGTCTCGAAACTGTCCCGGTTTGGACTCTCGGGACTTTGGATGCTCATAACTCCTCGCCCTGAACTCGAATCGAGACGAGGTCTGAACCAAAGTTGTAGCTCTTGTTGAGAGCTTTCCAATAGTGTGTCGCATTTCACCTGGACGCACCGGAATCCGGTCGATTCCTGACTTTTAATGGTCGAGAGTCAAACTGCTAGTTTGACTCCCGGCCCTTCTTTCAACCATAACTTGTGCTGAAGATGTCCAAATGGCTATGTGAGGCCATTTTGGACATCTACACTTCAAGAGCTTTCTAATGGTACCAAGGACACCCCAATGCGAGGTGTTTTAACCCTTGAAATCGCGCTCTGAGTTTTCAGGAGTCCCGAAGGACTCCCAAGTCCCATTTTCGGGAGTGTGAGTGGCAACCTCACAACTCCCTCAAAGTGGGGTTGCGATACTCTCCCCCACTAGAAGAAAAGGTCAATGTCCTCATTGACACATAGAATTTTTCCTTCCATAATTGCAATTGTTTCTTTGGATCCTTGGCCATCAAATGTCGACTTTTGCAGCTGGACCTTGCCTCAAGCTAGCTTAGGCGTCCCCAAGTTTCTAACACTTTCTTGGCAAGTCCAAGGGCATCTCATAGAAAACCCTTAACCTTTGCTTCGTCAAAATACTAAACTAGCCTAATTGACGGAGTCCCCATTTGGGAGGCCATTCTTCCAACCTTCCCCTCATGAGGACTCAAGTCAAGTCTACTCTTGACCTAAGTTATTGACATGACTCCTTTCCCAACCTTGCGCCTTGATCACAACAATCAAGCCTTGATTAAAAGGTTTGTTTATCAAGGTACGAGAAGTTACATTTGGGTTTTGCCAAAACCTAATCCCAAACTACACGATAAAGTACGCGAACAGGGTCATGACTTCTCGCGTTGGTTGCCACTACTAACCAACCTTTTGGGATGCACTTAAGGCTTGTGCATGTCCCTGCAAGCTCACCTTTCTTTCTAAGGCCTCAACATGTTTTATACAAATTTTGTGATAGAAAGAACTATTGTCAACTAATATTACAAGGATTCCATCATTCCTTACAAATATTAGAATCCAGCTAGAGTTATAGATTTGTTTGGGTGTGTAGCCATCATAGGAATCCCTTGCACCCCATTAGTAATCGTTGTAAGAAACTACGATATTGGTCCTCCATGAATTTGTATGCCATTGTTGTTTAATGTTGTGGCATCTAGTAATGTTCTATTCTTTATTCCATGGATAGACTTTGTATTTTTGAGAGTTACAAGTCTTATGTGGCTTAGAGCAAGATGGTTGGAAGTCATCCATACTCTTTTTGGCACGGAATGACATGGCCTGGTGAGTCGGGATGTTTTACCTTCTTAAAGTGTCCTTTGTACATCACCTTGCTTAATGGTGTTGCATAAATTTCTATGTTCTATAGTTGTGTTGTTGTTACCATGTCCTATGGAATACCCAACAAATTACGATCATCTTTTGGATTCTATTGATTTTGTGTTTGAATATGAAAATGATTAATCATTGCATTTCATACATCGCACTTATTAAACATACGATCTATGAGAAAATGATCTTTTTGTCTGCAAAAACTACAGTGACTGATGGTGAGTCTATAGTGTTGGTATGCACTTTGACCAAATCTACTCCAAACTTGTTTTTTTGGTAATAATTGATGTTTACAGCTGGGTTTGATCTTGGACTCACTAGTCTATAATACATTCACCTATTCCACCTATCGTATTTCAGTACCAACTATCATTATTAGTAAAATGTTATGTTCACCTTTGTGTTCACCTTTGTGCACCTTCTTGGTTTGATACATTGTTTTAGTTATAAAAGCCTATTCCTTTATATCCTCAGTCTGTAGTACAATTTTGGCATATTGTGGTAACACCTATTCAACCTCATTGTTATCCATGTCTTCATCTCATTTTTCATGGTTATGTCAATATTGAGGTGAAATAAATCGCCAAGCAAAGCTTCTATCTATGAATCTTGTTTCGATGCCTCCTTGTATTTCTTAATATGTATATAATATTTCCTCAGATATGTATAAAACCCATGTCTTTGGGTTAACAGACTCATCTCTGTTCTTTCCTATTCCTTTCATTACAAATTTGTAGGGGTAACCTTGAGTGCATTGTCTCCCCATCCCTCTGGTTCAACTTTTGGAAGTTCTACCTTCATTGGTAGCTTCACCTGGGTAGTAGGTCACTTCATTGTTCTGTTAATGAATGTTTCTTGAGGTTTCATAATTACTTTAGACAATGTCCTATACCTTGTAGGCTGCTCCTTTGTCCTAGGTATTCTTGGCATGGTGTACTGTACTTTTTCTAGAGTATGAAATTGCTTTACATCACTTGCAAATGGTAGTTCTCCTTCTATTACATTTTCATCTTCATTCTGCTACATGGTTATTTGGTCTACTTGTTTTTACAAACTTTGGGTTATTACTTGATTTATGTTTGTCAACATTTTATTATTTGTCTTTAAGGAATTTTTTTTGCCACATATTTAAATCCTTACAATAAATTTTTGCTCATATTTAATTTTTCACGAATTTTGAATCTATAGTTTAAAGAATAAACAAAATTCTTTATAATAACCTTTTCTATACCTATTGCCACACAATTTAAAATCAAAGCAATTCATACAACTTTAAATTCTAACTCTAAATTCAGCCCTAGGATGGTCACCAAATGGTAAATCCTAATATTCTAATATTGTTTTAATTGCAATTTTCTATTATTGTACATAGTTAGTTTTAGTTATACAAAATTTGTATTAGAAATTCATACATAATCCAAAATGTTTCAACAATTGCATTCATCATAGCCCAAATATTTGCCACAATTTATTTCTCATACTGATATGAAGGAAATAAACAATCAGATCATGGGAAAAATATAGAAAACAAAAGATCAAATATCATAATTGAGCAACTTTGTGTACATCCTCAAAACTATTATCTTCCCATAACTATTGTTCAACTCTCTATCTTCTCTATACTCCCAATATTGGACATAAAAAAAACTAGTTAGGAAAAGAACTCCTAAAAAATCTAGAGCCTCTTTAATCCCCAACTTTCCCACCTAAAGCATCATTTGAATTCTTCCTCAACAGTCTTAATCTCACTTACCATGTGCTTATTGAACTTGTTCTATCCAGCTTGTTTTAGAATAGACATCATAGTGCCTAGTCCCCATGCTTATCTAGTTTGATTATTATAGTACAATCTTGCCCTTAACATAACTCAGTGATCTTGCCAAGCATTCGTGTCACTACACCAGATGTTGTTTTATATGATTCAGTGCCAAATACCAAATGCATGATACTCAATTTGTAGATTACTACAATAGACATAATTGACATGGAAGCGCTGATGTCCACAAATCCCTTTGCCAAATGGTTACCAATTTCCATAAGGTGTAATGTCTTGCTATAATGATTATTGTTGATGTTAAATTTTGCGTAGTGCATGCGCAAAAATAAGATTCCACTTAGTAAGATTAATTGATTTCAAACCCTGATCATGCTTCTTATTCACCAACTTGACCAAACTTTTTTGTGATTCTAACTCTCTAGGTATTCCCAAAATGGTTTCCATGTCTTTTGTTCACATTTTTTTTCTATTACACATTTGCTTCAATAGAAGTAAAACATGATTAGTATTAAATACAGGTCAGTCCAAGGAGATGATGAAAGGCTCAAAGGATTTTGAGAGCAATCTTTATGGCACAATGTTGTGGTATTCTTCGTTGTTGTGATGTTGTTTATTTCTGTGGCTGGGAGAGAGAAAATACCCTATTAATTGGGAGTTTTGAAGTGGGCAACATACTAAAAAAATTTGTTTCGAAGGATGGATTGTTTAGTGACACCAAAACTCTATTTCATCTTTGTTTTGTAGCTACTAGGCCAATTGTGCAACATTTGTCTCTATTCATATGTGAAATGTTGTGGTCTTTTGTTATGAATCGTGGTTTGTCTAGTGATGGTGGAAGGTGTTGTGTGGTACATGTGGAGACAAGTTTATGGGAGTTGGGGGTTTATATTTGATTACAACAAAGGTTGCCATAAAATAGGATCAATCGTGCTTGAAAAAGTGAAATTGGAGAGATCTAGACCTTGAAGTTCCATAGATTAGTTATAGCCATCAATTTCTTGAACATAACTTTGTGTTTTTATTTTTAGATCTATTACATAAGGATTACTAGTGTGGCCTATGCCATTGGCCCAAGTGTGAACTCATTATAATGTAAGGTGGACACAACATATGACATTATTTTGCAAGTTATGATTATACCCCAATTTTTAAGAATCAAATATGAAAAGAAAACATTTATTTGAATTGAATATTAAACTTGCAAGTGTGAACCCATTACATAATAACATGAATTCAACCTATCAACATTGTCTCACATCCTAAGTCCAAATCTCACAACATAAATTCCATTAAATTTAAATCCAACAACACTAGAGGCACATCACAATTCTTTCTACTTGAATTGAATGGTAGACATTCAAGTGTTACCATGTCCTCAACTGATTTTTCCTTCCAAAACTTCGTTTTTTTTGGAATTTATTTGAAATTTCAGTGGTAGAAATTAATTAAAAATCAATATCTCCCACATTCTGAATCCAAATCTTACCAAATAAATTACATTAAAACCTGCTCATCAAGATCTTTCCAACAGCACCAAAGGCACATTCCAATTCCTCTGAAATTCTCAGCTATGATTTAATTTAATTTTGGTGAAAAAATCACTCTATATTCAAGAACTTTTGCACCGCAAGTCCAAGCGTCATGGAACCAAGACCATGCACCCCTCCTCGTTGAGAGCTCTCCAAAGACACCAAAAACAAGATCTGAAGCATCCGGGTTCAGTGGATCTCATAACTACAAAACAAACTACCTTCTTCCTACATAGATAGATGTGTCTTTCTTTCATCACTGATTAATCTATAAAGTGCGAGATTGGGGTCCCTGGCTTTTTTGCTACAATGGTAAATAAAGAAAGACTGCTCGCACCAAAATTTCATGTGCGACTCGGTCAAATTACTTAGCTGTAAGTTCGTGATTGCGGGACAAGGGGTCCCCCTTCTTTTGTGGGAGACTTGTTTCTCTCTACTTTGTAAGGGCCCACACTGCTTTATACCATGTGAAATCTGGGCCCATACACTAAGTTCCAAGCAGACAACTTCTGTCTTCAATTCTCCTTTCAAGGTGGGGTGAGGCGATGCGGGTGTAGATGCCCCACCAGTGGTTTTCTTGTCAATTTTGTGATGGTGAACATCCATAAGAAGCTTTAGCCATATTCAGCTATAAATGACATATGAAATTAAACATGAAATTACATTTAAGCATCCTTCTGTATTGTTGGGTAATCTACTGGAATCAAATATAGAAATCTGGCAATTTTGATTAATCTTTTCGGAATTCTGGCAATTGAAAACACCCAAAATCACTTCATATTTGCATTCTTAATTTTGAATTTTCTCTTTTTTGACGAAATTTTGCCAGTGAAACAAAATGGTGATACTTACCCACATCCCTACCTTAACATCCAGTCTCTCTTCTTCATCAAGATCAATAAAGTTTGAACAAATAAATAATTGTTGAAGCTTTGACATTAGTGAGTGAACTACGCAAGCTTGAGCTGTACAACTTTGCTCATGCCTATCTGTACCTTTTGATCCAATGTATAAAGAAGCATGATCCCTTTACATGGCACACCTTTCCAGAGAATGGATGCCCATCCAAGCTTATGAGTTAGGAGACATGGTATATTATATGCATTCATATCTCCTCTGCCAATAAAAACAGATGAAATGTTCAACCAAACATGCTTTCAACATTACTGTATGAACTTGTTATGATTATGCATCACAAGTAACTAATTTTTGTCACGTTATTAGGTTTAGGGGTTTGGCTCTGTTACATAAATCTACAGAGCAGATTGTCTCCAACATATTAACAAGGCACCCAACAACTTCCAAAAACGATAAAAGGATTTTGGATTCAAACACATTACTTTTCAGTAAGGCAGCTTGGTCTTTGCATCTAGTCTGTCCTTAAGATTTTTGAGGTGTAATGTGTAATCTTATTATCTCTCCCAATCCTTGAAGGATCTGTTACTTAATTTGGATTAAATGTCAGGAATACCTAGGCAAACAAAAGCATCTAGTTTCTTTTCTACTCAGGGTTTCTTTCCCGAATTTGTGGATTCTGGAGTTAGAAGGATTGGAATAATGACAGGGAAAAATAGACAGTAGACCATCACTGAGCTCCTGGCTATGTAAGGTACTTAGACTTACTTTACTTAAGAAGGATTCTGCCCTGCAATCCAGTCTATTTCACCTACTGGTCAACAAAACCCTAAAAGCAGCTTCTCCTTCCCCCTCATCCCCACTCTAATCCAAGACCCAAAATATCATGATACTTAAATAAACTTTTTTTCTGCAACACCCAAAACCCTAAAAGTGGGGTCCCTTTTGAACAGCATACTAATAATCCCAGACCAAGAAAGTACCTCTGATGGAAATGAGCAGTCTTCCTTTTTCAGCACACAACCACAGAAACAAAAGAAAAAGGCAGACAACATTGTTTAAAGACCAAGGCAAAATCCATGATCTAGTAGTACAGAGGAAGTATTAACGGATATAAAGTTGTCCTAAATCCAGCCACAAAATAGGGCTCATCAGGTTGTTTGACAATATGTTTGACAGTTTTGTTTCGAAGACTACAATGTTGGTTGAGAATAAGTCTAAGAAGTAATACTCCTGTTAAGGTTCCACCACCACAAATCCTTGTGCCTTTGTGTGTGCAGCTGGGCCATGGCCCGACAATATATGCGTCATGTAGCAACCAAGACCTGCGTTTCTTCATACCATGTACGTACCTACACACAGAATGAAAACTTACACAAAGCAGTGCATTTTGCAGAGTTCCGAGAATAAATAATCACCAGTAATTTTATGGCATAGATCTGTGCAAGTATCATCTGAATTAGATCTTGTCTAATTCAATCATGCAGTTCTGTGTGCAGGCAGCACAAGAAAACAAGCTATTTTCTTCTCGGTGTTGCAAACATGACCCCATCTATTCCAACCTTACAGGCTGTACATAGGTGGTACCCATTTCAGAGACATGACATGGAATGCTCAAAAGCTTATGTAGGTTGGGTTCTTTCGCTTGTCTGACATTCTTTCTGGAGACTCAACATATAAAAGTTACATTGCGTGGGTTTAGTCACCTCTTTTGACTCCCGCCCTTTTCGAACCCACTTCCCATACCCGCTTGTTACAAGCAGTTGGTTAAGTTAGGCTATCCATTATCACACCCTATTCAACAAGCAATTGGTTGAGCAAGGATCTTCACAATTAAACCATTGTTGGGTAGAAATAACATTTTTTCAATATCCATCGGTTTCAATTTTTAGTTTTCATTTTCATTTTCATATCCTTTCAGAATATCAAATTTTTAAAAAAAATCTAATGCCAGATTTCAATATGGCAGATATCTGTGAGCACAATTTTGCCAGATTTCAATATGGCAGATATCTGTGAGCACAATTTCGCCAGATTTCAATATGGCAGATATCCATCAACACAATATCCACCAGATATCGTAACACTCCAGACAAAAAAATTCAGTAAATTCAATTGAAAAATACAGCAGTCCAAAAGTTCAGAGGAGCAGGTGAATCAATGTGAAGGAGCAATGCGAAGAGTGAGGATGAGTAGCACAGAGGAACAACATGAAGAGCATGAATGAACAATGTGGACAAACATCACAGAGGAGCAACGTAGAAAATTTCTTATGTAACACATGGAAAAATGCATAACATTGTGACAATAGTTCCAAAAGAAGCATTGACATAAGTAGTTTTTGAGAGCTAAAGTGATTACAAAAATAGATGCCTGCTTGCCATTCTATTTGAACATACACAAACAATCAATGAAATTGCTAATGGCTATAACTTGCAAATGCTTCATTCACACTACACACAATTATGTCTTATGTCTTTTAGTCCATCCTTTGTGAGTCTTATGTTTTAATGTTAATGTTATTTATACTATAGCTCATTAATGGTATAGAATTTGCATGAATATAAAATTTCCATACTACTCTTTTGTGTATGCAAATATGTTATTATGCCTAAGGCAAATGTTTATAACCACAAAAAAACATATTTTACTTGTGTAATGATGAAATGAACATGATAGTTGTGGAAGTGGATGAAGGTTAACTAATGGGACTTGCTATTCAACAATCCTTCAAAGTGGACCATGCATTGTGTTAATGGATTTGTTGGTAGGTGGAGGGAATTGTGAGCCCCAATGATGTTTAAATGTCTAGCTAGTGACAATCATAGATGTGGCATGGGTGAAGATTCTTTTACCTAAGGATGTAACTACCTTACAAGTCTTTCTAATAGTCCATTTTATGTTTCCATATCCCTATTTTTAAATTTTGTAATTATAGTCAATATTCTTTAAAATGTTTGTTTCATATCTCAGTTTTCAATGAAGGCAACTATTGCAGGATTTGGGAAGGCTTTAAGCCTTTATGCAAACCAATTGAAATATTCCAACAACAAATTGCATACTTCAAGCTATGGAATCTTGCCTTTTTCACTTTCATTTTTGGTGTTGGGCCCTACTTGCCATATAATAATAGCTTTTAATTAAGAGTACTCTATAGAAATAATGCTAGTATGAAGTAAATATGTAGTAAGTACACAGTTGTGTATGGCACGGTAATTGAAAGAACGGGACAAAGACAACCACATTATGAAGTGTTCTCAAGTCATACAACCTTCAAACTACATGATTGTATGTGTTATCTTTTGATTTTGTATTTCTTTTTCCAACTAAATGGTTGAAATAATTATTTCATTAGAAAAGTTGTGGCATCATGGTGTTTTTTTTTTTTTTTTTTTATATTTTGCATTTTTGGGTTTTTTTTTTTAAAGTTTTGAGCAAATTTCATTTCTAGTATTGAATTTTTTTTTTGTGCCAATAATAATTTGGGCCAAACACA
>Ga0116227_10001125_pt1 | contig 57906 bp, 54 predicted proteins | sample S1TSphgellanicum_FD_89693 | JGI IMG/M metagenome (GOLD analysis project Ga0116227, IMG submission 89693) | Host-associated microbial communities from peat moss isolated from Minnesota, USA - S1T2_Fb - Sphagnum magellanicum MG | ecosystem: Host-associated > Plants > Peat moss > Unclassified...
AGCTGAGAAGGGGGGTGCCATTGCGGGCGCTGTCAAGGGGGTCCAGCAGTGGGGTCAAAATGACATAGGGAAAAGTCTACAGAAATTGCTCTTTTTCTCTTGCTTTCTTGTGAGTTTTTTTTTTTTTTTTTTTTTCAACTGATCTTTGTAGCATTAAGGTATGTTCAGAGAGCGGAAGGTGTCAACCACTACCTTCTGTGTTGGCCTCTCTAATTCTTTAATCTCTCTGCCATCACATTGATGCCATTCTTGTCTAAGTATTGTTGGTGCATCTGTTTCAGGGAAATCAAGCTTTATTGATACATTTTGGGAGCGGATATTTAGACCCACTTTAGGGACTTTGATAACAGATGGCAAAGGGTGAGTTCTGTTGAATTCCATTGAAGACATCTGTTGACAAGCCAAAATCTATATTGGAAATTGGAGAAATGGAAAATTACATGGAGAGAGTGATAGATGTATGGTTGTGGTGATGCAGAGCTGCAACAGTTTCACCATCTGATACTGTCCTGACTGCAACAAAGCAGATGAAGGAACAACGGATGAATTCAGTAATTATCACTTCTGTCAGCAACAAGCCTGTGGGCATTCTAACGTCAGTACATTCTTCCTGCTTCCTTGTGTTATGCAGTTATGTACTTTCAAGCTCCCTTACAAGATGAAACTAGCTAGTTTTGACACAGTTTTGATTGAACTTTGTGGCTGCAGCTCAAAGGATGTGTTGATGAGAGTTGTTGCTCAAGGTCTCTCTCCAGCAACAACAAATGTGGACAAGGTATATGTGTGCCTCAATTGTTCTGAACTTGAGATATGTGTTGGATTAAACATTTTATGGCTATAAGTTTGGTGTGTGGTATCTGAGAATGGCTGCAGGTAATGACACCTAATCCAGAGTGTGTGGGATTGGATACCACACTGGTTGATGCCCTGCACACCATGCATGATGGCAAATTCCTTCATCTTCCTGTTGTGGATCAAGGTAAAATACTAGTCCTTCACATTGTCTTCAGATCATAAAAACGATTTATATGTCTGGTCTTTGACTGCTATGTTGATTGTGCTACAGATGGGTGCATAGTGGCATGTGTTGACGTGTTACAGCTCACACATGGGGCAGTAGCAACAGTGAGTACATTCTACTTCCTTCAACTTTGTTTTTAAATAGGGGATGCAGATTTGGTGAATTTTGTTCATATTTACAATCGTTCACACATAGGCTCTGATACTTCTGATTTTCTTCTACCAGCAACCCAAGAAATGTGCCATGATGTATGTTGTGACAGCTTTCTGCAGAAGTGCATGAAAGGGGCTGACAGAAGCAGTGGTGATATTGCATGTGAAGGTTGGGTCTAGTGAAAGTGGGGAAATGGCAAGCAACATGCTTCAGAAGTTCTGGGATTCGGCTTTGGCCTTAGAAGCACCGGAGACTGATGATGACTCTCACAGGTTCTGTTTCTTTTGTCTGATTGCTACTTTCCAGCAGACATAGTGGGATATGTTTGCACCTGATTTACATTGCAGTCACATCTGATGCAACTTCCTGTTTCTTTGGAACATCCTTTACTTTGTGGTGATTGTGATACTTGAAAATGAGGCACCTCCACATAGACTCATTTTTACATGGTAGCTCTGCATACAGTCTCATGTGAGAGATCGGCTTATTTGGGTGTAGTGATATATCATCACGACTAGACACATTTGGATCAGAGGCAGGGAGGCAACATCATCATTCTTCAGGACTAGCCAACTCCTACGTGTTTAAGCTAAAGCTCAGGAGTCAGGATGGGAGTGAACGGAACCATCGACTTACCTGTGGTAACCTCTTGGGCAAGCCTTGTATAACCATACACTGCACATTCTGGATGTGTATCAGTGTCTTCTTGTGAAGGAAGTAGTGTGTAGTGTTTTTGGTGGTACCATGATTCAATAGTTGAGAAGGACAGGCACAATGTGAAACTGTGCAGGCACAGGAAGCATGAAGGAGCTCATGTCTGCAATAATTCAACGTGTTGGTGATGATATTGATTGTTCTAGCCCTCTGCGTATTCTGGTATGTTCTCACACCCAACTTCAATGTCCCAACATTGCCAGCCCTGGCTGGGCTCTAAGTTGTGAATTTCTTGATGGATGTTTTGAGGGCTGTTTAAGGAGATGCCACATCAAAGACTTTGAGCCTTAGAGAACTGATACAATGGGGTTTTCTGCCTTCACAGTATGTTGATGATGAAGGGGATAAAGTTCTCCTGGCCACTGACAATGATCTCATGGCTGCTGTCAACTTTGCCAGCATGAGTGGCTCAAAGGTTAGTCTGCACGTTCAATTAGTCCTGCTTGTTTTCAGTCGGGAGTTTCAAGATATACTATTCAAAAATCTCAAAATCTGATTGCCATTCACTACTGAAGTAGAAATTTTTTGGTGGAATCCAGCCATTGACATTGCATATAGAAGAATCAACTGGGATCACAAGAACCAAGTGGAGATTTCCTGCACCAACAAATTCTCAAGGGGGAATCCAAGTAGATGGTTGGACACTTGGTCATTCACTTCTGGTGGCAGGTGCAGTCACTGCCATCACAATTAGTGTGGTCATGCTACTCCACCGCTCTAATGCATAAAACATGCAAACCTTAATTTGTCAGTGTCCTGGATTCAGCAGCTGAGCATTGGTAGAATGTTACCAAGCTTTTGAAGTACTTATACCAGCAGCTTCTGCTTATCAATTTTTATGTTGCAGATACTTGGCTAAGTTCGTAGCAATTCTGAAAAAGAAGCCAAATTAGTGTCAGTTATTGTATAGCATCATACCTTTGACAGTTGAATTCATGAAGACAGTAGAGTTCACATTTTGCCACATGAAGAAATTGGGTGAAAGCAGAAATCTGAGAACAGAAAAATCAACAGCGTTTTCTTTCATCTGTGTCTTTTTTCTACAGTCTACTCAGCACTCTAGATACCTTGGGTTCATTCACCTGTAATTGCCTGCCATGATGACCATTTTGTACACTTTGAAGTCACTAATCAGAAAAGCCTCAGACTAGTGATCTCCCGAGTACAAGGGAGTTTGCATGTGAGAGAGCTTGTGGAGCTTCAGCTACGTGCAAACCAGAAAGCTTTGGTCACTGGATCAGCAGGTGGTGTTGGGTGTTGTGGTCAAAGCTTTGTTCTACCATCTTCAAATTTTAACATGGTAAGCTCTACATTACATCATTCAACCTGTTACGTGATAAATCCTCTGATGTAAAACTTGTTCTTGGAAGAGAGATGAAGATGATTTCTGTAGCTGTCAGCCAGTGTTAGTGAGTTCTTTCCTTTTTTTCATAACCGTCCAATGCTGGTTCTGGCTCATTTTTTATGTTCAGACTATCAGTCTTGTTCACAGGGGCTCAAACCTATGAAGCACTTGGTGGTCCTTAAAAGGGTGCTGCCAATGTATGTTTCAGTGGCAAAATATTGCCAAATTCCTCCTGCACAACCCATTGGTTGGTATGGCAACCCATTGGAAACCGAGTGGCAACCAATGCATAAATTGCCTTAACCTGCCCCAGAAGCGGGCCAACCATGTATATTTTAAGCAGCAAAATGTCACCTAATACGCCTGCATGAAATGGGTCTGGTGAAGGGCAACCATTGACATGCCAAATTTGGGCGATCATCACTCTCTATTTTTCAGTGACAAAAAATTTCACCAAATTCCTCACATGAAATGGGTGTGGGGGACCAATTGCGCATAAAACTTGAAGGTTTCTTTTGAAGGCAAAAATGGGCAAATGGCTGGAGGAATTGTGTCCTCCTTTGCCAAACTCACCATATACTACAACATTTCTTTAAATGTATAATAAAGCCCATGGGTGGTGGACATCCCCCCAACATTTGGTGGGCAGGGGACATTCCTCAAGTATATTGGAATGTCCCTAGCCGTGGACTTTACCCATTGTAAAACAACAGGCAAATGTTATGGAGCCTAAACATACGGAGATTATGAGGCATATAAGCAGGGGAGCTTTCTTATGTCTACTGGTTAAGAGTAGACAAATCTTATGTTTAAATATCTTAGGTTGCTTAGAGGCTTAGTATCCCTCCCACTCTCATCTCAAGGAGTAGGAACATTTCTCCCCACTCCCCCCCTTTTATTGAGGAGGTTTGAAATCCCTCCTCTTTTGTTGGAGGGATATTCTCATTCTCATGTGGTTGCATTTCCAAAAGAAGGGGGGGCCTATGATGAGGCAGCGACCAAGTTTGACCTTGCATTTTGGGAATGTCTTGGACACCTTTTGGCTTTACCCAATGTAAAGCATGACGCAAATGATATCATGAACTTAAACACGAGGTGTACAAGGGTGAGGGTTCTTACACCTATTTCTTAAGAGAATGAGAGATATTACAACTATAAGTAAATGATTTCCCTTCCCTCCACTCTTAAGGGGAGAATTATAAATTGGCAACAAGTCCTTAATTGCCAGACAGTTCAAAAAGTGTTATTTGCTTCATTTTTCCCTGACTGCCCAATTGCCCAAAGTGTGCATAACAAGATTTAAAATTTGGGTCTGGGCATCATCCATCTTTTTGTCAAAAAAATAGATTGGGCCCAAAAAAAAAAGAAAAAAGCAAGCCTTACTTTTGAACTTTCTGCAATAAGAACCCATGGCTGATTTAACATCCTCCCGGAAGGACTAGGCATAATAACATCCCTTCTCGATTCTAGGTTGAATATTCATGGATATAAGTTGCCTTTCAAATACACTAGGAAAATTCCTCTCAGATATAGCCCATTAGTACACGTGTTGTGCTTTGTCTTTAGCTGCTCCTTTGGAAGATACACACTTGGGCCACCAAAGCTTATGTGTCAGAATCCTTAAAGAAAGCACGGGTGGCCCATGCATTCTAGAATCTAAACAATTCACAAAGTGTAGCATGACGAATACAACATTTGAGGGCTTTCATGGTTTTAAGGTTCCATCATCCATAGACGAGGGCGGGGGGCTGAAAAACCCATGCAAATGTCACCCTTAAGTTGTACTTATGGCTATATCAGAGGACACCTAACATCACACACGACACAACTGAATCACTGGAAATAAAAAAGATCTCAAATGGACTATCAGCACAAATGACAAGGGCATTGGCTTATTATATGTCCCTTGACACTTGACCTGCAGACCCTACTTAGAGAACCTTCCTAATTGTGTCGGGGAATGACTGCATTGTTGCTCTAAGTGGGGTTCAAGAACCATTAGGTCATGTTCACCATCCCCCACTTAAACCTTAAAATTGGACTACAAACACACCCACCCAATGGTTTAAATAAAGCTTCGGGGCAAGTTCCAAGTTGCAAACCAGCAATAGTAGACTGGTATGGGTCCTCGTATCAAAGAACCAACTAGACTGGCATGACATGAGGCAGAACCAAACCAATATCCAGTGTTTAACTTGTCCTACTCTTCCAATACTTTTTCCAAATCAGCTCTGCGTGCATCCATAGCCACTTTGATCGCATTGAATGATGGAGAAATGACAAAGATGTGCCCATTTAAAGTATGGGTCCTTTAAAAGTTCGGAAAGCTGCAAAGCAAATACATGGGTGACTAATCAGCAAACACATCATACTACATGATCAATTTTCAATTTACTGACAAATGGACAACATACATCTTGTTTTCAAACTAGATAATGCCCAAACCAGCAACTTTCTCATACAAAATAGTTCATCATTCATGAAGGGCCAAGGTCAAAAATCTCAAAAGAGAGACTGATTAACAGTCATAGCATAACAATTGTTCCCTTCACCCTAATTTCCTAAACTAGTGTGGGCGCCGTGAAATTAGGGTAGTAGTTTCTCTCATGTGCACTACAACAGGGATTGCTGAGGTTTGTGGTCTCTCAATGTCCCACAAGCTGATGTCATTGAGGCGCTCCTTCAATCTTCTCCTCTTTGATTAATATGCTGCTTGAAATTTTTATATTTTCTTTAGGCATTTGTGATTTGAGCACTATTGCACTAGAACATAAAACTTTAAGAATGTTTTAAGTTCATCTTTCACATGTTGTGGTAGTTTAGACATGTCCATTTGCAATTGAGTTAAGTTAAATTGAATACAATACAATTTTACATTTAGGCCACCAACATTCTAATTATGATGGGTTGTTTTGGCAGGAAAGAGATTTAGGAATTTATTAGATCCTTAGGTTCAAAAACTTTTCAATTTAATGGGTTGTTAAAGTCCTTTAATGTGTTTTACCCGTTTCAACCTTAAAAATTGTATTCATCACCAAACACTAGAAAACACATAATGAAGTTCATTGTTTGTAAATCTACCCTACATCGCACCTTACACCAAACACTTAAAGCCCCAAGTACATTTGGAGTTTTTAGATTTAGAAAATGTATGTGCATTGCTTTGTGATGTATATGAACCCATGTCCAAACATTACTTTTAGTTATAAAACAACCAAATTATAATTTTACTTTCAAATACCCCCTTCACCAAACAATTTTGTCCAATAGTGTGGTTAATGACCATATAAATGTACACATATGTGTGTGCTATATTATTTTTTAAACCTTCATCAACAAACACCTTTCACTAAATAAATGAAAAAAATCTTTGTATAAAAAATTTCTAACGCTCCCATGACCAAACATAAATTCAATGTCATTAATTGAAATTATAAAAAATGCCAAACATAATTTTTTATCACCAAGCATTTGGTGATAAGGCAACATATGAACAGCCATAGGGCCATCATTATTTGCTAACCCCCCTAGTAATGATTATTATGGGTGTTTGGTCATGGGTGGTGTTTGATCATAAGGTAGGCTACCTTATATATATTTATTTCACACCAACTAAAAATTAGCCTTGGACCGTAATACCAAGATTAAGCTAGTATGAAAGTTTAATAAAATATCTAGTGCCAATATCAAAAGAGTGAAATCTTAGAAAAGGATCTAGTATCAACTTGTTGTGTTTAAAAGTCAATACTTGCCCAATAATGGTTTAAATATCAGATTCCAAGGTTGATTACAACACCCATAAATGATTTAAACCCTAAACCTTAAAATCAACAACAAACACCCAAAATGTGGTTCAACCCTAAACCATAAAATTGAAGACAAATACCAAAAAAAACCTTGAATATAATGGATTTCATGCAAAGGATTTCATGTGTCTAGTTCATCGTGGAGACAAATTTCCTTCTCTACATCTTGCAAGGAAAGGTTAAATATACTGCAAATTTATGTTCAAGTTGCAATGGACTATGATGAGAATTGATGGGTGGTGGGGGTGTGTGTGTAAAACAATGTGCCATCATGAATAACATGGCGAAGACATTCCCATGTACTATAGAATGGTGACATTTCATGATTAAATAAGACAAATTAATCTTATATTATCTTATTTTTAATGTGATATAAATATTTATATCAATTATGTGATTTAGTGTGTGTTAACATTTGAACATAGTTCTTGTGTAACATATCACTAACAAAACATTTCATAATAACATTTTTCATTTATACATCAAAATCAAAATCCAATTGCATTTACATGACATGACATCATGTACATGTGAGTGACACATAGAGTGTGATAAATGATTAACATCAAGAATTTTACATTGTACATTTAGTAGGTTATCTTTTTTAAAACATACAACATATGTAAACACCAATGTTGTGTGGGTATTTTTTTTTATAAAGAACCCATGGTCTCAATTCTATATTTTATCAAATGTGGTAGAATCTTTGGAAAAGGGGTTTTTTTAATGCCAAAACCTATGAATTTAAGGGTAATATTGCTTTACCCGAAGATGATGGCTATTAGATATATGATTTAGGTTTTTTTTTAAAAGGGATATGATTCAATATGCAATTCAAATTTAGGTTGCAATTTAAAGCGTTGATGTTATTCAACTTGTAATGATTTAGAACCAACTTTCCTATTATACACGTAATTTGTCAAGAATGAAGAAATAATATGATGAACATATCTTTGAAACAAATCACATGTTTAGTATGTCATATTTTGCTCTAATGTACAATGATTTGAAGCATGTTTACAATTTTCAACTAGTAAAAAAATAGTACAAAAGCTACAATCTATAACTTTAAAGTTTGATTTGCATCACTCGTGGAGATGTAAATGAATTGTTGGATTCATTCATAAACTTTGTAACACATGTTTCTTCATAAGAAGGCTTTTAGGCAAAACACAACTTGAAAAAAAAGGACTTGACATTAAAGACTTGGGATTGAGTTGAAATGTGGATTAACATTGATAAACATTAACAAAATCAAAACAATTGGACATGGCAAAGTTAAGACCCTCAAATTGAACATCCCATACATTCAAATTAGACATGCAAACCTAGGTCTTCAAATTGGACATGGTAGAATTTAAACCCTCAAGTTGGACACCCTAGACTTTCAAATTGAAAATGGAAAACCTAGAATGAAATTGTAATTAGTAAAATATATGACCTTAAAAAGAAAAACAATAAATGAACAACATATGACATCCAACTTATGTTTGAAGATCATTAAGGTTTTTTGTGAACATACCCATTCCATCATTTGATGTTGCATAAAAAAAAATGCATAGAAAGTTTTTCGAACCTTTATACTAACAATAATCCACATGCACATTTGTGTTATTACACATGCAAAAATAATAATCAACACAAAAGAAGCCCAAAAAATTTGGAAAAAATAACAAAGAATCAAAAAAAAATTTAAATAAACAAACCTTCAAGATAAGTTTGAGTCTTCTTTAAAAAACCCTTTGTTATCCACAAGTAGTTTTGTTCAATTGTATTAGTTTCAAATGTCAAAGAATAACTTGTGCTTTTGGGGTTTAATGTGCACCCAACACAATCATCATTAGGCCAATTTTTGACAACTAGGATTAAATGATCCAAATTTTCAATCCCCAACCTTGACCATTGTAGATTTACAATAGTGTTAGCCACATTAAAAAATTTCTTGATCTCAATTTGTGAACCAACTATTAAATATTATTAAGTACTTGAAGATAAAAAAAAAAACTCACATGGAAATTACATCGCATGTTGTGACCACCAAATGAAGGGGCTTTTAACTTTTTTTGCCCGCATAAAAAGTTATCAAAACAACATAACTTAGTCCTTATTCGATATTAAATGATTACATCATCATCATACACAACTACCTCAAAAAAATATCATTGTCTTCTAGTGGTACTACTTTTATTTTGATACTTATAGGGTTTACTTGTGCAACTAGACCTATAACAAAAGAAGGTAGACTATTTAAGCCACATACTTAGCTCACAAAGTTTTTAAACTTTTGTGTTTTTGAAACGAAGGTCCAACATGACTACCAACATGTTGTGTGCCTTGATTTCAATATAAGCCATAAAAAATGCCAAAAGTATTGTCAATGTTTAGACAACTTGTGCCATCATTTAGAGTTCAAATTCTTCCAATTTTAAATCAAAATCACCAAGAAAATCAATGCTCGATTCAAAGTTTGAATCTTAGCCATATTAACCTTCATGGTAATGCACAATATGAAAGTAGAAGAAAATGCCTTTGATAATGAGCAATAACCCTAAATTTGGTTCGAAACACATAACTTAACAATAGGGAACAATATATTAATAATGGCTTGAGCAGCTCAAGAGCCCAAGTTTAACATGTTAACATTTTAGAAAACAAATGTAAAGCTTGTTGATGTTCATAACAATATGAAGATTACATTTTGATATCCACTCATGAGTTTTTTGAAATAAGATATCATTACAGACAAATCACATCTTCACAAGAGTTCTAAGCATCATATTGTAATAATGCAAGATTCTTTCCACTCTTGCTTTCCCTTCCCAAAAAATTTAGTCCATGTTATATTCTTTTGTAATGAATTTTGAAAATCTTTCAAGTTCACCTCTACAAAACCATGCCAAGCTTTGGCATCATTATTGGCATTTTGACATGCCTTTGACATAGCATGGCCAAAACGAGACCCTACAAATGGGCATGGGAATTGAAGCAATGAACAAAAAACAACATTTCTTAATGTAGTGGTCAATCTAAACAAATTAGACCTTTTGTTTTTTACATAGGCAACTACTTTGTCAAGTAAACCAAATGAATCAAACAAAATCATTATTGATTTGCCATGGTTGCACTTGTTGTATTGTGCATTTCAAATAACACCATAGTCACATGAGTGGACTACTATGAATTATTCATGAAATTAACAACCATGACAAAAATATCATATCCAAAATGTGCGTGCATCTTTTTGCATTGAATAATGAAAACTCCCACCCTATTACCAAATGACTTTTTTGATATTCCTTTTTAACAAATGTTATTCATCAAGTTTATTATCGAACACATTTTTAAGATCACTATTGAAAATAAGAAAAAAAAAGTTGAAAAAAAAAAAGTTTCTTTCCTTGCATTTAATCATAGGTCATGTGATGACCAATGATAAGCATTTAATTGATTTATCACCGGTCATTGCATGACCTATTCAAGCATTAGCCCGTTGGCATGTGTTTGATGATGGGTACTTTTACCTTAAGACCTACTTTGATTTTTGGCCTTGCCTACCACGGCAAGGATATTGTGTTTAGATTCATTATAGAGTATAGTAGCTTAAGGGATTTTGGCCCCTAGGTAGTAGGTCTATTTTTGTATGAGGATTTTTTGAAACATGATATTTTGGCTTGTATTGAAACTTGAGATTAGTTATAGAATTATGATATCTTGAAGGATTTGGGTTTTCTCTTAGAGGATTTTTTTGAAGATTAGTTATAGAGTTACACTAAAGAGGGGCCCTTCTTTAGTGTAATTGGAGGGGGTATTTTTTTTATTGTATTATCTAACTTAGTTTTTAATGACATAAATGAGCAAGGATAACTAATCCTACTAGGTATTTTTTAGTATTTACCTTAATTTTTGGTGACCTACCTAAGCAAGGCCAACTAATTCTACTACCTACCTTGGTAATTTAGTGACCTACCTACTTTGAACCCTTTTTCTTTTCTTTTCTAGGTTCAAAGTAGTCTTCTTTTCAGTTTGAGGGGATTTGAACTCTAGGTGCACTCTAGTGGCCTTATTGACCCTAAAAAGTGTTGAAAATCCCCTCAAACTTAAAAGAAAAAAGATGCCATTCTTTCTCCCATGGCCACTTGGCGTGACGGCCAGTGGGCCAAATCTCCTCATGGCCTCTGGGTCATCCAATCGCGTGCAAAGCTTTCTTTTCTGTGTTCACACTGTTCTCCCCTCTTAGTCGTCCTCTGCTGCCGACCTCCACCCGCTCCCCTTTTGTGTGCGCGTCGCTGTAGTTCCCGACCCGTCGCGGGAGTGGAGACGGCAGTCGCGGAGCACTGCAGAGAGCGTAGGCTGGTGGAGAGAGCTTCGACACCATCGAGCTTTGTGTATTCCTTCGCCATGGCGCAGAGCAACTGGGAGGCGGACAAAATGTAAGCCAGCCACATCCCTTCCGGATTGTGTGTACCTTCTTTTGCTTTGCACGTTCTGTGTTCGCTTTTGTGTTGCAATCAGACATAGGGAAGCAACTGAGGCTTGAGAGAGAGAGAGAGAGAGAGAGAGAGAGAGAGTGTGTGTGTGTGTGTGTATACTCAAGTCTATTCATCTCTTTCTTTCTTGTGTGTATCATTGTAATTGAATGGACCAAAGCAAACCTTGTGAAAACAGAGAGGTCATCAATTCCTCTGCAAGCTTAAACCTCCACAAGATATATAACATTTTCAGTTAGTGAAAGACAAACTCAAAGACATTTGTGCGCGCGTGCGCGAGAAGTGTAATATAGACTTCTTCAAAGAAAGACACAGCTTCAAACTTATAAAGCTATTTACTCAGCTGCAAGGACAAGGTGACATTTGTGCATGTGTGTGTGAGAGAAGTGTAACATAGACTTCTTCAAAGAAAGACACAGCTTCAAACTTATGAAGCTATTTTTACTCAGCTGCAAGGACAAGGTTACCGATCTTAGGGTTGCCAAAGCGAGATGCTTTTGCGTTACAATCGAACATAGAGAAGAAACTTAGGCTTGCCAGAAGACAGAAAGACGCTTTTGTGTTACCGTCAGACGCAGGGAAGGAACTTAGGCGTGCCAGACACATACAGAGAGGCAGAGAGGTACAGACACATGCACACACATATATACACAAATATATATCTTGCATCCACAGTAGTAATATAAGGGCAGACTTGTATGCTAAGCATTTGGAGTTTGGACAAGGAGAGGTATCTTGCATGCTCTAGCTCTGAATCTAGGTGTGGCAGTCATATATGTGATGACATCTGAGCATTTTGTCATGATTCTGATGTCCTGCTAGTGTGCTTTTTAAGGTGAAGGTGAGTATTAACTGTGAGCAAATTGGTTGAGCAGAAAGGGGAAGTTTCCATGTTTTTGTACCATGCAACAATATGGTGCAAATTTTTCTCCTAAACATGAGGGGTTGATTAGGTTTATCAGAGAAGCAACTCTTGTGCATTTTGGAATAGGCAATGTGCAAGCTGTTCAGGCTGAGAAGGTGTAAGAAATGGTGTAGTGGGGAAAGGATTTGAGCATGCAGATGTATTGTGGTTTTTTTTTCATTGCACATGTAAGTGGTGGTAACGAAGTTAGGTTGGCATTGAGGTGCAGGCTGGATGTGTATATCCATGACTACCTTGTGAAGAGGAACCTTCAGGCATCAGCTAAAGCTTTCTCAAATGAAGGCAAAGTGTCATCGGATCCAGTTGGTATGTTTTATCCTCCCTCACATGATTGTCATATTTTCAAATTGCCATGAAATTATTTTTGTAATAACAGCTTAATGGTTGATTTTTGCAGCTATCGATGCACCTGGTGGTTTTTTGTTTGAGTGGTGGTCAGTCTTCTGGGATATTTTTATTGCCCGCACCAATGAGAAGCATTCAGAGGTGGCAGCCTCGTATATTGAGGTGAGAACTTTATTTAGTGTCAACCTGGAATGCTTCCAGTGATCAGCAACAATTCTGCAGTCAATGGCTCTAAACTGATCATGATTGTTTAGGCAATGCCTGTCGTCATGATTGACCGTAGATGATCCCTTTCCTGACCTGGACTTGTTTGTCAAACCAAATTTGGGTTAAGCTGGTTATGTCTCAGGAAATGTAGATTGCCACATGGAGGAAAGGGTTGGAAAGACATCCAACCAATGACTACACTTTAGCTGACTTGAGGAATTTCATTCCAAAGACATTTAATGACAAGTTGCATTTGATGGTTGCAGACACAACAACTGAAAGCTCGAGAGCAGCAGCAGCAACAACAACAACAGCAGCAACAACAACAGCAACATCAACAGCAGCAACATCAGCAGCAGCAGCAGCAGCAGCAGCAGCATCAGCATCAGCATCAGCATCATCAGCAACAACAGCAACAACAAGCACAGCTCATGCAGCTCCAAATGTTGCAGCAGCGTCATGCACAACATCAGCAGCAACAACGAAGAGAACCCAGTCATCTTTTGAATGGCTCTGCAAATGGTATTGGTGCTGATGCTATTCTTCGACAGCCAACAGCAAATGCAATGGCAACCAAGATATATGAAGAACGACTTAAGCATCCCCAACAAAGAGATGCACTTGATGAAACAGCAATGAAGGTACTTTTAAGCACATTTTTTTGCAAGAAATATCAGGCATAAGAATAGTGCTTTCAGAGTTTGTTGATGTAGACGTTGCATGTGTGTTTTTGTGAGATTGCACTGGTCAGAGAGGTTGCTGTCAATAGGGAAGTAGAGAAGCTGATAGGCCAAAATTCACAGGCTATCACCAGTGGTTGGTCCATAACGATTACTTGTAAATGAGCTATGTGAATTGATTGCCTCCAGTATATGATCTTCAAACCACTGACCATCTATATCAAACATGAGGCCTAGTTGAACTTCACACTCTTTCATCTGTGGTAAGGGCTATCCCTTCAGTTGATGTCTGAAACCTGTTCTATTGGATGATTGTTTTTTTTTGCAGAGGTACAGATTTCAGCAACCAATTGAACTAGCTGTGAAGGCTCATTAACCATATTACCTTTTGAAAAAATTCTGTAAAGCTATGCATTTGAGCATGCACTTGAGAACTCCAAAAAACAGGGATGACATACATTTGAAGATTATGGGGACTGAGGTGGACTGAAAGACCAGTCATCATCTGATATATTTGATTTGTTTGTACAAGTTTAATAGAACAGAGTGTGATCAGAAATACCTCATTGACCACTCATTGTTGTGATAATGGCATTAGATCTTAGAGCAAACACTGCAAGAGAAGAATCTCTCTATTGTATTTGGTCTAGGTTGAATTCACCTAGTGAAAGACACAGATTTCAAAGAGCATGATGGTTTTGTGATTATGGACTCAGAGAGGACTTGGCCACCAACAATTGGCTAGAGATTGGATAACCATTTTGCCTTGAGGGAAAGTTTGTGCTGACAACTGTAGCTCTTTGTCACAAACAGGCCACTGCTGCATGGCATTACTGCTAATGCAACAACTTTGCAACAGGCCCAATCTCGCTCACAACAGATGGTGGTAACCCCTCAGGTAACCTTTCCACATGCAGATTAAAGTGATGTTGCTCTTTTTGACAGATTTCATAATGCTAATGTGGGTGTGAGGTGACTCAGGATAACAATAATGATGTCTTGAACCAAAGGTTTCCAGCTCCAGAATCTGCCATGTTTGGTAGTCCAGGGTTTGGACAGTCCAAACCTGCCCTTCTAAGCCCAGGTTCGTTTATTTTATTCTCTTTGTAGGACTTCCAGAGCAGTCATTTGTGCACAGCACTTCACTGTGTCTTGCACAATGAGTAATTTGTTGACTGGTGCAAATTGTTGCAGGTGTCAATCAAACAGCAAATTCCTTACCTTTAAAAGGGTGGCCACTTACGGTAAGTCTTGTTGGTCTGATTGTACTTGAAGATTAAAGTGTAGAGATCTATTGAGCAGTCACATGCCAAGCCCAGTAAAACTGGGGCCTTCTTGAAGATGGTCAATCAGGCTTTCCCTCTTAGTTCATGAGAGCACCCAAACTGAATTGGTTTGTCAAAGATAAGAGAAATCAAGACAAACAGTTACATCATTGGAAAGTTCTTTTCTATCACTCCTGGTCACTAAAATGGACTCACTGACAGGATAAATTTGGTGCACTGATACTGACTATAGTTTAGAAGTGACAAAATCATCATCCTAACATTGTTCATATATTTTCCTGAGTTGAGATTGTTACATGCTCTTGATGACACTGTCAAGAGGAGAGCTATAGAGAGGAACAAAAAAAAAATTATGTCAAATGTCAGAGGTTATTCCAGTTTGGACTAGTTGGCCAAGAAGCTTACTTGTACTGGAGCAAGCCTATATGGGTTAAAGTTTACCGTCACAAGCACTTGCAGCCTGAATGAGGATACTATTTACTGTTTGACTAAGCTATTATTGTGGAGTGTGCGTCTAAGTGCTTGTTGACATCATGATTGAGTCTTCCTATTGCTTCCAGAAATGTCACAATAGGTCGGTGTGTAGAGCTTTTGGACACAGGCAATGGATTAAGGGTTGAATAAATTTAATTTGCATGCTCAGTATCTTACATTTTCACTGTGATGCATAGGTGAGAAGAAGGTCCCATTGTGCAAGGCTGAAGTTCTTGATGTATTTTAGTGGAGACAGATATACAACATGGTGTAATTTATTGCAACATAATCTCTGATAAGTCTGCTAGAAAATACTCTCAAGTCAGCTTGGGAAAGTTAGGAGCATCAAGTTCTATAGCACTTGAGAAGGTTCCTGTAGCAAATCTAATTCCTTATCTACATATGGGTGTTTGTAGCCTTCCTGTTTGTTGAGTAATTTTATGATTGTATGAACCTAAGGTCCATTCTGCTGCCAATATCACTTGGACTTATGAGTTGCTGGTTCTTATTGTAGGTGAACTGCCCCTTTGTCAAAACATTGGCAATATGGAAGTGTTTTGCATCTCAGGCTGTTGGCATGTATACTGATGACTTGGATTGTTGGTATGTTGTAGGGCATTGATCAACTGCGACCAGGGTTGGGGGTGTCAACTCAAAAGTCTTTCTTACAGGGGCCACAGCAGTACCAGCATTTTCAGATGTTGACTCCTCAACAGCAGCAGCTTCTACTCCAAGCTCAGGCGCAGGGAAGTATGTCTTCATCTGGCTCTCCTCTTCTTTCAGATTTGGATGCACGCCGCTTTAGAGTGCTTCTGGGTGGTCGAAGTGGATTAACAGGAAAGGATGGACAGTCAAATGGCAGCAGTGATGTGTCACAAGTTGTGGGGTCTCCCATGCAGTCTGCTTCTCCAGCACCACATGGCACTCAGGAACTTGCACAAACAGAGCTCATGATGAAGGTAATCTTAGACCATATGGAAGTGTCAAGGAGTTTGGGTTTGGTAGCTGCTGATCAATGCTCAGCTTCATTTGTTCTTATATGGTGCTGAATTACAAGTAGAAGGTGGCTGCAGATGGTTCTCCTTCTTTTGATCATCTGCAGTTTTTTGTGTTGCTTTTTTGAAGATATGACAATACTGTAGTTCTGAAGGGATATGATTGTGTTGTGATGCAATGCTAGCACATGGGAGTGTAGATACTTTAGAGGGATTATTGTAGCTGAGGTTTTTTGTCATATTTAGATGCTCATGCAAACTACTTTGTGGGTTCCTTTTATTAAGCAAATGAAGCAGCTTGCGCAAATACAACAGCAGCAGCAGGCTGGCAGTTCGCAACAGCAGCAGCAGCAGTCTGCCACACCACAACAGCAACAGCAGGACCGATTAGCAGGTGTACCTGTGGATATTTCAACCTCTTTCCGCAGCAGTGACCCTGTTTATGGTGGTGTGGAGCCCAGCTCTGGCACAAACAGCACTGGCACTGGCAAGGTGTGCATCTCTCTGAACTTGATGTCCTCAGTGCCATCTCATTTTCACATCTTTACTGTCAAGACTCTGGAGATCTGCTTTTCTCATATTTTGTGTTGGGTTTTCAGGATCCATTGCTGGATAGGTGTGTCTTGTTTTACTGTCTGCAGCTACTGACTACTCAAATGTGCTAATCTCAAAGGAGTTCAGTTGTGAAATGAACTATCTCTTTAGTGCATTTGACTTTCAAAGTAAGGTGGTAGTTGTTCCTTCTGCAATTTTAAGGTCTGCTATAGAGATGTTTGCTTCAGATTGTTGAGTGCTATTGCTGCATGAGTTTAAGCCTGAGCACTTGAGCTACGATTTGACTGTTGTAGATTGTTAGCAACCTTATTGAAGAATGTATGCTGTTGCATGGGGGAAAAGGCTGCTGCTAAGGGTGTCCCTGGTGTGAGAAAGAGAAAGCAGCCTACAAATTCATCAGGCCCTGCAAACAGCACAGGAACTGCAAGCACTGCGGGTCCTTCTCCAAACTCAGCTCCATCCACTCCATCTACTCATACTCCTGGGGATGTGATGTCAATGGCTGGAGCTCTGCAGAATAGTGGCAGCATTTCAAAGCCTTTGCTCATGTATGGGGCAGATGGAACTGCAACATTGGCATCCCCATCAAACCAGCTGGTAACAATAAATCTTCTTCACTTTTGGAAATGTTGCAAAATGTTCTATTATTCCAGCTTGTCCAAAGTGGATTATGGACAAATACAGTTCAGGCTCTGGGCCAGGAAGAATGCTAAGGTTTGACTTTTGAATGTCAGGCTGATATGGACAGATTTGGTGAAGATGGCTCGCTAGATGACAATGTGGAGTCTTTTTTGTCTCATGAAGAAGCAGACCCTCGTGAGTCTCTGTTTGGGAACAGCAAACGCAGTCCAGCTGGACACAGTCTGGATGTATCCAAAGGTGCTCATTCTTTGCCATTCCTTTGTAGCTTGGTACTTTTGGAGGTTGTGATGAATCAAGCCATTTGCTAGAAATGTTGAAAGCAGCAGTTGGATTATTCTATTACGCATTCTGACCATAATGTACAGCATGGGATGCATTGTGACAGGGTTCTCTTTTAATGAGGTGGGCTGCCTGCGGGCAAGTACAAGCAAAGTAGTGTGCTGCCACTTTTCATCAGATGGAAAGTTGTTGGCTAGTGCAGGCCATGATAAAAAGGTAATTGACCTTGTCTGTCATGTTGGCGCATAGGCTCCAAAAGTTAGGTTTGCTGGTTCTTTTTTATTAATGTCCTATCTTTATAAAATGTTGCCATCTATGCTTGATCTTGGGTCCCACTATGCTCAATGGTCCTTTGGTGTTGGGGGTGGGGCAGGCTGTTTTGTGGAATATGGATACACTAAAGCTGAAGAATTCACTTGAAGAGCACTCCTTGCTGATTACAGATGTCAGGTTCAGTCCAAATTCAACACGATTGGCAACATCATCCTTTGATAAGACTGTCAGGGTGTGGGATGCTGAGAATGTAAGTACCAACTGCTTAATTGTGTAGTCTAACTATATTGTACCATTTTGAGATCCAGACTTTCTTGTTGTTGTAGAATTTTGTTAAGGTTGGGCTAAATTGGAGGGTTTTGGTGAATGCAGCCAAGCTATTCCTTGCGAACTTTCACAGGCCATCAGACTTCAGTGATGTCCCTGGATTTTCACCCAGCCAATGAGGATCTTCTCTGTTCCTGTGATGGTGACAGTGAGATCCGGTACTGGAGTGTTAATCAGGGTGTCTGTACCCGAGCATTTAAGGTGTGTTGTACACTTCCAGAAGTGCAATTGTCAATGGGTGATGGACTATGCTGGTCCTAGTCCTCCAGTTTTTTGTAATGAATCAACAGTTTATGCACTTATGAGGTTCTTAACTGCAGGGTGGCATGACACAAACGAGATTTCAGCCTCGCCAAGGAAGGTTACTTGCAGCTGCTGCAGAGAATGTGGTGTCCATCCTTGATGTGGAGTCAGAAACTTGCATTCATTCTTTGCAGGTATGTGAAGTACCTCCCAAGAAAGAGTTGTGCTGTGCCCAAGAGTATTGGTTTTTGAAGTTGAGTTGGTACAATGTGCACACCAATTGGACTGCCTGTCTGGCTGCCTGTCTTTGTTCAAAACTGGTGGGGGGTCCATGGCCACAAGGCTGTGGCAAGTAGAAGAAAAATGATGCAATGTCTGCTGACAAAGGGTGACTGTTGGATCCTCATTTTGTAGAGGGAGGTAGATTTTTATTGCTGAAACAGGCAAACCTATGTGGTTGCCCATTCTTCCCCTCAGGATCTGGTAGTCTGAAGTTGCCGCACATTTGATGACCAGTTTACCTCTATTCCTACTGTGACTGAGTAGACTATCATGGGTGACATCCAGCATGACCTAGTTTTGATTTGGACCCAGAACTCCTTGCAAGAGTGCCTTCAAGTCATAGCCACCAGGCTGTTGGCTCTGTGTTTTGGTACTTTCTCACTCACTGACCCAATTTGTGAGGTGATATTATTATGACTTTGGACATGAGATTCTTTTTGATGGGGATTGCAGAGACACACTAAACCTGTACATTCAGTGTGCTGGGATGCCACTGGGGACTTTTTGGCATCTGTAAGTGAGGACTCTGTCAGAGTATGGAACTTGGGTGTGGGGAGTGATGGAGAGTGTGTTCATGAGCTCAATTGCAATGGCAACAAATTTCACTCGTGTGTGTTTCATCCAAACTATCCATCATTACTAGTCATTGGCTGCTATCAGGTATGCTTTGTGCCAGTGTAAGCATGTATTTATTTTATTCTCTCTGATGCTTGCCTTGTTCTTTCAATCCCATGTGTTCATTTAGGTTGGTTGTGAAAATGGAGTGAGGATAGAAGGGTGGGGAGACCAGCAAGAGGATAGAAGGGTCTGTACTCTATTAGGGGTAGTATAATATTGTTAGACTGGTAGGTTTACTGGCTGGCTATTTGTGGTGCACAAGACATGTAGAAACCCAGAGGACTTATGGCATCTTCCCTTTCTGGAAACATCGGTATTGGCTGCACCATTCTCAGGACCCATTCTTTGGTGGACAGAGGGTCCCTGCAGGCATCAAATTTCCATGGTTTGTATTTAGATTGTCCTTGCAAGTTATGTGCATTAGTGTCAGACACCAACCCCCATGTGCATTGAAGAGGGTGCTGAGAGACTGTTGTTTGGGTGCAGTCTCTGGAGCTGTGGAATATGGTTGAGAAGCAAAGCATGACAGTGCCTGCTCATGAAGGCTTGATTGCTGCACTTGCTCAGTCATCTGCCACAGGCATGGTGGCCTCAGCCAGCCATGACAAATGTGTCAAGCTTTGGAAATAGGCTCCTGGACACAGATTTTGGAGTTTCCTTTTTCCAAGCTTATCCTGTTTGGACACCATTTTGCATTCACATGGATTTTTGCATGCAACCTCTCGATCCTTCAGGCAGCATCTGCAAGAGGAACCAAGTTAAGTGTGGGCTAGTGTGCCATTCAGTTAGGAAGCATGATACGGATTAGATTTTAGAATGTGTTCTGCAGTGTATAAAGCTACAGCAAAACTGTTAACACAGGGGCCAACCAAATTTCCAGGAAACAAAAGCTTCAGCTATCGAATTGGAATTTCAATTTTGATATGGCAGAGAGATTCTTTGACCAAGCAGTTCTAGCTCTGGATATTCTGGATCAAGCACTTCACTCTGGATATGTTGGATATTCTGGATGTCAGTAAACCATCAATGGATTTTCAGGGAAGACTGCTTTAGATTGTAGTCAAGATTGTTGGACTGGAGCCGCAGTGGAAGTCAGAAAGTTTTCAATATGCTGGTTATACTTGTGTCATACTTGTGCAAGTTCAAGTTTGGTTGTCATTGATGTTGGTTTTTGATGCTGAAGTTTCGCCCAATTGTGATGTCTCACACGGGGGCCTCCTATCAGTACACTCACTTCAAATTTGGAGGTGTTTTCCATGCAAGAAAATTTGCCTGATTTTGAACCACTCTTACACACAGTGGTCTCCTATCATTACATTTCAAATATGGCAGTGTTACATAGTGAAATTAGCTAGAGAGCTTTCATCCCCAGTTTTAGAAATGCGTTACCTGCACCTGCACTGAAGCACTTATGGTATTCTGCAGCTGTAAAGTCTGATGAAATCAAGTTTTGTCAGAATAGTTAGTATCCTGCAAATTTTGTGTACCCGATTTCATTCAGCCACACTCAACTTTGGGATGAAACAGGGAGTAGAGGGTCAAACTAGAGCCCAAAGACGAAAGACACGGCAACTTTCCAGATGACTTTACTTTTAAACCGTCTTGTGTCAGAATAAAATTGGGCGAATTTTATCAACTAATACCCAGTTTAATGTCACTAAACAGAACCAAGTTTCACTCACTCTCCAGCAACACTCAAATTGGGGTTGAAACAGGGATTAGAGGGTCAAATTAGGGCCCAAAGAGAGGGTATCTTTACAGATAAGTTGGTACCCTCACATTTTTGAGTGAGGGCCCTTAGTGGACTTGTTAAGCCCCAAAAATGTTAAATTTGAACTCTGACATCCACATTTAGTCTCAGCACGGCAAATTTGTAATATTTAGAAATAATTTTAAATGAATTTTGGGTTCTTACTATTGTGCAGATGTGGGTGCTGGTTCAAGCAAGGCCTGATGCAGGTATCCTGGTATTGTGTTTTGAGCTGCCAGCTGAGATGCGTAGTCCAAAAGCAGTTTCTTGTGTTACAATTAGGGTTCTGGTTATTCACAGGGGCATTCTGATGAACATATTTGAAGCCAGATTGCACCATCTCATTACCAAATATCAGCATGTGTATATCAACTTTGGTGATTCTAACTATCAGAAATGGCTGTTAATAGACACTCTTCAGATGAGATGCCTGGGGGGGCAGGAATTTGGAACTCAAATGTGAGCCCAATGGCATGTCCCAAGTCAAGAGAATCTTGCTTTTAAATAAAAAGTACAGAGCTGCTTTCAAAGAATCACCACAGGCTGGCTATTTGGGTAGCAGCAAAGCAGATGAGGATGTCACGTTGGCAGAGCTTCTGTCCCAGCTCTCGAACTTGCATGCCATGCAAATTTAGATTGTCCAGCAAATTCCACTGCAAGCAGAGACAAAAAGAAGTCACACATGTGCAAGAAATTAACTTGTGCGAATTCTGTTTAAAGGACTCATCTTATTTCCAAAGCTTGACACACTTGTCGTGGCTGGCAGAGGCCAACATACTGGTTGCAGATGACTGTGCAAGGGTTGCAATCAAGCCTTCATGTGCTGGTACCATCATACTTTTGTTTTCAATCATATTCCATAGATCCAGAGACTGCACATCAAACCCCTAGAGTGTCAGCGCTCTGTGAAGTCATTAGGTGTTCAGAAACATCGGACTGAACATATGGACTACTGAAAGGAGTATGCTGTAGTCCATCAGGAGAATTCAAGTGAATATCAATTCACAGAAATTCCCCTCAAGGAGTGGAGACTTGTCAGTGGACGAGTATGGTTACCATCCCCAAAGCCAAAGGCAAAAATATTATTTCCTCCTATTTGCACATAATAGTTTTCATATGGCCTTTTCTGCCTTTTTTTAGTCCCCTTACAAGCCACAATAGACAGGTCTTCTTGGGTCTACCTGGCCTAACTATTGTTCAAAATCCACATGCCCATTGTGCAAATCATGAAAAAATTATGTTATGAGACGTGCTTGGTACAGGCCATTGTGTGCCTGTTTTGCTGCCTGTTTGGAAGCTTTGGGTTGCCCAAATTCCTCACGGGCACCTCACTGGGCACAATGGCCTGTACATTCCATAATACATTTCCACATAATTGCAGACATCCCTAAAGCAGCAGATAAGGCAAGAAAGAGATTTGTGTCAGGCATACATTGAGTAGCACAAACTGCAGAGATACTTACCTGATAACAGCCAATGAACAGTAGTGATGGATAATTAGAATGAAACACACATGCATGGAAGTTGTTGCCATTATAATTGAGTTCATAAACACACTCTCCACCACTACCCATGCCCAAGTTCCAGACTTGGACAGAGTCCTCAATAACAGATGCCAAAAAGTCCCCAGACACATCCCAGCAAACTAAGTGTACAGGCTTGGTGTGTCTCTGCACAAAACCAAAACAATAGTATTGAGTCCCTCATACCCAAAGCACAAATTGAAATTTTCAAAGAGCAAATTCAATGCCAACCTCATCTGCTTCATTTGCTTAAAGAGAGGAAACCCACCAGATCATTCTTACGAGCATCCAAATGCATTATGCTAGACCATAACACGAGACAGAATATTCAAATGCAGAGAAAACAAAAAATGCCCAAAGCATCAGGCAAGATTCCTCCTGCTCATCTGAAGTTTGCTATTAATGAGCTCACAGTAGACATTTCATCTCGTGCCAAATCAGATCAGCCAGGGACTGCCCAACTTCTCCTAGGATGAACACTTGAGTGCTTCCAAGGACTTTGCAGTCTCTCAAAGTAGAACATCAGACCATGCAGACATCAGTTTTCTGCTACGACAAACTAGGGCATCAAGCTAGAGTGACAAACCCCATGAGACTAGAGTAGTATTCCCAGGGCAATTTGAGAGATCTTCAACTAAGAACTACATTTGTCTAAACTCTACAGCCTCCACAGTAAGCCAGGGAAGGCCACCAAATGACCAAAGCATCCTCTGACACTCCTTTCTGGTGTCAAGGATTGAAATGTTGCTGGAACACCAGCAACTCTAATAGGCAACAATTAGCAACTGTTGGGATTTATTTCTTATCTCCTAGCAGAGGAGTGCTTCTGTGCTCATCTGAACACTAAAAGCCACTGCCCAAGGCTGTATACCAGAGTACCCAGAACTACTAAGACCATACAACTGATAGTCAGAGCAACAGCCAAAGTAAGAAATCCACATCCAAACCACTGTCCTCAGAAAACAAGAATGGATCTGCTGAGAACAGTCCCCAGCCCCTTCAGGAACACAGAACCCTACATACTTTGGTCAAGTTGTGGGTCTAAATTACCTTCATCATGAGCTCCACTTGTGTCTGGTCTTGAGTGGTGCCATGAGGTAATGGAGAAGCAACCTGGGAGGGGGAGCCCACACCTTGTGACAAATCACTGGTTGGATTTGCCTGGCCATCCTTCACTGTCAACCCACTTCTACCCAAAAGTATTTGTAATCAACATGGATCTGTATCAGAAAGAAGGGAGCCTGATGAAGACATTTTTCCCTGAGCCTAGTGAGCTTGAGCTTGTAGCAGAAGCTGTTGCTGTTGTAGTGTTAAATCTGAAAATGTGGGTACTGCTAGGGAGCCTGAATGACTGGTTTCTGCATTGAAGCCCCTAACCCTGATCCCTACCAAAATGCCCAATGGGACCCAAAGCATGAATATAGTATCTATTGACCAGCCAACCAGTGTGCAATATACGACCATCCTGCAAATGTCTGGATATAAAATCTTTGGCTAAACCACTTGATCAACAGACTGACAAACAGAACTCCCATGTGTTGATGTCTCACATTTTGTTCCAATGACAAGAGATTACAACTGGAAAGGAACTCACTGTACTGGCCATGCCTTAGGAGTTGTGGGAATTCCTGCTTGATTCACTCCTGTAATAATTTCATTTGGTCATGAGGTACCTGCCTGAATCGAATCAAGATGTTGGTCATAATAGTACAGGATTTATACTGCTTTACTTTACAAAAGCATTAACGACGTGTCATGCAAAAGAGACAGATAATGGTGTGTTGAAGAAAATTTTTAAGCAAGTAGGAACGAGATGATGAACAAGAGGAAGAAGAAGAAAACAACCTGGGTTAAGAATAGCTGGTTTGGGATGATCTGTTCCTGGGAGACAAACCTTGAAGATTCAGGGGCTGGAGACATTTGGCTCAAGACATCATTCTGGTTATCATGATGTTGAAGATAGTAGCAGCAATACCAGTTCTTCAAATTTAGAAAGCACAAGGAACACTATCTTGTTTTCAAGATAACGTGGTTCCCAAGTGCACCTGAGAGTTTGCTGACATCTGTTGTGGGTGAGATTGGATTGGATCTGTTGCAAAGTTGTTGCAATAGCAGCTGTATGCAACAAAGGCCTATTTTTTCTCCACATATATCCCACTGAGTCAGGACTATATGAATTTGCAGAAATAGAGTGTATCTATTGTCTGACCAACTAGTGGCCATTGCAACAGTTCAAAGAGACATCCTACGACCATAATAACATGAACCCCTCTTCTGTGAATCCATATACTCCTAAAGTGGATCAAGACTAGCACACAAGTTTATGAACAGCAAAAGCTGTTGCACAATATTTTTCACTTGCAAAATGCCAAACTCTGTCTCATTTCTTGTGGTATGTGCTCAATGTATTTGTTGCTTGACAGTGTACCTCTGCAAAAAACACAAAACACCCTACAAAGTGTCAGCTCCAGCCACCAACACAGAAAAGAACTATCACCTGCCACTCTGTAGGAATTCCAGTGGGCCAAACACACAGAGACCCATGAAAGTGCACAGGCAATTTGGCTACTAAACTGGGAGATGTGTGTTTCCACATAATGCAAAATATAGACAGAGTATGCCAATGATTTTTTAATCAACTGGGAATGGTTGGATGTGACAATAAAACCAGCCCATGATGACAATATTGCACCATCAGATCAGGAAGGCTCATTGCAGACAGAATTGGAACACACCTTTCAGTGCCCTCTATACATCACAGATGGTGCAGAAAACCTTGCATCCATTAGGGGATGTAAAAACTCACAAAACAAAACTGCATAGTGGCAATGTCAGCATTCTGGGGGTTAACCACTTCTGTCAAAAGTTTTCACATGTCACGTGCTAAAAGTCAATAGTACACCAAGCAAGATGTAGGATCTGCCAGCTCTTTTGCCCCGTTTGATCTATTTTCAGAAATATGGGTTCAGAATACCTTCATGGCTGCTCCATCAAGTGCATCTCTCAAACACGGACGCTTGAGACATTCCTTATATATTTTTGTTGCAATTGCATTTGCTGCAGGGTGCTGCAAATTGCTTCCCCACCTAAACCATTTGCAGAGCCATTGCGAAGATGACCAGCTTCATGTTGCTGTTGCTGAGCTTTGAGTTCTTGTGTCTAAGCATCACATAACAAACAACTCATCACAGTGGCTGAAATCATATTGAGGTGATGCTGTTCCATAGACAACAGACCTGGCATAGCACGCAAAGTGGATCATCTCTTCTGAAGCGAGTTGAGATACAGGCACTGATATCAAATAGTTTTGCTGGTAACTTGAAACAGCCGAAGAACATTCTCCCCACACAAAGGCAGCTTGATTGGCTAGTGAGTGATATGGCAGACATGTTCTTAAAAAGATTGCTTTTGCGCAAGTTTACAAAGATTGTAAAACCCATTGCTGATTGAATTGTAGGAGATACACCCCAAAGTTGGAACATCAGAATTCACCTCAATATAGGAAGCTGCCACTTCTGAATGCTCCTCATTGGTACAAGCGACATGGATATCCCAGAAGACTGGATATCCCAGAAGACTGACCGTCATTCAAACAGAAACCACCAGGTGCATCAATAGCTGCAACACCCACCTCAACAAGAAGCTGCTGTTAAACAGAAGGCCATCAACATTATCTTATTATGTGAAAATAGCCATCGCCATACAGTGGGAGGAAGTATGAAGCATACCAACTGGATCAGATGACACTTTGCATTCATTCAAGAAAGCCTTAGCAGATGCCTGAAGATTTCTCTTCACCAGGTAATCATAGATATACACATCCAGCCTGCACACCTCCAAAGACAAAACTGGCATAAGACCAAAAGACAATAGAAAGCTTCATGGATACATGCGAACATGCAATTGCAAATACAGGCACAGCCTTCTTGTGAAAGAATCTTTGATCCATGCATTTCAGGAATCCCAGCCAAATCTGTGTTCAAATCAATTTCCTGCTCAAGATTCTACAACAGAAACTGCATGTCCCACTCCTTCTCAAAATCACAACCTATCTGAGAGCTTTAACTGCTTCACCAGCCTTCCAATTCACACAGACCCCTAATGTAAAATGCAATTGTGGGGCATCAATTTGGTTGAGCTTTTGTTAGCGACCAAATGAGGATGGCAGGGATGACTGACAAATGTAAAGAAAAACTGTTGACTGAATTTTGAAGCAGGAGGTGGCATATGTAAATTTACTTAGGATGTGCTTAAGCACTTAAAAGCTTAGCCACAGCAGAACATGCAAGAATTTTGAAGCAGGAGGTGACGTCTGTAAATTTATCTAGGATGTGGCAAGCACTTAGTAGCTTAGCCATAGTGGAACACGCAAGGGGAGAGTGTGGAGAAGAAAAGGAAGGTAGGCTAGAAGGGGGTAGTTCTTTTTGGCTTGGCTAGGAAGATTAGGAAGAAGCACAGTAGAGTAGAGTGCCTCCATGCTCGTGGTTGGGTGGTGAAAGCCGTGCTTTATTGTTCATATTTTGTAAAAAAGGTAAAGTCACATGTGTGTGTGAAATTTCTGTGGTGTTATTTGGCTACTAAGTTGCAAAACAGGTGCCGTTCCGGATTCACTGAAGTCCGGGTTGCTGCAACAGAGTTGCTGCAATAGGGAGTTGTAAAGATGGTATATGAGGCTTAAGCGCCTTGGGTTGTGACTGTCTTGTAAGTGGCTGAAGTTGTGTGGGAGATGGAGGACGGAGATAGAGGCGCTGGGTCGGCGTACTTGGACAGTGAAATCAAGAGGGACGTAATAGCTTTCAACACTAATTCCCCCACACAAGAGCATCATTGCTGCTTCTGCGAAACCAAGACTATGTGAAACAACAACAACAACAATCCACAAGACTGATCTTTCAAAGCTGATCTCACATCAAATTTACTTCAGAGAACTTCCTCGCAGCTCGCCAACTTCCCTAATTACAACGACTGACTCTGTCTTCTCAGACTTATCTAGAGCCCGATTGTGGTAGTGTGTTGTTCAGGCAATCCTAGATTCTTACATTTTGTAGGCCTCCCAGTTGCTCTGAACTATGGCGGAAACTGCTGCTCTTTACACAAACAAGGCAGCTCCCAAAACAACCACGAACTTGGAAAAAAGAAGAAAGAGAGATATTTTATTTAAAAAATTCTTTTGATCCTTCTACAATTCTAAAATTGATCGGTTTCTCTTCTTCTTCAGAGAAAACTACAAATTGGTAGTAGAGAGCTTTTCTTCCTTTGGAGATCGACAGATTTTCCGTTGTTGCCATGGACTTCCAAAACAGATATTATTGTGCGAAATGCATTTCGATCGTCTTCATCTAATTACGGAAGCCAACAATTATCTCGACATATGCGCAGGTCTGCTTGAGCGCTGCAAAGATCACCTTTATAAGATGGAAGCTTCTCGATCAACTTGAGTCATTTGCAGCTGCGACAGACATTTATGTTCAAAATCGACAAGATATCGTAGCATTAACACAATTTGTTTCTTCGGGAGCACAAAGCCCCTTTATAATCACACCTTTGGTGACCACTTTTTTTTCTTTTTTTTTTTTTTTTTGGGGTGACACTAACGAATTATGATTTAAATGTGTATAGTCCCATTCTAAATAAACTTTTACAAGATTGTGACTATAGGTAGAAAAAACCTTATAAAATAACTTTTTAGGTTAGAATAAAGGTGTCAATTGTTTAAATTTTTTACATGGGTTATTCTAAATTTTATCATGCATTATTAGACTCGAAGAAGATTGTGATTTTTGTTTTTTTGTTTAATGCGATGATTTACATTCGTTTGAGCTTCTTAATTCTTAGCTTGTTTATTTTGTCAATTAGATTTTTTTTAATTAATTTTTTTGATTTTCTTGACAAGTTCACATATCTTTTGCTTGTCTCCATTAGAAAATATTGTTTTTTTTCTTTTTAAAAAAAACTTGATTCATTGTTGTTATTTGCACAACTTGAACACAAAACAATATTAACATTGTCAAAGGGAACTACAATTTATAAAATCATAATATTTGTTTTAGATTTTTTTCATTATAATCTTTTTTTTTTAAAAAAAACCTTTCACAAATATTTTATGCTACTAACACTTGTGTGATAGTGATTCTATAGAATGGTGTTTCCTACTAATGGATGGTTACCAAAAATAAATAAAAATATGTGACACAAACTAGAATTTGATTAAAATGGGTGTGATTATAAAGGGGGTTAAAGGGGGTTTACTGTATTATTTTCTCAGACCACCTACATGTCAGTTCAGAAAGATGCAGTCTGTCGTCAAGAAATCCATAGGACAGATGTGGGATCAACACTCTTTGTCATTGCTACTAACATCGTGAAAAGCGCGACCTCGATATTGTACGAGTCCGACAACTCAACTCTGAAAGGATGTGATCCCTGCACATGGCGACCAGCTCTTCATCTCCCTGAAAAAAGAGCAACAAAGGATGCAGAAACAATTTTTGTTTGCAGACTGAACAATTTGAAAGTGGAATGCATGCTCGTATGCTTTTTCAGTGAACACTACACTACACAGGTCTAGAAATTACAAGCCTACACAAGTTTTGCATCCTCTGCCAGACACTGTTCAATCCTATCGATTCACAATTCACAAGTTGCAACACACTTAGATCGAGATCACTCTGATCGATTTGAGAAAGGAAAAAACCAAAATAAATTATAGAAAACCGCAGAAACTCAGCTTCGGTTATCAGAATTCCCTGATTTTGATTCCCGCAATCGTCGGATGATGCAAGAAAAAATCTTGAGCGGCTCCGTTTTGCAGTAAAAGCTCGCCGTTGTCAGAGAGGCGGGAGGCGAGCCGACGACGGACAGAAGAGGAACGACGGGGCAGCGACAAAGCCGAGGTCTCATTCGAGATCCTTGTACACATCATCCTACACGTGGAACTGATACATTGGCGATTTGAGATCCTGAAACAGATGTATGTATCTCGATCTGTTTGGCACAGTGCCCAAAACGTCGGGTCGGGCCTTCAACGCGGGTCACCCGACCCGACCCGGAGAGGCTTGGATCGCTGCCCAGCGAGACGAAGGAGACTGAGGAAGCGCACGGACGCGAAGGAGAGAGAGAGAGCGTTGTAGTTTGGGGACGCGATCTGCGTACAGAAGCTTATTTTTCGGTTTTTCTTTTGGGGATTTTTTTTTTTTATGTTTCCCCTAGAAGCATTGTTTCAGATTGTTCAAAAGAGAGGGGGGTGGGAAATGCTGTCGAGGCAAGGAGTGATGAGATCAGGGCTTCGGGTGTGGGCCACGGCTCAGCCCATGTTTAGCCGAAGCTTTGCCGAGGCGGCCGCTACTTCTTCTTCTGAGAAGCGAGAGAAAGTTTTCGGAGAGGCTCAGGTGACTGAAAAGTTTAAGGCGGACTGGAAGACGATTGCGCCTAATTTCGACATGCCTAAGTTTCCTAGCAACTTTATGGAAGTGCGGCCCCCTGTGCCTTCCACCATCCCCGCTAAGCTCACCGTCAACTTCGTGCTCCCTTCCCAGTACGAGATTCAGGCCAAGCAGGTTACGTATCGAGAGAGCCTTCGAGAAATATATTAGGGTTTGGTGGTGCTTGTCGTCCCCTTTCTTCACCTTCTGATTTTGTGTGATCTTGATCTAGGGTTTCCTTTGCAATCATGGTGTTTGCCGAGGAGAGAGCTGAAACATTTTGCATTGTGAGCCTTTGAGAAAACAAATGGATTAGGGCTTGGGGTTGTCGTCCCCCTTTTTCACCTTCTGATGTTGTCTGATCTTGATATAGGGTTTGCTTTGCAATCATTGTGGTTGCTGAGGAGAGAGCTGAACATTTTGAACATAAATCCTTGCAAAACTGGCACGAGCTCCTTGCTGTTCTCAAGGAAATTTCTCGGTGCAATGCACCTGGTAGATGAGGATTTGGGCTTTGAAAGGAAATGGAAAAGAATGTGAAATGCTGAGCAATCTGTTGGTTTTTCTCCTCACAGTATTTGTAGCTGTGACAGGTAAAGAATTATTCAAAGCAAGCTTGAGAGGAACTAGACATGCTTTCTAAGCAACCCCTGAATGTGGGGTGTATTGATTCTTGCAGGTAGACTATGTGATAGTGCCAGCTACTTCAGGTCAGATGGGAGTGCTACCTGGTCATGTCCCCACAATTGCAGAATTGAAACCTGGCATTCTCTCAGTCCATGACGGCACAGATGTGAAGCAGTACTTTGTGAGTAGTGGTTTTGCATTTGTGCATGCCAACTCTGTGGCTGATATTGTAGCAATTGAGGCTGTCCCTCTTGATAGGTTGGATCCTGATGAGATTCGTAGAGGAGTTCAGGAGTACACCCAGAAAGTGAACTCTGCCAAAGATGATCTCGAGAAGGCTGAGGCACAGATTGGAGTTGAAGTCCATAGTGCTTTACAGTCTGCATTGGGCATAGCCTAAAATCAAATCAACCTTTGGAGTTGCAGGCTGTATTATGCTGATTTGCACAATGCTGTTTGTAATAAGGTGAACAAAGAATTGAGCTTGATCACTTTGTGATCATGAACCAACTGTTTGTCTCTTCAGATTGGACCAATTTGTTTCAGAATTCCTTGACAAAACAAGAAATAACAGAGGAATTGAGATTTCTCTGAAAGTCTTCCAAGGATGATTGTTGTGAGGGGAACCACAAACTGTATCAGTTTGAAAGTGTTTCATAGGATTCGGAACATATCACTTGGCAATGGATCTCTGAGTAGTAGAGGTCAAGATCACAAGGCTTTGGCCTGAAACTCATAGGGGCTACACCTCCCGACATGGGAATGTCTGAAGAGAGTCTGCTATCCCCGCCACCTTATGGATTGTGCTGTGCCATGACAGCTATCAGCTATGTGACTGCAGATCATCAAATCTGACCTGATCCAAGTAGGAGTTGCATGGTTCAAACCTGACACAGGATGTTCCAAGATTGAGAATCCTGGGAGGTACATTTCACATTTGCATGTTTCAATGCCTGTGTGTTTCCTTTTGGCTTGGTTAGAGGAGGATGCTACACATCGTGCCTGTCTGGTTTGTCTTTGTAGATTTTGGTGTGTTGTGAGCTGCAAGTACTGCAGCTGAACTTCTACTGCTCACAGATTGTGTACACACCTTTCCAGACCAAAAATCTCCCACAAGAAACATAAGTGGCTAGTCACACTCTGTACCACATCCAATGACCAGTTTTCACAGTGCTCATGCTTGCAATTCTTGAGTGTACCATGTGGTCCAGCCCTGCATTTTGGGAATGTCCCTGTACCCTGGGAGTCTTTGGGGCTGTTTACACTAGAGGGCTTGGGGAACCTCATGGTACCCCTTCTCTTTGGATGAGACCATGGGAAAATCCATGGACCATGGCTCAAAGGCCTTTGTTCTTGGTGTAATCTCAATTTGGACCAAAAGAATGGACTGTGTGAATTTTTCTAATAAAAAAATATTTGGCTAAAAAAATTTTTGGAAATGTGGCTGTTCTAATTTTTTATTCATCTCCTATCTCTTCTTTTTCTTTCTCATATTAAGTTTCCTCTTTGGTTTTCTTTTTTTTTGTTTTTCTCCTCTTTTGCACATTTCATACACCATTACACGTCATGGATGAGAGAAAGAAGCAAATACTTGTTGTGATTGCTATGTATTGGCGTTTGTATATGTTGATTCAACAAGTGCAAAGCATTCAAGCCTTGGTTTCTAGGGTATGAAATGGAGAAGTATGCATTGTTTATAGTAATGTGGGAATTCATGGGGAGGAAAAAGTGAATTGTTTAGGCTTTTGAAAGGTTTTAGGGTTTGGTAGATTGTTAGATTGGTTTTTGATTGGTTCTTACATAGAAAACTTGTTCAAGCAACGACTAGGGTTTCTAATAGGACATTTCAATATCTTTGTGAAAAATCGGGTCCACAATTGAGAAAGCTCGTGAGAAATCCAATTTCAATGGAAAATAGAATTGCAATGTTGTTGATATAGTTATGAAGTGGGAATGGTTAAGGTTTTGTCAAAAGAATTTGAAGCTTTATGCAGAATTTCATAAATTATTGATGCAATAGATGGGTCACACATCCTCAATTTAGCACCTCTCATAGGAGAAGATCATATTGTAGGAAGTGATTTCATTTTACACTATTACAAGGACTTATTGATACAAAGTGTGTGTTTTGGAATTATGAATTTGGTTGGGCTAGTAGCATGCATAATTGGACAATTTTTCAACTTACAAAAGTTGTGAAGATGTCTATTCAAAGCAAGTTTTTGCCATACAAGTTGATTGGTGATGCAACATATTCGATGACGCCATGGATTTATTGTCCATTGAAGGAAGAAGGTGATTTAACTTTTAATACAAAGCAATTGAAATTTTATTCAATCATTGACACATATATGTGTTGAGTAACTTTTGGGATTTTAAAGTGCAAGTGAAGGACAATTGGGAAACGTATGGATTGTCCATTGTGTTTTATCCTAGATGTTGTTTCTACATGCATAATTTTGCATAACTATGCATTTTGTCAAAGGATGCTTTTGATAGGAGTTGGATTGAAAAGACTAAGAAAAAATTACAAAATCGATTGATTTGAGGTGAGTTCAAAAAAATCTAAGTTACTTGGTGAAAAGGCTTCTTCCACAAAAATTAGGGGCAAAATTGATACACACCCAAACATGGCAATTCTAGGTAGAAGGATGTGAAGATGTGAATATTCAAACATTTTTAATTAGAGATGAAGTAAATGAAGCACTTAAAAAGACTCAAGCAAATTACTACCCGAAGTCACAAATTAATGTATAATTTTGGCCAAAACACTTTGGAGCTACAAATTGAAAAATTGATCTACTTTGGTTTTTGAAAATTTTGAAACCAAGGCTGAAATTGAAATCATGAGTGAGGAAAAAATCATATCTTTTGTACCAATGTGCCATATGACCTTCCATGTTTTTCAGTAAAACTAAAATTTCTTTAAAAGTTACCACTAACTCTTTGTTATTGGTGATGACTTGCTCCAAGAACCTTCCAACTTGTCAATTTTTGTTGAGCTTGTTTTCTTGTCTCACTTGTGAAGTTCTAGTATAAATGTATTAGGCTCTCTATGAAACAAACTAACCTCATTTTTGGCAATTGTGGAAATTTGATTTTTAACATTTGCCCTTGATCCATATCACAAATCCATCTAATGAAACTATTTACATTTAGGCAAACCTACTTTGTTCTAAAATTTCATACATTTTTTTATCATTTTTATGTATCATCAAAATGGTCTTGTATTTCTTCTTACGAAAAAACCAAAAATAGTTGAAGCCATGAATTGTAAAGATCATGTGAATTCAAGTTTGACCTATGATAGAAATCAAACAAAACATCAAGAATCATTCACCAAATTATAACAACAAATTTTATACGTTTTCATTTGTGAATAGTAAAAGAAAAAAGACTTAAATTTTGAAAACAGAAAGTGACAAAAAATCCAACAAGTAAAAAAATCTTGAAAATAGAAAGACAAAAAAATTTATAGCTAGAAGTTGATAGAAATAGAAAAACATTTTGTTTTTTCAACTTGTGATAACCTAGGTCATTGGTGTAGCCTTCTCTTCCTTTTGTAAAATATTGAGGTTCAATTCTACTAAAGAATGGGAATAATGAGGAGGGGGGCATTAGCTTGGGCTAAGGCCATGGCCTCAATTGCAATTATACTTTTGCAAAATCACAAAAAATCATAAACATCCTTTGCTTTTTGGCACTCTTGCAAAATTTTGTATCCATTTCTCCTCAAATTGTAATAAAAGCGTCCACCTCAAAATAATTCCATTTCACATCATTGCCTTTTTTTTCATTATTTTTTTTATAAAATCTTCCTTCTGGTAGCCATCTTATATTGTTTCTTTCATTTGTCATTCTCATTGGTTGGCCACCCCTTCTTTGATGTAGGTTGGTTGAATCTTCCCAATTTCTCTTATTTTGCTCACAAAATTTTAATGTTCATTATAAAAACTAAGGTGATTTGCAATTGGTTTTACAATTGGGTTTTTGAATTGCAATGACCATTTGCAATTGTTAAAGGGGTCGGATGAGTACATGATCTTGAATGAATAAGGCATTTAGAATAAGGACTGGTTTAGGAACTTTGTTAGTTTGAATTTTGAATTCTTGTTGGTCTTGACTGATGATGAAGACTAGGGACTACCAAAAGGGGAAGGTTTTGGAAAAAAAAAGATATAATTTTTAGACACACAGTTTTGGGAAAATAGTGGGAGGAGCTGTAGGTACTTGTAGTAGAAAACCATAGACTCTATTTTGATATACCACATATTTTAATTGTTGTTTTGAGATTTTTTTCAACAAAACATGGGATTCTATTGTAATTTTGATTCATGTTTTTAGTGATACAAAAAAGCACAATCTTCTATAGTGAATTTTATGTTTGTATTGTTATGTGAATTTTTTGTAATATCAAAATATGATGAAATGAATTGTAATCTTCTTTCTGGAATTTTTTACAATGAGTTTTGAAATGGAGATTCTAGTTATATGAAATAACCATGAATTTGGAGTTTTTATGAATGACAGTGTTAAGTGTGTTGAAAAACAAAATAGAAATAGTGAATGTATGCATGTGAAGTGCAAATTTGTTGTTATAGTAGTGTGGAATAATTTTGCAGGAATTAAATTTCACGTCTTCTATTTGACAACCATGTTAGGGAATTTTTTTTCTATTTTTTCTTTCAGTAATGGGAAGATTTTCTACAAATTTTGTTGCATATTGTAGATGAAAATGTTCAGAAAAGTATTTTTTTTTTTTTTCAATTTAAAATTTAAAAGGGTATGTTAAAAAATATTAGAGGTCTAAGCAATTGACATCATAAGGACTGCACAACAATTTACAAACTCTGAAAACAGAATTGTGAAACAAGATGAATTGGATGGTGACCCAAAGTTTACAACGACAATTGGATTTGGAGGCAAATTGGCAAGTTATTAAAATATAAACAAAAGACAATTTTGAAAATGGAGAGGAATATGCAAGGCTTATAGAAACCCCATATCGAAATTTGATGTTGGATAGACAAATTCTGATAATAGAGGAAAGACCTGCAGGGCACAAGTCATTTCTACCACAAGAGGTGGTACAACATGAAATATGGATTGAAGGACTTTAAAGAAGGCACAATTATAGATGACGATTTCCATGGAAAGAGATGCAGTTGACTACAAGTTGGAACACATTGTATACTATAAATACACACATATAATCAGTGAACATAAAATAAAATAAAATGTCATTTCCAAGGTGCTCTGAATATTGATAAAGGAATCAACTAAAGTAGAAGGAGCACCATTACCAGAAGTTTCATTGAAGACTATGCTCCAATTCATTTTGGATTAAAAACTATGATGGCCCTAACCTATGTACTAAGTGAAAACAAGGAGGATTAGGTTGCAACGAGGATGAACATTTGTATAATTAAGGATAGTTCAAACTTCTTTAGCTTTTCAATGTCATCATTCAATGCAAACAAGCTTGAACCAAACTACTAACACTAATAAAACATTATGAGAAGAGAAAAACCTAAACACCTCATCTTCTTCCCCTTACTCTCATCACTACAAACCAAAATACTAGTATAACAATATAATGGTGTCAAAAAACTTGGAAGGGAGGAAATCTTGAAGCATGAAGAAATCTAGAAGTACAAAATTTGACCTCATATGCTTAAAGTTGAAAATAAAGTTTAGCACACACCAAGTTGGAGTGTACTCTATCTTATGTGAGCACCAAGTTCTGGTGCACTTTGCTTTTTACAAGGTTCAAAACAAGAGGTCAGAGAGATAAGATATCTACCCTTTAAATCTTTCTAGGGAGCTTAATGCACATGAGTGGTGGGTTACAAGACACAATCTTATTATGTTCGGTCTTCATTTTATAAATATTCGCATCATCATATATGGTTATAGGGTTAATTAGGGTGCACAATGTCAGTCTATAGGATCCACTATTTATTTTTAGGTCAAACACCCAAAATAACTAGTTTACATTTTATAGCCATGTAAATTAAGTTGTATTAAAAAATGATAAATGTAAAAATTAAATTATCTTTGAATAGCCAAAATGCAACCAAATTAATTAGATTTTTGGTATAATTTAGGGAGAAGTTTTTGTTTTGGCTAGATATATTTTTGAATTATCACCACTTTAGCTACATCAAAAAGTTACCTAGATACATTTATGTAAATGACCATTCACTTTTTTTTATTTGGCAAGATTTTGCCAAAACTTTGGAAATTGAAAAATAGAAAATGAAGTAATTTTAATTTAGAGGTTTTCAATCACCAAAAAAACCCTTACTTTGCAAAAATAATCACCATATTTTTACATTTGGTTTTTAGTCAATAGCCAAAAATATAGAACTATGATTTAAGTTTTTAATTTCATATTTGGATTTATAGTTAAATTTGGCTATATTTGGATTAGGGAAAGTAGCCAAATTTTCATATGTGTTGCCAATTTGATATACAAAATTTTCTTGATCACCTAAACACAATAAACAATGATGACCTAATCACACAAAACAATGATGACCAAAGGGCTGGTTTTTATACAATTAGGTTAGCTTTTGAACAATAGGGTTTTGTTAGGGTTTTCTTGGCTAATCTTTGTGGTGTCATTTTGTAGAGAGCAAACTTGTTTAAGATAGGAGGTGCATAGGATTTTGTTGCACATTGAGCTTCGTAAATTGTGAATGTGAAGTGCAAAGGAGACCTAGTTTATGATTGTAAAGTGGGAAAATTGAAAGCAAGACATTTCAACGTATGTACTTGTGTTTGAGTGGTGTTCATTCAAGCATAATTCAACCAAAACATCGATTCCTTTGCTGGTAAACATTCAAGTTCGCTTACTTAGTAAGTTCTTATGCACAAGTGTTTGTTTGCATGTGTTTTGGTAATCTACATGCATATTTTTCTTGATTTTGTGAGGGGTTGATTATTAAGATTTGTGTCTTGTGGTGTGACCTATTGTGAGCATCAAGTGATGGGGGCTTAAATTTGGAGCCATGTGCTTGGGAAAATAAAGACACTCATTTGTTCTCTGAATACATTGTAACTTGCAAGTTTCCACTTGCACATGTTCAGGTTTACATATATAACTTTCCATTGTTGATTTTCGGTAATATATTTTATGTGCATTCCATCAAATCTTAAGTCTATAGAGCTTAGATTACATCTTGAGTGGGGTTAGGTCCTTTGTTACCACCAACCTTCTTCCTCACTTGCTCACTAAGGATGTGAAACAAATATACAAAAGTATTCTTATCCAAAGTTGAAGGTCCATTTAAATTACAAAGGTTGTTGATTGTTAGGGCTTTAGATTAGTGTGTTTGATAAATGTATTGCAAAATTCATCAACCCTATAATTTCAAAATATTGTCACAACAACAAGGCCCAACAATTTGTTGGATCATGGTAGCTATAGTCTTTTTGCAAGTTCTTCAAATCCAAACATTATGGGTGTTCACTTTTTCTTCTTTCAGTAGTTTTTATCATATGTCTATAATTTGGTTTATTTAAAATCTAGAGGTAGATTCTAGCACATCCAATTTAAGAATTTGCCAAGTTAGTGTGGGGGAATTTGGTGGTTGTTGCCATAATGGATTCTCTTTCTTGAATGTAGGTCTCAATTTTTGGACCAATGACAAGCAAGACAAACAAAGCATTTCTAAAAGCCCAGTTGGTCTTCCCATAGGTCATTTCTACCCCAACTCTCAACTATGCAATATTTTTTCATCTAGATAAATGGGAGACCATATCAACTTAGGAGAATTGGCTTTCCTTTCCCTTTTCATCTCATTACATGCACCACGACTGAAATGGGTTTAGTTTCTTTCTATCTCCTAAGGTAAATATGGATGACAATGTAGGTGCACTATTGTAGTGCAAGTGCATTAGAGTTTGCACATAAAAAGCTTTGACCATTTGGCATATAAGATTGCTATTGAGAAAAATTACAAGTAGGTTATGCTTCTTTCAATTATAGAATTTGGCTCTAATTAATGTCCTTGGACAATATAAAGTTGACATTTATATCATATTATAAAACCACATAATGCCAAGATGTGAGATTTTTTTGAGAGGGCATCCATAGATTTCTAAATCTTGCTCATATTGTTGTTGATTTCATTGCATCAATAATGGAGTTGTTTTGGTTTAAAATATTTATGTAGGATTGCATGGCATTGCTAGCATCTACATGTTTTCTACATAATTTTGGACTAATGACTACTTCTATGTACCTTTGTAGATGGCATAGGTCTAGGTAGCACTAAGAGCTAAAGCAAAAACCCAAGTTTACAATGGCCCTGCATTAATTATCACTGGGCTTTTGGACGATCTATTCTGCACCCTTATTTTTTCGTGTATGTGCCTAGGGGTAGGCCCAAAAGATGAAGACATCTTGAGTTGTTGTTGTAGGTGGAGGCAAGTTTCAGATGCTTGGAAGGGGGTTGTAGGGACTAACTTTGTTTGGCATGTTTTCCAAGTCAGTAAAACCAATGTCAATGCCTCTAATTGGCCCAATAGTGAAGACATAGATGCAAGGCAATTAACCTATGATGTTTGGACTAAGTCAATGGCAGCATTGAGGTATAAGGAAAAAGGAGATCAACCCCTTGCACATCTTGAACGTAAGATATTAGGTGAATTTATCCAAGTCAAGAACTTGAAAAACTTGCTTGTGATGAATGAGGGAGCTAATTAATGTGATGAAAGTCCATCAGACTATGAGTGTGAAGCTATGAGTAGAGCGCCTTGTTGCATTTTGAAAGACATGATGCATGGTGAAGAAGAAACAAAATATGACCCCGTTTGAATATGCAACAGGACATATTCATGACATCAGCTTGTTGGGGCTATTAGGACTTCCATTAAATTCTAACCTTCTGGATGTTTTAATGGCATCTTAGTAAAGCATTAGGTTACATCTTGAACTTGATGTACATATGCATGGTGAGGAAGATTACTTGAATGTTGTTGTATATGGTTTTGAGGGATGATATATCCACAACCTAAACTTGTTGGACTTGGGATGACTTTGATGAAAGTCAATGGTCAGTTAGTAGAACAACACTTTGCATTTTGAGGGATGTACATATTGTATGCATATTGGTGAAGATGCATATTTCATTGCTGCTTTTGGATTTTGAAGGACGACATAGTCACAATTTGAATTTGTTGGAGTTGGGATGACTTTGACGAAAGTTTGACCATGTGGATATTTTAGTGGTTGGTCAGTAGAGTAACAATTTCATTTTGAAAGATCTTAGTAAACATGGTGAGGAAGACTACTTGATTGCCCTATTTGGATTTTGAAGGATGACATATATTCACAATTTGATATTTATAGAGTTGGGATAATTTTGAAAGTCTTTACTTGTTCATTATTTTAGTGGCATCTTGAGTCCCAACCCCTAATTAATCACATTATATTTTGTTGCTTATTTTTTGTAATTCAAGTTTAATGTTCAAGTTCCAATTCTTGAAATAGTACCATCTTTTATTGCATATATGTCCAAAATGCCCTAAAACATGACACAATTCAATGTTTTTCCAATGCCTTTTGATATGTTGTATTTCTATTCAAGTGTATTGAACTATGGCAGATGGATGTCCAGCTAAGGAGAAAGATGGGCTAGATGGGCCAAGGTTGAACATGGGCACATAAGCAACAATGTTATGTGTTATGCTAAACTTTCTAGGTATTATGACTACCACTAAAAATGGGCAAGTTTTCAAAACTGAGTAGACCTATTTGTGCTAGTGATTTAGGGTAGATCTAATAATGAGAACAATAAAAGCCCATGTTTTCAAATCAAATTGACAGTATGGGATTTCAATGAGTGTCTCCCTCAAGATGAGTTTTTTTTGCTTGTGTTCTTGTCCAAAAAATGTTGCCAATTTGTAAACATATGAACTATATAGAAGGCTTAGTCAATGCATGTTGCATTGCAAATTAAATTTTTTGATGAATAGGTTAACCATGGCGTCTCAAGTCACATCACTTATAATTTACATATTTTTTGACATTACTCATTTTGCCATCAATAGGTTCAACTTCATTAGGACCATTAACTAATTTACTTGGGTTAAGATAATGGATGCCATTTGGGGTATTTTTCATTAGTACAATTCTTGAAACATTTGAATGCCATTTGGATGAACTTGTAAGCATAGTGCCACTAGGATTTGTTGAGGTAATATTATTAGGATTCCTGCATTGTTTACATACACCCATGTAATGAATTTGACAATCCCATGTGGGATTTAATGTTTTCCATTTCAATGCTACTTGAGGAGAGGAAATGCAAGACCTATTAGAGGACATTGAATGTAAAAAAATGGAGGGATGATAAATTATGGGCTTTAGAGGTATCATGAGCTACAAAATATCAAGTGCCCATGCAATTGTTGCCAAGGGAAAGGCAGACCTAAGGTGATATCAAATATAAGATAACATTTGATCAAATTTGGTCAACACCCTAAATTTCAAGTTTGGAGGAGCCTAGGCACCATAGATGATTCTGATGAAGAATGTGTAGCAAGCGCACAAAGAGATACACATGTAGGGGCAATACAAATGGACAAAGGTGTGCACATGGAAACAATGTTAGAACATTTAGTCCAACCCACGCAAATGATGAATGGGCCACAACAAACCTAGAACCAATAAAACCCAAATGATATGGTTCACACTTATGTAATACAAGAGGTTTTTTCCATTGTGGATGAGCTTGCAATAGCCCTTGAAAGCATGCCTGGAATCTTTGAAGGAAATGTGGATGTTGAACTAACTATTGTTGCAACAAAGACTGGATAACAGTCACCATTTGATATTGATGAAAACATTGAAGCACATTGGTGGCTACAAGTTTTGTGGATTGAGCGCCTAGATATAATGATTTGCATGCCTCCTGCGACCTAGCTAAATATGCACAGTGCATGGTGTTAGCAATAAGTTTATAGATGAATTGTTGTTGTTTTTGCACAAGTATTTACTCCCACTAAATAATTATCTTCCTACAAATATGTATCATGCAAAATCTTTGACAAGGAAGGTAGGCCTCAACTACAAAACTATCCATGCATGTCCAAATGTGTGCATCTTGTTTTGGGGGGTGTATGTAGATCTAGCTACATGTCTAAAATGTGGACAAGCACGGTTCAAAGATGTAGGTCAATCAAAACTTCCAATTAAGGTTCTTCGTCACTTTCCCCTCATTCCACATTTGAAACTCATGTTCAAGGCCCCAGTCATATCAGAGTTGATGGTTTGGCATAGGGACAACAAGAACACTGATGGGCTTGTTCGACATGTGGCTAATAACGAAGCTTGGGCACACATTGATGCATTGTGGCTAGAGTTTGCAACAAAGCCTCATAATGTAAGGCTATGGCTTGTTGCAGATGGAGTAATTCCATATGGTGAAAAGAATTCTAGTTGGTCAACTTGGCCTATCCTCCTTTCCATTTACAATCTTCCACCATGGTTTGTGACAAAGAAATTTTTTGTTGTGTTAACCTTGTTGATCCTTGGAAAGGAGTATGTGAAAATGCACAATTTTGATGTGTACATACAACCATTAATGGGCGAGCTCCAAGAGTTATGGAAGGGGGTTGCAGCATATGATGTGTTAAAGGCTAAAGGCCAAAGGCATTTTACCCTATGAGCGATTTTGATGTGGACAATCCATGACTACCCAACATATGGGCTTGTGTCTAGATGTGTACATCAGTGTTATAAAACATGTGTAAGTTGTGGTCCAAATGTAACCTCTCGCCATTCCCTAGAATTGGGAAAGGTTGTGTCTAAAGGATCTTGTCATTAGTTGCCAAGAAACCACCCATATTGGAGGAACCAAAATCAAGCCCACTTTAATGGGAAGGAAGAATTGAGGACTAGACCACATCCAGTAACAACCATGATATATTTAGGAATGCGATAGAATATCAAACATCGTTAGGCTCAAGAAGCGATTTGTCCAAAGTTAATGGCATAAAATGTCACACTACACTTTATGATTTACCTTATTTTGAGGTACATGCATTACTTTGCAATTTCTTTCAAGCTGGACCCTAAAACTATTAAAGGAAACCTTGCATAAGCAAATAACTCCTCTCGACCAAATCTAAACTTTTGTTTCTAGTTGGTGGCTTTCAAGTTGCACATATACATGCTGGCATTTTAGAAGCTATGATGAAGTTAGGTATTAGTCAAGGTGACTTGTATATCAAGATGTGTTGCCATGGACTATGTTGAAAATGGGGAATGGTTGTTGTAAGTTGTTGAGTTTGGTGGATGAACATCATACTATGTAGTTGTTAAGTATTTTGTTTTGTAATAAAATGGACATTTGATGTCATGTCTGCTGCATTGGGAATATGTTAATCCATTATTGTACTTAGGTTTACATTTGTGGCTAGGTAGCTTGGGATCCTATTTAAGGTTGTTATTTTCTAGCTTGTTACTTCTTATTTAGGGTTCATGTATAGGGTTTCAATATTGAAATAACTTGTTGTTTTCCATTTGAATGTTTTCCTCTTAAAAGGGTTGCTATTATCCAGTTTTTTTTTCCACGTTTTTTTTATTTGAATGTTATTTTGTTTAGGGTTGCTATTACATTCAAATGCCATGTGTACCTTTTTGTTTTATTATCATTACTTTGAAATGTAGAGAGGTTGTTGTTATGGGGATGAATGATAATTGGATTATCCTAGAGGTGGCGGCATTTGCAAATTCGTAACAATTTGGATGTGATGCATATTGAGAAGAACATTTGTGAGAATGTAGTTCGCACCATATTTGGTCAAAAAGACACTATCAAGGTCTGATGGGATATGCATGCTAAGGGCTTTCAACAACATTTATGGTTAACACAACATCTAAACAACCAACACAAAATGTTGAAACCGCATGCCTCATATGTCCTTATAGTAGATGAATTGGAGACTTTTTTGTCACGGCTATGGTTAGTGAAGCTTCCCATAGATTATGGGGCTTCATTGGCTAAACATGTTGGAAACAACAATCGGGATCCATGAAATCCCATGACTATCATATGTTAATGCAACAAGTGTTGCCTTTCTGCTTGTGAAGGCTAATGATGGCGGAGCCACGAATGGCCATTATGAGGCTCAGTTGCATTTTCCAATGAGTTTGTGTGAAGGTATAGAATCCTGTTGATATTATAAGTCTATGAAAAGATGTGGCAATTACTCTTTCTCTTTTAGAGAAAAAGTTTCCTCCATCCTTTTTTAATGTGATGACACATTTGTTGTTACATGTAGTAGAAGAATTGGACATTTATGGGCAAGTTCATAGTAGATGGATGTATCCAATGGAGCGAATGATGAAGGTCTAAAGGGCTATGTTTGCTCCATGGCATAGCTAGTAGGTTCAATGGCTAAAAACTATGTGTTGGAAGAGACCCTGGGATTTGTGACTTGCATGAATTTCAACATGTGTCAGGGAAAGTTTGGGATGCATAAGAAAGAGTATTTGGGGAGGTTTTGGAAGGCACATTTACAAAAATTATCCTTAGTCCCATTCTATGAGATCTTGCACATGAATATGTGTTGACAAATTTAGAAGTTATGGGTCTGTGGATATAGTGAGTTTCATGCAACTCTAACTTTTAATGTCATTAGTATTTTTGTTTCTAGTTGAATTCTTTATTGTTAGCATGGTAGAGTTAAAGGTTGTACCTTTTGAAACCTTGATTGATAAAGTCATTAAGGTTTCCTTGTTTTTGGGTTAGTTAATTGACCTTATTAACACCAAAACCTAATTCTGCCTTAAGAAACATTGATGATGTTATCAAACTTCTTTTCTAAATTGTACCTTCTGAAACCCTAATTTTGCACATGTATATTATTGTGATGATAAATTTGGTGTGTTGGTTGCTTTAATTTTTTGTAAAAACCATTGCCTTTACCTTCATGGGTAGTAGGTATAGATTTAGGGGTAGGTTAATTAATTTTTGAAAACCTAAACACTATTTGGTGTGCATTATCATTAAATCAATTTGTTTTAATTGTGTTAGGTTTTAGTTCACGACTAGGTTTCCAGCTAAATGGTTCCATGTGTTTGTTGTACCTTCTAAAACTTTAATTATGTACATGTATATTATCCTAATGGTAGATTATGTGTTGACTGCCCTATTTTTTTATGAAAACACCTTCCTTTACCTTCCTAGGTAGTAGGTACATATTTTTACATTACTTTTATCTTGTGGTTGCCATAGGAAATATAGGGATGAAAAGTTACGCATTGAAGATGGGAGAGCTGATTTTGAACGTGCTTGGTTATTGAACCCTACTACTAATGGCCACCCTGTGATCTTTCTAAAACACTTACAACAAATTGATAAGGTGGCCAAGTGGGTGAAAGACGCCATCAAACCTATCAACTTAATAGTGCTTGCCCTATTGATGAAGACCTTGTCCACCTTTTAGTTGCCCCAAGTTTCATTTGTTTGGCCTTTAAGAAGATGAAGGTGTACGAAAACCACTTTCCAGTTGATGATGAGCAAAATTGTTTGTTAATTACATATGATTTTGGTGTTGCATCTGTTTTCTAGTAATCATAGGGAAATGAGGATGACGTGTTTGGAGTGATTCGGTACATTAAAACCTTGAAGGAGATACTGCAATTGGATTATGGTCCCTTGTCTTCACCCATTGTGTTATTTCATTGCTGCTAGGTCAAAAATGGGACTAATAATAAAGGAAACCCTACTTACAAAAGAGATGATGTTAGTTTCATTCTTGCAAATTTTAGGCACTTGTTGTATGAATTTGGTGAACCCTTTGTTTTTCCTTCATAAGTTTAGCAAGTGTTTTTCTAGAGTGAGCCCAAGACACCATGGTGGAAGGTTGTCCTTCATAGGGAGCCTAGAAGTCGGCGAGTTGTGGCAAACACATATGATGATTGCATGGACATGAGTGGTTCTATGTCTAGCCTTGAAGCTCCACTAAAATTTCCAGATTTAAAAAGTAGTAGGGCATTAGTAGGTGCGATAGAATTAAATAGAGAATAATTTCTTTTAGCTACTCAAGCCTTACGTGGCAAGTTAGGAATTAGTGATGTTCCATGATATAGCTTCTAATTTGGACCATAGGGTCCTTGGGAGGATTTCATACTTTATTTTGTTTTTTTTGGGAGCATTTTGAATGTGTAAATATGGAGGTTAATGATTTTGGGAGAAGGTTTTGATTTTAGGTTGATACATTTGATTCTTGCAGAAGATGAAAACTTATTTTTTCAAATGAATTAAAATGCAATTGTTTTTTATTCTATAGTGTGTATGTTTAGTTCTATGGGGTTGGGTATAATCAAGTGTTGAAGTTGGCTAATTAGAAGTAATAGAAGCACATGTGATTGATTTCCATGTCATTTGTCTATTTACAGATTAAAAAGATTAATCTGCCTTTGAAATGTGTAGGCCAAAAGTGATGTTTTAGAGTTTGTAGCTAATGATTTGTTATCATGAAACATTGTTTTAGTTACTATGTATCATTGGAAGAGGAGATAAGTACAAAGCAACTAACTTTAAGCAACTCTAAACCTTAAAAGCATAAGATCCATCAATTATCACATCCTTCATAATTTTAATTAAAATAAAAATAATTCAATACTTCAATGAATTAGGAAAGATGCCACATCATGTGGTATGGGCACCTTTGTACAATTGGTAGTTCATATATTATTTCAATTGCAAAAAATGCCATTGTAGTTACAAAAACAACTAAGTTTTCATCCCTTAATAAATATAGATAATGTTGGATGAAAATGCTTGTTTTCCATCCACATTTTCAATTAAACACATTGTAGTCACACATTACAGTCACATTTATGATTAACATGTGGGTTTGCCATTCCTGTACATAGTCACATATGTCACTACATGTACTTACAACTATAGGGACATGTAGGACTAAACAATTTTTAGTTGCAAAATAAGTTAGTTTAGACAATAGTCACATAAAAGTTGTAAAACCATGGTTGAAATGGACAACAATTCTTTTAGTGAATGCCAACAATGGTAAGGGTAGTGCCAACAATGGTAGATGTAGCCAAACAAACTACAGAGATACCATAGATGACAACTTCGCAAGAGACACAACTAAGGGAACAAAGGTAGTAGATACCACATATGACATTTTTGTAGGAGAAATAGTTGAGGGAGTAGAGGCAAGAAGTTAAGGAGGAACATGACACAAGGTTTTCAGAGGGTGAAGAACATTTGCATTTTGATGGAAATGTATATGAAGATTGGATGGAAACCATTGCAAGTCCACAACATTTGTAGAATTTGGAACAACATTTGCAACAATAATAATAACAAACACATGAAGGTTTATAGGCTACTGAACTATAGACGAAAAGAGTGGTGACATAACCTGTTTTTGAAGTGTTTAGACTAAGAGAACTACAAGTACCACCTAGTAGACCAAAATCTACAAGGGATTCCCATTTGAATTTGAATTGGGGAGAAGAATGGTACAAGAGGTGGGATTATTTATAGAAGGATCTAAAAATCTTATGACATAGACAAGTACACCAAAGTCTGTGGAGGAGGTAGTTGTAAAAGTAATGCAGTACTATACCTTGATGAGGATGGATAATAAGATGAAGGATTCTAAAGCGAAATCTGAGGAATGGTGGGAGGTTGCAAAGGAATATTTCACAAAGGAGTTGGAAAATAATTTGGCTTAACAAAAAATTGATGAAAAAATATGAAGTACAAGTTGGAAACTTATCAAAAGAACTTTCTATATTTTATCTATGGTAGTCCAACAAGTACAGAAGTATTGGGCCATGATGAGGAAACTGAAATAGGGCCGAATGGAATAGCTTAGGAGGAGGAAATGTAAAATGAAGAACCATAGGACCTTAGAAGTGGAGCAGCTCAGGAGGAAGAGGTATAGCTAGAAAAACCGCAGGACCTTAGAAGAGGGGGTTAGGAATATAAAAAACCATAGAGAATTCAAGAATAGGAAAAGGTGGAGGTTATTTTAGCAATAGAAGAAGTGAAAATATAACTATAGACTGAATTAGTGGGGGAGGAAATCAGAATTGCAGAGCCATAAGTCGCTATAAAACCACTAGTTCATGTACTAGTTGAGATTACAAAATTGTAGTAGGGGAGGCATATGTTTAGAAGGATAAAAAATATTCTCATTTCATTTTTGTCATTTTATAAGGGTTTTAGGGACGGAGTCCAAAGTACGGAAAGGGTAATGTTAAAGGGGTAGGATGAATACATGATTTTAGATGAACAAGGCATTTAGGATAGGAATTGATCTAAGAACTTTGTTAGTTTGAATTTTGAATTTTTGTTGGTTTTGAATCATGATGAGGACTAGGGATTACCAAAAGGAGGAGGTTTTGGAAAAGAAAGGACATAATTCATAGACACATAGTTTTGGGGGAAGAGTGGGAAGAGTTGTAAGTACTTGTAGTAGAAAACCACATATTTTGTTTTGATATACCACATATTTTAATTGTTGTTTTGGGATTTTTTTCAACAAAACATGGGATTTTGTTGTAATTTTGATTCATGTTTGCAGTGATATAAAAAAACACATATTTTTATAGTGAATTCTATGTTTGTATCGTTGTGTGAATTTTTTGTAATATCCGAATATGATGAAATGAATTGTAATATTTTTTCTAGAGTTTTTTACAATTTATTCTGAAGTGGAGATTTTGGTCATATGAAATAACCATGAATTTGGTGTTTTAATGAATGGTAGTGTTAAGTGTGTTGAAAAACAAAGAAAAAATAATGAATGTATGCATGTGAAATGCAAATTTGTTGTTATAGTAGTGTGGAATAATTCTGCAGGAATTAAATTTCATGGCTACCATCAATTTCATTATAACTCATCATATTTTTACAACATGAATGTTACTGGATGAATTGCATGAATTACAACAAATGCAATTCATCATATGTGGAACCGTATATGTATGCAACTTGTGTAACTTAGTTGCAACTCTGAAAGAACAATTATTGTGTAATTCTAATGCAACCAATTTGTAACTACCATTGTAAAGTCATGCTAATGTTGCTTGTCATCCTTCCATCATGACGAACTTTATTGATTTTTGTTACAACTCCTTTGCAACTACGGGTGTGGTCGATACACATTAATGATTACAACTGATTCCCAAACTCCTAGCATTTTTGTCTTTGAAATGCCATTTGCATCTAATCATAAAATAATGTAGTTAGTATACGTAGACATAATTTTACTAACAACATTCATTTTGGACTGCTTGTTATGTGTGTAGTTGATGTGCATATATTGCCAAGGATCTGCATCATGTGTTCTTTGTGTTAAGACTAACGATAATATATTACACCTTCAAACAACATTGCCACCAACATGAGGTTTATCTTTACCAAATATCATCAAGAAAATGGTTGTTCTGGCTAAAACTTGGAGATACATTCATAGCTCTACAAATTGTGGAAAAGCTTGATTGGGGAACACATTCATGAAATCCTAAATTTCAGTAGGTTAGTTTAAACAATGTACAAGAATGATCTTTTTAGTTTTAGATTGCTCACTCCCCATTTCATATCCTCATACCAATATGGTGACTTTTGAGCATTTTTTCCACAAAAATCCTTGGCATGAGTAGCACTGGATGTTTGTGAAAACTTTCCAAGGAAAAAAAAAGTCCAAACTCAGTTTCATGCTATTTAAAGGTTGCATTTCATCCAATATACTGTAAAGTACAGGTCATTTTCCTGCTGCCAGTCAAGATGCTCTTAGAATTGGTGATTTCATGTTTGGAATCAATTTCAGCACAAACACTCAAAATTAAAGTCAGCAAGTGGGTTCTCCAATATAGGATTAGCATTTCTCTTTGTTCTTTATTAAGACAAAAATTGGCTTGAATTCTTATCACATGTAAACACCATTTCCCTTCCTGTATTTTTCTTGATGTTGGTCCCAAGTGTTTAGAACCAATTTAGGCCAATAATTTAGAGCACTCTGGCCTAGAGGTTATTCCATTTTAGATTGCTCTAAAATATAAATCCAATCACACATATATCCTTTCAATCACTAACATAGATAAACCAATGATGATTATCAACTGCAAAGAAAATTTTAAAAAATTGAAAGGAGACACAAAGAACAAAACAAGTCCTTTACTTGCACACTATTGTCAATATTTAAAGGCATCCATGGAGTGCCCAAGCAGATCAAGGGTTTTGTTTGTGTTTCCTGGAACAGACACTATCAACAAGGAATGAATCAGATACTGGCTCAGTGAAAAAGAAGCTCACTCTGTGAAAAGAAAAGCTCACTCTGTGTAAAGAAAAGCTCACTCATGGATGCTTATCCATATGAATTGATAGTAAATATATGTTTACATTAGATTAGTTGCCAAGTTTGAACAAGAAATAAGGCAACCAATGGGTAGGCATGTTGTGGGTCAATAAATTTACGAATGCCCAAAGAGTCACTCCAATATACAGCTGCATATGTATTCCTAAAATAACCCTCAAAACTCTTTGAATCTACAAAGTGTGCCTCCACTCTACCAAGGAATATCCACAGAACACAACTTGAGTGTTCTTTTGACTCATATAAGCACAAAGAAGGCTGATGAATGCAAACTTGGAAACCCCACTGCAACTTCCCTCTGTTTCTTGTCATGCACCACTGGGATTTTTTCAGATCCATGCAAAAGGTTCAAAATTTACAGTAGGACTCACCTTCAATTCTCCATGGACCACATTTTCTAAGGATGTGCAGCCATAGATCTCCAGAGAGTCTTGTCATTGAGGTGCTTGTTTGGGTAAAGTGTGCCCATTGTCAGAGAAGGCTCTGCGTGACCATTGCCAGTTAGGTCAAATCCTGCCAGGTCTTGCAGATGTCCTTTTACATGACGCTTCTCCTCAGTTTCATAGTACAGTGGGTCATCATCAGTACTATAACTTATCCTTGAACTCTCAAACGGGATCTCCTTATTATGCCCCGATGGATTGTCCATGAAGCCCTGAGGTCCTGAAGAGTCATGGAGAGCTCCATCCCACAGCATGACATGCAGTTTCACTGACTCCCCAGTTTGCCTGTGGAGAGCAAGCTTGTCACTCATAGATACAGTGTCAAAACACCGAATAGATCCTCCTGATGACACCAACCAGGGAGTAATTTTTTCTCTGCCCAACCGTGAGACCACAAGCAGCTTCCCAGCTGCACAGGCTCCTTGATATACAGTCAGCAATCCTGCCCGATCAGCTACAGTCCCAGGATCCACAGAAGAGACATAGCAAAATCCCTGGACAGCAAAGTTTGCACTCAACATAAGAATTCCTATTATCATGTTTGCAGGTTTTTGACACATATATTGGATGCTTGTCAAACATTTGGTCAAAATTTGTACAAAAATGACACCATATACAATGATAACATGCTAAAGGGCAAAAAGAAAAGAGGTCCAACAAGAATACTCCACCAGCATAATCTACTGAGTGTAGGATAGGAGCAATTGAGGCAGGGGGAAGGAACTCAAGATATGGAAAAGTTTTGTAGGTTGCACCTCTTCTGTGCAGCTAATCCCAACACCTAGACGAGCTTCATTCTCCTCAGGCCTCAGCTCAATAGCAAATTCTGTTCCTGCTGGCATGTACCATAGCCTCACTGCCCGAACCACATCCACATCCATAGCCTCACGATTCTGGAAAAGTGGTACCCATTCAGATTTGTAAATATTTTGCTGCATAGTAGTCAGAGCCTGGTCAACTGATAGACTCCTAATACACAAACTTGCAAAAATCCCAGACAAATGTGGAACTCGTATTCCTCACCTGGAGTCTGTAACAGCCAGAGTTGGCAATATTCACAGGGTCCTGCCTGTAGCCTGGATGCCGATATTCCACAAACTGCACCATCAGTAAGGAAAAACTGCATCAATATTAGCACTGCTACATAGAAACCAAAGACAATGTCGTTGTTCCAACAGCTAGTTGATTGAGAATATTGGGCCAGATGTATCATCCTACACAACCAAATTTAAGTTTTGTAGTTACAACAGGATGACCTACTTGCAGGAACAGAGGTTCAGTCTGGATGTTGACAAAGGAAATGGGGACCCCTGATGCTTGGGCAGCAGACAGCCAAGCCACAGCACGTGCTGAAGTGTCTTCCAAACCAGCATAATCACGACCTTTTGGTGATAATGCAACTGGCATCACCAGAAGAGAGAACACTGTGGCAGAGCCTGAGACAGGCAGATATGTCTGCATTTTTTGCTCCCAAGGGTATGCTACATAGCTCTCCTTTAGCTTCATGCTATTCATTCTCAACAGGAGTTCATCCTTCTTTGAGTATTCCTGCGGAAGTCTGGTTGCCTCAAGGATCTTGCGACTTTTATCTGTGGAAGTCAATATCGAAAGCCAAGTGTAAGCATCTAAGGACTAACAAGCTTAACATATTGAAAACAAAATCCCCAAAAGAAACCTCGGCTGATTTTTAAGGTTTCATGCTAAAAGCCAGATCCCAAGATTTAGAACCCCTCTGGTCCAGCAACAATGGGACTTTGGCTCTATTTGCTTCAATAAATTTAATCAGCAAAGATTCTGAGGAGTGCATCTTCATCAGGGCAGCCCCTCCATAAGATGGAGCTCAAACCATATGGAGGCTTAAACCTTACTATAAGACCATTGCACGCAAGTGAAAGTTTTGAGTGCATGCTTGCAACAACACATAGAGGAAAACACACACCCAAGTGAAAGCTTTGACTGCATGCTTGCAAGGACACAGTTTAGATGAAAAGACACCGAAGTGAAAGCTTTGAGTGCATGCTTGCAAGAACACAGTTTAGAGGAAAACACGCCCAAAGTGAAAGATTTGAGTGCATGCTTGCAAGAACACAGTCTAGAGGAAAACACACCCAAAGTGAAAGATTTGAGTGCATGCTTGCAAGAACACTAAGAGGAAAAAAGACACCCAAGTGAAAGCTTTCAGTGCATGCTTGCAAGAACACAGTTTAGAGGAAAAGACACCCACGTGAAAGATTTGACTGCATGCTTGCACAAACGCACTTAGAGGAAAAAAGACACCCAAGTGAAAGCTTTGATGCCATGCTTGCACCAACACACTTAGACAAAAAAAGATACCCAAGTGAAAGCTTTGATGGCATGCTTGCAAGAACACACTTAGAGGAAAAGACACCCAGGTGAAAAGCTTTGATGGCATCCTTGCAAAAACATTGTTAGAGGAAAAGGCAGCCAAGTGAAAGATTTGACCTGCATGCTTGCAAGAACACGGTTTAGAGAGGGACAAGAGACATGTCTCAAAGAGGGATAACAGACAGACACACAAACCTTGCAAATCAATACATTCCTGTTCGATTGCATCCACCAATGTTGCAACATGAGTAGCATCAAGGAGACTGACTAAGACATAATTCTTCTTGAGCAAGGAGCTCTCATCTAAGGCCACCTTCACCCACACATCCAGAATGGTTGGACCTCTCTTCACTTTCACCTTCAACCCTCCTCTTGCATTGGTTAGCTTGCGAAACTCTCGCTGAAGACCTGCCTTGCCCCCAGCAAATGGAGCCATGAACACTGTTCCGCTATCTGTGCTCACCTGCAAACCCCCCCTCCCCATGAGCTTGATTCTCTCTCCTCTCAAGTGAGTGAGAATCCTCACCACATTCATACACAAACACACATGATTCATAGTCTTTCTGAAGATGATCAGAAGAAGAAGGAGAAGAAGGAAGAGGAGTCGCTCTCTGCTACCTGAAGCACAACGTCCCCTGACAAGAGTTTGGAATCAGTCCAAGAGTCAGACACGGCAGCTTGGCTAGCCGCGCTGAGCTTCACGGCTACCACATGAGGACTGCTTCCTCCTCCTCCTGCCATCTCTGCTACGAAATATGTTCCTTGTTCCCCTGAAAACAAATCTCCCTCCGACGACTCGGATCGCTCTACCGTTCAGCCAGCTCTATTCCCACGACTTCCGTATCGAGACAATCCGCTATCCTAGAAGAATCTCCCTTCTCATAGAAGCTCTTGATCAGTGCTCTCCTCGCTCCTCGCTCGAAACTCTTTTTTTCCTGGAAGAACTGAGTCGCTGGTCGATCCTCTTTCGGAAAATTTCTTCGGGAAGGGAATTAGGACGAAAATGATCACCGGAGAGAATCGAGCTTCTCCGGGGTTTTGTTTTGAGAGAGCCTTTCTTCTACGGGGATCAGAAAATCTCGTCCTTCAAACAAACAAGGAGAGACTTCCCCGAGAGAGCGCAGAAAGGGGAAAGCATGATCGGTAACCGATCCGGCAGATCTCCAGGGGAAGAAGAAGCTCCTCCCACTCTGCCGCTGCTTCTGTGGTCTGTCGCTCCAAGCTTGTTGGAGCTTATTCCTCCGTCACAAATGGGAAAAACGTAATTCGCGACAAAAAAAAGAAGAAAAAACAACAGCAAACTCTCATTACGCACTCGACAAGTGATTTCTCTTGACTTCTTCCTCTTTCTTTACACTACACGTGCACGTGCTCTCTGTGTGTCATTGTCTTTCCCGTCATCGGTAAGGTCTTATTGTCTCCGTCCGTATGTGTTTCGTCGTCTTCTTTCTTCATGTTTCGTCGCCGAATATCTAATTCCAGGACGTTGCAACAGTGCGCGTCCCGCGATTCGCGGTCTTCCTCTTTTGCAGTCCATTGTCGTCACCGCAAATGAGCTTTCGCCATTTCCAGTAATGCAAACCGACCTTTTCGTTGCCCAGCACACTAAAATAGACTATTATGTTGAATCCTTTTCTCTGACAAGAGTTTCTTTTCTTCTTCGTCCACGACAGGACTCTCTTCGTCTGTGTTTCGCCGTGTTCTCCACATTTCGTCACCGAGAATCTAATTCCAGGACCTTGCAAACACACTTACCGGAAATCAGCTTTCACGATTTCCAGAAATGCAAGCCGATCTTTTCGGGGCACCCGCACACCAAAATAGACTTTTTTGGTTTTTCTCGGACTATTTTAATCATTTTCTCTGACGACAACGAGAAAGTTTTTGTTTCGTTTTTTTTTGTTTTGGGGGTTTTCTTCCGCTTCTTCCGCGACAGGACTCAGGCCACAAATTGCCAATCGGTTTAGCTCTTAAAAAATGAATCTGTTCTTTGACGCGGTTGGTCATCATTTGAAGTGCTGTAACTTGTCATCGCTTTCTGCAGATTTTTGTACAAAATTGTCCTGGATTCGCGCTGCCATTTATGCTCGTGCCGGTTGTTCACGCAGGGGAAAAAAATTGGGGGAAAAGAAAAGAAAAATAAACAAACCTGTTTTTGTTTCTCTCCAATTATTCCACTTTTTCCTTCTCATTATCTCCTCTTTTTTTGTTTCCACTAGGGAATTCTACATCCCTTTTGGCTAAGATCAAGTCTAGGGAAATTTACAAGCTAGGTACTCTAATCATCATCATTTGAAGTTAACCTAATCACGTGTTTTTTATAATTACCATAATTAAAATTTTACCTAATTACGTGCTTTTTCTAATTACCATGAGCCTCCTTGTTTACCTTACCCTAAGGTCAGTTTTGTCATTAAATAATCCTCAAAATAGTGAAAGGAAATTTTGTGAAAATATGAAGTTGACATGTTGAAAACCATACTAATTATCACAAGCTACACTATGCATAATTTCACTAGTCATATCACAATATTATAGTAGAAGATGGAAAAAAATAATAATTTCAAATTTTAAAAACGAATTCATTTTTTGAAAAAAAATCTATTCATTTTGTCTATGTGGAAACTGACCCTAGGCTATCGTATTTTGTACCATGGACTGAACATCCCAACTTTGTCAATTTCCCAATTCATAGTTTTAATCCCATTTTTTGGTTTTGAGTTTTTTGGTCTTCCAATGTCAGGAAACATACATAATTTGGTTGATATTCATAAAATTCTTCACATATTTTCATGCACCTATGTAAAGCATCGGTAGACATTTCTAGTGTATCTGGAGGGCACCTTACCCAAAAGGAATTTCTCCTTAGCAAAGGACAGGGAGTTTTGAAGAGTGAAGTGCCTGGGCTATTGAGATTTCTTTACCTGTGATACCCATTGGGTATCATTGGAAACAAATTAAAAATTTTGATTTTCTGCAGTGTCTTATGTTGGGTAACGCCCTTGAGTGGGCTGTTCTCGAAATAAGCACCCTTCAGATTCACCTCGGGCAGGTGATTATATTGGGAATGCCCTGTTCCAAAGGCGTTACCCTACACATCAATTAGTGGATGTTTGCAATTTCTTTGCATATTTTGCATCATCATTTTTTTTTTGGGAGTGAATTTTCATATTCTGACCAAAAAAAAAAAGGACAAAATTCTGGAGAAATCTGCTTTTTCAGTGTATTTTTTACTATATTTGCTGTATTTTGGCATTATTCACCAGTTTTTGTAACCTCACAAAGTTGAAAAACAAAATCCCAGATTTGTATATAGTACTAATTTAGATGATCTCAAAATTCTTCGGGTATTTGCAGATACATAATTTAAATCATGTTCACCTTATTCTTTGGGCAGTTGCATTTCCATAATTTACATATTTGCATGAATATTTTTATTTTTTCATGTTGTTTCGTCTGTTTTAATGAACATCATTGACAATGATATCAGAAAACAAATTCACAAACTTGCTTGCAACTTCAAGGGCACAAGTAGAAGACAACTAGTTATCTTGATCATGAAGAGATGTCAGAATTATGACTTGAAATTTCACGTTGGAAATTTTCATTTGAGACTCACTATTTTACACTACCATTTAGGTTAGAGATTTATGTTAGTGGGAGTCACAACTAACATTCATGAGTGGGAGTTTCATGACTGACACGAAATAAAACCCCAAGAACGGGAGGTGAATGGCTGAACTAATTTTCAAGGATGTAATTGCAATGAGCTTTGGACATAGCCCTGCAACAAAGTTTTGGGAAATTTTCATTTTTTCAAAAATCATAAACCTAGTAGATACAACTTGGAGGTTTGGAACTTGTAATGCATTCTACATAGTAACAAAATCTCTTGAATCTTTTTTATTCATGAATAAGAAACCTACTTGTGATGCACATGATCTTGTGCTTAAACATTCAATGCTAGCCTATAATTACATGGATGAATTCTGTCATTACAAAGTTTTTGAAGGTTGGAAGTTGTGTGAAACCAACTTGATAGTTTCCATGCTAGCCCATTCCATGACCCCCATAACCAAAATGTTTGAAAATTACTTTCAAGGTCAAAACACATGGTTGCAAAGTGATGTACAGCGAACTTGGTGCAAATTGACTACCAAGAACAAATTCATTTATGCATTTGTAATCAAATTTTCACTCTTAAATATCTACCAAGAATGTGAGCACTGAGAGTATGGAGAAGAAACAAAAAAAGGGTATGTCTAGCTATGGCTTTGTATTGCTGAAGGTATTTATTGTTATTTATGTGAATTAGATGGAGGTGCCTCCTAAGTTCCTTTTTATCAATTTATTCACATTGAGTCAATTTTTATTGACACACCACAATATATAAAACTAAACTTGGAAGCTTGCCAAAATAGAAGTTTCTATGTGTAGGTGTAGTGTTTTCCCTTTGGCCCACCTATTTCACTTTATAAGTGAGAAAGGGAGAAGTTTTGGTGGACCATATGAGATAAAAGTGTGGAGCTATTGGGAACGGCCTTCAGGAACATCATTAATAACATTTAAGAACATTATGTGAACATGGTGGGAACAATTTTAAATATTTTTTAATATACCCACCCCATCTCCTCCCCCCCCCCCCCCCCCCCCTTCTTCTCCTTCCTAAGGGGATAAATTAAAACTAATTTTTTTTTTTAAAAAAAAAAAAAAAATTTTTTAATTAAAAATAAATAAAAAAAAAAAAAAAAAAATATAAAAGAAA
>Ga0116227_10001126_pt1 | contig 57906 bp, 60 predicted proteins | sample S1TSphgellanicum_FD_89693 | JGI IMG/M metagenome (GOLD analysis project Ga0116227, IMG submission 89693) | Host-associated microbial communities from peat moss isolated from Minnesota, USA - S1T2_Fb - Sphagnum magellanicum MG | ecosystem: Host-associated > Plants > Peat moss > Unclassified...
AGATATTGGCAATTTCAAGGCTTGCATTTGCCATAATAATAATGGCAATGGATGTCAGTTGCCATTTTAGCACACAAACTTAATAGATATATTGGTAATTGCAATGATCAGATTGCCCAGAAAGCCAATTTTGCCAATAATAATGATATGCTGGATGCCAAAGGTATTATTATGATGCATGTGAAAATTGGATGCACCAGAAACCCTAACCATTATGGACAGGGAGGGGGTCTGGATACTGGAACTTATCAACATACAAAAAGAAATAATTTTCAACAGATTGATACCTACTAAATAAGTAACTTACTACTTACTTACAAGTTGAACAATGTTGGGGTATATTTGCCGTCTCCGGTATATTCCCATGATCAGCTCTGTGTTGCTATTTAACGGGTCGCAAGCAGTGCAAACATCAAGATTTTCAGTGGCCAGGGTCCCGATGGATACATGCCAAATGTCGTATATAAAGAGGTTTTGAAAATGTAGTTTGTAATTGTAAATTTGTAATATGTACCGTCAAATACACACACACCTGTGCATTAGGCATGGGGTTCAAACTAGTAATCTTTGATGATGTGAGAAGTACTCTTGGGTGAAGATTCTCTAGTAAAGCTATCAAATGCTTCTTCTATAACAACAACAACCTCTTTTGTCCTTTAAGAATGGAACAAGAAGCAATAATCATGTATTTTTGGTTCATCTTTAGATCTCACCTATAAGACCCCAACGTTCCACTCTAGCTTTTTATGACCCACACAAGAACATCCCAATGGCGCTTGGTTTTGCAAAGAACCTTACATTCTTTGGGCTGGTGGAAGATCCTCAACCAGGCTGGAGAGTGGCTGGAAAGCATCATCTTTTTAGTTGCAAAGAATAGTTTTTTTTGGAATGTTTGGGACCCTTCCAACATTTTCATTCCCTTCCCACTTGGCCTATCTAGGTATCTCAAATTGTGGAAAGGCCTATCTGTAGGCCCTCCGTACCGATTTTGTGTAGGGTAAAAAGCCCCTTGGCCACGGGCTTTACCAGAAGAAGGGTCCATGCAAGGTGGAGCCGAGCCCAATTCCAGTAAAGCTTGTGGCCGAGGGTTTTATCAAGCATTAAGATAAAGCTTGATTTTTCTTGGAATTTTTTTCCTTTTTTTTTCTGTGATGTTCCCGGGTATCATTATCAAAGGGAAAACTGAAAAAAATGTCCGAAACCTTTTCTGACGGATATGTGGGTGATGAACCACAACCGAGTTACCATGGTTCCACCTTGGTGACCACCTTTCATTTAATAAACCCTCTTATTTCCCCATTCCTCTACCCAGGTAACTAACTACCCATGTAAGCGAGTAAGAAGCATCACACCTAAATAGGTAGGTAATGGAAGTGGGTACTTGTGTAGGTAGGTAGGTAGGTAGGTAGTAAGCAAGCCACTTGGTGGCTACTAGGAAGGTAGATGGATGTGGATGGGTTAATACATAGCTAAGCACCCTGGTTAGGTGTACAATGAAAACGTGTTTTCCTGTCCGGACACCATTCATTTCCGAATGGTGGGCTGATAGGTGGAGATTCCACTCCGATCCAATGTCATTACACGATATAATCATCCCCAACAGGGATAATACGTACACTAAAGAGTGTAAGGTAAGAATTGCCGATGTTGAAAGGAGTTTTGTGTAATGCCCTGCTCCGAAGAGTTCCCAGAATAAACACGCACCCAAGGGGGAGCCAAGGGGCTGCTTATTTTGGGGAAAACCCTGATCCAAGGGCATTACAGAATATAAAGCACCAGCAGAAATTAATTTGGGTATCACAGGAAAACAATTACGAAAATCGGAATGCCCACTCCTTTTACTGGGGAGAAATTCCACGCAATAAATGTGGCCTCCAGATTACACTAGAAATTTTCTGCCAAGAACTTTTAACCGTACTAGGTAAAGAAACCCACCGGGTCTTTTCCGGGTCCTTCATGACACCTGGCCGTTCTTTGAAGTTTTTGAAAGACACAGAACCGGCGGTTCTTTCTTTTGAGTCTGAAATGTTTCTTTTTCAAATACCTGAACCGGGAGGTTCTTTGATTCTGAATGGTTTCAAATAGGTAACCTGAACGAGCGGGTATTTCAATAATCCAATACCCGTCGCCGCACTGGAATAAACGTTACCTACTAACGGGCCCCCAACGAGTGGGGGCCCAAGCCACGTGGTAGGGCACCTCATTATTGACACCTCATTATTGACCCTCGTCTTCTTCCTTTCGCCAACAAACCCTAGTAGTTCCTTGTTGTTCTCGCTCTTCCCCCCATCGCTTTGCGTTTTTTTTTGGTGTTTTTGTGGAAGTTCTCTGTTTCCTTCTATGCGCATCTCTTTTTGTTTCCCTCCTCTCTCATGCAGCCGATGAAGCAAACCTTCCAACGGTCAGTTGAGAAGAAACAATATCCCGAACATGTTGTTTTATTCTGTCCACATTTGACTTAGGTCTTGGTCGTAGAGCCGTGCAGCAGGTTCTACGAAGGGTAGGAACATTGTTTTGGCTTGTGGTTTCCTGCTTTTCGTTTTGGTTGTGGTTTTGAGTCTCCTTTCCTCTTCGTAACCGCCGCTGCTGGAAATAATGGTAGAGATGATTTTGGTTTTGGTTTTTTCTTGAGCTTTTGAGCGTGGAGAGGTGGATCTAGAGTGGCTTTTATTATCTGAGCTGCTTCCTTCGGGACGACGAGTTTGGCTTCCTCGTTCTCTGCATTTTGGTGGAGCTGTCCTTTGAGCCAGTTTTCAGCAGCAGCAGCAGCAGCAGCAGCAGCAGCAGTTTAGGTCACACAGGGGATAGACAGAAACGGAGACATAAGAGTGTGCGTAGAGACGGAACCAGCAGACATGGCATTTTCTGCCGGATCACTGCCGCCTTCGTCACGTAGGGATCGAACTTCAGAGTTCCATGCAATTGCCGATCGTTTGAGGAAAAGTACTCAATTGTCGTCGTCGGCTAATGGATCTACCGTCAATGGATCATCGTCGGCGACGACAAGCAATGGACATCATCATCATGAACAACCGTCAAGGTTACACGGACCTGAATCTGTGGGCTCTACTCAATCTGAGTTCAACAGACGAGCCTCGCGGATCGGTCTCAGCATACATCAGACTTCACAAAAGCTTTCCAAGCTAACAAAGTGTAAGGTCACTACCGAAGAAGAAACCCTACTAAGAATTGTACAAACCGGGAATTCGTTCTTTCTTCATGTGTTCTTCTTTTTCTTTTTCAGCAGCACTGGCAGCTGGAGATCTGCATCTGGTTACAGTTTTGATTCTGATTCTAGGGTTTGAGAAATCAGCACTGTGATTCCTGTCTGTAAGAGCAAGCTTTTTCCCTGCAATTCCTATCTCATAGGCAGCTCTCTCTAGTTTGTGAGAATGTTAGAATGTGGGCTTTCAGAAGCCATGGAATAGGGTTTTGCTAAGGCTTATTGTCTGGTGAAGTTCCAAACAACTAGTCTTCAGTGGCAGAGCGTTTAGCCTCAAACAAGTAGATCTCTGTTAAGGAAATTAAAGCTTATTTTTCCACAAATGAATTCTAGAGGTACAAATCTGCAGTACAAGGTTGCATGGATCATACAGTCATGGAGAATCTGTCTTGATATGTGCCTCAAACTATTTTAATTTCTAATTGTGAGATTCCACTAACAGTGCTGCTGTTATTGCTCTGTATATTGCAGTGGCAAAGAGGACGTCCATGTTTGATGATCCTGCTGTAGAGATACAAGATCTTACTTCAGTCATCAAGCAGGATATAACTGCACTGAATGCAGCCATATCAGAGTTACAGGTTCTTTGTGATTCTCGGAATGAGGCTGCAAATCGGACAAAGCATAGTAGCGAACATTCAACTACTATTGTGGATGACCTGAAGAGCCGACTCATGAGCACAACAAAGGACTTCAAGGATGTTCTAACAATGAGGACAGAGGTGAGCTCTCCTCCAAAGAGGAGAATGAAGGATGATAAAGCTGGAGTGCAGAAGTTTTCATTGCTATTGCTCTTCACGAATGTGTCTTGTGTCCCATGATGTGCTTTCTCTCTTTGATGTGCAGAACTTGAAAGTTCATGAGAATAGACGGCAGATTTTCTCAGCAACAGCCTCTAAAGATCAGACAAATCCATTTGCCCGACAGCGTCCACTTGCAGCTGCCAGCAGTACCAGTACAACTCCTTTAAGTGGCTCTCACGCTCCATGGGCAAATGGAGCCACTTCTAACTCTCAGCTCTTCAGCTCAAGGTACATTCATGCCCATCCCTTGATTTTTCAGGGTTTGGAACTTGTTTTAGTAGAGTTTGACTGAATGCAGCTCCAAATTATCATGGTGTAAATACTGATTCATTCGGTTAGCAGTTCTCTGGAATGAGTGAGAAGGTTTTTCAAGGAGACCATGTCAGCAGTCTACCAGTGACAGTCTACTCAGAATTTGTGCAATTGCTTCATCCCTTGCTTTTCATCTATACAACTCACTTTATCCCTTCTTTCAAGTTTGAGTGTGCCAGAAGGAATCAGTTGATTGCTTGTTAGATTTTGCTGATAGATCCAATGGTTTCTCTGTGACTTTTGCAACTGAATGATAGATTTCTGTACTTCAGCATTCTCCAACAGTTACCTCACAATCCAAATCCTTTCTAAGAAGGGAAAATCAGATTATTGGTTGTTTTCAGTCAGTGTTTTTCTTTCATGTACAATGTGCCTCTCATTGTGAAGTCAATATTGTCCATCTTCCTTTACAGGCGGCAATCAACACTTGAGGGTTCTGAACCAAGAGCAGCACAAGGGCAAGGGCAGATGCAGCAACAAATGGTGCCTGTACAGGATAGCTATATGCAGAACAGAGCAGAGGCACTTCAGAATGTGGAGTCCACAATTGTAGAGCTTAGCAACATCTTCTCACAATTGGCCACAATGGTAGCCCAGCAAGGTGAAATGGCAATCAGGTGTGATTCAGATAAATTTCTACAGCTGTCAGTTTTGTTCCAGGAATCCAGCTTGTTCATTGCTTGAACACTGTAATGCTATACAGGACCTTAAAAGTTCTTTCTGTACCATTGACGGTTCTCCTTGTGTAATTTCATGACACGGATATTGTCTTGATAAATTACATGCGACAACTGAAATATTGTAGCTAACTCAAGTTTTGGCTTGTAGTCAAAGAGTGAGATGGCTTGGATTCTGGAATTGTTCATTTTTCATCAGTAGGTTGTAGGTAAAGACCTTGAAGTATTGACTGTAGGTGCATAACATCAGAGAAACAGTCTGCTGTGGTTGTGCAAATCTGCGTATGTCATGTTTGTTCTATTGGCAGTCATGGCTTCAGAAGAATTCCAGGTGCCATAGTTTGAGCATCTTGCTGACCTCTCTGGATGGTTTGCAGAATCGACGAGAACATGGATGACACTCTGGCAAATGTGGAAGGAGCACAGGGACAACTTCTCAAGTATCTGAATAGCATCTCCTCCAATCGATGGCTCATCATCAAGATTTTTTTTGTGTTAGTTGCGTTCCTACTTGTATTTGTTGTTTTTGTAGCATAGGAACTGACTCGATTTCTACTAACATGTGCTCTGGAGAGAAATTGTATCAGAGCCTTAATTTTTTTAGTGCAACTCCAACCCCCCAATTTATTCCTTATGAAATTTCCTTGCAGTATACAGAATAGAATTCACTGTATTATACAGTGCACTTGAACTTGGTGTGTGTGCTTAAAGGATATGTGCAAGGTGCAGAAGGTCCCAACCATTATCCTGTATGTAGGCTTCTGTATCTAGATGCTTGCTTGTACAGGGACAAGCTAAGTGAAATTGAGCTTCCCCTCGCAAGCTTTGTCACAGCTTGAAAGAGATTACTTTTTTCAATAGCTATGTCTCTTAGTGCTAGCCAATGTTATGAAAGTGAGTCTTCCTGTCTACAAATCATTTTTGTCCAGTTGGTAGTTTATCATGAAAATTTTATATTAAGCTAACATTCACTTAACATTAAACTATCACCCATTTAACATTGAGTGCCATCTAGGATGCCACCTAGATTTTCATTTTACACTGACTTTAACATCAAGTGTGAATGCACTATAAGTTGATTAATTTATCACAAGTATGCAATGAAAAGGAAAGTTTAAAAAAAAAAAAAAAAAGTTGAATTAGTTTGTCAAGTTTGATGTCTTTTTAAATTTTTCTGTTTTAACGACTAGTTCATATTTAATGGTTTTTTTTTAATGTTTTCTCATGTATAAGGTGGATTAGTGATGAGTGAAGGGAAATTAGGTGCAAGGACTTCTACTAATCATTTATTTTTATCAACAAATGTGTTAGGTAGTTTCATGGGTTTGATGGGATTATCATGGATTTTAATTGATTTCAAATATAAAAAGAGTTTTAATTATTCATGAGTTTTTTTTTTACATTGACCAATTGATTTTTTTAATTTTTAATTGTTAAATTAATTATTTGATTCAATTTGGGATATGATTTTTTACTACAAAGTCTTATCATCATTTTTAAAAATCTATTAGTGAATAATTAAGCTTTTATGGTTCCTTGAGATGTTAGAACTTTAGACAAATAACCAAATTTATTATATCCAACAAGTTTTGAGAGTATTACAATTTCAATGGGATATCAATATGCAATACAATCATGGTAATAAAATATATATTCGGTGAGAGCCTTCCAACAATACCAAAAGTGTACCCCAACTTTCTTGGAATTTTTTGTTTCTATTTTATTATGTTTATATCAAAAACTTGTTCAATTTATTCAATAATTCTTGCATTGTAGCATGTAACATTCAATGATAGAATTGTTCAATATTTGATAACATTTGGACTATTAAAAGTCCAAATGTCACAAAATCACTCAGTGCACCTCTATTCATCAAGAGCTTTCCAATGGTACCAAAAGAAAAGTTACAAAGGCAATGGGTTGGAAGTTCTGAACATGACAAAACATACAAACTACCTTTTGGTAGCATGAATTAGATCTTGGTTTGCACCATATGTGAACCATACGATGTTTTTTTGGTGTAGCTTATTGGTCTAATTTTCACGGATCATTCATTCAAAAATGAATTTTCTCCTTAGGAACATGTTGCACAATATTGTAGCATTTATATACCCACCATTCCAACTATGGTGGAATTGCATTGGTTGGAATTAAACTTAAAAAATCATCCATGTGTCATCCAAAAAAAAGTGTGGCCAATTTGCTTGAATTGGGATTTTCTTCCCTCTATTGTTAATAAAACACATTGATTTTTTGGCTCCCAATTTCAGTTTAAAGGTTAGATGCCCCCTCACAAAATTCTGAGTTTTTACCAATGTTAGCTGGTTACAAAATTTTCACCTAGTTATTAATAACCTACCACCATGTTCTTTTTTTTTTTTTGATAACTAATTAAATTGGTAACTGCTTGGTATTGAATTTTCAAAATCTCTTGACCTGCATAGATGACCCAATTATCATCCAAATCAGTTATCAATCTTCAAATATTAATACAAAAAATCTTTAAATAGCAAATATTTACATTTTTATTTTTATAAAACCTAGGAAGCAACTATCCTTTGTAAGATTTAACCAAATTTAGCTATAAACTAGATATGAAGCATAATATTTTTAACATCCTTTTTGTATTTATGGTTATTTATTGGAATCTAGTATAATAATCTAACAAAATTTTCAATATTTTTTTGACTTTTGGACCAACTAGTTATTTTCCAAGTGAATTTGCTTTGGATGTGATTGTGAATATGTGTTTCAGAGCATTCAATTTAATGTGATTACACAAACAAGGGAACATGTTGCCTTTTACTTCATTAATGTGGATTGTGTGGCACATCAAACCAATTTGGTTATCATGGTTTTGATCAAATTATCTTTGGTTGTGTGGGTTGAAAGTATATTACAATCTTTGTATGTTTTTTTGTCACATAGTCCAAAAAAAGGTGTTTGGAATTTGTGTCCCTTGCCAAGACATTAAAAACAAAAGGTTTAAAGTTGTGAAATATTAAGACTCATTGGATATTGATGTTAGGGCAAACCCATCCTTGGGTGGTACCATTACAAATGTAACACCTTGATCTTAATAAACACATCAAACTTTTAAATCATAAGAAACACTTAAATAAATATTTTCATTTCTTTTAATGAATACAGGTATTAGGTTCCATAGATTTTTAATTTTCAATAATATCAAGAATATTTTGTATTTTGATGTTTATAATCATTGCATTCAAAAAGAGTTTAAATAATGTGATGTTGTTTCCTTTCCTTGAATTTTTTAAATCAAGAATACAAATTTGAAACATGATTTAAAAAAATTCTTGGGAATGTTTTTCCTAAGATAATTTCGAAGTCTTTTTATTTTTATTTTTTATTAGGAAATTAATTGAATAAGTCTAATTTAATTGTGAATTTCCAAAGTTAAGGTTATTGATTCTTGAAAGGGCCATCTCTATTAAGAATACAAAATTTCAACAATTTTCATTTTACTTCAAGCCATATATTAAGGCATGCAATAGATAAACATGAGAAGAAAAAAAATCATTGTGAAAACATTTAAAGGAAAGGGCTGAAGAAAATGATTGGGCCACTAATGGTTTTTTAAGGAATTCCTTGACATGATTTTTGGTGATACCACTCAAGGATGGGTTTGCTCATTAAGCCTTTTGAAACAAGTGTGGCAAAAGTACAAATCACTTGTTTGAAAGATGCACATTGATGCACCAAAAAAAAATCTTGTTTGAGAGAATTTGGATTTGTAATGTGATTTGGAACTAGTTTTAAGTTTGCCATGCATTTTTCCAATGTTAGAAGTGGTGCACACATAAGGTTGGATGTTTTTATTTGCAAATTCATTGATGTAATGAAATCAATAAAGGTTGAATTACATCTATTTTATTTTCATCTATTTTGTAAATATGATGATTTTGATTTCAATGAATTCATTGTTATTTGTGAACATCATAATGAGTAGCTATCATTCACCTTGGTTTCACACGATTTTGGTGTTGATCTTTACTTGTTGCCATACTTGGCATTTAACATTGTTGGCCATAACTATGGGTTCCATTCACACAAATGTTCTAATGGTATTGTTCATGTTAATACTAACAATTAGTCTGACATGATTGAAATAGTGAAGACTTTATACATAAAAGCTACTGCATCTTTGTGTGTTGAGTTGTCTTGGAGGTTTAGCTCTTGGCATGGTGTACTTGCAATATTGGTTTGTGAATAAAATGTTACTAGGAACCTCCTTCCACATTTGAATCAAATTAAGGCTATGTTTTGTGTTGGTAAGAAAATCAAGGGAGGTATCATAGTTCTTGGGCTTTTGAAATGAAGGAAAATTGATGTGCAAGCTTCTTGTTTCAAATTCATTATGAATCATAATGTTGAAGCAGTGATGTGGGAACCATCAAATGTGAACCCAATCACTCAAATGTGGTTGAAGATCCAATTTTCTCCATTTCTTGTTCTCAAGCTAAATGAGAACATGATTGTTGTTGAAATAGCTATGGTGCAAGTTTTGGGTTTAATTGTAGATGAAAAGACCTTCAACAATTTAGTTTTTTTGAAGAGTAAGCTGCATAATTGACTAACCACACATCTCGACTTATGTTGCGCATGTTCACCCAAAATTTCTACAATCTCACTAATTTTTTAGGTGATGTAACCATTGGAGCATGGAAATAAGTTTGCATTAGATACCACATAGATTGTTTAATTTGTCTAGAATCACACATTTTTCCTTTTATGATGCACCCTCAAGCTCCTTAATGGACTCAAATGTTAATCCAAACTGAAGACATCGGAAAAACAAGGAGTCGGGGCACGCTCTCTGGTTCGTAACACTTTGAAGGGTAGAGGGGCATGTTGGAGCTTCCAGATGGGACTAAGAAGAGTGACAAGCATCAACTACTCACACGGACCTGCACAAAACCAACACAAGGTGGTTAGTGCATAATTGGAACACTTTTGGTGTTAGGATGAGCCATGGGCAAACTCGGATTCACAAGATTCACCATGGCCCGGACTTGGGGGAAGTCACCACCTTCCCCCTTATAGTCTACTTTGTGCCTCTCCACAAGTCCCACATTCAAATGACTTTTTGTCCCAGGACTCCCAAATGGGAGTCCCAAAATTGCCAAAGTTGGGACTCTCGCAACTTTGGGGCCCCATAACTTTGTGTGTAGACCTTCGATTGAGATGAAGTCTGAATCAAAGTTGTAACCCTCGTTGAGATCTTTTCAATGGTATATCGCACGCCACCTACACGCAAGGAAATCCGGGTCATTTCAGACTTTTAATGGTTGGGAGTCAAACTACCAATTTGACTCCCAACCCTTTTTCTGGCCATAACTTGTGTTTCAAATGTCCAAATGGGTCATGCGATCCCATTTTAGACATCTAGGTTTCAATAGCTTTGTAATGGTATGAATAACTCCTCAAGCCATTGGGTTTTGGCCCTTGCAATCACTCTCTGAACATTCGGGAGTCCACTAGGACTCTAACTCCCAACATGGGAGTTCATTTGGGAGTGTGACGGTTCTTTCCCTCACATTGTTTTGCACTCCTAAGGGCATGAAAAAGCGACTCCCAAGCTTAATCTTGGCCTACACCCTTGCAAGCCCTTTTACCTTGGTCACGAGCCCAAGGCTAGGGTTGTAATATTTTAATTACCACTTACATTTTGTAAGTTGTGAAATCAAATGTTATTTTTGAAATATTTGTATTTTTTAATATAAATCCAAGTATGATTTTTGTATGCATTATGTGGATGTAGGTAAAAATTGTAGACTAGTCATGAAAGTCGTTCTCTTGCCAAGTTGTGTGGGTGTTAGGTTGGATGTTTGAAAGTTGGGATTTTTTGAATGACGTTTATGTGAGTGTAGGACTCCTCTAGTGCATGCATAGGACCTTTCAAGGTCAAGGTTCAATTCCCATGGAGGAGATGTTTATGTATGTGTGTTTTAACTTTAGCTTCAATAATTTGATGTGTAGCCAAAAAGTCCACCTTGAGACTTGTATTCTCATTTGTTTCAAATATGTAGACATAGCCACATATTGAGCAAACAAGTATTTGTCACCATTCCCAAATACCTAAAACCAATTCTCTTACCATCTTAAAATACCATTAGCCAAATATGCTATCACTGGAAAATACAATAGCCTTGATCCCCACCTATAAATATGAAAAATTGGACAATATAAAATGAAACTATTTTAATGTCATAACTTGGCCCAATCACTATGACCAAAATAATAAAAAGTAATCATTTCCTTTTGTTGGCCCTTTTGGAGATCTCTTTATTCGGTGGGAGATGTGCATATTTACAAGTTCAAATTCAGTCTCACTTTATGTAGAGATAGTAAAGGATTCTCTACAGGGCATTATATCGGCAAGTTTGGCTAAATATACTTATGGATCATCGCCACTGGAGCAAGATCACAAAATTGAAAGAATAAAAATAACATCAGTTTAACTCCAATATATGCTACAAATTGTTTTGTTTAAAAAATTTGGATAACATCACTAGTTGTTCAATGGTGATCAATTTTGGTTCTTCAATTGTTCCTGAAAAAATGGCAATGATTTGCAGTTAGTTCAATGTGCAAATTCCATTGAAATGAAGCCCAAAATGGTTTGATATCATTAGACAAACAAGCAATGACACATGTCTTATGATCAATTTGAGAAAAGTATAGTAAACTCAAACAATTGTCACCTCTTTCTTAGGGGATTAACTAATCAATGAAAATTTGGTATAGAATTCTCCTAAATAAATTTGAGATTATGACATAAAATACAATAATTGAGCTAACCTTATGCATTCTCTATCACAATAATATGTTATGATGATAGAAAGGATAGGATAACTTGTGTTATATTTTGGTGCAAAGGAAGTCATAAGATTTCATTTGAAGGCATGTCATTTATTAATTCAAATGCAAGAGATTATTGAACATTAGATACGTAGGAGAAAAGATTTTTGTGTCAAAGAAAGAATTCGAACCCATTTTTTCATTGTATACACAACAAATGAGGTAGCCATCGTCTTCAAGGATATTCTTGTCAACAGTACGAGGGACAAAAACAGCTTCTGATCCCCATTGCCCACTTTCATGAAGAAACAAACCTTTGATATTCCCCCCAACTTTCAAATCACTCGTGCTGAGATCAGGTTCCAAAGACAAATCACACTTAATGATCCCAACAATTGTTGTCGTCGTGGCATCAGATAAACATCCATATACATACCATTGCTTCCTGCCAAAATTGGCAAAATTTTCATTATGTTTTCTTCAATGTGGCATGGGCGCATGCTATTACAGATTAACATGTCTAAGTCATACCCACCTCTGATAATGATATACAGAATCCACTTATACATCAAATCTCTAACAAAAACAACAAAAGAAAACACTTGAAATGGTGTGATGTGAAGTTAATACAAGCATCTAAAAATCCCATTACCTTCCTTACCTGCCAAGGTACTGTTCATTGATCTTTGGAAAATCAACAATCAACTTGGATAGTTGCCTCTGTTGTACTTGTCCTGTTTTGAGGTTGATCCTGAACTCATACCTATCGCCCCCAAAAAAATTATTCCATTAGTCTGCTAGCAAGTAGAGACAAATCAATGGGAAAATGTAAGAATTTGAATCCAACTTAGTGGTAATACCAGAGATTGGTAGGTTCCAAATTTCAGCATTTACCATTTGAACTCCAAAGGAAGATCCACCAAATGGAAAACATGTGATTGAATTACTATACAAATTCCTTAAATTTCACATGATGCTTGAGAAAAAAGACTTACAATTGAGATTGTGAATCCTTCTCTTTTTTATGATTGACAAATATGCCAATATTGAGCCTTGGCAGTCGACAAGATAGCATTACAACCTTGTTGCCCTCTTCCCATGCATTAGCTAAAACGGCACAAAAACAAACTTCGAAATAAGTTTATGTCCTAATGATGTATCTATAAATTCTTCTTTGCAACTTCACCTTGCAATTAATGGCCACAACATTGTTCTTATTTCATATCATGTTCTAGATGCCGTGAATCATGGTTAGTGAATTGTGATCAGCACCTTGAATCATAACAGAGTACCATGCCTTCAAGATCAAGGTATAAATACAAACATCCAATTTGGATCACATTTGAACTCAATACGACATATGGGTATGTTAGAAACTGAGAATCCACTGCACCCAATTAGGTACATACCATTGTGGGAGACCAAACAGGTAGGGATTGTGAACCAGCAGATTTGAGAATCATTTTTGGCATATCGTGGGAGTAATCCCAAGCGTGATTGTTTGCTTGGGTCAAACTTGATTACATGCCCTCCTAGGCCCATATTCTGAATTGTAAAATGTCATGATTCCAATGCATCACATCAGTTATTGGCAAAGCTTCAGACAAAATATATTGTTTTCAATGTCAAGTTCTCCTAAATATCCAATGACCAATTATTATATCAAATCATATATATATATATAAATCAAAAGATAGTTTTAGTGGGGAGAATAAATTATGTATTTATTTATTTACTTATTTATTTCTTATTTTCTTTTGGCTTGAGCTCTGCAAATCTTTACTCCTGATTGATATACACACCTTAGCATCTGTAACTAGAGAGAGATCCATGAAAATGGCATAGTTCTTCGTGATGGGGAAAATCATGCATGACAACACTCTCTCTTAGAGTGATAGGCACTGACTGCATCAGAACTCCCTCTTTGGAGAATATCTCATGGGTGAGGTATGGATGCATCATTCGGCAGCTGAAAGCAAAAATCTCCCCTAGCATCACAAGAAGTCATTTGTCACACAAGAAGCAAACTTACTAGATCTCTAGGATGTCTTTGTCAATTCAAGGTGAGAAAAGTATGTGATCAATGATGTACATATATTGTTACTTGTCATAAAAACCTGCACAGGTTCTTTTAGTGTAGTTGTAGGTAGCCTTGCATAGCATAATAGCCTGACGAGCTTTTAGAAAAGCCTAATGCCCATGGAGGTGGGGTTTTTGTTTTGTTTTTTGAGAGACCCATTGTCATTTTTTTTATTGTTCTTCCTGTGATACCCACCAAGTATCACAAGGAATTTTTCTACAAAAAAATTGTGGAGAGTTTTACACCATGTAAAAGCCCTTGAGGTGAGCTTCACCAGATTTGAGCCTGGACTTGGCTCCATCTTTGCAGGGCCCTTATTCTAGTAAAGCCTGGCCATGCACACAAATTTCTGGATTTCCAACAACAAATAACTCTCAAAATTTCTTAAGCATTTTAGAGTAAATCCAATTCAGTATAAACAGTAATTATATTTCTCTAGAATGTGCTACTTGATTGTTTCTTACTAATTAATTATGGTATGCCCTTCATGTGACTTGAAGCCTCTTTTACATGAGTCCGAATTATGAATAGCTAATGAACATGCCCAAAGCTTCAAAATTATTAGTTGTAACTTGCATTAAAAAGCTATGAAGTTATAACACTCAAACACAACTTTAAGGGCTTCAAGTGGTATAAATCAAACCATTATAAGATCGAGTCCAAATTAGGGATGTCTTAAATGCAAGCTGATAAATTTTTTATAATTTGGATCAAATGATGATATATATCTAACCAAGGATGTTGGAGGTCTTGCAACGTGTAAATTTGCAACATATAAATTTAATAATTGACAAAGCTTAATAACCCTCGACAATGCATGACAAATGAAATGCTTATGATTGTAAGAGCCATTTTGGTTAGAAAATGGTAGTTAACATATGGCTAGCATGTTGTTTTAGATTCCAACAAAGGTGAATTTGCTTAAAGATGATGATAAATAGTGATGCATGATAGTTTGGTCCATCAATTGTGCATTAGACAAGGAGAGCAATTTCTATAAGATTTCTACTATATATACAAAATAGAATATCACATTATAGGAAATTATTAATTCATTATATATCATTTCACAATGTGTGGCTTAACTAGGTGAACACCTCTCTATGACCTCCAAAGTTGAACACTTTAATATATGATGACCTCCACTTAGTTGAACAAATTAATATACGGAGTTTGGTCTTGGTCTTGGGATGGGTTACCTGCAAGGATAATATCACTACAAAGACACATAGAACCCACTTTAGAAAGGAGGCAATTATATCCATGTTGTAGAAAAGAGATTATCCTTCATACTAGTTCTGATCATTGTCAAAATTTATTGTACACAATGTTCCTAGTCATAGGAACTGAAGGTGTTATTTTTATCCAATGATCGTAAGGACTCTTTTGGCCCTAAAATAAATTTTATTTTGTGTGTTTAAAAGTATTGAATGATTTTATTTATTTTTCAACTTGAAAATATCTCACTAGTTTTGTGATTGTCATGATTGGTGAGTACCTAAACATGCAATTTCAAAATGTGTTATGTTGATCTCATGAGTTTGAAAAATGATCAAAGACTATCAAAATGCATGTACTATACATCATGCCCCACTTTCTTATATTTAAAGCTGAAAATGATCTTATATATCACATATATATTTATACTCCATTTACATGTGACAAGAGACTTTTGAAATTTAAACACACTAGAAAATTGCAACATTTGATAAATCAAATCAAATTTATTTTAAGAGTATTTTTTTAAAAATGTGATTAATCAATAGTTTCCTAGTGCCCAAAAACCTTTCAAAATCAAGCAAGTTTGTATTTATGGTATCAAAGGGGTCCTATGCAAAATGTCTGATGCAACATGTAGCCTATGCAAATTATGGGACACAACAATTAGGTACCCAAATTTCAAAATTCCTAACATAAAGCAAAAAAAATCTAAAATAAAGATGTAATGACTTTTGAAATTGAATTCCTCAACACACACATTACTCATTTAACATAACTTGTCATTATTACAATGACTTTCAAATGGCACCACATAGCATATTCTTTGTTTGTGCAACCTTCATGGGAATTTGACTCCTTTTTTTGGTTCCTACAACTGTGAATGCACCCATTTAACAATTTGCAAGGACTAATATGTTTAGGGGTTAGTCCTTTGCAAATACATTGGAGATTTGAAGTTGGAATTTTGTAACATGGGTTCTCTATTATCATCCCTATACAACATATTTCATGCATGTATCTTTCAAATTAAATCAATTTATGACCCATCTATCTTTGGCATAATCAAACACAATGGAAAATGGCAAAGATCACGAAGTGTTCAAGTTTTCAATTCTTCGCATTCATTGTCGGGTTTCCAAAGTTTAAGACATAATGTCGATGAACCTCAGATGACTTGAAAGATCACAATCTTGATGTCAACATTGTTTGCTGGCTTGAACAACATTTTGATGTAGTCACTAGTGATCTCTTGCTTGATTGATGTTTTACTGATATGGTGTACTATGAATGGTAATTCACAGTATTTTTGTTATTTGCTTATCATTTCAAGTATTGTTGTTGTTCTTCTTGAAATGATAAGCTACCTAATCTGATCTGGGTAGCGAGAGAGGTCAACAAAATATAACCATTGGGAACAAATGGGCATGTGGAGATATTGCTTCACACCTATCAGATTGGTGGCATTCTCAAGACCCTTAATTATCACACACACATATATATAGGTACAACACTCATAGGAACACATTTCTTACATTCTGGCAAAGTGTCCATAACTGCTTGAAGATTCTAGGACTCAAAAGCATCACTACGCAAAGAGCCCTAGCATTTCTGGTACTACTTTTTTGTGTTGGAGATATGACTATGGAGCGGGTGCAAGTGATAATTAATGTCGGTGCTAGTGGTTGTAGATGTGATGAAGCTAACTGGGACTAAAGGAATTTGTTAGACATGCTAGACTTTGAATTTGTTAGAATTTGTCAGACACTTGCACTTCTCTATAACACTAACCTCAATGTAACATGATGAACCTTCATCTGGTTACAAAGGTTCTTAAAATTCAGAGCAACGTCTAGTTAAACTGCCTCATAAATCCAATGTAGATCTATGGCAATCATGTCTACAGCCAAATTTGGCAAAATTTCATGAAAGAAAATTGCTCTTATACAGTCAAAGAAATGCTTGTAAACTTATGTTCTATCCTTCTAAGCAGGCCTCCACAACAAGCTTTACAGTAGCTGCACAGCGGCAATCATGGGGATTTTCTCCCGGAGCTTCTGAGTGACTGCCACACGCACTGTCATGACTGATGCTGCTGGTCCTCCAAGCCTCACCTTCACTACTGGGCCATCAATCTTAACTAGTTCCAACTCACCTCCTCCTGTCCCCACTAAATATGGTCTAATTTCAGAAAGTACCTGCAAAGCAAGCAAAACAATGCTCAGATTTTCTTACATGCCAATTAGATAAGAGCCGCGAGCATCACTTACAAAAGGTGTTTCATGAATGAATAGCTGCTGAGATTCACAGTGTAGAGTGTGGTGAGCATACCGCTTCAACATTTTCATCTGTAAGGGCAAGACCAGTCTCTTCATCCATGACTTGTTCCACGCCCACAATTTCAGGTATCTTCTCAATGAGCCGCCGCTCAATTCCCATCTTCATGGTCATCAAGGAGCTAGGGCATGATCCACATGCACCTTGTAGCTTCAGCTTCACTACCAAACCATCTATTTCATAGAGTGCAACATTGCCTCCATCTGACATCAAATATGGCCTCACCTCATCTAACACCAGCTCCACATTATCTTCTGTCAATTCTAAGCCCTCCAATGAAGCCTGTGGCATGGAAACCGCTTTCACTGTCGCAAAACCCACAGAAAGACCATATCAGCAAACACTTCAGAACAAAATCCATAGTATGCAACGCATAAATGGTGGGATGCAATGAAAATGTATCAAAACCTCAGAAGGAGTTCAGCTAGCTTTAAGGTAACTTCTCATGATGTATCATTGCCTTGTAGCCCTCCTGCTGGGGTTCTATATCCAAACATAGAAGCCTGTATAGTTTTTATCTATCCAGTAACAGTCCAATAACCCAAAGACTTTTTCTTTGTAGGGAATGTCACCTAAAAATCAACATCAGGGATGTCTATGGATTCAGTGAGATGAAATACCTATAATTTTCTCTTCACGCAATTGTGGAACCACATGATTACTGTGTTGGATTCGGACATTCCCAGGCAATCTTGATCTCTGTGATGCTAGAGCTTGTGGACTTGACCTGCCAACCTAGTGACACAAACAGAAAGGTCCCCCCCCTCAGTCTTGGTTTACAAAAGATTCAAGAAAAACCCCTAACTATGTTCCAAGTAGATCACACTACCACCTGTTCTTGCTATCCAGAAGATTCTTGCCATCCTGGCATAATGGTTACCTCCACTGTGTTCTTGTGGAATTTTGTCTGCAATCTTATGGATGTGTTTAGTCTATTAAATTGCAGAAAAAAATCCACAATAACACAGTGAAAGTAACCATTATGTCAGTTCTGAGCAAACCAAAACAAACATGACAAGAATCATCTTGCGTGTGAATCACCTTGTGCATGCCATTCACAAAGTATTAGATGATCGCCTTCATTATGGATGGCAGTGACTAGCTAGCTACCTTTTCTCCTCACAGAATTCCTCACCATCACCTTCATCAATGGACGGCGATTGTTGTACCTCCTGATTGTGAAGATTGTCCACAACAATCAGCTCTAAAATAATTTCAGACAAAAACAATTCTAACAAAACTCTGTACTGTCATAAGTTTCAATTGCATTTCTGGAAGCAGGAAAACCTGGACATAATACTATCAGCTAGCACTCAAGAGGGCATAGCTTAAAGAAAATGGTCCATAGCACCCTAGTCATTCAAGCCAAGACAAGTTTGTGACGATGTAAGGCTTTATTAGATTTTAGTTTGCGACTCCTGAATGATGTTGGTATCCAGACTAGAAAAGACCTACTGATCAAACGCATCAGGAGTTTGTGAATTTCAACGGGAGATTGAGAACACAAGCAATTCGGCCAGTTTAGTTTCTTCGGATGTCAGCCATGCATAGACATGAAATCTTGATGTGATTTCATACCGTCAACTTCATGAATTTTCTCACACAACCTTGGAGCGCAGAGCCATGAATGATCAAGCAGAAGATGCCGAGAGAGAGAGAGAGAGAGAGAGAGAGAGGAAGAAAGGCTTTTACCTTCTGCATAGAACTGAAAGAAGCTGACCGTGGCCGCATATGACACATGAAGCTGGAGTATAATGTCTCACGAGATGAAGAACAACAACACGGTCCTTCCCCTGCATACTTCTGACTCGTCTGAGACAGAGAAAAAACGACTCGTGCATTCGGTTGCATACTTATTGCTGCTTGCATCATTTCCCGCAACAACGACCGAAAGCACAAAATCGAACAAATTCTTTTTCTCTCAGTTCGATTCCCGATACTACGACCACACAAGGAGATAGGAGATTAAGGAGCGAAGCAGTAGGGAGTTAATAATAACCGCCTACTAGAAACACAAACGCGCGGCACAGTCAAGAAGCAAACCTCTCACTCTCCAGAGAAAACGAACTGCGAAAACCAAAACCAAAACACCGAAACTATGCAGAAGGAAAAGAGCTTGAGGAAAAGAATAAAGAATCGACCAGTTTCTACAAGACCGACCTCGATGAAGGACATACTTTTTTCCAATTGGTTAAGTCTGAGCGATCTGCTTCTTCGCCAGAAGGGGCGCGTAGGAGCGCGACGGCGATCGCATCTTCCGCGGAAGACGCAGGACGAAAGAGGGAGGGAAGCAAAGGCAAGCAGCGGCAGAAAGAGCTTTGTCATCGCTCCAACGCCAATTCTGCACATAATCACACCCGCTTTACTATCACGTTCCTGTTATAATTGTGCACCTTCAACCGCATTCCACTTAAAATTGTATCGTCATAATTGTGTTAGAATTCTAATATTCACAAACCTTACTTAAAATTTAACACCATTTATAACACAATAATACTTGGTTTTTTTTTCTTTCTTTTTGAATATTTGAATATTCACAAATATTAATTTTTTAAAAACATGACAATAATAGGAATTTTGGTTTAGAATTCTAACAAATCAATAATAATAATAATATTATTATTATTATTATTATTATTCATACAATTCTGCGATAGGAATGTGGTTGAAATGTGCAGAATTGTACCACAAGTATTAGAATTCTAAAACCCATGCAAGTTTTGCGCCCTTGTAACCTAGGAACCTTGAAGCAAGACATTTGCTCCCTCTTCCAATGCCACCCAAGGTACACATATTTTCAGATTGGGTTGTATTACAAGCACGAATTGTATTTGCACAATCACCATCCTCAATCAAAGTATTCCATGGTTGCACTGTACATAGCACATAGAAGAGCATCTCCTTATACTCGAGCAACTCTCATCATATGAAATGGGTTTAAAGTCCAAGTATGAATCAGAAAATGACTGCTACACTGAAGCTGGGCGTGAAAAACCAACCAGATTGACCAAGACGACAAATCAGAAATACAGAAACAAAAACAGGAATTGAAGCAGAAAAAGCAATTGCATTATAAGGATGTAATTGTATAGATCAAGCAAGTTCAAATTAACACAACATGAAGCCTATCAGAGCAAAAGCTCTGTGAAGAGCACCGAAGGTCTATAAACCTCCTAATTGACACCAACAGATAAAATCTCCTTGTGCTTCAGTACCCCATAGAAGTAGCAAAAAATGTGCTAAACTATTAGCAGGGGTCAAAACCACAATGGTTAGGAAGATCTGGCAATAATGTACAGAAACAGATGTGGCAACTGTTAGTTCAGTCCATATCCCTCCAAATCCTGCACCTACAAAGGGAGTCAAAAGTCATGCTGAGAGCAACACATAAGATATGAGCACTGAACCCTTAGCTGATCCCACTAGGTTCGAACTTGTTCAAAGTTTGCAAAGAGCAGAACCATGGGTTGACTCAAAGCTGACCTCTCCATCCCACCCCTCCATCAGTTCTAATAAAGCTGATATATGGTGGCAACAAAAGGCCCCCAACTCAGCATGCATCCTTGGCACGGATGCTCCTTCAGCTCTTAGCTGTTCAAATTGCCACAACCAGTCAACCTGTCACTCCCAAATCTTCTTATGAAATCTTAGCATTGTTACAGAGCAGACAACAGTTTTTCCACACACACCAGTCTAATATATCCCATGCTTGACATATAATCAGAGCATGCAAATTCATGCAACTTGCAGCAAGTTGCAGGCGAGTTATTGTGAGTTCATGAGTGCAGACTTCACCGAAGGAACTGTGTCTTGCTATCAAGAATTAGTGACCGATTTGAAACTAACTTCAAAGATTAGCAAACAGTCAAAAACAGGACTATCAAAGCCTTGAAAGCAGAACAGAGTCCAGATTTCCAGCAAAGAGGACATAAACGAAGCCAATAGACAGACAAAACAAACCTGAGTTGTGGCTCCAACATGACTCTTACAGGCACACTCTGGCTGAAAACTTATCCATAGTTGTACATCTAGAACGCCCTTCCCTGTGCCACTCCACAAGAAGAATTGCTTGGCAATGAGTAAACAACATGTGGGACTGAGTGACCTACATTCTCGAGCAAGGCCCCATTGACTCCAGTTCAACCAGCCCTGAAGACTATGGAGAAAGCACTTAATTGAGTACTTAACAGAACTCACATACCAGGTGGGCTGAATACAAGGAAAATTCTCCTCTACATCGCAAATGCACTTTTAGTTGCTCATAGGTAGAAGCTGGTATCAGGTCCTTCCCAAGAGCTGGGGATGGAGATGGAGATACACAGTCTGGGGTTAAATCCAAGGATGCCTGTAATGAAAAGATCACCTCCACACTCCCTTGACTGCTCATGCTGGGCAATCTCTGCAAGGTTGCAGGACTCCTTGTTCCACCTGCCACTCTTTCACAATGGAGGATGTAAAACATTCTTTCACATCATTGACCATATGTGCTCCTTTATTTCTGGGCTTTACTATGGACTCCAATCTCTGCACAGCAAACTCACCTCAGGAAGTCCAAGGAGCTCCTAAACCCTAAATCCTGCTGGTTCAAAGCCTTGCAAGCTTGCAAGTGTTTATGTCACAGCTAGGTGCATTTATGTCACACCTAGTGCTCACCCAGCTGTGACAATGAAGCCTGACTGCATTCTGTTCAAGTGCACTCCATTGAGACAACAGGTTGCACTTGACCAAGCATGAATCCATTGAAAAGCAACTAAAAGATCAGGTTAGTGGAGCCAATACAGAATGATGCACTATTGATGTCATTGGTATGAGAAGCGGTCACTTCCTTGTCTGCAGCAGCCCAGCCCTATGTCCAGATTTGCTTCTTATGCTCTGCCATTGTAATTCACCCTTGCTCTAACTCCTGTAAATAATGAGGGAGAAATACAGCAAATCCCAATTTGCTCAAAAATAGAGGGGGAGGGAAAATAGTCAGGTGGTCCAACAGAGGCCAAAGGCTATCCATGTGGGACCAAAGCTATCACAGGAAAAGTGTATTATGTATACTCCCTGAACAGATTAGAACAGAGCAAGGTCCAGAACCTGAACATGAACTCTTTCTGATTAAGGGCACACTTACATCTGCTGGAGAGTAATTTGATCTCCTCCTCCAACTGTTGGGCATGACCCTCTTGTGTGGAAGCTGTCTCTTAAACAGAACCAAAATGCCATTATAAGCAGCTCCCAGTGAGTAAAAATACATTATTCGAACAATGAAATCACCAAAGGGATTTGGAGGTGTCACCTTTTTAAACTTGGTTTCCCCTCAGATTTCAGCACAACAGCAAAAGTTTTCTAAACAGGCTGAAGCCCATGTTCATTTCACCTGCAAGTATGCCTTCAACAGATCCAGAGTTTTGGACCTCCACTGATTCTGGTGGTTCCATAGTTCTTTTGTTCAAGCTGTTCACATCACCAGTGATCATCACAAGGAAACTTGCAATGCTGAGGTTAGACAAATATTATCAAGTAACTCTGCCAGGCATAACAGTTTGCATCCTGAAAGAAGTGAAATGCTTAATCACATCAAGTACAGGGAAAGATGAGATTGAAGAGCAAAACTGATACTTTCAGTAATCAGCAATCCAACTGTGCAGCACATGCAAGAATAATCTTCCAAAACTTCTCTCACAAAATAAGAGCTACAATGTTCTGACCCAATGGTCTAAATGTACACATTTAAGTATCCAGGCCCTCCCACAAAAACCCCTCCTGAAGACAGCACTAATTTTGGTAGCTGTATTTCCACATAGCTAATCAACAAACTCAACAGTCTCCTCATTCAATCTGCAGCCAGCTTCATTTCATTTCTGCTTGCCCCTGTACAAGGAAGCATCTAAGCCTAAGGCATAGAGAGGCTACACAGAGGCTAGGTGGACAGTGCAGTATAAACCTAACATAAGAGAAAGATATGAACTCCCTTATGGAAGCTGGATCATGCAAGATCAGAAATGCACTAGCAAGTCAGATTAATCCTGCCTGCTGGTTGAACTTATCAGTAACAATGTGAGCCATCTCTTGTAAACCACTCACAAGATAAGCATTCCCAACCTCATGAACAGGGCGTTGTGTGGGGTGTGATCTTTCACCCAACACCACCCCTAGCTTGTCTGGTCGCTGGAGCAAAAGCCGGAATGTGGATTGCAGCTCATAGCACTGCTCAAAAAGAGACCGTCTACAAAAAACATAAACTCCTAAACGTGCACGTGACATGGCCACTACTAATCTCCGAACATCTCGAAGATGACCAACCACCCTAGTTCGCACCAGTGAGAGCAAAATGTAGTCATTTTGTTGGCCTTGAAACCTATCAACTGTTGTCACCTGCAACCAACAATATGATCCTCTTTTAGTCCTTCTGCTCACTCAAAGGGCTAAAGCAGCACCTGGCACAATGAATCTGACTTCTTGCAGGCTAATGAGGATGAGTTCATGCACAAGCATAGCTCCCATCCCAGATAAAACATGAACAATGTAAGGGATTCCTTGATCATTTCTGATGCTCCTTTACCTTGCTTGGTCGCCCAAAGAGAGGATGATGTGCACACCGTCGCTCAATCACATCACGAATCAGATGCTTCTGCCCATTGTAGGTGCTTAAAATTGAGATTTTACTTGCTGGATAACCAAGCAACCGCATGTACTGAAACACACTGACCACATACTCAGCCTCCCCCAAGTTCTGGTAAAAGTACGGGTTAGGCTCTGACTCGCCCTTTCCTTCATAGTCTGGAACATCGATAAGCTGATATTCATGGGCAAAGCCTGCATTGGCAAGGTTGAAGGCCTGATCTTCACGAACATTTGGGAGATCTCCAAGCTCACGATAGCGCCAGTTATAGAGTTTAGAGATACTAGGCCTTGCCCTACCTTGAGCATTCAATTGCACATATGGAACTCCTAATCTCACAAACCTTGTGAACAGGCTCTGGTCCATGTGACTATACTTCTGAAAAGCTAGGTTTTTAACAACAGGAGGAAGCTGGTGGTGGTCACCAATCAAGATACAACGCTTTAACCGTGCACGTCCATCAGTCTGTCTCTGTAATAACATAGGAATAAAGGTCTCAATCTCCAATATCTGAGCACTCTCCTCCATCAAAAGATTGTCATACTTGAAGCCCAGTTTCAGGAAGTCTCTTCTCTTCAAGGCTGCATGGGTGCATGTCATGGCCACAATCTTTGCCTGCTTAGCCATCAGGTAGTTAGCACGATCAGCTGTTGATTTGAGTAACTCAAATGCTCGGCACTCTTCCAACTCTTGAAACATGGTCTTCAGGTGTCGAAAGCATCCAGCTGCAGATCTCATGTCGCGTGAGTAAGAGGACCCAGTGAAAAGTGGATGGGGAGTGTTCGTAAAATACTCTTTGAAGGGGAACTTTTCCTTCACAATACCAGGGTTGTCCTGCACACCTTCACATGCTGCCACAAACTCCTCCCACCGTGACAGGACATGAAGCAGCCAGAAATGGGCTGCTGTCTCACAAGTATATGCTGCATCTTCAGGCACCTGCAGGATAGAATGAGAGGTCATGCATATGTATGCCTAGTTATGATTTGAATACACAAACTCAAAATTCCTGACTACACAGAGGCTCTTATATGATTGTGCATGACAAGATCAGACAAGGGAAACCTGTTTGTCTTCTACTCTGATATACAGGTGCTTCTTTTGTGGCCAGTAGCCATACCAGCACTACTTTTTCACTTTACTACCAAAGGGTCAGTTGCTAAATGATCTTTCAGTATGCTCCTGAAAGCAACTAAGCCCATGAACTCTTTACACTCTTCAAAACCCATCAGGAGAATGCAATGGATCCCAGTTGTCTTTGTTGGTTATTTTTCTACAAATCACTTACCTGTAGTGTCCTTGCCAAACGTTCCACCTCTGCTAGAAGCTCTAGGCGGCGTGCCAGCATAGCATTAACACGTCCTTGTCGACTGAAGTCGAGTTCTGTCTCCAACTCTTGCTCTCCTTGACCCAACCGCAGAAGATACCGTGCTGGAACATCTCTCTGAAACAGAAAAGCACATTATGTTAGAAACTATCAAAAACCCAAATACAGAAACAACATTAACTGAAACTGAAACACGTCAAATTGATTGACATCATCACTCTAAGTGACAGCTTGCTTTACTTGCAAAACCACTTGTCTTACACAAGCTTTAAAACCACGTCAAATGAAATAACCAGGACTATTGACAACAGCATTTAAAATGGAGCACATGAATGGCGCATATGTGCTGTAAGATGGAACACTCCAGTCATACAAAATGGACAGTATCATGATGACAGACTAGTTGCCACAAACACATAATACAGAGGGGTGCCCACCTGCATGATTTTCTCAAAAAGATCATTCAGGGCCTGGTTGGAATGGGTGATGAGCAGTGTGCGTTGGGTAGGACAATTGTGGTAAAGTACATTCAGGACCTGGACAGCTGTATCTGTCTTGCCAGTACCAGGTGGACCCACCACCATGGTCAGCCCTGGTTGCACCCCTGATATAATTGCACCTACCTGCTCATAAACACAGACATGAAGTTAGCAAAAACATCCATCAATGAGATCTTGGAAGGATCAGCAAGGCAGAACATTAAAATATACCAGGCATTTCCTCTAAAAAACCAGAGCTGATGCAAAGAGTACCTACACACCGGACTGAATGTGAAAGAAACATCCAATTACCTGAACAGGAGTGAACCTGACAGAATTTTGTTTTGGTTGATCTTGTGGATATGGCCCTGGATCTGATGGTACATAAGCTTCCACCAAGACCTCTTTCACAGTGTCTGCATCATTTGATTCTGCTTCCAGCCCTTTTCTCTTATTGGTTGCAGGTTTAGCTTTCAGATTAGCCCTTTTCTGAACCTTGGGCAATGTCACACGAAAAGGGGGCTTTGGTGCCATGTCTTCATCACCATCAGGGGTCAGAAACTTAACCTGTACAATTGGAAGAAATAAAGAACACAAATTGAGTCCAGCAGCATCTTCCAACCATTATACAACAATAGTTTCAGACTTTTCCTCCACAAGGTTCCTGGAAACTCCACAACTATCTGAAGGTGACTGTTATGTCACTTCCAGCCAAACTGAAACAAATAAGACAAGAATGATGAAATCCAACCAAACCCAACAACAGTTCCATAATCAGTATGAACAAGCAACTTTACAAGCTTCAACTTCAAGTGACGTAAATACTATGTGAAAGGCTAGGCAACATACATCACATGAAGGGAAGCTCTCACGTAAATGCTGTGCATCCAAGAATGTATCCTTGAAGTCAACAATTTCCAACAAGTCTGGCATATTGTTCCACTGAGCTGCTGCAGGGTTGCCATAACCTAAGAAAATATCATGCAACCAGTCGGGCACTACACAGTCTTCATTCATAAGGTCCCGGATAGACTCTAAAATGGCTTTGAAGTTGTTTTCCTTTGGTTTCCGTCGCATCAACACATTGAAAGTCCGGTACACATCCTCAGCACCCTTCTCAGCAATAGCATTTACATCCAACTGATACTGTGCACTATCAAGAGCAACAACAGCAGTTCGTATTTCACCAGAAGGAGGTTTCCAATCCTCCCTCTTTATCCTCCCTGTGAAGTCATTCATTAGTGTACCTCCCTCATCACGCATTTCAATAACTTCACAGCCACGCACATACTGGAGTCCATAACGTTCTGGAACACTGATGCCAGCCATATCCTCCTTGCCCAAGGGAGTGAGACGAGGTGTAATTGAGAGCAAGAAAAGAACATCATGCTCCTTCAATTCATCCCACTCAGATCGATGTGCTCCCCTCAAGCCTCTAATGCTGAAAGCAACTTCAGCAGTTACTGCAGATGGTTTCACTTCCCCAATATTTGGCTGCTTCACTTCAGAAATTTTGAACTCCTGGATTGGAATTGCCATTCGTGCCCACCCAGAAAATCTTGTCTCACCTTCGTCACCAACACGTGCTCCCATGCGCTTCAACACATCATGAACATCTTCCCGAATTTCATATGTTGACTCCAGCCGGAAGAGATTGAAATTGCGAAGCAAGTAGTCATGAAGAGTGAGAAACTGCAAATTCAGTTTTGGCAGGGCCAGGCAACCCTCCCCTGTGTAATTGATGCTGGGAACCAAGCTTTCATCCCACATTACCTCCTCATTTGGGTACAGAGGCAGGGCATTTATTGACTCTCGTTGTGACTGACGTTTCTCAAATGATGATACCATCACCTCAACCAGAAAATCCCACCTGTCTGCCCATGGATCTTTGGAAGACACCAGCTTCAACTGCTCATCACATGTTCAAGCAAAGAAATAAGTGCTTGACCATTAAAAAAGCAAAAGAAACCATAGATTCTGCACAAAGATAGATATTGGCTTATGAGTGGTAGCCAGAGCAAATCCAACACTAAGATGGGCAGAAGTGACTTGCATGAGATGGATCAGCAGTTGTCAGCCAAGAATATCCTAACAGGGTTGCCTTCAAAATACACAGAATTTGTAGCTTAGCACCAACACATTAGACAGAAAGAAAAAGAGGACAAACCTTTTCACAAACTAAATCCTTCAATTCTTCAGGAGTTAGTATTTTCAGCCGCTTTTCAAGATCACTCCTCCTTTCTATAGAGCCCACATTTGCCAGTGCCAAATCTCGCAACTGCAAGAAACAGACACATAAACCAAATGTCAAAAGCAAGCTTCATCACCTCTCTTGTTGGAACCCACAATAAACCAAGTTCAGTAACAGGCTCAGCCTAGACACAGTATTACCCTCAGAATTCCCGTGACAAGGATACAGCAGTAACCCTAGTTCTGTCATACAGCTCAAGAGTTGTTAATATAATTCCAAGCCAAGTCCAAGACATGAGCTAATTCAACAATGCAAGAGTTAATTTGTCACAACCAGCTACATCTTCCTAACAGCAGCAGCTGATCTTCAGTCCATTTTAGTTGGCCAAACTTAATATGCAAAGACTCAATCATATATATTAAAAGACCTGAGAATTTCCCTATATTAACAATTCATGGCAGCCTGAATATTAAGGTTATAGCTATTTCACATGTGACATCTTAACAGCAACTCCTCAGCAAGCATGAAAAGATGAAACCTAGAACCATACAGAAAAGAGAAAAAAAAACCGAAACTGATGAGTGGTTTGAATGATAGTGACAAATGCCAAGACCTAAATCCCTGCATCTTCAGCCACCATATTGTTCACCTGGTAGAGACCGCTAACTAACAGTAACAAACATGCGACACAAACTCTTATCCAACCTTTGGCACTTGCTTGAAGACAAGACGTTGAAGAGCTTGAAGGCGTGAGCTGTGAGCAAGAAGGACTTCATCATCACTTAATTGTGTTCCAGTCTGGTCATTGATCTCATAGCCTTGATAAAAGCGCAGCAGATCTATCAGTTGGCTAAACAAATGCCCCCTTGGGTGGGCGTACAAAGCACTCATTCTACTCTTCACTACTACTGCTGCATCCTCCACCAAGGCTCGTACAAATCTGCAAATCACAGATAAAACCTCAGAACAACATCTGAAACAATAGATAAGAAAAAGAAGAGTTATTTCACATGCACTCAAACAAACATATCCCCTTCAACAATATTTTACTACAGCATGGCAAAATTGGTCTAGTACAAAAGTTGGGGTATTTGGTTCCAAAGCTACAAAGATCAAAAGCAGATAGATCACATCCTTCTGACCAAATACATAATGCAACATGGGAACATTCCTGATCATGGTAAGGAAGTCACGAGGTAAAAAGTCTGCAGGGTACCTTCGTGTAGGCAACTGACTGAGCAGATCGATCAGGAACTCTGCAAATCGTTCACAGTATAGTAGGGATGTAGGGTCAACTGATGGCCCAGTGTCCTCTGCACCATTTTCCATTGCCTCACTGCCATTGTCCACTATCTCCTTATCCTCATTGGAGAAGATAACTGTGGACTCCAAAACCTTCCCAATCAGGTGCAAAATGGTTTTAGGCAAAAAGTGGATCATTGCAACTTGTTGCTAGTAACAGAAACAAGTTTAAACAAGGTTTAAAGAGAATCAATTTTCAGAAACCAGGGACTCTGCAAATCACTCATGGTATAGTAGTGACATGGGGTAGTTCTCAAATCAAATCCTGTAAAGTGGTGTACAGGGAGACCAACTTAAGAATCTGATGTGCAGAGATGTACTGACCTCCAGAAATTCTTGCACCAAAGATGGCAAAAAACGAACTTCCAATTTATCCCTTGTTGCAGTGCCGCTTGAAGCCTTCGCCAAACGCACTTCCTTTTTCAGCAACTTTTTCCAGTGATCCAAAAGCTGGGAATGCTGCACCAATTCCATCTACATGCCCTACCCCATACATACTTAACAACTTTCTGAAGTTATAAAGTTTTGATGCAAACTTGACAGCAATTTCCAAAATCCTACAACTAATATCCAGGCTCTTTCCTAGGTGCCCTTGTTCTAGAATCACATACTGAAGAGAATAAGTGACACCAGACACGAATACAGCATGTGCACACACCAGAGCTTTTAAGATCAGCCAGACCCGGACCTCTACATGGCACATCTGCTTTGTGATAGCCACACAGTCATAATAGACTTTGTGTAGCAGTATTCATACCTGAAGACGGCCAGGGGAAAGGGCATGCCAAAGCTGCAGCGAGACCAACTTCAGGACAGCTACTCGCACTTTCTCATCCTCAAGGCTCTGGCCCAATACACAAACTTGGCTAAGCAACAACTTTCTTAAAAGGATCTACTTCATCTAAATCATAGCATAGCTCATGCACATGCTGTCAAACTAGAGAAAAGTATCTCCTAGCAGTAAATAATCCTGCATTCAACCCCTATGGAAAAGGATGCAGTAGTGAAAGGCCCCCCAGGTCACAATAGACAATATATGTAGAAGATTGCACAGAAATCTCCACAACAACAGTTTGAAGGAAACACAACAATTGCTGCGGTCATAACCTTGCAAGAGTTACTCACAACGTGTCAGACCATCATCTTCATCATGAATAGCAATGATGAGCTGTCATGACTATCCACTGATTTCATCAACTCCAGAAGACTGGTGCAGATAGGCATATAATAGTCAGCTAAAAATTTTGAGCAAACTTTTATACAGAATCTCCATGCTAAGTTTCTGTCACATTTACAGAAATGCAGCAGGAACACTTAGTCATAATGTTGGCTAGCACTCAAGAAACACATTAGACAATATTGCTCGTAGTTGATACACAGCAGCATGCTCACCTGGAAACAGTGAATCATGAAAAGTAGGTAATTTGTCTTTTCTCGTATGCTCATCGCATGCTCCTCCTGAAACAGTACAGTAACACCTTGAGTTCATCTGCTCTTAAGGTGTAAGTTCCTCTGCAATGCTGTACTGTCTTCAAAGTGCATTTCATAAAACCTCAAGCACAATGAACAACAATAGGCTCAAGTTGTAACCTTCTAGCAGCTCAACAAAAACACCAGATTTATCATTTATAGATGCCAGGTCACATCAATAGTTGCACAGTTTTCCTGAGAACTGCACAACACCCTAAATGAATCTGCAAGGACACTCATCAATATGTAGAACCAACATTTGTACTATCATCTTTCAAATCAGGGACATATTTTCATTGTCCATATTCCACAGAGATTTGTAGACAAATGCTTAAGATCATTTTTGCACTGACCAACAAATACATGAGAAAATCGATTCACAAAGTTTCAGGTTTTCACTGGATCATGTTCCAAAGAAAACTCGAACCAGGCAAAGCAACTCAAATAACCGATTCAGAGTCCTAGACACAGAAAATCTAATGCTATGAAGTGCCAAAATACCAGAGAATGACTGCAGGTTCATCAGAAGTTGAGGAGCAAACCTGGTCTTTGAGAGTAAGCACTCGGTTGAAGAAGAGAGGGAAGACATCCTCCCTTTCATGAAAACATGCCCATGCAGGTACATTCTCCCGGAACTGCATACTCCCCAACCAGGTGGAAAAGATACATCAGCAAAGCTCTAAGGAATCCAACTGGAGGCCACTTGGAACTCTTTTTCAACATGATCCACAAGAGTAAACTGCAACACTAGAACCAGATCAATGATTCACTTCCAGAGCTTTCAAAAGAGATACATACATCAAGCTTCTCAAACACTCTGGAAAACTCCTGCAAATGGTCTAACAACCTCTCTCAAGATGAAGATTAATGAGAGATCATCGAGCTCAAATAACACCATATAATGCCAAAGGACTTTCAACATTAAGGTTTAAAGATTTCACACAGACTACTGAAGAAATCAATCAGGTCCTGGGGCAGGCAAATAAGGATGCTAAACCCATCTTTGCTTTAGATGACAAAATCTTGCATTTGATGAAGCTCTTTAAATCCTGGCACATTGAGAAGCCATGATCTATGATGGCCACTATCTAGCATGATTTCCAGAAACCCTAATTTCAACATGGGCAACAAAGGAGCTCACCAGCCAAGGAAAAGGGCAACTATCTAGCATGAATTCCAGAAACCCTAATTTCAACATGGGCAACAAAGGAGCTGACCAGCCAAGGAAAAGGGCAACTATCTAGCATGATTTCCAGAAACCCTAATTTCAGCATTGGCAACAAAGGAGCTCATGAGCAAAGGTAAAGGGCTTGATATGAAGCAAATGAGGAGCTGCAGCAGCAGCAGTAACCTATGATTTAGTTCCCATTTGCCCCACTCCATCCAGCACAATGAGAAGAAGAATTGATGAAACAAACATTGCTACTGTTGGTTTTGCCATTGCTAGGGTTTTTTCTCTTGGTTCTGGGGTTTAGTTTGGCAGTAGCAATGTTTGTTTCATCAATTCTTCTTCTCACAAACAAACCCTAGCAACACAAATCTTCTGAGAACGATCCAGACAAAGGTTTCTAGGGGTTTAATCAACCCTAGAAACAGAATTTGAGAAAAACCCCTGGGAGTGAGCTTAAAGGTTCCTTTGATAACAATGATAGAAGATCATATGGTTTAAGTGTGTTGCCTTTTCGTTGACCATGAGGATGATGGACATGACATGCTCAAAGGTAGCAGTGAGAGGATCGAAATGCGGCCACAGATAATTCTCCAAATACTGACTAATCTCCAGCACCATAACGCGCTGCAAGGGCGCCGACACAGTGAGCTCCGTGCGGTAGATATCAACAACGAGTTGAGCATTGAAGGCGACGCTAGCGTTGCCATTCCTAGTCACCGACCAATTCGCAGTAGCTATCTTGGTGATTCTATCGCGCTGTATCTGGTTCAAGGTGATAGACTTCCCCAGAACAATAATCCCAAGCTTCGCTTCAACAACAGCTTCTGCTTCTGCCCCTACTTGCTGCTCCAAAGCCACAGCAGGCGCCCCATCGCCGGCAACTACCAAAGGCCGGTTCATTAAAGTGGGTGCTTCGGAGATCAGCTTGTTGGCGTAATCCTCCGGATCGAGCATTGAATACTTTTTCACTGTCTCCTTAACGAACGCCACAAAACCCTTTTGCACTGATGTGCCGAGAATTCGAGGACAAGGTTCGAAAAAACCTTTGGCATACTTGAAATAGAATGTGCGTTCACCCTGGAAGTGCTTTGCAGCATCGTAAGCAAGCATGGCTTCCACTCTTCTGTCAAAAATACACGACCCGCTCGACGCAATCTCCACCTCCCATTTTTGCAAGGATCCACGCTGACGGTGAACTCCTGGACTGCCGTCAAAGTTTCGAAGCACGGGTGGCGCAAGCGCCTGCTGCATATCAGCACGTTCTTCCACCCACCGACTCGCAGTAGCTATCTTGGTGATTCCATCGCGCTGTATCTGGTTCAAGGTGATAGACTTATCCGGAACAATAACCCCAAGCTTCGCTTCAACAACAGCTTCTGCTTCTGCCCCTACTTGCTGCTCCAAAGCCACAGCAGCTCCTCCATCATTTGGCGCCCCATCGAAGCCAAATTCAACAGGCCAGTCCGTTAAAGTGCGTGCTTCGGACATCAGAACGTTGAGCTGCAGCTCCGGATCGTGCTTTGCATACTGATTCGCTTTCTCCTTAACGAACTTCAGAAAACCCTTTGTCAGTGGCGTGTACTTCAACCTTGGAGGACAAGGTTCGAAAAAACCTTTGGGATAGTCTAAAAAGTATGTGGGATTACCCAGGAAGTGCTCTGCAACATCGTAACCAAACATGGCTTCCTCTAATGTGTCAAAAGCCCCAATCCGCTCTGCAACATCGTAATCAGGCACGGCTCCCTCTAATGTGACAAAAGCCCCAATCCGCTCTGTACGGAAACGCGAACGCCGAGGGAAGACAAAATCCACAGTCCATTTTTTCGGGTATCCATGCAGAAGGCTAACTCGTGGATTGTGTTCACGAAGGCGTAATTGCACTAGCTCCTGCTCCAAATCAGCAAGTGGTACTTCCACCGACCGTTTCGGAGTAGCTCTCTGGTTGCTTCTATCGCGCAGTCTCTGGCTCAAGGTGATAGACTTCCCCGGAACAATAACCCCAAGCTTCGCTTCGACAACAGCTTCTGCTTCTGCCCCTACTTGCTGCTCTAAAGCCACAGCAGCTCCTCCCTCATCCGGCGCCGCCACAGCCACTGCATCCTCCATAACTTTGCGCTTCTTATGATTGGAAACTGGAACAAGCAACTGAGTTGCTTCCATCTTCGGAAGCAACACCAGCCCTCAAGACCACCGGCACTGTTAAAGAAGGAAACAACCAAACAGGAAAACCGTTACCGCAAAACGACGATACAATAGTCTCCTTCCTCCTCTCTCGCACGCGCGAGCACTCTCCCGTCTCCCCCTCTCCTCTCTTCCAAGTCCGCTGCGACAAACAAGCGCGCCCTCGGCAGCAAAAACCACAAAAACACAAAATACAGCTTCTAATTTGTCCTCATCGACATATACCCTAGATTAGACCTATACCTTGCGTCTTCTCGTTTGCCCCACCGCCCCAAATCTATCCATCTGCTAGGTAGGAACTAAACACCCGGTTCTTCTAGTTGCCTTCGTCTACCCATCCGTTGGATTAAGACCTAAATACTAGAGCTTGCTTTTGTTTGCCCTCATCTAACTAATCTTTTTTTCGTCTTCCTCTTTGTGGGGGTGGAGGAGGCTGGTGTGGTTTGCTTTTGTTTCCATATACATGAAAACTCTTTTCAGGAAAATTAAAAAAGTCCATTAACCCTAGTTATTTAGCCCCATAATTTTCATTATTTCAGATTAATCTTTTAAAATTCTTCCTTTCTTTCTCTTCAACTGGATTCCATTAGGTTAAGCCACTTGATTCCCACTTTTAACAATGTCCAATTTGATGGCTTGTGAAGCTAGGAGAATTTTTGTGCAATGTTTTTTAGGTTTTTTAGTTTGTTTCTTGAACTATTTAAATTACTTGCATTCCATAATACATGTCCATAGTGTATAATTTGACCAAAGAACAACTTCCTTAAATGTTGTGCTTGTTTCTACACCATGCCCACATACATTCTTCTCAATGAAAACCCATTAGAGTTAGAGGTGTGTATTCGATTTTGTTTCCCATTTTGCTTGGAGGAAAGAAAGTAACATGGATTTGAAGATCCTTTGTGGAGCTCTTGGTTGGATGGTGAATTGTGTTCAATTCATTTCGTACATGCTATTGCTGTTTCGATTATTTATGGATTTGATGTAGGAGCCCGCTCGCTTGCATCATGTTTCTTGCATAGCCATCACTTGCAAGGTATGAATGTTGTGGAAGCATGCACATTGAAAATGGGAGTGGCAAGGGGAGAGGGGAACACAATTAATAAAGGAGTGCATGAATGGCATTTTGAGAAGTTCAAATTAGGCAATCAAGCCAAAAGTAGACAAAGAGTAGCAATCACACCACACAGAGGCAGCAGAGGCAGCTCTCACATAACCTCACTAGTACACTCTCTAAGAGGCCATTGGAAATTGTTCTGTGACAGCCTAGTTGCACAACATTTGCATGCTGATGACAGTGTGTGTACATAGTTTGTTTTAAAAGCAGAGGCTTCGTACTAAAAACCTATGAAATGAAACATAGAATTGCATCTTACACCAACTTGACATAATTGCTATGAAAGCCCTCATCTAAAGGCCATTCCAGATACTCTGAATTGTAAAGGAATGGTCATTAATTTACTCATGGTCAAAAATGTAACAATGAGCGTTTAGCTCATTGAACAAGAAGAATTTGTCCCCTGAAGTTCAGAACTCGTCACACCAGTCTCGAGCATTCTGGAATAGCCGTAGCCAAGGGCTGGGACCTGCAGGGTCTAGATGGGTCCACTCAGTAGGATACCAAGGAAATTGCCACATCATGAAACATCGTTCTGGGTGAGGCATCATTGCCAAATGACGCCCATTTGGTGAGCATAGGGCTGCAATACCTTCTGGTGACCCATTGGGATTGAAGGGGTAGGCCTCGGACACCTCTCCAGAGTCATTACAATATCTAATTGGTGCCAGGTGCGCCCTACTCACATGGTCAAAGATTTTGGCGTCAGGGAAGAGAGCCTGCCCCTCCCCATGTGCTATCCAGATTCCTACTGTGGTTCCCTCCATGCCTTTAAGCATGACAGCTGGCGACTCACCAATCTTAACAGACGAAAACCGACACTCAAAGCGACCAGATTCGTTGTGGACAAAACGGGGCTGTGCTTGGTCTCCACCAGCACCTAATGTACCTCCCACATCTGATCCCGGAACCCATCCAAGCAGCGCCATAAGTTGACAGCCATTACACACCCCCAGACTGAAAGTGTCTGACCGGTTGTAGAAGTCTTGGAACTGCACAACCATACACAGCTCCAAGTAAGACTATTGAACTTTTCTACTATAGGTAACACCACTTCAACACAGAACACTACAGTTCTGGAAACCTTACCTGTTGCAAAAGAGATTCATTGAAGCGAATCGTACCAGCCCAACCTTTCGCAGAGTCCAATACATCACCATAACTAAACCCACCAACAAATACTACTCCTCTGAACTCCTTCAAAGATGCACGAGAGTTGAGCAGATCTGACATGGTAACATCCCATGGTTCAAAGCCTGCTGCCAGTGCCATAGCTGACATCTCACGGTCACCATTGCTTCCTTCTTCTCTAATGATCGCCACTTTTGGTTTCACTGAGCTAACCAGCAGGTCATTGCGAGTCTTAGCAGGTGTGAAGGAAAGCTTCCAAGATGGAGTTTGGCGAAACTTGAGCCCCTCTTGTTCAGCTTGCACACATGCCTCAAGCCGCTGAAGCCGTTCTAATGAGAAACTGGTCTCTTCCCATATGTCACGTAAGTAGGAAGTAGGTTTGGCAACCACAACCTCTCCATTCACTGCCACGCTGATGCTTGCCTCATTTTGAACGTGCCCAATCACATTACATTGAACACCTGCTGCTTGAAGTTCTGCAATCACCTCCTCTTGCTTGCTATGCTCTACCTGTGAAAGGTATTAAAGTAATTCTCAATGCTCTCAACATCATCCGTACCACCCACTGAACATGTACTTCACATGCTGAGGCCACTACTCTATCTGTATCAACAGACCTCATACTTAATGCTGACAGGCAGAGTCGCTGAGAAAATTCAAAACTTAATAATACATTTTCTAAAGGTGAAAGCTTTAGCTAACCTCCAGCAGAAGACCCAGCTCCTCTGCGAAGAGAGCAGCAAATTTAGCATTGACAGTCCCATGAATGTCCAGAACAGGTAAGTCTACATGGATCCCACAATTCCCTGCAAATGCCATCTCTAGCAATGCCACAATGATACCTCCGTCACTGATGTCATGGCCAGAGGCAACTGCCCTCTTATCTATTAACCCCTGTGACCCAACCAAGGACAGGCTGATCAGTATGCTTTTCTTGGCTGTCAAAGTACAGGAAAGTAATGACTACATCTGATTGAGAATAGAGAGTAGCTTCACCCAATATCAACAACTGGATCATTATCAAAAGTATAACTCTGTATTAGGAAACACTGTTAAACACCACTTTTCTCACTTCCTGGGAAACCCACGGAACACTGCTTACCTGAGGGTCAATCTGTTCTTGAGCTATCAACCAAATCAGCAAAACCTGTACAAGACAAGAAAGTGAAGAGTCTATACCTGAACTGCATTGAAGACCTGTCCAAGATAAGGCACATCATCAACATCTGGAGGAGTGTCACCTATCTGCATGAACTCCAAGCACAAATCACTCAAGATAGTTAAATAAATATGCGAACCCATCAAAATTGCACCCATCAAGTTAGTCTCAGAAACATGGAATTCAGAAACTTGGAGAGCTCTAAGTACATATCCATCAATATGCAAATGATCACCTGGTCATAAACTTGGGCCAAGCAAGATCCTCCCAATCGCCGCTTGCCTTTGCCAATATCAATGTGTAGCAATACACCTTTATCACCAAGCTGCCACAACATAAAAGCTACTTAGACCCACTTTCCTTTCTCACCTCTCTAAAGGCCTAAACAATTAAGGTCACCACTTCCAGACCCCATGGCTTCTGCATATTCATGTATCCATGTCCAGCATGCCAACATCATAACGCCATCTGAAGATTAAGTAATCTGCAGGATTCTTGTGTGCAGTAACATACCTTCAAGTCAGGAGTAACGGTCTTGGTTATGTCAGGACAAGTAACATAAGTACTAATGACAAGGTTGCCTGGGGCCTTTACTGTCTCTCCTCCAGCCTGAGCTGCCATGGACAAGCTATCTTTGCCACCATCAATTGCTACCTCAAGTTTCACCATGGCATCCTTCAGAGCTACAGCTGCATCGTACATGGCAGCTCCCTCACCATCAAGTTTGGCAGCATACATCCAGTTCCCACTCGCCTTCACATCCCTCAATGCAGTTACCTGCAAACCTTTCTTCAACTTATGAGCTCTCCTTTATCCCAGCCTGCTTATCTAAAATGCCTATGAAATTTGCTTAGCATGAACATGTGGAAGCTGCCAGTAATGCAAGGTTTCAGCCCATCCCTTAATGTAAGTATCAGCAGACAAGATTTGTAAGTACTGAGGATTTCTCCATACTTACAATTTCGCTAAACCTGAAAAGAATCAAGAGATGATGTGATAATAAGTGTAAGAATAATCCACCTCCAACAATATCACAGCAACCCAATCAGCAAGCATGAAAAGGAGGAAACTCAACCCTAAGTAAAAGGGGGGAAAAACCAAGAACAAAACTGAGGAGAACTTTGAACTTTGAACCATATTGATGGTCAACCATATTGAGGGACCTTCAATGGCAACATGTATGTTATTGACAAACCTACTATAACCTCCCCACTGACTTCATCAGCTCCTGGCCATGGGTGGAGTTTAATGTCAAACATAAACAACCATGCTGAGCTTCTGTACACAAGACTGGCTGGCAGCAATGGGCAAACTCAGCCATGACACTGGCCACTTTAAAAAGCCTAAAATAGAAAGGAGAAGACCAAAAACCCCTGAGACACAAGAGGAACACAAAAAAGAGAAAAAGAGAAACAGAAAAAAGGCAAGAAAAGGGAAAACCCAAACAATAAAAGGATGAGGAAAAGAGAGAAAAACAAAATGGTTTTGATCCTCTTGACAATGCCAGAGACCTACTACTCCAAGTTTCATAGAATCTGACAAATGGAATCCAGATGAGGAATGTGAATCATGTGCAAGCAGAGAAAATAGATGAATCTCTTCAACCTTGAACCAAACAATTCATCACCTGCAGCCTCTCTTTAGGTTTCAATCATAGCCAACAGTGACAGGGTTCCCACCTTTGCCCACACAAGATTGGTAAGGGCTTCTCCCAAAGCCAGCCGTGCCATAGACTTTGGATCCAGCAGCCCCTGAAAGTCACCACACATTGACCCAGCAGGAATTTTAAACATGATGTGCATGATGGTACTACCAACTAGCTCCACGACAGGGAATTAGAATACCAAGAAAATGAGCATACATGAGTCTGACCTACCTTTATAGGCTGTTCCCCAATTGCACATGCACCACCAGTAAGGCCTGTGTGGGTCTGCAGGCAACAAATACAACATTCGACGTAGGCTCTCTTGAGGGTAAGCACCTTGGGGACTCAAATGGGACCCAAAAAGCTAGCCTGAAAGTGCATAGAAAAGAGAAGCTGCATTGACACTGACAATCAAGCTGCAGCAATAAAAAGGATTCAAATAGACCTGGGCAAGAACTGCAACATCAGCAAGAGGGAGCTGCAAAGGCCCCACAGTTTGTTGTTGCGCCACCAGCCCTGTCACACATCGGTCCACCTGGCAAAAGGAAAACTCACACAAGAGGCAATGTCAGTAGTTGTAGGTTCTAACCACTCAAACATAACAAGGAACCATCAACATGCATGTCATAACAGGTACCTCACCTTTGTTGTCAAAAATCGTTTGGAGCACACAGAAGGCAGGTGTAACACACGCTTTAGAGCCTCCAGTGGCGTGACACCAGGTGCCATATCAAGGGGCTCACCAGCCTCTCTCTTTCGTATGAATTCAAACCTCTTCCGTGGCATGTCTCCAAGTACCTGTAGCACCAGAGCCACCCCCTGACTCTCAGTATATGTGAAACCATACATATCTACAGCACTTACAAGAGGAAGACAGATAGATACCCTGACCTAGGTTGTCTTGCCAGTGACAGCATTAGTTTTAGGATATTGTCTTCACCTTCTCAAGATCAAGGTTAACAGCAGGCATAGGAGGAGAGACACCACGAGCAATAGCCTCCTTCGTCGCTGCACTGTCTACCAAAACTACCCGCCCATCGCCACTGCAATGCAAAGAGAGAATATCACTGGTCAAAATTCTGAACTGCCTGACAAGTCATGATTAGAAGGCCCCTCTTGCAACCAAACTCAGATGTGGTCTCCACAGAAGTAGACAGGGCAAAAAAACAGTCATGAGAACTAGCATCAGACTGATGCACGATCTCATGTCATGCGTACAAGAGCATCCCAAGGGGTCGTGCTCTTCAAAATCCAAACATACTGGGAGCACAGTAGGCTGACCTGATTTTGCCAATAACAGCCATAGACACCCGCTCTCTTTCACAGATGGATCGCATCAGTGCTTCACTCTCTGGTCTAATGAGCAATGCATCCTGGTTCAACAAGCAACAAACATATCTCAATTTCCTTACTAAGACTTTCACCCAAGGTCATAGATCCTTGGCTTGGAAATAAATCATCCTTTTGTGCTAAGCACACACAATGTGGTGACACTACTTACAAGTTGCTAACCCCAAATTTGGAAGAGACAGATACCTGTTCCTGGTATTCAGCACCCCAAATCTCCAAAACTGACATGGTCTCATCGCCTACAACAATGGACCTCACATCTATTTCTGCACCCTGCACATTGCAACATCAAAAAGATCAATAACAGTCAGTTTTCTGATATTTACTACCAACTTCACAATGAATACTAGAACATTGTCTTCAGAAGAAAAGCATAAAACACCAGGATGACAGCCAATTCCTACAGGAAAATACAACTATTTAAAATTGCGTGATTCTTTGGCCCACTGAAAACCTGAGGCAATGGAGATTCTATAATCTATAATTATAATGGACTTTGGAGCATCTTCTGTATTGACAAAGCTCCAATGACTCAACAAATTACCTTTGGGTAGATGATCTCCTTCACTACATTGCAGTTGCCACCAGCACCCTGGTCATGAATGCTGACAATGGGATTATCTGCACCCATTTCAACACATGTGCGAACAGCCCTATAGAGTTTCTGTGCCATCTCTGCATCACCTCGCTGGACTGCATTGAAGTCCAGCTCAGCAGTGTTCTGCCCACTCACCTGCAGAGCAAGAATGACCATACTTCAGCTGGACATTTCAAAGGAGTCAGATAACGGACAAGCTCTCATAAAGCAAATGTTACCTTTACTCCTGGCAGGATAGCAAGAGCACTATAAAGAGAGTCTACAACCTTCTGAAACACCCAATCACACATGGGTGATCAGATGAACAAAGATCATAGGCATGCATCTTCAGCTTTCCTTGACCCCTCTTTTTAAAATACCATTCTTGACAATGTGTACAACAGACTTACCATGCTGGAAGCAGCACCACCACCCATACCAATACGGTAAGCAGGTCCACCAATCTGACAAATAAAAGCACCATCACCCCAAAGCATGCCTAGCATCAGTGGCTTGGCTATAATCCCAGGCACTCCAAAGTGCATTGTTAGAATCCTTACTACTAGGAAGTGTTCAATCATCCCTTTCTTCTGAGACAAAGTAACACACTGATTGCAACTTCAGAAACACAACTGCAATATTTTGGGGCTAGTGGATGAGATTTCCATTCGTACAACATACCTGTAAACCCCATCATATAGGAATTAAGAAGAGCCACACATATCACATCTTACATTGCATACACACAACTGAGCAAATAGAGTAGATTCATGAGTCCAGCAAATGAGGAATGGGCAGCAGACTGATGCAGCCTGGATTGTGAATCTAACCTTGACAACAAGCATGCCTATATCTGGATCCTCCTTTGTCAAGTGCCTGTGATCAATCTGCATGAAGTATTGGGGGAACCATACTTATGTCAAGCACCGTCACTTTCACTCATCACAAACATTATCCACTACTCTCACAAGACAAATCTACCTTGTGGACTGGAGTATGAGGTCCTCCAGCTTTTAAAAAAAGAGCTAACATAGACCCTTCCAAAAGCCAACAAAAAGTTTTTTTTCATGATATGCAAAAGCCCTAACCTGGCCAATGCCTGCACTGAACATAATTGGCTTCAACCATTCTCTCCGTTCGCCACTGGGCAATCGCATCCCAAATGTACGTGTATAACCCTGCCAAGGGCAAACAACAGTCAGATGAAGGAAACATCTAGAGAGGCCACAAACCAGTGTCTGGAAATGAGAGATGCAAAGTCATGAAACAGGCTAGCTCTGGAGCTCCTCTTGATGATGTCAGTTAAGTACTCTATGAACCATTCCACACTGAACAGAGACAATATAAAAAAAGTGCACCTGGATAAGAGGCTCGCCAAACTTGTTACCATAGTCAGATGCTCCGTTACTGGCATCTATGAGAATCTGCAACCAACATATCGAGTGCTGAAATCAGAATGAGATACAAACTCTTATGAAACATGTTCAGTCCTCTGAAAAGATGACTTGCTTGTGGGTGGGCCTGGCAAACATCCATAAGTGCCCCTCCTTCAAATCTTTGAATGAATCAACAACAACTTGTGAGTGGGTCTTCAAGAAAACTGCAATAGAATGCTACATAGGAATTCAGAAAAAATACGACAAAACCTGCAGAGGAGATGCCAAATTTGGTGGGTATGTGAAGGAACTGTCCTCCCATGGCGCAAAAGAGTTCTCCATCTGAAAGACCACTCAACAATGGGAAAACAATGATCAAGTTCAGTGGTTGAAACTACAGCTGGCTACAAGAGAGATCACAGAGTGAATCACACATTTGTTAGGCAAGTTAACAAATGGAGTAAAGCTTTGAGCAAACTTGAAACAGGAATATTCTCTACTTCTCCTTGACACTCTCTGGAATATCACATTATGTCCATCTAGAATTCTCCAGTAGACCAACAACCAAGAATTCAGTTTGCACATAACACATGGTATTTCCTTCTCATATTGCCGCAAAGAAAAGGGCACCTGGAGGTTTCCAACACAGTATCCAGCAGTTGCGGCACCAACAAGTGATCCAATGCCTGTTGCATGAGTGTCACGAATGCGGCCCCCTGCCCCAGTCTCCGCACCTGGAAATGGGGCCACCTATCATTCCCAGTCCAAAAATCCCAAATGAGGCAAGAAAATGGCATGTCGAGCAGAGGATCTTCATACTTCTAAGCCAATCATTTGTCTGCCTTCTGTGTTCTCTTAGATTTCTCCTCACCATATGTACAGCTCAGTGAAGAAGCCTGACCTTGTCATCATCAAATAGCCAAAAAGTTAATGGCCCCAACAGACACAGAAAACATGTGAAGTCCCTAAAGAAAAGCCATAAAAGCATTTTAAAAATAGAAAGTGATGCACTCACAGCACAAGGAAAGTTGTGGGTCTCTGCAGTGAACAGAATATCAAAGTCACGGTCGACAGATTTCACTGGTGATGGAGATCCTGGTGATGAGGGAAGCACTGGCAGGACTTCATGACCCCGAATAGCACTGCCCATGATAACAGGCAATATATGACGGTACTGGAACAAACCTAGCTCACTAGCATCCTAAAAATATTTGTGCTATTCAATTAACAAAGCTGGCACTCACAACACACAAATACCTCGAGTTGTCATGGAAGCCAATCACAGAGTTGTTAGGGTGTGCCTTCAATGTGTCCTTTACAAGATCCATCAGAGTTTCAGGGACTGGCTTCCCATCCAGCACGAGCTCACCCTGTCAAGAAATAGAGAAGCTGACTTCATGGGCATGAACATTTTAAAACCTTCTCACATTCAGCTTACATTGATCACAAAAGTTGGGTAGAATTCAAACCTTGAAAAACCAGTGGCGGCTGTGCTCACTGTTGGACTGTGCAATGTCAAAAAGCTCAACATTTGTGGGGTTTCGCTTGATATCATCATGGAAGAGCTTTGTATAATACTGGCACATTCACCAAGAGATAAACATGAGCCAACCATTTTACCTCACTAGGTGCAAACACTAGTGTAACTGGCTGCCAAGAACTATTAAGAACAATGGTCATTGGTTGCAGATGCAGACCTAATGCATGCTCTCTAAAGAGCAGAATAAAAATTACTATTTTGACAGCCACCATTGAACCATACATAATGCTAACCATTCCAGATGGAAAGAGAATTCATAGGAAAAGGAAGGAAGCTTTACCTCCAGATCAAACTCATCAAAAGCAAGCCCCATTGTCTTATTGATAACCTCAAGGGCTGCTCTCCCTTGCTTGAACACAGAACCAACAGGTGAGATAGCTATGTCAGAACAGCCAACCAGGCAAAATAGGAAAGCACAAGAGTTGTGATAATTCAGTAAGTCACGTACAATTCAGAGAGCAGATTGTTGGGATACCTCAAGCACAGGTATTTGAATAACAGGTTCTGGGACCACATTAGTTTTGAAGGACATAAGCTTGTCAGGATACACACATTCAGTCATCCGATCATGTACCTGGCTTGTCACAAAGTAATCCTTTTGTCAATTCCAGCAAAAAAGCTGCTGAAGACACTTCTATACCAAAAAGGTCATGATTACAGTTAAACTAAACCACTGAATTTTCACATTCACACCAATGACACAAGAGAAAAATATGCTTGAGAAAGAAAACCTCACCTGAGAATGACACTCACTGAGAAGATAGTACAAACCCTAAACCCCAAATGCACACCTAGTAACTTCTCTTCACTTATCTTTGTTGAATTTTTGGCTAGATGAGGCTGGGGCTTCCTTGAGATAAACTATTCACCCAGGAGATCCTAGCAAGATTCTTACCAGGCCTGCAAAGCTATCAAGCTGGGTCTGATCTAATGGAGCCACTTCTGGAGCAAGGGACAGCAGGTAACGACGGGAGCGCTCAATTCGTGTAACTTCTGGCAAGGCACATGCCTTGCAGATTGAAACTGCATTTGCTGACCAAGCTGTAGTGAAGGAAAGGCGTGGCCCAACTTCAACAACCACTGAAAGCCCCACCACCTAAAACATTAGTGCTCCTCACCACAGCTTTCAGTCCTCAGACTTACCACTCTCTTTAAGAACAACACCCAATTGCCAGTTCACAACTCTTCCTGGTATAGCAAAAGTGATTAAAAAAAAAGCAAAAGATGTCAAAGACAAAGGAATGGAAATGCACACCTGCCGGAGTATTTGAATCCAAATTCGGATTTAATGTGCTGGATAGCTGAAACTTCTCAGGCTCGTAAGTCTCACAAAGAAGCCACTGTAGCACATCCCATTTCTCAGGTGACAGTGGTGAACTCAACGCAATGTTGAAACACTGCAATCCATGTACACAGAAGAAGAAAGGATTTAGTAATAGAATTCCTTGAAAGGATTTTTGGCAAATCAAAGCTGTTCTAAATTCTGGTTTCGTACTGAAGCTGGAAATATGATGAGCACATTCATTATCCAGACACAGTCTTCAAGTGCCAATGTTCATAAATCAACATTGTCCTTCAAATAGTAAGAATGGTTATCATGCTGGATGGTCAATGTCTAGCACTCAGATGTACAAAGCTTGAACCACAAAGAAAACTCGATAAGTCACAACTCTACACACAATATTCACATGTGCTACTGTACATCCTTGAATTTCAGCACACAGTGCGCATTGCATTTCCAGCTTCAGTACGTCTAGCTCCAGTCACAGGAGTTCAACACCCTGTGAAATCGTGCATCCTTCCTTTCAAACTCATTTGACTAGTAGCATCATTGTTCTGTGAAACTATGGCTATTGGCTATTGCAACTAGAACTGTGAAACAGGGACTTGTAAGGAAAGAATATATGGTAATGGTAATACCAACACCCATCACAACCTACTTTAGAAAAGTTGGAGATGGGTGGTGACCCTTCCTCTAACCCTCAAGCAGTCCAGTATAGAGAATTAAGCTGGCCTTAGTCCAAAGAGTCTGAAAAGATCATTTACCTGCTCTGTTTTGATGCTTATAACATCGGGGCATACTTTCTCCTGTACCTGTGGTTATAGCACTCGGTATTGATGAGCAGAAAAAGAAAAGGAACCAACCTCATTTCAGACTCCAGGCATGAAGCAACAACACACAAATCATAACTTTTCAACAACAGATAAAACAATGCACAAAGCATGATGGTACCTGCTTAAGAAGCGCTGCTGCTGCAGTATCTTGAAGAAGAGGATTTCTGTACACATGCAGCACTTCTACATCGGTCTCTCTTGCTGCTGCTGCCACCTGCTGCCTCATCACAAAACCCAGAAAACTCAACACCCCTAGAGCCAAACTTTCTTCGCCTTAAACCCTGAACCTTGACACACTCACTCCAGAATGCCAATTGCTAAGCTTTCACACTCTTATCTTTTCCCTCATGCTACTCCTACTGGGTGATGGTGCAAAAGACATACAGGATGACTGTCTGCTGCAACAGCCTGGGTCTTTGCATCCAATTTCCATCTATGGTTCTCTGAAAGTCCTCCACCACCTCCAAAGCCTGCTTCCGAGACAATTCGTGCAGCTTTTCTTGTCCACTTCATCCCTGGCCTTTCTTGCATCACTCTTCGCAACCTGCAGGGACGGGAAGCAAACCTCAATTGCATGAAATTGCTATGGAGATAAGACTCAGAAGCTCCACAATTCCAAACATCTGTCACATGACGGATTTCACCTAGACATTCTCTTCAGAGCCAGCCGGATTGACTAAGCCCTAAACCTGAATGTACTCATTGGATCGAAGGAAGGCATGACTGCTTGGCGTGTCTCGTATGGATTCCTTGGCATCCCTAATTCCTGAAACCCAAGAATCCTTTCTGAAAAAAACTCGAACCCACTTCCCGAATTCTTGTTCACTGTCAACCCTCCTAAACCCCAAATCCCCAGCTTCCTGCAGAAGGTGGTGAATTGATTTGCAGCTTGTTTGCTAACCTGGTGCATTGCAGAGCGGTTGACTTGCTGCGAGACATGGACGAAGCAGGAGGAACGGTGCACACCGAACCCCATACGCCCTGGCATGGCAACAAAGTCGCCTGGCCGGCCATCATCAGTGTCCTTCCCGTCTACTACTACAGAAAGGCGCTGAATTTACTGCTGCTCCTTGTCAAGCACCACCACCACGACACCACCGCCGCCGCCAACACCCGCAAAACCACCAACGCCAACAACAGGAACAACAACAACAATAATGCTTTTGCAACGACTTCACCAGTTCTGTATAAACAATTCCCAACTCTTTCCCATTCTCTTGGGCGGGAATGAGCTGAGCAGATGCGCAGATAAAAAAGAGAATCGATGCAGAGATGACAAGAGAGAGAAGAGATGCGCCGATGTAATTGTCCTGCCTGCGATTTGCTGGAGAAGAGACACTGCGGTGTTTATACTTCGCTGCAAGCGCGGTCGGTCTGCGCGGAGGCCGCTGATAACCGGCGGCACCCTCGGCGGAGGAGAAAGACCGCAGTGGGACACGGGTATACCTTCCTGCTTGCCCGCCTTGCTTGTGCCCTTCTCATACCCGTCCTCTGCGGTGGATATAATATCCTGTGGATATATTTGTTCTTTGCTTGCCGGTTATCGTGGTGTGCGGCACTCCAGGGACTTTGTTGCTGCTACACGACGAGCTTGCTCGCCATCGCTAATTTCGTTCTTCTTCTTCTTCTTTCTTTTTGCGCGTTTTTTCTCCCCCCCACAAACCCACAGTGAAAGGAACGAGCTCCTTTGCTATATGCATTTTTGGTTTGATGATGATATCCTCCTCCCATAATGAACTGAATCTACCAACCCCCCCAATTTGGGCGGGATTCTCTTTCAATCCCAATTCTCTTCTGATGAAGATGGTGATGGTGATAGTCTGATACTTTATGATTAGCATTTTTCGTAAGGTGCAACTGCGATGGTCAAGGGGAGGGGGGAAATCTCTTTGAGAAGACAAACAACAGAGGAAAGAAACCCGCTGCTTGACTGTTTCTTAAAAGAGTTTCCAGTCGAGGTCCTCGAGTAAGCAACAATGGAAAAAAAAATTTGCGAACAATGCTTTTGCAAATGCATGGACAAACAGCTTTCCTAGGCCTTCCTAAACGTGGTCCTCTTGAGGTTGGTGACACCTTCCTTCACTATCTTCCCTGTTTTTTCATCAGGCAGAGAGACTGAAGTTAGAACTTACACATTCTGGTAACACCACCACCCATCAGACCTTATTAGCTTCAGTGAAATTGCTTCCCCATCAGTTCTAACAACAGAGCCATGGAGATCAAAAAAAGGGCAAAACAAGTCTCACCCATAACTCTGTTTTTGTTTCTGGACAAGATTTCTACTTGTTTTTTGTTTCTGGATAAGATTTCTACTCAAGCAAAGCTTTTTTTTGCCCAGTAACAATCATAATCTGCAACATTTGCAGATTGTTACTTTTCTTTTGCTTATGTCACAGAGACAGAAGAAACATGAGATCTCAAATGTGAGAATGAGGGATGTGCTAAGCTTAGTATTTCCACTTCTGTTTTTTTTCTGAGCTAATGTGTCGTCTCTTGAGTGCCAACCAAAAACATCATGACTGACTGCTTCCAGAGTCTTCTTCCTATTTGCTTCCTTAAACCCTAAACCCTAAAATGTGAAGGGGGGGAAACTTAGGACATGATGGGTAGTTATATATTCTTCAAATAATCCATACTTTGGGCATGTCTTATTTAAATTTAATTTTTTTTTCATAATTTGTGACCCTTGTTTCCTTTTTTCATAATGAAATTATAAGCACCCTATTTAAATTGAAATTTTTTTTTTTTTTTAAAATTTCAATAAGTTGTACCTTTCTTCTTCTTCTTCTTCTTCTTCTTTTTTCCACATCATTTGAAATAAAATGAAAAGTGACCTCCCCCAAGAGTTATTGTTATTGCCAAAATGCATATTTTGCATTTTTCTTTTCTAACAATTACACCAATATATTTTGTTAAATATTGAATTTGTATTATTAAACTTATCTCATGTTTCGTTTCCTAATAATTATTTCTTATTTTTTATAACTATTTCACTCCTTTCCTTACTCACCAACATGGATATGAAAAGACAAAAATTAACATATATTTGATAATGGGTGGATTCACAAAAGGGTAATATGAAATCAAAGCAAAAGGTGCATTATTTAAATTTTGATTTGCAAATGTGCCTCTTTGTGGCTTTTGCATTTGGGTACATAGCACAACACCCAACTTCATTTTGCCTAATAACTTTTGTTGGTTTTTTTGTTTTTTGGCTAACATCACAATATTTGCATTTGAGGTTTACTTTCATTATGATTTTTGATTAAAGGTGATTGAATAAATGGTGTTTGAGCAATTCTTGCAAATATTTTTTATTTATGGTAGACCCTTTTGCCTTGAAAAATAACCATATTTTAATTTTAAATTTAAGACAAATTAACATATGGTATTATTACATTAATAATCATGACATTATGAACATAAAATTAATAATTAATTTGTTTGTCCAAATTAATGACTAAACAATGGAATGAGTTGTAATATATGAATACAAGTTTCAAACAATTTTGTATCATTCTTAAAGTTTAAGTGGGTTCAAAGTGAGGTTATGAATATTTTGTTTAATAAAAAATTAGTTCTAAAATTATTTCTAAACATGGTGGGTTATTTTCTTAATAGACGTTTTTATTTTATTTTATTTCAAATTTTTAATTTTATTTTAAAAATCACAAGCCATAATTACACAGGAGATAATTTCCTTAATTATAAAACCAAGGGTAATCCACCCACCATCCATCCACTGCATTTTTTGGGAACTTGGCATATATATTTCCAACTAATCCCCTATATTTGTAGGATGCATCATTCATCCATCCAATGAATTCATGGGTAATACCATTCATCTATCCCCTGTATATTTGGGACCCATCATTCATCCATCCGCTGTATATTTGGCGAATGTGTGTGCGTTTTGGACAATTTGCTTGGATTCGTTGAGAATTAGACGGCGAGCTACGTGGATAAGGTATCGCCACCAGCCTGTGGCCTATCGCCTGCCACTCCTGCACTCTACTGGAACACACACTCTCTTTCTCTCCGCTTTGCATTCTCTCCGTCACGTCCTCTAGCGCGCGCGCACAGAATCTGCGATTCTCGTGTGCGATTCTGTGCATTTTTGTTCACAAATTTGGTGACGAGATTGTACACAGAAGTAGCTTGATTCCATCTGGTTTTTTGGAAGTTTGCGGGGGTGGTGGGGAAGGGAGGGAGCATTCATTCTTTGCATTTTTGTAGAGGGCAGGTCGTGAGCTCCGGACATGGAGATGGCTGCAGCAGCTATGGCCACAAGGTCAGTGGCTGTGTCTACTGGAGTTTCTGGAGAGGGCTGTCGTCGGTCCACATTAGGAGGCGGAGCAGCAGCAACGGTATTGCTAGGAATGAAGAACAGCAGATTGTCGGGGGTGAAATTGGCGTCAACGACGGGAGGTGCGGTAATAGCTACTGGAGTGTCGCGTGTGCAGTGTAGAGCAGCGGCGGTCGCGACTCCGAGAGTCAAGGATAATCTACTGGCAAGGATCTTAAACGCATGCCTGTTGTACGTAGTTGCGATGTCTCGCGGTCTAGAACATGAGCTTCTTCCTCTTGTTGTTGTATAGGTCTCGCAGGGCTTGACCGGGAGAAAGAAAAACAGCAGGCATTATTGGCTCCAGGCACAGTGGAACTTTTTTAGGTTTTGGTAGAGAATTCTGAGAGTTCTGGAGAAATTTGATTCTGATGTCGAAAGACATATGCAGGCTGAGGCAGAGCAGAGGTGGGAGAGAGCACTGGAAACTCCTTTGGAAGGTGTACAATTCACGTATGAGGAGTTTGCAGATGCACTATCTAAGTACGACTTCAGCTTTGAAATTGGAGACACGGTAATAAGCTCCTCCACAGGCTCCCCCTATTTTGTAGACCATCTTTCTTTCTGCAACAATATGATACTTCATGTTCATTTCTTGACAGCATTCTGGTTCCTGGCTAGTCATTTACAGCCTGCCTGCTGGATATTATTTTTGCAGAATCCTAGGGATGTTTTGTGACCTTGAAGCGGTTGGATAAAAATGAAGAAGCAGAGTGTTATGTGATGGTGGGAAACAGGTGAAAGGCATTGTATTCAAGACAGATTACAATGGAGCTTTGATTGACATTGGAGCAAAAGCACCTGCATACTTGCCATTATCAGAGGCATGCATTTACAAGCTCAAGAGTGTGGAGGAGATGGGACTGGTGGCAGGTGTGGAGGAGGAATTCAGCATTATACATGATGATGATGACAATGGTCGAATGATTTTGAGCCTCAAGAAGCTGCAACATGATTTCTCATGGGAACGGTGCAAACAATTACAAATGGATGATGTAGTCATTAGGGGGAAGGTAATTCATATCTTGTCAATCCTTGGTTAGTATTCTTTGAATAGGTAGCAGAAAGTTGCTGTCAAGTTGTGGCAGGTTTAAATCTTTTACTGTTTGACACATGATATTCAAACTGCTCCTCAGCTTTTTATTTATGTTTTCAATATACTTCAGGGTTGGGTCTTCCTCTTTTTCCCTGCTTGTTAATATGTTATCGAATCTGAAATCTCTATAATCTGGTCATTGGGTCATCTCTCAATTCTATTCAAATTCTAGTCAGGTTGACTTAAATCGTAAGTATGGGGAAGTTGGCAGATTTTATCAAGATGTTTAACACATAATGTCTGGATTACAGGCTCTGTCAGCAAACAGAGGTGGGGTGGTTGTGGAGGTTGAAGGTCTGCGAGGCTTTGTCCCATTCTCCCAGATCTCTGCAGTGAGTTTCTTGGTGCCATCTCCCTCATCAATGGGTTTTCTAAGTGACTATCATGACTTTGCTTTGACAAGGTCACGGCTGCTGCCTTGGACAATCCAAAAGCCAGGTGGAAATGGTGGAATGTTGTTAGAGCCATCAAGATAGATAGTACTGGGATTATCCTCAGATATCACTTTTATGTGAAGACTTTTGGTGTGATCTCTTTAATCTTTTAATCTGATTGGAAGATACTGTACTCTATCCTACATGTCATGCTGGCAGCCCCTTGAAAAAGTGCTGTTATTGTGTAGAGACAAAATCCAGAAGAGGTGGTGGATAAGGAGCTACCGCTCAAGTTTTTGGAAGTGGATGAAGAGCGGACACGCCTAGTGCTCAGCAACCGCAAGGCCATTGCCGAGAACCATGTGGCATTTGGCATTGGCAGTGTTGTTGTGGGTACAGTGCAAACTGTGAAACCATATGGAGCTTTTATTGACATTGGAGGTGTCAGTGGGCTCCTACATATCAGCCAAATTAGTCATGACCGGCTTACTACTGTTGAAACTGTGCTTTCTCCCGGTGACAAACTGAAGGTAATATCCTGCTGTGTGTTTGAAGTCATTTTGGGAGATTCAAGCAACGTACCCATGACAGTGCTGAAATGGAGGGTTTAACTACATTCAGGCTTCTTGAGGTTTTGTAAAGAATGATGTGTTAGCCTTACATTTTGTGACCTTGTCACTGCTGGCTTCAAACAAAAGGAGATCAGTGTGCGATGGCACTTTGATTGTGCAGGTGATGATATTGAGCCAGGACAAAGAGAGAGGGCGCATCAGCTTGTCCACTAAGAAATTAGAGCCCACTCCTGGTGATATGCTGCGTAATCCAGCCCTTGTATATGAGAAGGTGGGTTTCTGCATTAGAAAACCTTACACAGTGAGACACCACAATTTTATGTGCTGACCTGGAACTGAACCAAAACTTTGCTTGAGCATCCTTAGCTGTCCCTATGTCTCTGAACAGGGCTTGTTGGCTAGTGCAGTCTATTAATGCAACACTTTGTTGTGGATTAATTGCAGGCAGATGAGATGGCAAAGACATTTAGGCAACGGGTTGCTCAAGCTGAAGCAGCTGCTCGTGCTGAAGAACTAAGGTTGCAACAAGAGGTATTCAAGGTGTCTACCATTCTCTGATTGCCCAGTCATGCTTTCAAGTAGTAACAATATGAAAAACCATCCCCTTGTACAGGTTGGGGTATCTGGGACTTTGCAGAACATGAAGTTGTGTATTGGTTCTCTTCATACTGTTTTTCTTATTAGTTCAACTAATCATATGCGGTGAGAGATCCTGGAGACTGGGAGGAATTATGATTTTTGCCTTGTTTTGTGGGAACTGCTTACAGGGTGGTCTTGGTTTGAGAGGCAACTTTGGATCAACAGCCAACGCTCTTGGTCTCAATGAGTTGGACCTTGCTGATATTCCACCTGCAGTACAAGTCTGAGCTGAATCAACTATTGCTTTGTGTTAGATGTTATTGTAGACTGGTAGACTTTGGACTGCCCTATTGCCAAGAAGATTCCAAAAGAAAGGAGCAGAGTGCTGCCTTTGGTTACCTGTCAAATTGCACCAAAATTCTTTGGAGTAAAATGCCTCCTTCTGCCACTTTGTAAGTATCACCATCTACCACTTGTTGGTCACTACCATGTGGATGTGACTATAAGCCAATTAGAAAATGTGAGCACTGTTGTGACCAGGAGATGCTACTAGCTCTTTGTCAATCACAGCACACTCTGCGCAGGTTTGATATGTGGGGCTTGTAGGGAGGGGTGTCACAGTTTCTGAGTTACAAGAGGTGAGAATACACTCTCTATCATTTGAATCATTCCAAAAATAGGTCAGTGTAACCTTCATCATCCTCAATTTCTTGTTCCATCCTAGAAAGTGCATTAAATGATGCAGAACAGATTCTCATCAGGAGGAGAATGCGAAATCATTCTTGTCCAGAATTAGCTTTGCGGGTGTGTTGTAAGGAAGCCCTCTGCTTTACACCAGCCATCATCACAGGATGGCCAGGATAGTTGGCTTATTATTCCCTCTCTCTCAAACAACAACTGTTTGATTCTCTGTTCCACAATATGTAAAGCATTTTAGGCCACAAAACTGTAACCTCCTTCCTAGCATTCCAGATCCACAAGACTTCGATCTGATTGCATGAAGTGGAAATGAACTTCAAAGCAGCTGCTGTTTGAAGAGCTGCATACTTCATCACCGACAATTTGCACATTCTTGTTCCTCTTAAAGCTTTAACAGGATCCTTCTCTGTGACATAAAAACTATTGAAGATGTCTCAACAACCATTCATTTGCAATCATGCGAGCTATCTATCTCTGGATAGTATAAATGCTACACATCTTGGGAGTGATCTGCTCCTAAGCCAATACACAACTATTGAACTGCACCTGCCATCTCCAACACCTTTTCATTTCCAGTATCCTGTAACAACAAAAACATGAGAAAGAAAACCTCATCAAAAAATGCACCAAGGAGAAGACACAAAGGGAAGAATTTGTTCAAAATGTTACTGGTAGGGGTACAATAGAAATAGCAATGTACGAAGCCTCCATAGCAGCTGCATCAGAGTGGCGCAGCGGAAGCGTGGTGGGCCCATAACCCACAGGTCCCAGGATCGAAACCTGGCTCTGATAGTACAGAGAATTACAAGCTTCCAATTTATTCTTTTTTAAACAACATTGGGTATTTCTCTATTAACTTCCACTTTCTTACACAAAACTGTGAATTTCTCAATTGTCTTGGAATCAGAGTTGTTTCAGGTTTTTATACTAAGAGCCTGCATTTTACTCAAGAACCACTTTTAGAAATTTCTTAGTGTATGTGGAGGGCACATTATAACACATAATATTTCCTACACCTTGTGAGCAAGCATTTTGTTTCACAATGGGCTTCACATATGATGTAAAGCCCTCGCCCACCGCCCCCAAACCTTTTTTATTTTTGTATCAATTTTTACACTACATAAAGCCCACAAATGAGGGCATTACTAAAATCAAACATGTGCTGAGCTTTTGCCTTGTGCATCTATCACCAAAAGAAAGGGGAAATACTTTCTTCATTGTAAAAATCCCAATGTTGAGCATACAAAGATTGATGTGTATTGCAGAAGTTTTACAAAGGCAAACAGATTTGCTTCAAGTATTACTTCTTCATCAAAACCCTTACAAATATCTACATTCTATTGTCTGATTGCTATGGACCACAAAGGATTAGTTTCACTCTTGATTTCCTCTCTAGGAGTCAACAGGTTGTTTCATAGGAGTAGCAACTCCTACCCAACAATAGAAACCCCACAGAGACTAACTCAACAACTTCACATGATTCCTCTCAAAGACTGGATAGAGATTCAAGGCAGGATTAGCCAAGGTAATATATTCTATTCTCCAATATCCCCTTCCCAAAAGCCCTAGAGCTCCCACAAATGCAGCAAATACTTTCTCCTCATGATGGAATAGATTGCGCACTCATCATCTCAAGATCCCCAAAATCATCACACATGAGCTGCCACACGACCACTCCAAAAATCCTTGACACACTCATCTTCTCCCTTGTGTTGGTCCTTACAAAAAAACATACAAGACCTCTAGACCTTTTCTTGACATTATTGGCACAACAGAAATTCAATCGTTAGGATTCTTCCGATCTAGCAATCCTAATAAAATTTTCATTCTTAATTAATTATCACTCCCAAAATCCAAATCCTACACACACTTATAGTCTTTAGAAAATTTAGCCACGTAACTTTTCTACATCACCAAAAAACCTGCCCTTTTTCCTTCAACCGGCATCAAATATACTCCCCATAACCTCATCCCTTCACTCCCCAAAAATCTTCCTACCAATCCCCTTCTAGAATTGTGATTCACTAAGTTCATAAAAAGTTTTCATTGAACAACTGGGATTGTGCTCCATCACAAAAACCAACTCACCAAGCTCTTTTCGTCATAACCTGCAAAGCAACAAAATGCACCAAATATAGAAACACATTAGAAATAATTTTTTTAGTGCCATTGAATCATCGCACCACGAATAGTTCAGCCACCAAGTTGAATTAGGGTTTGTAGCCTTCATCCATAGAAAACATCTGACATTGTTTTTAGGTTACACACCTTCCTTTCAGTAATCCATTACCCTCACACCCAGGCTTTATCTTCCACTTGAGTGCCACACCCTAATGAGGCTAGCGTAGTCCTAGGCCCCTTATTTTAGGAATGGTTCCACCTTGGGGCCTAACCCTATACATAATAATTGAGCATAATGATTGACTCAAGTTAATTTATGACTTGGCCTTAAAATGTTGTAGCTAGGCTATAAAGCAATCAAGTTGTGTAGGTCCTAAGCCCCTAATTTTAATAATGTCCTCACCTACAACTACCCTACACATAACAATTGACTAATCCTAGTTTACAACTAACTTGGATGTAGTTTAGCTTAGCCATAGCATTCCTCATGTATTTTAGATTGGTCATGAATTACCTCAAATCATGCATGTGGTAATTGTAATGTTTCAACATTGTCATGGCCTTAACCTTAGTTCACAACCAATCTTGGGAATGAAGTAAGAGGTGAGTCAAATGAAAATTCAAGACTTCCCAAAGGGTTTGGGAGTTACACTTTGACCTAAATGAATGAAAATGAAGATATGTGGTCCAAGGGAAACAATCCTAGAGATTCCCAACATGAAATTTCCATTTGAGAATTGGGTTTCCCTAGAGTCTCTCATATTCAAAGTAGGTATAATTAAGGGATCAAACCTTGTTGAAACTTTTCAAAACATAATGATCTTTGGATCATTGTAAAGTTCTTGAAAAGGGTTATAATAAGTTGGGCTTGCATGTCCAAAAAGAAGGTCATTTCCCGACATATTAAAAGGCTTACATAATTTAGACAAAAGAATGTTTTAAATGTTTTTTCAAGTATACATAAATACTCCTTGCATTCAAAAAGTGAAATTTGAAGGGGAAAGTCTTATTCAAATTGCAAGCTTAATACAAAGTTCAAAAGATCTTTTCAAGAGTTATTTGAATATGAGTTTGCAACTCAAATTTGGTTCTAATTCCACATAATTATGGTTTTTCGAAGTTTTGTGACACCATGCCAAAAATCAAGAATTTATCTATGATGGAAGGAAGGTTGTTTGTTTTGTTTGTTTGTCATGTTGAGATCTCCCAAACAACCACAACACTTCTTGTTGTGCTCATGGTACTATTGGAAACCCTTCAATGAATAAGGGGTGTACCAAGTTGGTTTTATAACATTTTGATTTATGGTGGAAAAGTTAGTGAATATTGCACTTTTCATTGAAATTTCATTTAAATTAAAACCAATTTTTATAAAAGAGTTTGGGCATGTTCTTCGTGTTGGAAATCACTTGCTGAATAGGATTTTATGAAGGTGATTTCGAATTTTTTAGACTTGAGGTGTGGGAGATATTGAATTTTGAATAGTTTTTATCATTGAGAATTCAATTAAATTACAAGAAATGGTTTTGGAGGGACAAAATAGTTGGGTAATTAGTTCGCTCTTGGGCCAACAACACATGCTACACTAATGTGTCTTTAAAAAAAATTTAAATGTCTCATTTGATTCTCAAATTCATTGGGAATTGTAAAATACATTGTAAATAAAAGGGTGGAGTATCTTTTTAAAGTGAATGTTGTGATAAATCCAATGTGAATTTGTGAGAATCTTGTGTCTCTACTCGTTAAGCAAGTCCTTTTATTTGATTTCTATAATTGAGATGACCAAGCATAGTTATGACATTCTTGGTGCGAGAATGTTATGGAAGCCCAAAGAAGCAAGAATTTTAAAGAATTTTTTAAAAATTTATAGATCAACCAGTGTAATTTGGTAAACATTCGCGGGTAAA
>Ga0116227_10001127_pt1 | contig 57901 bp, 35 predicted proteins | sample S1TSphgellanicum_FD_89693 | JGI IMG/M metagenome (GOLD analysis project Ga0116227, IMG submission 89693) | Host-associated microbial communities from peat moss isolated from Minnesota, USA - S1T2_Fb - Sphagnum magellanicum MG | ecosystem: Host-associated > Plants > Peat moss > Unclassified...
TAAAAGAAACAAGGCATTTGAAAATCATTTGATTTTCATTAACTCATAAATGATCAAACACATAATGAAAATAGTTGCCTCCCAACTTTAATCATGATAAACATATTATTAATGTATATTTATGGTATATTTCAAACTATACATCAAGGCAAAGCAACACTAAACAATTTGGCATGCAAATGAAATTTTTGACTATTTACATATTTTAAGAAAGAGTGCTTTATTGGAGCAATTTAACTTCTTTTCCTAACAAATTAATTAGGCATCACCTTTTTTGTATTAAGTGTTATATGTCACTATGTATGTATGGAGTTTTGAGTAAGTTTCTTTCTCTTTTAGTTTGTGATCTAGTTTAGGTCATTTTAGAACTCTAGTGGCTTTGCTACACACTAAGATTATGCATAAACCATGAATTAAAACCCAAATTTTGAATATGAATGATTCAAAATGTACATAGATTTTCTAGGCCTACATTGTCATGAGAGTTTTATTTTAGCAATGGTTGGAATCAATATATCATTTGCATTGTGGAATTTTGTGCCATTTGCTTCTTATGACCATCATTGTTGGGTTATATATGTTCATTAAACTCTTCAAATGTTTCTTGAATGTGGTTAATGAACCTTCATAAATCACAAAAGAGATAATAATCTTTGATGGGGAACTTGTGTGTTGTGGTCATACATATATGATTTGGAGTTGGAAATAATAATCTCAAATTTTGAAAGAAGCATTTGCCTTGTATCATGTCAACCACAAATGTGCAATGATCAATATGAAGAAAAATGCCCTAGTCACCGGCTTTCAACATGAACATTGCACTTACATAACTTTATGGGATTTATTCCAAGAATGTCATTGAAGAAGTTGTTCATTATTCAAGATCAATTTCTATTAGAAAAACATTTTACATGAGGGCTAATTGACTGATCATCATGTCTTCAAATGTCTTTGTTCACAATTTCATAGAATTTTTTCTTTTAAAAAAACTTGTTAAATATATTTTCTTGCAAATATATGAAGCATTCATTGGTCACACAAAACAAAGTTGTAAAATATATTATGCATGGTTGAACATTTTGGAATGCATAAACATTCATTATAAACAATAGAAAGGTGTTTGTTTAAGGTTTAGGGGTTTAGAATTTCAAGCAAAATGAGGAACAATGAGGGTTTACATTTTGTTCCAAATCCATGGATTTTTTTTCTCATGTATGTGAAGAGAATATATTTCACTCCTAACATTGCCACCATTAAATTTTAATTCATTGACAAAGCTAAAAAAAAGGTTGAGATGCAAACTAGTAAACCATTTTTTTTTTGCCATTAAAATCTTGTAGTCAAAGAGTTATTGCTTTAAGCATCAACAAGTGGGCTTGAGGTTGTGGTTTTTCATGATAAGTGAAACAAGAAACCAACATAACCAACATTGGAGCTCTTCTTGGAAGGCTAGCAATTCTTGTCATCAAATTTAGAATATTTTTGTAGTGTAACTATAGCAATTTGTGCTTTCATTATTGGGTGAGGCATTAACTAAATAAGGTGCACATCTAGAGGTGCATTAATGGTTAGTTGTGTTCGGATTAATGACATCTTTTGTGCCTTTAACAACTTCAAATTCAAATCAAAAAGTTTCAATTGTTTTGCATTTTTCATTAAGTAATTTGAAGTCAAATTGAATTATAATATTAGATCCAATTGAAGAGCATTTACTAAAACATCTAAAGACTAATAATCTCTCAAGTCCTCTTCTTGTGTAACATTTTTTTGATCAATATACATGGAAACAATACATGTTGAGATGTCTTGGGGAAAAAATCTTCAAATCTATTTGTTTGGCAATCATTTTTCTTGAAGTCGTAATGGACAACAATTGGAGATTTGTTGTTGGGTTGTCGTTTTCATACTCATAGTGCAATGTGTAGTCTAAAGGGGTACAAATTTCAAAACCAAACATTGTAAATATAGCACTACCTCTCTTACAAGCAAGAAGGGACCCACTAATTCTAAATGTTTCAAATTTGTGAAGAAGTGGTGTGGATGACAACCTTGCAAGTGTTGTTTTTCCAAAAGGCCTAATGTTTTCACTCATGCATTTTACAATTGCATCATCATTGAAACACATTTGCCTTGGGTTAAGTACTAAAACAAACATGTCTTTGCTAGGGCCCTTTTTCATAAAAGAAAGAAGGGTACAAATGTGCAAACACAACCCACACCCACACCCTTTTGTAATGAGCTTATTAAAAAAACATTGGAAGGTTTTGTTCACTATCCATATTTGTATTATAACTACTTCCTTACAAATTAATTAAATTCCAACTAAATATATTCAACAAATTACAAGTACGAGTCAAAACATTAGAAGAAATATTGTATTATGCAACCATTCAATTTTGTGATTATATTTTATTAATTGTCATTTACAACTATGTTTTGTCATTTTTACAATTAATCACCATCCTTTTCAATCTATTAGAATTATTGTGACTATGGTGCAATTAATTTACAATTACTAAGTTTTCCATCCTTCTTGGATGAAAAGCCCAAAAAGTTAATAATTCATAATTCATCATGAAGGCCAATAACCCCATAATAGGTGCAAGAAATATTTAATTTTATGTTTCACAATTTTTTGATATATGCATTTCATAGAACCTAAGGCACATGATATTTATTATTAAGGGGAACTCTTGGTATAATTTATGAAACACCCAAGGCAAAAGGGTATATAATCAAATAATGGAATATCGAAAAGAATTAATTGAAATGATTTTGCTTATATTATCATAGTGAATTATAAGCATCCTATCTATAATTAAATAAATTATATTTTTAATTTTTAATGAATTATTTGCACCTTATAATTTTTTGCACATCATTTGGAAAAGAATGGAATTGACCTAACCATGGATATTTACCTTTCAAAAAGTGCAAGTAAAACTCATACATAGTAAGAAATTTCATGTTATTCTTACAATAAGTCATGTCATATGAAATAAGTGTCATAATGAGCAATTCACAAAATGTAATGCTTACCCCTAAATGTTTTTATGAATTTAAAACCCTTTTTTTTCTTGCACACTTCATTTCCTTTCATAAATATTCTATAGTCAAATATTATTCATGTTTTTTCATATATATGGCCCATTGTATTCCCCTAATGACATTTTTTATGCATATAAGGACTAAGGACCATGCTAAATGCACCTCATGTTTTATATTTGGTAATGCATTTGAAGGAGATCATTCTTAGCACTAAGACTTTTAAGTTCATACACTTGGACCCTATGACTTTCAAGTATGATGAACTAGCCTCTTCTTTGTGCTTTACATTATATTTTACAATGTGATTTGACAATTTCTAATTCAAAATAGACACTTATTTAAAGCACCACCTTGGCTCAAAACACATAAAATAACTTGCCTTTTTAGAACCATCTTATATGTTATAGATATTCAAGTTACCATCCAAGATTAAACACTTATGTTAACTCTTTCAATCTAAAAGATTGAGTTTTTTTGTTTACAATCTACACAAGGTAATTAAGGTTGGGGCTAATATTTATTAACATACAATCTCTTGATATAAGGAGATAAATGGTAAGATAAAATTAGAATGCTTATGTATAACATTTGTACAAATATGGTACATTTGCAAGTGGAGAAAAAAATTCAATTGCTCAATTACCATTGCAAACATGAAAACACATTGTTAAGCAAAAATTAAAGAGGTTAAGAAAATCCCTTCAATCATTTATTTGCCATATTGAAGGCATTCCTATAGTAACAAATGGTAACATAATAAATATATTCAAGAGTTTGAGACAACAATCTTGAAAGTAATTAAAATATTAATACTTAGTCATGAACCATAATTCAAGCAAATCCATCATAACCAAGTAAGAATGCATATAAACTATATTACATTTGTATGTGTGTCCTTATTTTCCTTGCCTCAAAACAATTAAGTAAAGGTAAACCCTACCAATTAGAGTGAAGTTGGGTAGAATGAAATATATACCAATGGGTAGAATAATTATAAAAGGTATTATAAACATTACCAATCAACTTGCATACTTACCACGACATTTACCTATAATATTTAGGTAAGGGACTTACTTAGTTTACTTGCCTAAAATGGGTCCAAATGAATGTTGTGCATGCATTTGATTTTGTTATTAATTGTAAATTTTGGAATCTTGAAAACATCTAAATCAAAGATCCATTGATTCCAATTATTTCAAAGATTCAAAGAACCTTGGGAGTTCATGAACAAACCAAAAAATAACCATAGTTTTGTAGGCAATTATTTCATTGTATTTTTTTTCTTGATAATGACAATTATAAATTAAATTTGGGTTCTTGATGTCTTGAAAATAATAGTTATAAGACTAAAAGCCCTTACCCATGCCAATTTGGTCCCATTTTTTATACTTGCACACAAGATTGGTTCAAAATTCAACCAACAACGTGGTTATGTAAACCTTGACAATCAATCCCAACTGTGATGGCATGTTTACAATGTCAATTTTTAAAATTCTAGCCTTAAAGCAAGAAAAGGAATATTTCCTCCATTGCAATGGTTAGCAATTTTTTTTATTATATGCAAAATTGTTTACATCATGATTCACAATGCATAAAAACCTCACCCTTTTTCTTAACACTAAAAGGGGTGGGCTTTACAAGACATCACAAACTACTTAAGCCACAATTTGGCAATAATATATAGTTGAATGAAATATATTTTTCATAGGTCCATGTATTGTTTAAACACAAATGTTGTGCATTTAAACCATGTATGGAGCACATATGAATAGGAATATGAAAAATCTTATTGTGAAAATGAAAATATTTCATTTTACTTATACATCTTTCATACGTGTTTTAGACAAATAACATCTATGTTTAGACAATACAAACCCATGAAAAAAAATACAACTACTATTGCTGAATTATGGCCCAAGAAGTTTGTTATGGACATAATTTCTCTCCCATTATAAACAAATTAAGTTGTTGATTAGATTTTTAATTTTTGACAAAAAAACAAAACTCCTTTCATTTTAATTGCCTTGTTTCTTGTACAAAAACCCCTAGTAATAGTAGTCACAAGTTGTAATTCACCAATCATTTCTTACACCTATGTCTTTGCCACTAATATAAATTTTTGTGCCTATTTGTTTTTACCACCAATGGGATCTTATGCACCTTCTTTGTCATCAATTTCATGTGCCTCATGGTAAAATAGATTGCAAATGTTCCTTGAAACATAAATGAAAAGTAGCTAGGAAATATGTTTTGATATATTGAACTTTAAAATATCATTTAGTTCAAGGATTAATATGAACATTTTTTTCAACTTTGTTAAAACTTTAAATAAATAATACATGTTTAAAGTAAGTTTAAGTAGATTGATGTAAATTCAAGCAAATGTCATAGTCTACTTTATAACCCTTATATGTAGATTATAAGTAGATGAAATATTATATTTAAAAATAATAATTGATGGGTGCCTAAAATGTACTTATGGTTTTTCATCTTTTTCACATTTTAGTATAAATATATAGTTGTAGGGTAAAAGTAGGTTTTAAAATATATTTATCAATCAATTTCAAACCTACTTGTTACCTACTTTTATTATACTAATTTTTTTCAAATTTTATACTCAATTTATTATAAACCCAATGCAAGCATGGATGTTTTCAAAATGAAATAAAAAAAACTTTTCAATCTACTTTTGTGTTTTTGTAAAAAATTGTCATATTTTTAAATGTGATTTAAGGTAGACTACTTTTTTGGCCTACTTTAGTGTGCTTTCACCCTCCATCCATCTACTAACAATAAGTGTTAAAAAAACCAATTAAATACTAAAAAATTACAAGTACAATTATTGATCTTTTTGTGAGGTAATACCCTCAAATTGAGGCATTTTCAAAATAAGGTCCCCCTTGGCTTTGCTTTGAATAAGCTTTTATTTCAAAAAAACATATCAATCTTCAACTATTACCTTACACACAAGCTTGGAACACTTTTATACATTATTTTTGTCTTCCTTCTTCACATTGTAAATCAATTCTATAAATATTGTCCCAACTTCCAATCTAGATCCTAATTTGCCATTTGAGAGACATTGTAATTGAAAGAATGTGAATAAATTGGAAAATCTAATTTATGCATGAGGCATGCCTATACTCCCTTTCACATGTTGTTTAAAAATTGTACATAGTAGGTTTACATGTGTTATTGAAACAAGATGACAAAGTTAAAGGCATCTTCGCACTAGAGAATCTAAACCAAGTGTTTTTCACTATTGAAATTCAAACTTCTTGATTGGAGGAAGGGTCAAAATAAAATAATAGGAGCCAATCTAGGACAAAGATTAAGTCCTTAATAGTATTTAATAAAGGAATATTTTATTAAATATGTATAAAATCATGATTTACAATTTGACTTTAAATTATTTTAAAAAATTATTATAACCCCAAAAGATGTTACATTATATTATAATGTAATGGTGTACATAAAAACATTCCCATAGAAATGTCATTTTCAAATTATTTTAGGTCTTTTAAAAAGTTATTTAAGTAACAAAAAAACATAGGTTACATTGTTTTAAAATACTTTTGGGCTTCAGATGCATTAGATTCATTTCAAATTTTGTCAAATGTTTGTTTAGTGCATCATAAATATTATTCTAAAAGTTAATATAAAAATATCAACATTAATTTAAATAATCACTTATTGCAATGGAAATTAAATAATGGTTACATACCATAATGGCTCCTTTTATCCTATTTTCACTTGTATAATAACTATGGTGCTAATTCATTTTAAACCATGCTTCAAAAACAAGGAAATGTGAATGGATGAAGAGTTAACATGTGACAATGTGGTTGTAATTTGATGATTTCTTTCATGGTTTAATGAATTGAATGCCAAACTGATCTCTTTGAAGGAAAGACATTAAATACTCACTATTGAGCAATATCTGAATATTTCAAAAACACAACATGGTTTTGTGCAATGCATAGTTAATATCCTCTATCATCAAAACTTAAACATTTTCTTGACAAAAAAATTATTAATTATTTTCATTTAGGATTTGAACCCAAGACACCAAGAAGATAGGAAATAATGTTGAGCATGAACCTATGTTTTAGGATTTGCCACAATAGGAACTTCTTTTGTATATGATTACTATTTTGTAGAACATTAATCAAACCTTGCATAGAATCACATTGTCACCCAAATAGTGCCCATTACAATATATTTAATGTCTTGCCTTTGAAGTCTATTAGACCATGAGCCCAAAAGACTTTGATTAATGGTAATCCAATCTTTATTTGCATTGTGTTTCTAATTGATGAGTTGAATAGTCGATCCTCTTTGGTTAGTTTGATGCCAATATGAAATTTCAAGCCATTCAAACAAACATATGGGCTTTTAATTAATGTTTAAAAACTATTTAATACTTTTGTCTTTTAAGCACAAATGAAGGACCATTTCATTGCAAATAGAAAACCCAAACCACTTGATGATGGGTAATAAGCCTCATTACAAAATTTAAGGAGAGGGAAGCTTACCATCTAATATGACTAACTTTAGGTATGCGTTTAGGGAATAATTACTTATTGTAAATAGTTAGTTAGTAAATACTTACTTAATCTAGTTATTTTCCTAGGATTTACTAGCTACTTTACATGGTTTTCATCACTATTTGAATTTGAATTGATCATAGGACTATTTTAGGTGATCATTTTTGGCAAGACATTGGATCATTGTAGAACATTGAATTTTTGAAAATATGGAATAAGAGCATGTTGTTTCTAGAAAAGTTTCAACTCCATAGCCAATTTTGTTGTTTTGATGTTTTGATGTTTTTACCATATTTTGCATGAATGGATTGAACTTCGAAATTAATTAAAAGAAAATTGAACTAAAAGTTAATTAGAAATGAAGTAAGAATTCATTAGGATGATTTAGGAATTAGTTATGAATTGTGCATGAACATCCATATGAATGAATTCCATTCATCATGTGAAAGTGTTGTTCATGACACAATCACTATTAATCACAATTCGGATTGATCCCAAAATTATCAATTAGTTGATTAAATTATAAAGGATTAAACAAGTTATGAGCATTGTCAATTAGGGGAGGAATCATTAAGACCAATATTATTTAAAAACTAAAAGTTTAATTGATGATTGATTTGAGATCACAATTGAAAAAAAAAGGTGACAAGATCTCATTAATAAAATGTATTCATGTGTTGATCAATTGATCTCGAGACCTAACCTATGGTCATTGATTCTTGAATTGTCAATTGTCCATAATCATGTTTAACAACATGTTACCAATTGGTGATTGGTTTTCAAAAACTACTCCATAGTCCAAAGTTCAAACATAAAAACTTAATATTCCAAAACCTAGACACAAAAACCCAATATTATAAACAAATGAAAACATGACAAAATAAATTCAAGTAGAAATTGAAGTTTGAAACCTTGAACTTGGAAGGTTCAATTTTGAATATAAATCATGAAAAAAATCAACTTAGGTTTCATAAGGACAACACAAAAGGACATGGAGATTTAACAGACATTTGGATTTTGGAAAATAGATTTATGTTGCCAATTACACGAGAGGGTTTCAACAATTGTGGTGTGCATAATTTAAGATCACCATTGCAAACCAAAGTTCAAGGCTCCAAGCTCAAGTTGCACTGCTCATGCTCCAAATTCCAAAGTTCACATTGCATGACAATGACACAAGTTGCAATTTGTTATTCCAACTTAATTATTGTTGATTTGCAAAATCTAGAAACTTGATTCATAGGACCTAATGAACTTTAAACAATATGTTACACAATGCATTATGCATAATATGATAATTGTGATGAATCTTGTAACAATCAAAGCAATGGAGGTGGCAACAATGGACTGTTATTTGTTAATACATGAAGCAAACTCTTTCAAGAAAAATTAAATGATAGTGTAAATGGAGAAGAAGGAAAGGTGTTGCAATGCAAAACTAGCATATTTATGGTGTAAAATATGGCTTCTCTATCTTGAACCATCAATGGTTGAGGTGGCACGAAGAAATCTATGATGTAACATTAATGACGATTATACACCAACAATTCAAATAGATTTAGCATATGATCCTTTTTCTTTAAAATTAATTCCTTGAAAACTATTTGTAGCCCCATTTTTATGAACCTTGGATGAGATTTTGCACAAAAATAAACATTAATTTGCACTACCTTGTATGAACACTTATAGTAGGAAATGATTGTTTCTCAGCAATAATTGACTATTTACCATTGGGCAACTGTAATAATTGGCCCAAGTAATGAAAGTTAATATTATCTCATTTTGTACAATTCATCTTTTCATGTTCATGGGTGGGAATGGGGGGAAACTAAACAATGCATAATGAATGCACTAAATATTAATAGAAGGACGTTGTTATTGGGCATGTTATTAGGATTAACATTCATTCCATTTTTTTAAATGGCCTTTGGCATTTTTCCCTTAGCATTGTGTATTAGATTGAGTCTCCCCCATAATATGGCTTGTGGTTTTTCTTGATGCATATGTGGTTAGCCTATAGATTTGACAAGGATACACTTATTTCATTGTGTTCATGGGGGAGAATGCATTGCCACACATGATGTGGTTCAAGATTCATTCACCTCCATTGCTAAGGACATGTGGTTCCATGTTTGGTGCGAGCAATTTCATGTTCTCCCAACACCATCTTGCTAGTCATCATGGCAACGAACATATATTGTGCTTATAATAAATGGTATTCACATTTTGGCAAATGGAATCATCATTGACCTAATTCATGTTAATCTTGTTTCACAAGTCGTTTCTTCTTGGAGAGTGGTTGTGACAATTATAATTCAAGAAAAGTTTGTGTCATATTGCAACCAACACCCTAAGGACGATTTTATCCTTTTGTAATAAAGATATTTGAATGTTTACACTAGTAAACTAACAACTTTCTTCATTCATGTGTCAACACGGCATGTTATTAAAAGGTTTTGGAGGTCTTACTCTTTTGATTTTATGTTCATTTTTTATGTAAAGGGTGTTTGTGGCTTTTCAAAGAATCTAGGCCACCACTATTTTACAATAGGCAATCGTAGCAATGATAGGCTTCTTTTGGGTTGGGTGTTCTTCCTAATTTTTCACTTGTTTCCTTGCACGACTTGCTTCATGCTATTGGTGATGGGTTTAGGTCCTAGGTTATTTGGTTTTTCCTCTTAGAGCTCCCCATTATGCGTTTTGCGCTTTTAGATTTGTTTGTATTTGAATTTTGGTCCTTTTTTTCTTTTATTATTTCCTTGCATGATGTTTTTCCTTTCTTTATTTATTTAAAGTCACAAGGTCTATATATGTCTATATATAATTTTGGAAATTTCAACATATAATGCCAATGGCAAGAGGCCATTTGATGCATTTAAAAATAACTTTAAAAGAAATGTTGGAAATCAACACATGTCAAATTACAATCCATGAACTAATAACTAATGAGGCTCTTTTTCCTTATGTTCATTGGAATAAATAAAAGAATTGATGTGCACACATATTCATTTATAATCAATTTGTATCAAGTATAATTTTATATATCGATTTTTACCCAAATGAATGAAGTGAATTTTGAAATTTGTCATATGGACATCTAGAGGATAATTTTAAAATGATTCCACCAATTTAATTTTGGATGGATAACAAGTTTGAAATCATAATGAAATTTTGATCTAATTTTGCACAACCTTTTTTGTCCTTTGGAATGTGGGTTATGTTGTGTTTTTTTTGTATGTAGGTTTTTTTTTCTTGCTTGAACATGCTTATGGACAAATCTTAGGGTTTGAGTTGTGAACACTACTTTGTTCATTGGATTAACGAGTGGACAACCCATGTGGAATAACAAGAAAGGCCATTGTTGATGGCCATTGTCTACAATATAAAATAATTTCAAAAAATTAATTTCACTATATATTTTTATAATACAAAAGACTCATCACAAAATTTCCATGTGTTCCTTTGCAAAGTTCCCAATGAAATGGGCAAATTATGACATATAAAAAGTATGACATGTATATTACTTCATATAATCAAAATAAAATTAAAGCTTACACATGCCATTGAGTCCCCACTCATTTAATTTCATCTTCAGATGCCCTTCACCACGTCCCCACATTCCTCGACCTTTTAAGACAATTCCAACTCACCTACACACTAGCCAAACCACATGTTGGTAAATCCCCCATCAAAGACATTAATCACATACTAATTTTTTAACAAAGGCGTTTTGAAGCATAAGGGATTTAGAATGGATACAAACTTCCCAAATGGTTTAGGGTTTCATTGCCCAAAGTCCATGATTCCTTTTGGTAGTCCAATATAAAATCTAACACTTAGATTCATTTTAGAAAGGCCTTAGACCATTCCTTAACCCTCCACCTATTTTTGCACACCTTTATGTTGGGTGATGGCATATTGCACCAAAAGTCAAACTTGAATTGGCAATCAAATCGCAACACCCATGCCAACATGGGGCTCCCCCATGGTGGTCCCAGCATGGGCCTTAGCTAAGCAAGTCCACTTTTGGTTTTGTCCAGAAGGGCATGTCACTCTCCCCCATTTAAAAAATTTCAATGTCTTCATTAATGATTTTCGAAGAGTTCACCCTTGAATTGTTTGTCGACACATCTTTCAAATCCAAACATTTTGGGGTCAACTATTCCATGCATCATGAAAGTTCATTTGTGTCATGTTGTTCATTTGGTTTCCAACACAACACATGAGGAGTATTGGGTGGGTTGTTTACCCAAAATCCAAACACACCCAAATTTGATTTCCCAACTTTCACTTGTTTGTCCCCCCCCTTTTGTGGCCTTCACTTCTCCTTAGAGTCCATTTCAAGTTCAACACAACAACACTAGCGACCACATCCGATGAAGGTTATGGATGCACCAATGTTTAGATAGTGCCAAACTAGGTTGTACAACTTGAACTTACTTCTCCCATGTGGGACATGAATTGCAATTTCATGCACGAGGAGTTTTACTCCTTTAATCGAAAGTGTGTTATTTCATTCGCACACACCATTATCCCCATTTTGCCTAATCAAACTTCAAGAGATTTCCAAATTTTGAGTCCAACCCCCAAGTCCATTTCTGTTGGTTGTCATTGTTTTGCCTTTCCCAACCACCCCCTCCTCCCATCGATCTTTAGCCTTCTCATTGCCAACTAGGCTTGTGAAAACCCTTAACCCTCCTTTGTTTAAGTTTTTTTGTTTGTTTGTTGAACATTTTTTCCCTCACTTTACAACAGTTGATGCCTTCATCAACATTCTAAGCGGTTTTGGGGTTGGGTTGCCTCCTCTTGAAGCTTTTTTTTCTTAATCCGCTTCACTCCAAATTAATGCCCCTTTTCTTGTTCAAACTTGGCCATCATATTTGGCAAGTGGACCAAGTGTGAAAATTTCATTCAGATTACCTCTTTGGGGTGGCAATTTTTATGTTTAATTATATACTCCTTGTTTTGTAAACATGTATGCTTAGTTTAGATGGTGCTTTTTATTTCATTAGCAAGCTTTTGCTCAATGACATTAACTTTTAGTCGCATTTTTTGCTTTTGGTCTAGTTTTTTTTCATCCTTTAAAAATAATTTTAGTTTTGAGATGTGAAAAGTTGAATGTGCCACAAAATGAATTGACAACTTCTATGTATAAACATTAGGGTCGAGCTTCACAATTATTTCATATGGCCTTGCATATTTGGTTGTGAAATATGAGGTCGGTCCATCAAGCATCTTGAAGTCTTTGATGTTGAACCACATGTGTTGCCTCAACCTTAAATTATGCATGCCTTCTTATCTTGTTGGCTTCATGAAGTAGTGTTGCATGAAAGGATGTGCCACATAGGCCTCCTTTATTTTTCTTTCCAAGCTACTTTCACCCACAAAGATTGCCCATAGGTTTGAGTCTTGGTGGAGGATTTTTTGTTATATTCTTCCTTTTGTTTTAGGGCGTCCAACATTGCAATATCTCGACTTGTGGATCAATTCCACATCCATGAATACCAAGGTGTCATGCCATTGCAATTGTTTCACCATGGCTTTTGGTTGTGTTTCAAAATATTTCAAGGACACATTATTGAACACCTTTGTTTTATGGGTCCTGAATAGTGTTGTTAGGTCTTTAAACAACTTACCACAACATACATCTCATTTTCATGAATTGGCCACCTTAGTTGGGCAAATTCAGCACTTCCTCAAATTGAATCGACACAAAAGCCTAACACATTGCCTTCGATGGTTGCCTTACAAATTTATGTAATGGAATATGGGTAAAAGATGTGGGATAATGTTGTAATGTTTCTTTTAAACATATATATTATAGTTTATTCCATATCCTTTGTCTATAATTTCAATTTTGTAAATTAATTAATTATGTGAAAGAATGTATTAGACATAGTATGCATTAAAAGTATTCAAAGTGCAAATGTCACTTGGGATGAACCGATCAAAGACTAGGCTTGTCCCCAACAAAATAAATAGGATCTTATTTACTTACCTAGCTAGTTAAACCTACTTACTTACTTAGACTAGGCTAGGTTAGTATGGTTTGAGTAGAAGACATGTGTCATGTTTATAAGACCATATGTTTATCATGTTGTAGTCATGTCTATAGTCCAATGTTTATTCATGTGTTTAGTCATGCGTCAAATTTGACCATAGTCATTGAGATCACATGGACTAACACTTATGACTACAACTATGTTCATGACTAGATGGCAAAAACAATGAGTCCGTATTGACTACATAGTCATGTAGTCAAGAATGGCACATATGCTTGTAAATGTAGTTATGGATGTAATCATAAAACTAGGATTTTGGCATAGTGTATTAGTTGGTAAGTGTACTTGTGTATATCAAGAAATATATATATATTTCATGTGTGAGTATATATTTTTCATTTACTCCATGTAAGTGTATAATGTCAAAAGTGTAAGTGTAAATTATGTAAGGTTATTTTATCTTGTGTAAAACGAGATAAATGTAAATGTAAAACACAAAAAATTCTCTCATTTATATGATTTTACACATTATAAACCTTAAACCCAAAACTTGGCCTCTTTATGCAAAGTCAATAAAGTTTTTGAATGACAAAGTTTTCAATGTTTATGTTAACATGTGGTGATGAAAAAACATGGATGTCCTTTAATGTATGATCATTTAATAACAAAGAAACAAGGATAATTTTTTCATTTAGGAAATTGAAGTCGTTTTCTTCAATTGGCGATGAACCTAAAACCTTCAACTCCAAATACCCTTGCTTGTTTACCATCATGGGTTGGGCTCATTTGAAATAGGGTTCTGATGAAGGTTGCAACAATCTAGGAATTGCAAGATGATCGCAACACTACCACCTACACCTGCAATAATGTGAATGAAGAGGAACAACATGGGGAGCTCACCTTAAACTTTATTAGGCAATATCACAATGAAGGGAATTATAATACAACCACAAGAAAAAGCAATACAAAATGACAAAAAAGGTATAAAGTAAGAAGCTCACTTGGTCATTATTGGAGATGCCAACAACACAAAAAGTTACAAAATGAAGACAATTCCACCAACTACATTTGCAAACAACTTAGATAAAGGGGAGCAACATGGGAGAGCTTACAACACCACAATGAAAGGGATTCTATAATATATCATTCTCCATACTCTATACATTATATATTTTTCTTTTGCTTTTTTTTTTTTCATGCCTACCTTTTGCCTCATTTCCATTTCCCCCTTTTTCATTCTTCTTTTGGTTGATTTTGTTCCACTTTCACTTTCTTCTTTCATACATACCTCCTTTCCTCATGCCTACAATTTGCCCTTTTCCCTTTTCTTTTTTTTCCCTTTTTTTTTTGTTGAATTGATTCCATTTCCGTAGTCAATATTTTGAATCCTAAAAAGAAAGAGAGATTTTAAAAATAAAATGCAATATGAATATGTAAAGGGTATTGTGTTCATTGTTTGGTCATTCATTCTCTCACAAAGGATTAGGGCTTGGAACATAATGAACATATTGCACTTGCCAAGGTCATTGAAATAAAAAGTAGATGTGTAGGTGTTGCATTTACTCCATATACACACAACCAAAATATTATGAGCTACAAAGTTTTCATTCATCATTCAAGGTTAACATTGCATAATTATGGGTACTTAATTCTATTGTTAATTACATTAATTAGTTGTGATGGTGCAACCAAAGTGACTTTTTTGGATGAGGGGTCATTTTTATTAACCTATCACAAAAAAAATTCATACTATGGACACTCCCAACATAATAGCTTTTGTAGCATTTCCCATTGGTCTAGTCATGTAAGGTAGAACTGTGAACAAAACATATGGGATAAATTATCATGTAGTATTGTGCATATTACTATAAATGGTAGATTTACACATTGTAAAATATGTAAGTGTAAATCATTTACATTTACATAACATTCATGAATGTATTTTGGAAATAGACTTACACAATGTTGGGCATATATATTTTCTTGTGTAAGTTTAAATAAAGATGGAATACTTTCATTTTTAAACAAAACCACACTTATCTTATTTATTCAATAAGGTGTCATGACCACCCATATCCCAATGGAAGATAATAATTCGTGTTGGGTGGGTACCCACTTTGGTAGGTAAAAATTGTTAGTTCTAATTATGGTTTATATGAATGAGATTCAAACCAAGCTTGAATTTGAAAATTAGAATCAAAATTGAAATTGGATTCTAATTTTTAAAGACTTTATTTGGAATTGGGATACCTTTTTCTGAAAAATAAAAATGACAAAAATTGGGGATTAACCAACAATTAAACATAGGTTTTGGTCCAAGTTAATAATAATTTAAATATTTGAATTGGGATTGATTTTCAAAACTAGAACCATAATGTTTTTGAAAAATTAAACCTTGAATCAAATCTTGGTTCCATTGATGTGTGAAGTGAAAATCTTAATTAAAAAAGTTCTAATTAAAAAAAAACTAGAATTGAAGGTTTTTCATAAAAGGATAAACCCAATGTTATGTAATTTTCAAAAATCAAGTGAAAATCATCCCAATTTTCAAACTAATTCTCACCCCAAATCTCATTAGCACCTTTATTTTCATTGAGTTGAGAACTAGGCATTATGAAAATTTGGCCAATTCTTTTGGTTAAAAACAATGATACCCATGTAAGGTAATGGGACCATATTTGATTCTAGTTCTTAACCTTTTTGCATATTAAAAAATATAGTCAAATGATTGTTTTATTTTGAAATTGAAGGGGTGGGCATAATTTTTTCTTTTGTTTTTTAATTTGTATGTACACTTAGGCCAAATTCAAGGGGAGGGGTTTATTTATGGTGTCCAAAGAAAAATTAAAACCCTTGCTTTGTCACACCCTAGGTACTAAAAGTCATAAAAAATGAATCAAAAGTGAGAAAATTATGATCCCCCAAAAAATAAGGGGATCAAAAAGTTGAAAAGGAAGATTTTAGAACAGTTGGAACCTATTAACCAAATAGCCAAACGTTTTTTGGATGTTGTTTCAGTGCCTTTGGTGATCCAAAGTGATTTGTAGATTTTAAGTTAAGGCTCCTTAACACTTTAGATTGCTTAAAATGAACAAGAAATGAAAAAGTTATGAGTTTTAAAAGTAAGAGAAATTTAAGAAAAAAAAATGCATTTTATAACTTGGAAAAAATAATTTTTCTTCCTACTTATTTTTTGTTTTTTGTTTCATCTTTGAATTTTATTACAAAATTTGTAATCATTCATGTGTTTTCTTGAAAAATGAAACTTTGAAAATAAAAAAAATTGTAATTTTTTTGATATTTGGTTGTGAAGACCTACCTTTAAAAACTAAGGTTTTGACATTTGTGACATTACAACAAAAGGTGTCTTTGTACACCAAGGGATTTCACTAGATTTTAAATGAATTCATTGATTGTAGTGAATAAGGACTAATGAAAAAGCAGTGAATTCATTGATCTAGTGAACAAAGATTAGTGAATTGCACCCACAATTTATAGTAATGTGAAAACCATTTTCATGAGATTCAAATGGAGTTATATACGTAAAAAATTTAAGACCTTGGCAGGTTCTCTAAAATGATTTTTTTTCCAAAAAAACCAAGTTGATTTTTAAATTATATTTTAAAAATTAACATTTGTGATTTTCACCCAATTTTTTTTTGAAAACCACCCAACATAATAACCACATTGGTTTTTAAAATTTTGGCACAACTATCCTACATCATGTTCTATCTTCTTAAACTTGCATAAAAATGGACATGAGTGATCAAAATGTTTTAAAACTAGTTTTACTTCATTTTTGACATGATTCAATTTTTTTTTAAAAATTGAAATTTCATTTTATGATGTGTGGCACTATTACAATAATCTTTTAGCACCATGCTTGGACCTTCAAGATACAAGGTTCACCACCTTTAAAAAGTCATACTATCAACTTTTAATTATAATATTTTGGATTCTCAATTTTATTATTAATCTTGAAAAATAAAATGAGGGATGATAATAGAAAAAAAATACACATTTTGTGGTGTAATTACCCCAAGATTAATGTTGTTAGATTAGTCACCTTTTTTTTCATATACTTATAAATATCAACATGTCAAGCAAAAGTTCAAATCGGTAGTTCTAAAGGGGAAAGAGGTGTGTAAGGGTAAAAAGATAGGTACAAAGGTTTCACACAACTTATTTTTCTACTACATAGATTTGCTAGAAAGTTTTGACTTAATGAGAAGTTAAATTAGATTTCTCAAATGGAAGGAACGATTTTTTAAAAAAAATGTTTATATAATGTAGTTCATTAAATGTTTATTCACAAGCAATTTAATTCATATAAGAAATCTAATAGTTGACAAATTGGTTACCAAAGTTGAAGTATTGATCAATGTTAGTTGAATATATTAATGGGGGCAATGGTAAATACAAGTTTTAAAAGATATACTATTAAGGTAAAAGGTATACAAGCTTTCAAAATATGGGTAACAATTAACAAGGGTATGTAAACTTTGTACAATTATCAATTTGACTAAAGGCAAGGTAAATGACAAACATTTTCTTAATTCATAAGGTTAAATGTAAGGTAAATGGTCTATCAATTATAGAATTTTAAAGTAAATTGAAATATGTATAATATGTGTAAAATTATGACGCATTGGTAAGTGAAGAAAAACAATTATTTGTGCAATTAGCATTGTGAACATGAACACACAAATTTTTAAAATCTTATTAGAATTTATATATATATATAATGAAACTATTCAACACCTTTAGTAATATATTCAAGTCCTAATTCTTATTGTGGCAAATAGTTGTATTTACAATGCTTTTGAGTATCTAAGCTAAGAATATTTTTCAAGGAAAGTAATTTAAAAAAAAAAAAAAAACCTTATATGGCTTTTTCTACTCCGCCTCAGAACAATTACATTTCTTTGGCTAAGGGTAAAACTCAAATATAAATTGGTCAAGGAGGGTGAAAAATATGAAAATTCTACCAATTACATAGTGTAATTCAAAGGATGATAATAAAAACTTACTAGCTATATAGGGTTTGTCCCCTCCTTATAGGCACTCAAAAATAATGATATAAGGAAAATGAATTTCCAAAAAAATAAATTGGTTTTAGAATCTCCAAAAATGTGTGTGTGTGATGTAGCAATGTTTTTTTTTTTTCCCAAATTTGTGATGTTGCTCAAGCGGCAATCATTCATAAGAATATTTAGCCAAATTTGGCAATATTCAAAATATTAAAATATAAAATTTTTAAAACACATTTTCATATTGTAGGCACTTGTGATGATTTTTGGCAATTGTTTTTTTTTTTAAAAATGAAAATTTGCACTCAAACAAAAGGCTGATAGGTGGTAGCAAATTGCTTACAATTGATTTAAGAAATTTCTTCGACCAATCGAGTCCTGAAACCTGTCTCATCTCGGTCCCATCAAATTCCTCGATTTTTAAAATTCCCTTTCACACACCACTCTTCTTCCACCACTTCCATTTTGGTCATCCAGGTGTCCATCTTTCATTCGGTAGCATCCGATATTTCAACCTCCGCCTCTTCTTTTGGCCCGTTTGACCTGGTAGCATTCACCGTTGACTATTCGAACTTGTAATTTAAAGTTGTTTTAAAATTACACGTTTAATTAGTTAGGTGTTAATTGTTAATTAAACTGAACTATTTAAAAAAAAAATTAAACATACTTTTTGAGCATGTGGCTTTCTTTTCGGTGCAAAAATTTTGGAATTTGGGGGGGTGCAAATTCAATGATTTTTTGAGAATTAAAATCACCAAAATACCAATTAAAAAAAAAAACATCACAAAATTATTTAAAAACAAGAAATCTGTAGTAAGGTTGTAACCAGTGTTGACCAGTTATTGCTTTCATTAATAACCACGAGTTAAGCTATTATTATTTTTTTCCAGACCATATAGGTTGTCAATATCAAAATTTTAAAAAATTGGGTAATAATTGTTGGTTAATGTATAAGGTCAGTTATCAAATAACGAGTTGATAACAACTTATTGTCCTATGAGTTATTATCTGGTTATAAGGTTTTAAAAAAATTAAAAATTAAAAAAAATTTCTTTTTCAATTTATTTATTTATTAATGTTTAAAAATTGATAACCTATCTAGACGATAATCAAGTCTCCACATAGGTTATTAAAAAAATTTAAAATTCAAAACCTGGCGGTTATCAATTTAATTGATTATCAAAAAATTAAGAATCAACTGGTAGGTAGGTTGTTAATAACCAACTTGATAACCCGGTCAAAACTCACTAACTGGCCAACACTGGTCGTAACGAATTCAATTTGGTTACTTGTTTAAGGAATTTGGACTTTCCAAAGGCCAAATGAACCGATGCGTTGAGGGAGTGCCGACACCAGGGGACCATTTGACCATAACAAGAAGAAGAAGAAGAATAGGAGCATATGCCCCAGGGATGTCGTGCAGCAAGTGCGGAGTTGGGACCCATTTGACCACCACAACAACAACAATAGCGGTATGTGCTCCACAGATGTCAGTATTTGCACTCAAAAGTTCTCTCTCTATAAATTGTATTGAAAGCATTGATGACGTTCCAAAAACATCACTCAAAAAAGCTTGATAAATTTTTTATTGGCCTTGTTGCCTACCAAGGCAACGATATTGTGTTTAGATTCATTATAGAGTATAATAACTAGTAGCTTAATGGATTTTGGCCTCTAGGTAATAGGTCTCTATTTTTATATGAGGATTTTTGAAAGATGATATTTTGGCTTGTGTTGATACTTGAGCTTATTTCCAGAGTTATAAAAATATCTTGAAGAACTTTGGTTTCTTTTAGAGGATTTTTTTGAAGATTATATTATTTTTGCATGGTGAAAAATATTTGAATTTCCAAATAATTCATCTTTGGCATTAAGATACTTTTTTTTAATGTAAATGACAAGGCCACAGTGTGAACACACCCCTTGTACCATATGAGACATACGTAGGCTAACACGAATGCGAAAAGCAATGGAAATGATAAAAAAGAAAAAAGAAAAAAGAAAAGTTTATAACTAAGTGAGTGGTGGTAGCGGGGAAAACATATGCAACAATATGGATGGATGAAATTTTTAAAAAGTAATTCAGACTCCAGAGATATGTTTTCAGTAGTATGTATTTTTGAATTTTTTTTTCCCCCCATAATGATGAATGAAAAAGAGTTACAGAAAGATTAAATAATAATTAGTGCCTTTTAAACACACAGATGGAAATTATATTGCAAATTTTTGTTTTTTAAATTATTGTAAAAATAAATTAAAAAACTGTCCTTATCTGGGATCTATTTGTCTGAATGCTAAAAGCCTAAGCAATTGATGGATGAAATAAAATATTCCGTAACTTCATCCCAACGGACTTACCTTCTCTCACGCGTAACGATGACTGGATTAGGGTTTGGCGCTCACTTGCGCTTCCTATTCCTTTGTAATTCGCTCCCGTTTTTTAGGGTTTGGTGTTTCGCACGTACTGTCGCGCTTGCAGGCAATGCTAACCTGTGTTACAAAACATTCCCGCCCGCCATTCCTGAGGACATTCTGGATTCCTTGGTCGCTGAGGAAAATTTAAAAATAAGGGAATTTTTTCCAAAGTGCAAGAGGAGAGGAAAAGGACGGAATCGGATTTCTTGGATTTTGGCTTTGTCTGCGTTTTTCAGGGTTCGATGCCCGGTGAAATTCCCAAGGACGTAAGGAACGGCGATGGAGAAAGAGAGAGGAAGAAGGAGATGAAGATGAAAAAGAAGGGGCAGGGATTTGGAACTTGATTTGTTTAGGGTCCAGACACACACTGCCGTAGATGGCCTAGTTCCTGGGCGCAATGTCGGGGAGCAAGCTGGGGAAGGGAGGAGGGCGGGGGACGGGAAGGATGGTGGTCGCCCCGCCACCTCCGTTGGGAAGGGGGATGGCGATGCCTATGAGGAGGCAGGTGATGGGTCCCAAGCAGAAGGGGACAGGGATGGGGAAGGGGAGGTTGGGGAGTGCGGGAGGAAGTGGGCTTGCTTTTGTGGCACCTTCTCAAGAGGAGAGCTTCCAGGTTCTGTCTTTGGACCAAGGTAGAGCACCGTTCGCGATGGCGATCAGGCTCACTCCTGAGGTTTTGGAGGATCTGAAGCGTGCGGAAGCTGAAGATGTGAAATGTGAAATGAAATTCGGCATCACTCCTTCTGGTCACGTAAGACTCTCCTTTTCGATGCCCTTTATCGTCTCAGAGTGTGCGATTTTTTGGATTGCAGGGTGTTATGGCCGACAAGAACGATCGACAGTTGCATTCTTTCCTCGTCCCCTCCCTCATCCTCTCCCTGTTTTATCCCCTCAACTGTGGTTGAGCTTTGCATTGTTCGTGGATGCACAATTGGCTGCACCAGACACATTCTTTTCAATATGTTTTTGCAATGGCATTAGCCTTGGTTCCTAGATTCCAACAAATTTACTTGAATTCTCAAGCATGCTTGCTTCGGAGTTGAAACCTGGTGTTCAGCAGGTCTTTACAACACAGCTTCTTGCTTGCTCAGCTTGGTTTATTCTCCTCACATGTACTTTGGCAATCTTGTTGCTTCCATTTGTTTGTTCTTGTTCAACTTCCATACTGAATTTCCCCTCTTTGTTGTCCTGGTCAGTCAAAGTACCTTCTCTGTAGAGATTTTATGGTTGCAAAGTCTTTGTAGATGCATTTTTTTAAGATCTGAAAAGCCTGGCTTTCAAGTAGGATTTCTCACTAGAACCTCACAGTGGCCTGAATTCATGCACAAGGCATTGGGTTCAACTTAGATTGAAAGGGGTCTAAGAGCATCCCCAGCAGTGCTCAGTGTGTGACCCTGAACATTAAAATTGGATGAGAAAAGTCAAAACATGTTGGTTTGGCTCAGCAGAATAGTTTTTTGGCCCAACAGTTTTGCACAGTTTGCTGAGGCTGGCGAAAGGCACAACAAAGCTTGACACCTGTGAGCGAAGAGTGAAATAAATATGATCTAACCATTGCTCCCTGTTTCTGATTGGCCAATCATAATGACTGGTTCAGGTGGTTTGCTATTAGTAGTCTCCCACCTATTTGCAGTCCCAGTTTTAGTTTTATGGGTGAGGTTGCAAAAAAGTAAATAACTAAACTTGGCCATGAGAAATATTTTTGCAGGGTCACATACTGAGCACCACTGGAGATACTCTAAGCATTTTACTATTTCAGTCTATTTGCATGTCCTTGTCATGATGAGTAAATGTTATTAGCAGACTATTGGTTGTGTGTTTTCCCTTGTGACAAAGTTGCTAATGTTTGTTGTTCTTTTGACCAGGTGATTAAGGTTGGGAGTGAGGAGTATAAGTTCTCTTCAGCTCCAGAACCAGGAGATTTGTGTGACATTTATGAGGAACAGCGGCATGGTGAAGATGGTAATGGCGTGCTAAAGGAGGCAGGGTCAGTGTGGCGCAAGCTTTCAGTTCTTCGAATTTTGAATGCAAGTGAGAAGGATCGTGTGAAGAACCGCTCCAAGGAGGCTGAGCGCCAGCAGAAGTCTCGGAAGTATGTCTTCTCAATTTCAATCCCTTAAATTCCCAATGTTGAGTCAAAATGATCATTTGTTAACTCCAACAGTCTTTTGGTTCAGTTTGCTTGTTGCCTTATTCTTGCTGTAATTCTTCCTCTCAGTGTCTTACTGCATGTGTTAAAGCTTTCTTCCAGACTGTCTTGTTGTTGCTGTCCACTACTTGTAAAGTAACAGAAATGTTGTACAAGTATGCATCGTTGAGAAACTGTGAAGTCTGAGTGGAGTCTCAACATTGGGCTAATGTCTAGCTAGTGGAAGTTGAATCATGTTGCACATTCTACTAGCCATCTATGTTGCTCTGGCACTAAACTTCTGTATTTGTCTCTCATGGGTCTTTGCCATGCCTATCTTATCTTCCTCCTGTTTTTCTTTCTCTCTGTGAGGCTGATTGTGCTTTTACTTGCTCTTTGCTTTCACGTGGAGTATTGAACTACCTACATAAATTGAAGGTTTCTAAACTTTCCCAATTTGGAAGGGTAAAAACCCTCAAATTCCTCAGTTCAACATGTGGTGCATGTGTCTGGATTGGCAGGGCAATCATTCTGGATCCAACACACTCTCTTGTCAAAAACCAAGGTGGAGCCTCTGGGGATGGTGAGTCTTTGCTTCAAGAGAGTTTTCAAGGGGTGGTAACCATGGGATATGAAACCTAACTGCAGGGTTTGCTGTAACAGTTTGACATGCATGCTTAAGTGCCTTGTCAAACTTACACAATGGTTGCCTAACATGGTGGCTTATGGTTTTGATTAGTAAATGGACGGAGAGTGCCAATGAAGCCCAAGAAGGAGCCGCCCAAAAAGATGCAGAAGGCACCAACAAGCAGCCCTGGTAAATCCTTGCAGTGAACTTGTTTTCTGCTAATACTTTTATGTCTGGTTTGAGAAGGGTTTATGAGCACCTAACCTAAGAATTTTAGAACATTTGAAGCCTGAGTGCATATGGTGGTGATGGAGCAGTACTGTGGGTTTTTCTGTGGATTGAAATTGATACCATGGGATGCAATTTGTTCTGTGCTTGGCATGATGTTATGACATATATCAGTAAGCACTTCTTTGTTCTCAGTAGTGTGTCAAAGGCCGATGAGTCATGCTCTACTAGCAACTGTCAACTGAACCCAAATGACTTCCTCTGTTTCATTTCAGTTGGTTTCTTGTGATTCTTGGTAGTTCCATGTTTCGTTTTGGATGCCCAATACTTTTTCAGGTTGATCCTAACAGGCTTCCTTGTTTCTTGTCTTTGCCTGTTTTCCTTCACTTACAGTCGTCTCTGTCACAAAACCTAAGCCAGTGATGACAACAGCATCCTTATTGGGGGCTGCAAGGGTGGCAAAAGCAGCTTCTGTTACCTCCCCTGAGCTTCCACCTCCAATTCAGCCACAAACTGCAGTAATACTGCCACCCAAAGGACGACCAGTTGTTGAAGAGAGGGATTCCATACCTGCCCCCATGAAGGCTAGCATTGTGGTTCAGAACATTAACACACCCAGCCCAGTGACAACCACATCTGATACAGCTGTGGCTACAAAGGCTGGGGGTGTAATCAGCCCCATTGAGCTCCGAAATAGTCTCATCACTCTGCTTACTGATAATCCAAAGGGGTTGACGATAAAGGTTAGTTCTCATCTCTTTCAGGGTCAATGACTGATGATTAGCTTTTTCACTGGTGGAATTTTAGATGATATCTTGGATCTGAAACTTGAGCTAGGACTTCACCTGTGCTACAATGTGAGTGTCGACTGTTGCAGGCCTGACCACCCTTTACAGTTCCTATGTGGGTAGGGCCAGTGTAAAGTATGTAGGGCTTAGTTCCTCAGAGACAAAGATGACTTAGGTTGTTTAAGCTGGGGAAGGAATGTTGCAAAATGGCTCTGCTTTGCTAATGTGTTGTCCTTGCCATTTACAGGCAGTTGAAAAGGCATTTGGAGAATCAATGCCTCATGTGAAGCCAGAAAGGAAAACCATAGAGAAGGCCATCAAAGCGGTATGGTCATGGAAATTGTTAGATTCTTAATGTTCTGAGTGGGTTTTCTTTGGAAACTTTCCTTTGATTTTAGCAGTGTCCCTTCAAGAGAAAGCATGGAAGAAGAAAGAGCAATATATGGGAAAGAATTATTCAGACTGTTCCTTTGGTTTTTGGGTCTATGTCATCCTATGCACTGTGTGTCACTAAAATGTCTATAGTTGGTGATTTATGGTTACAGATTGCTTCATATCATGCACCTGGCAAGTATATGTTGAGGGAGGGAGTGAGCTTTGCCAAACCTTCTCCTGGTGGTGGGAGGTTTGTCACATTTCTGTGAAAGCATTTTGTAGCTGCTGCCTTTCTTGCTGCTCATTGGCCTCTTGTGAAGTCTGATAAATGTTCTTGAAATGCAAGGGTTTCTTAAAATTGGAAAATTGAGGAAAAAACTGTGTGGTAATGAGTCCGAGAGTATTCTACATATTGTTAGGTCAATTATTTTGTGCTTCAAGGAATCATTGGCACTGGTGTAAGTTGGTAGACCAAGGTATTCTGTTTTCTGAAATTGGCTCTGTTGCCCTGTGTTACCAGCTCTCCAGAAATTCCAGCTGGTGAGACTCCACCTTTAGTGGACTCTCCTGCAAATGCGGAATTGGCACCTGATGCAGCTCCAGAACCATTGAAAGAACGAATTGCACCTGGAGAATTGGGCCTGCTTGGAGAGAGACCTGGGGCCCCCTTAGGTGCTGGACCAGGTCGACTCTCCTCTTTCACAATGCAGAGGTGCAGCGGGGATCGGGTGAGCCGTGCTATCAGAAAAGCTGACGAGAAGCTGCGTGTCAATGCTGAGAGATCTCAGCAGTCCATTGTCGAGAGCATGATTTCTAACAATCCTGAGTCTGTCAGCTTGAAGGAACCATCACCATATTCACATGATGCATTGCTAATCAGCATCAGAGGGCATGAGAGCCCCGAACAAGACATGATGGACACTGAGGACACTCCGCTTGGGAAATCAAAGCAGGGGGAGGAGTTGGCCATGGATTCTCCAGAGGGGGAGGAGAAGATGGCAAATAGTGGTGGTAGTGACAGCAGCAGCTCTAGCGATAGTGGAAGTGATACTGACTCTGACAGCCACAGTGGAAGTGAGAGTCACAGTGGTACAAGGTACGTAAGTTGAGTCTTTGATTTCACAATGTTTGAGTCTGCTGAAAGCATGCTGAATGTTGCCCAAGCACCATAAGCTCCATTTTGTCCTTTTTTGCCTTCATGGATCAGATATATCTGTGCTGACTTATGTGAACAACGAACTGAGCTTCATAACTATGGATTTTCTAATTTAGGTGTGCTTTTGCATTTAAAAATGTCAGTCGGAGCGGAAGTGGAAGTGATAGTGACAGTGATGGCAGCAGCTCCAGTGGCAATGAAGATGAAAACATGGACGAAGACGTAGAGATTGTGAGTGAGGATGAGGAGAATGGAACTCCTGTGTCAGAAGCTTCCCCACACCTCAAACCCAAGACCAAAGACAAGAAACAGGTGATTTATATTTTACTTGTTGCAATTCCTTTTAAACGTAAGCTATGTGACATCTCCTTGGTTGCAAGAGTACTTGAGGCTTTGAAGTTCTAAAGGTTTCTTCATTTCTGGGATGGTCAGTCATAGTGTCCTTCTGAAGAATAAAAGGCTACCCTCTAAAGATTCTCTTAAAAGAGGACTAGAGGTTTGCTCAATAAGAGAAATTTTCTTTTGGAATTTCAGTGTTTGGAGTCTTCCACATGATTTATGTAGTCTTGTAAGTGGGGAGTTAAAGCCCACTTGGTCATCATTTTGTCTTCTCCCTTTGGTCTGTTATATTCTATTCTTTCTTCCTAATGTGCATCCTCTTCTGTTTTCTGTTTTTCTCCCTCTCAATTTTCTGTATGTTTTTGGTTCTGATATCATTGCTGAGTCTTCCTGCTGATTTCTGACTTGCGACAGAGATACAGTACACAGGCTAGTGATTTACCCTGGCCTATACCCACTGTAGGGAACTGATCAAAGTGGTCAAGTTGTGATAGTGAAGTCACTATTATACATGTTACAGTTGATGGTCCCTGAACAAGTGAGAGACTGTCACTGCTGTTCATACTGCTAGTTCTTTTCATTCTAGTTCTTCCCTTCTGTGTTTTTCTTCTTCCTAGTTCTTCAGTCCTTATCTGGGAATTTTTTCTTTCACTTAAAACGAAAAGGTTCTTCACCTGGTCCTGGTTGCATTAATTGTGAATATGGAGATGCTTTTTGATTCTCACAATTAACTGGAGAGCTATTGGTTGTGAGAGAACATTTGTGGGAGTCATTTTTGCTCAAAGAGAACAAAAATACTGCTACAGTGGAATACTGGACAAACTAATGCTTGGGGGATTGATGACAAAATGACCACTTGTAGACAAACTGTTGTGACATGAAGCTGCTTGATATCTGTGTAGTCAAATGGTTCTCCAGTGGACAAAATATATGGCGGCCTGTAGTAACATGTGACATCCCTGAGTGATTAACAGGTATCACGTCAAGCCAAGGAGAAGCAGCTGAAATTCAAGGTTTCAGACAAGATTCCCATATCTCGTGACTCAGAAGAAGTGGACATAGTTGGTGATGAGGCAATGGGCCACATTGGCACTGACTCAGCAGAAAAGGCTATTGTGGCGGTTGAAGTTTTAGACAACAACATGGAAGTTGATGTGGACGTACTCTCAGTGGATGGTGGCATTGGGTCCCCACAGGAGTGGGGTTCTCTCTCTCCACCAGGGTTGCAAAGACAGCAAGAAAGTTTGAAGGGGATTGGAGGCTCAGAAGATGCCAAATCAAAGGTGAAATTGGTACCTATTATTGATAAGAGTAGTGCTGATTCTGATCAAAGCTTGGGTGCTCTGGTGACAAAACAAAGTAATGTACAAGGGTTGGAGAAGAAGAAGGATGACATTGAGTCAAGCAAACAGTTAGTGAAGGGTGGAGAGACCCAACGGGCAGACATGGACAGCAGGTTTGCCAAATCTGTGGAAAAAGAGAAGGATAAAGCAGCCAACTTGAGAGGCCGTGGTGGAATTGAGATTCATAATAACAGATTGGCAGCAGCAAAGGAGTCTCCTGTACACAATGCCTCACCATTTAGATCTGATATGCCTTCAAAATCAAGTCTTGGATCTCCTGCTGTGAACAATGATGTTGTGGAGACTAGTTGTCAACCAGGCAAAGAAAGCATGGCCAAGAGACATGCAAATCCTGAATTTCTCAAGACATTTCCGAAGGATGCTGGAGCAGCAGTGAAGACTGTGGTGGACTGGGAAACAGATGAGCTTGGAGAAAGAACACTCAGTGAAAAGGCTGTGGCAGACAAGAATGTTGGAGAGAAAATTGTTGGGGTATTGAATAAACCTTTGCAGAGGCCAGGAAAGGGGGGAGAGAAACCTAATCCATTGTCTAAGCAGCCAGTTGAGATGCCACAACACAATGTTGCATCTAGAAACACAGATGTGAGCTCCACCATATTGAGAGAAGCAGAACCTGTTGCAGTAGCTGGGAGGACAGATGCTGCAGCTTTTACACAATCCTCAAAGGAGCCTGAAAGCACAAAGAGGGTTTCGAGAGACTTTTATTTACAAAACAATCCGGATGCAGGGCTGCTTGGAAGACCAGGCAAGGACCTTGGGAACCGCCAGCTGAAGAGAGATATGGACTCTCAAGGTACAAATAGTTACAAGGAGCCAGGGCTTGTAGTTAGGCCTGGGAGGGACCCAAAGCAGGCCCGAAGGCAAAGCCTTGAGCCTGCAGTACCACAACAAAATGAATCCCTCAAAAAGACAGATGTATGGGGGAAACCAACAAAAGATATTGACATGGCTGCTCGGACATGCAATGATGGTGTGGCTCAAAATAGCTCATTTAGAGATGGAAGGAAGAAGGAAACCATCACACAAGAGCCTGCCAAAGGTATGTTGAAAATCAACAACAATGATGGTGTCAGTAAACATAATGAGAAAAGAGCAACAGAGAGTTCAGACCTGGAGGTAGGGGAGCTGCAAGAGAGTACTCAGGATGTTAAGACCTCAGATCAAACAAGGAAGGATGGCACTCAAGTTGAAGCAGTCAAAGGTTGGGAAATTGTTGAACAAGCAACAAGTAATAAGCCTTTGGTGCACAAAGGACAAGTTAGCCCACCTAAAGACAAAGCTCAGGGTACTGGCAAGGCTGCAGGTGACTTGAGAAAAGACTCTCCTATCACTGCAGAGACTCGGAAACCTATCCTACTGACTCACAAAGAGGTGCAGAGAGTAGACCAGGTGGCAGCCCGAGAAACAGGTCGCACAACTACAGGGATCTTGAAGCCAGGTAATATTTTACAGGAGGAGAGGCTTGATGCAGTGTCAGCATTAAAGTCTCGAGTTAGCCTCAGTGAGAGTGCTGAAAGGCCACAAGAATTCAGGGGATTAAAGAGATTGGCAGAAGATGGTGATAATCAGGAACCAGCTGCAAGGGTGTACAAGAAGCCTTCTGTCGCTCCTGTGCCTCCCCAGCTACCTGTCAACTGTAGTGTCCACTCCGACACTGCACCTGTCAGCAAGTTGGAGAAAACATCAGCTGTGCAGGATATTGCTCCAAGGCCCCCAAATGCTGAGTTGAACAGAGGGGGCCCTCTTGATGTGCTATTGAATCATGCAGCACCCAGCAGCAAAGCTTCCAGTGCAGAGAATGGCCGGAAACAGTGGCCATATGTGAAAGGACAAGAAGATCATGAAAAGGAGGGTTTTGAGCAACAAAGTGGCCAAGAACCAGACCGGAAGCCAAAGATTAGTGCTAGTGTGCTAGCCCCAGGGAATAAGATTAGTGCATTACCTGATTCAGGTCAAAGTAATGGCAAATGGGCAAATCTATCTGGAAGCTGTGATGGTGCTGATGAGAAGGACTATTTCCTGATGTATGAGAAGAGTGCACCAGAACTGCGGGGCCCTGCAGTGACTTACAAACAGTATGTTGCACAGCTTCACCTCTTACCCTTCCATATTGTATTCGTGGTTTGTGGTTGTATACTGTAATCAATGTTCTGCACCATAGTCTGACATATTGAACTGTGGATAATATCAGTGATATCTTGTTTTAAAACTGGATTTGGTGGAATTTAGCATGTAGATCCCAATGACATACACAATGTCTAATTGTCATGATTCTGTCTTACCCCATGAATGTCAAGGTCTACTGAATAGATTGAGTAATCTGATTATAAACGAGCCTTACATCCATCATGTGTTGTTGCCACAGGGCTGAGAAGTATAAAAGGGAGTATGAAGAGAAGTACATAATCTACCGCCGCCTCTATGATGACATTGAAGATACCAGGTGTGTGAATGGCCCTATCCATTCTTGCTTCTGTTGTCTGGTGTCAGGCTTTGTTGCTTGCTATTGCTATACCCTCAGCATGTATGCTCTTTAAGGGTTCACTCGTGGCCATCAAGGTGCATGGGTTTTGCTTAAGTCATGGGAATAACTCTGATCTCATGTCCTGTTTCATATTGAGATGTTGCATTTGCAGGTTGGACTTTGCAACTTTCAAAAGGGAAATTGAGCGTGCAAGCAATGCCCCAGAAATGCTCCAACAAGTCCGCAGTAAAATACAAATGACTTATCATGCAGTGCGCAAGGTATAAAGTCATACCAACCTTTGATTCTGTCAGACGCAGCAAATGAGAAAGAGTTCATTCTGTTACTCTCTTCAGCTGAGACCATTTTATTTACACTGCAAAGGAAGCTATGGAGAGTCACAGTGACAAAAAAGAAGAATGTAGGAAGTGAATGATTGGCATCCAGGGATGAAAAAGATGCAGGGATTGACATGGAGATGACACTGCTTTATGATGTATGCAGAGGTCTAAGCGCATGCAAAAGACTTTCAATGTGTTACATGATGAGCTTCTGGTTAGTTCCTCTTCTCCCTTAAACCTCATACAGGAAATCATAGACATAAAATTTCAATGAAATGTGTATTGAAAAGTGCACAGACATCTCCTGCTCAGTTGCAATCTTTGTTGAGAAGTCCCTCCACAGAGATATTTGTTTCCAGAAGGATATGAAGAATTAAGACTGCAGTCTTGAGAGTTATATGTTGTTGGTTGTTTCCATTACTTGGGCAAAAAATTATGACTTGAATAATATCATCTCATTCATATGATGCAGACAATCAAACAGCACTTGAAAGATTTTGCGGAAAAGGCAGGCCAAGGATAACACTAGCTGCAATTTTGTACATGCAATGACGGGTTGGCAGGTGATGGTGACTTCAAAGCCATATCCTTGCACCAGATGACTAATTTTTTGCTCATTCTTTGCAAGCATCCACAATTCTAGAGTTGTCTCTAAATCAGGGCATGCTTTGTGTGATTTTTTGATGTCTATCCATGTATATTATGTCACTGTTCTACACTGAGATTAAGTAGTACAAGTCTGTAGAATTCAATGTTACACTTGCAATTTGGCCATTACTTGGAATGTTGTTGGTTGTTTCCATTACTTGGCCATTAGTCAATGTTACACTTTGTACCCAAAATGAGAAATGAAATTGATGTATATGATTTGCTCTTTGGATATATTCTACTTTGGTTTTTCCTTAGTGACTCAAATTCTTTTGCTCTCAATTCTTCTCTTCCTATCTCAGCAACTCCACTTTGATCAATACAAAACGAGTTTGTAGCACTCTCTTGTATGTTGGTATTATAGGGCTTTTGCATTACAGTGTATAAGTGTTTATTTGTTGCCTGAAATTAGTGATTATTTGTCCACATCAACAGCCTTTGTTCAAACATTTGTATTCGAAAGAATGCCATTAATGCAAAGAGCCCTTCCCTTTTGCCTTTTTCCTTTTGACTTCAGTATGGTCTCTTTTACAGGTGTGCACTGGATGATGTGTCTGTCTGTATGGAGATGTTACAACTTGTTTCTTTTGTTGTGTACCCAAAGCTAACTGGGAACCTGTTACTGCAGAGGCTGAAGAAACTAACCTCTAGAGCTTTACATGTTACATACAAAACCAATTTATGAGGTAGTGCCTAGGATTGTTTATTCAATGTTTGCATGCTGTAGTTCTTGATTTTAATGCTCAACTTCTGGACAAACCAAATTTAGAACAACACCAGTTCCATTTTGTTTTACATAACTACATCATACAAAGATCCACTTATTGAAGGTGTTATACAATAGCATCCTTTGACACTGATTTTTGTCAAATCACTGTAGCACCTCACAATGCCCCAATATTGAAATTTCATCTGAAAATTTGTCAATGCCAATGTTTGTTTTCAAGCCTTCTGCAATTTCTGGTCATTTGCTATATGTAGAAATATGATCTATTATTGGACTGGAAATGTCTAGTTTAACTGCTTTTGAATGTGGTCATTGATCTTTCTTTTTGGGTTTAGTACTGTATTGTTCCAGTGGAGTTCCAGCAATGAACTCAATCCGGGATCTGACAAATGCATAAGTCAAAGAATTTGAAGATAACTTTGCTGCTTGTGTCTATAGGGGAAAACCTTTCTGAGGCATGATTTCAGCACACAGGAATGGTGGTACTGGTAATCCCCCTTCCAGAGAACCTTGTGAGGATTGTGGGAACAGGCCAGCCAGCCTTCCCTGGCTTTTTGAAAATGATGATATTCAGAGGTGGAATGGCCTTCTGTTTTACAAAGGTATCTTCTTTATTGAGTCTGTCAGATAACAAAGGCAAAAAGTGAAGGGTGTATTATGTAGCCTAAAGAGCACAATAAGACCAAGCATTACATCTTGGCTTCATGCCTTTGTTATATCAGTTGCATCTGTACTCTTAAACATGTACCCGACATGAATCAGTGAGCACCAAAAGTGACAGTATTGCTAAATAGAAACCTGATCCAGTTTTATTTGTTTACTTGGTGATAGACTGTATGGTTGAACAAAGAGAATGGTTGTGAAGCAGGTTGTGCTTTTGTTCTTGGAGTAAGTATTTAGCCTTGTTCCTATTGAAAAGAAATCAACAATCATTTGGTGGCCTCATAGTAGGAGCTTCCAGTTGAAGTTAACCTTGTCTTGAGAACTTTTTGTGATTCAGCTTGGTGCCATTACCTGTATCCAGAGAAACATGCTCCTTTACTTGAATCCTGCAATGTTTTTTTGGTCCCTGCAAAGCAATATAAAATGTTTTGTTCTGCAAACAGATTACAGGTACACACCCATTTGTATGCATGGAGCAGAGTCTTGGGCATCTCCAAGGCTCAGGGCTGTGCTTCCACATTGTTGTGTTTCAAAAGATTTGGATTGGGGTCAGTCAGGAGTTTGCTCTCAAATAGCAGGTGTCCTCTCCAAGTTGGCAACTGATCCTTCTCAATAGACAAAAAAAAATTGGAGCCTAGGCACCTCCAAAAGGTTTTAAGTTGGTGCTGACAAACTTCCCAAAGGACCCACTACTTAGAGGCTCTCAAATGATGTCAACCTGCCAAACTTTGGTGCTGACAACTCCCAAAGGAGGCACTACTTGGAGGCTCTCAAATGCTGTCAACCTGCCTAACTTTGGTGCTGACAATTTCCAAAGGACCCACTAGAGGCTCTTGAATAATGTAAACCAGCCAAACTTTGTTGCAGCAGAACACAACAGCAGGAGGAGAGGGAGTGAAACAGAAAAAGAAAGGACAAGGGTCCCAGCTTAAGCCCCAGAGCAAGGGTTACTCAACTACCAACAGCACATAGCAAATCAGTAGTGGGAATGGGCCTGGATTTGTGAGGGGTGGAAGTTGACAGGTAGCCAACCCAGTGCTATTTCTCAACTTAAAGCTTGCGTCTTTTGAGGCACGGTAAAAATTTGCTGCTTAAGAAAATTGACCATGATTGAGAAATGGAACCCTTGCAACCTTTAACACCCTCAAGCTTTGTTGTTGCAGGCATGTACAAAATGGTTTCTGCAACTCCACTGACTGGTTGACAAAACCACTCTCATCAGGTACATTTCCATGATCTCTTACTCACTCGTCATTTCTAGTATCCCCACTCCAAGTAGCTGGGGTTTTATGTAAAATGTTGAGACACTGGGCCACTATTCTAGCAGATTCCTCACTATTCTGGTGGGTGCCTCCCTTCCCCTCCCCCAGATCTGGAGATACCCACCAGACCAACATATGTAAGTCACATAACCTGAAAAGCAAAGTGTAAAAATAATCTGTCTTGGTCTTGGTCATATTAGCTCTGTACACCTGCAACTGCCAGGTGTGGGTTCTTTCAAATTGGGTTGAGAAATAGTGCGGTGAGCAAAGAAACCCTTTTGCCATCATTTGACCAAATTAATTGGAGTTGGATAGTGGGCAAGTGGAAGACATGGAAATGTACCCTTAGGATCTCTTTCGATTAGGTTGATGTGATCATAGATTCTGCCCCAGTGCAGCTTTTCATTACATTTGTTTCATCTAGCTGTGATCACAGTCCCATCACCAACAGGACCAAATGTAGAGCTATGAGTCAACTTGTGAATCATCGCAGGTTGATACTTGTCATCCTCTTTTTTGGACCATATGTTCCTAACAATTCCCTAGGAAGTTCCTTACATATGAAATGTTCCCAACATCCCTAACATCAATTACCTACAGATTTCCAACCCAGTTACAGGTCTCCAATGGAGAGTGCCTGTCCATGCAACAAGAAACAGGGCTTCATTTTAGTGGCTTTCCATTAGACTGCTGTGATCCTACCATTTGCTACCATTGCAGATCCTCTAGAAATTTTCCAGATCTTTTTTTCTTTCCAGAAAATTTTTCATGCCAAAAGTTTTAGTTCACATATTTCCAGGCAATCTTCCTTGGAGTATGTTGTACTTTCTCATGGCAGTTTCCAAAAATTTCTCCCAGTTCTAGAATTCTTGACAAAATACTCAAACACCATTCCCCCAGGCCAGAAAAGAATTAAGGGAGCAGAAAATGCAGATGCAGATGAGGGAGGATGAGAAAAGATCTGCAGCATCATGCTTGATGACAGGTCATAATCTAGGTGATACCTGTCTCTGTGAAGAGGTGAATTACCTGTGTTAGACAAAGGGAGCCCTGCCAGCAATAAAGAGTTTACCCCCACAATATCAGAAACCACAACTGACAATCCACTAATTACATGTTACAAATGCATTAACATAAGTAAATATGTTTAGTGCTGGGTTTTTTATGTTCACAATGGCTTTAAGCTGAGGTTCGAAAATGTGTAAAGTTTTCCAATACATCTTCCCCAATTTTGTGGATTTTTCTGTGACAAAACCCATGTCATGTTGTCTTGGGTCAACTTTGCTTTTCAATTTAGGTGCAGCACTTCTCTCCACTCCAAGACCATCCTTGTCCTCCAACACAGATCAATGTTGTGTGAGATATCATGAGAAGCCATTTGTTGCCTAGGAATAACTCTGCACCCCTTACTTGCTTCCACAACTTGTTTAAATCACTTGTTCCAGAGATACAGAAAATCTAGAATACACCCGTCTCCACTAGGCAGTTAAGGTGAAGCTTCCTCTAAAGTTGTACCTTGTATATCCCCTGTTGACTTCATACAATTATCAACAGCTTTAAAAACTTACACTCTGCAGCCACTTCCTTGAGATTATTATTAGTGCAGAAAACAAGCCATAACCCAAATGAAATTCTGGCACTCACCATTTATTCACAAACAATTACCGTACAGAAGAATTGAGTTGAAGAGAATTTTAATCCTCTCCTGTATAGGTCCTTCACATTCTGTTGCTAAATGCTGAACACTCCCTAGTATTGACAATCAACATTCTCCAAAGAGAGAGAGAGGAGGTCTGAGCATTCAAGGAATCTGAATGCACTTCAATATAACATTAAAGTATGCGTTTAGCCTAAGTTCTTGCTTGATTTGCATATCCTCTAAAGGAGTAACATTTCTGGAGTAGTTTGTGAGAAATGAATTTGAAGACCAAATGGACACTGCCACAAGTCCCAATGTTCTCCTGTACAAGAACTTTGCTGTTGGAAGACCGTGATTTGCAAAGAGGAATGGGCTGCAAAACACCACCTTGCATCAACTGCATGTTGTTGAAAGCTGAACCTCCTGGAAAAAAATGGTGGTGGAATTTTACATATTTCTGAGCAGCTTCTGATTTCCGTGAAGACACTGTTCCGATACAGATGCAAGAGTGCTTGAAACGTTTCAAGAGCTCCTGTGATGCCTCTGATCAAAGACACTGGGAATTCTCCTTCCTGAAATCAAAACTTCTGAGCAAAGCCTATAACAAGGCTTTGTGGAAGGTGAATTTGAAGGCTTCAAACAATAAAACCCCTGTGATTGATTTGGGTGCTGCTCTAAATTGGGTTGAAGTTGGGATGTGTGAAATCCACAATGATAAGTAAAAGAGGGTTAAGAAATTAGGGTGCCACTGTCAGCTCAGATGACTATCTTTGCAAAGAAAGCGAGTTTTGAAGATTCAAGAAACTCCATCTCTCCAACCTTCCAGTTTCAACAGTTCCCCTGCTACTGATGATTGGGCTCTTGCTATCAAAAATCTGTTGTTGCACTGGTTTTGTGCTTGAAGAAGGCCCAACACCACAAGAAGACTCCAGTCCCGGAGCATCATCCAATTCAATATGCACCCAATGCTCAGAATTTGACCTGATTCGTTGTGACTCTGAAAGGTGGGCCTTCTCTGCAGAATTCAAGCTTATGCCAGTTCTCAAAAACTCGAGCCCTGAATATGATGAACATGCTTGTTGGAAATCAGGATTTGACGTTGTAGGGAGATTCATCATGGTTGCAAGGTTCAAAGCAGCAGCTGGCACAGGATGTAACTGAGATTCAATTCTGGGGGAGAGGAGGTTGTTGCTGCTACTGAAGAAATCTTTGATGGACTTGCCATCACCATCTAGAGAGGCAGACCGTTGCATGGGTTTGTTTACTGGAGATGGGGATTTCCTGACCGTCTTTGAGATTGTTTGTGCTGCTTCAAGGCTGTGTTGTTGTAGTAACCCAGGAGGTGGTGATGTGCCTGCCCTCTCATGCAACATCACTCGAGAAGCTTTCTTGAAGCTTTGAACATTTCGAAACAGAGCAAACCATGCGGTGTCCTTCTGGTCATGATCTGCACCAACAAAAAAAAGGAATCAGAATCCTTCAGGAAAACCTCAAGATCCTCTCACAGGGAGCTCTCGTACAACTCTGTGAAATGTGAGAAAGTTATCAGTTATCCTGTTTAGAAATCCATCTTAGAACCAATGTCAAAGGGAAAATCGGTCTACGTTTGTAGTCTATTCTTGGAGGTAAAGTTAGACAAGGGAATCATCCAAGAGCTCCTTGTGTCTCAAGACTTCTTCTCCAGCACAAAAAACATGTTTCAAGAGCGAGCGAGAGAGATCCTAGAGAAGAAAAACTTTCAGAAATTCCTCCTCTCCATTGATTTCGAATTTTACCTTCTGTAGCGATCCCACTTCGAGTCGGAGCTGCAACCGGCACCGCAAGCTGCGCAGCTTCCTGTTCTTGCTCCCGCGCGCTGTCCCCCACATCGCCTCCATCAATGGTCACTACTACCACTTCGAAGGGAACCTGCAAAACCCCCTGACCTCCATCCCCTTCTCGCTCCTGCTCAGGCTCGATAACCACGGATTCAGCTTGATCCAGCCTCGCTCCTGCATCGGGCACTTGCTGAACATCTGTAGTAGGAACGAGGCTGGCGCGACAAAGCGGGCACGTGGAGTGCGAGCGGAACCAAACATCGATGCACTCCAAATGAAAAACGTGATTGCACTTGGGCAGCAGCCGCAAGCTATCCTCTGTCTCGAACTCACTCAAGCATACTGCACACTCGCGATGCACATCATCGTTCTCGTTTTTCCCATGGCCACCGTCCACCTTCTCGTCCAGCACATGCTGGAAATTCAAATCCTTGAAATGCACTACCGGCAGTGACTCCACCACAGATTTGTCCAGTCCTTTGGGTTGTCGCGAGGTGGAAGACCTGGGATTGCCGGCGGCAGCACTCGACAAGTCTTGTTCCGCATGCGCTATGGCACACCTACGCACGTAAACGGTGAAGAAAGCCAGGAATATCAGCGTGGAACCCAAAGCCACGATAATGATCCCCATAGAAGGATTGAACTTTGAGTTTGACGGATTATAAGCGTAGGTGTCTTTGTCGAAAAGAGGCGGCTGCTGTGAATGTGTCAAGCTACTGTAATTCTTCGAGGCCATGAGACACAAAACACATACACATCAAAATCGCAGCTGAGAAGGGATGACAACAAACAAACGAATCAAGCAAAACACACTTCACAAATGTTCCTCCCCAAGCTGGAAATTTGACGAATGGGATAGCAAAAACAAGAGCTACAAGAACTACTGCCTATTGTGCTAAGTTTTTTGTGTCAACGCATCGCGTGTGTGTGCGAGGCGATGGCGCGATCCCCTGCGCGCAGCTTCCAAGTATTGCGACACGTACTTACGTCGTCGAGAAGCGCAGCAATTTTGTTTGTTTTTTTAATTTTGGGGTCTCTTGTCCTTTTCTCTTTCCCGCTTGGCTTGTTTCGTGGCGCTAGGCTACGATGTAGGCCACCCCATGTTTCGACCGGTTCGGGGGATTTTCCACGTCCCCTCCTCCATCATGCCCCGAGCTTTGCTTGTTTAGTGGCGCTACTCTGCACCCCATGTTTGGACCGGTTCGGGGGATTTTCCACGTCCCCTCCTCCATCATGCCCCGAGCTTTGCTTGTTTAGTGGCGCTACTCTGCACCCCATGTTTGAACCGGTTCGCATGTCCCCTCCTCCATCATGCCCTGAGATACCTAGTTTAGTGGCGCTAGGATGCACCCCATGTTTTGACAGGTTGGGGAATTTTCCATGTCCCCTCGTCCCACATGCCCCCAGCTTGCTTGTTACAAGGCACTATACTATACTACACTACACCCCCTGTTTCGACAGGTTCAGGGATTCGCCCCTTCATCATGCCCTGAGCTGATGACTCAGTTGACACCCATTAGTAAATTATTTTTATCTCGACACCGATATGCCCATTTAATTTTGTACAATTTCATGCGTCACAACCAACTATTCAGTCCGCACTCAAAAGTAAATTTTTTCTATCTTGACATCCATGTGCCCATTTAATTTTCTCCGGTCGCAAACCCCACAATTCATTTCGATACCATTATTGGACTAGGAACTGGGCCTGGTAGGGCGAGCTGCTATTTTGTTGGGTGGTGACTAGTTCTTTAGGGAACGGGCCCAGTACAGGTGCGCTATTGTTTTGTTCATTCGGGAACCTGTTTTCAAGCATACCACAAGCACAGCAAGCCCACTATGTCACATACTGTTCCATTAAGTGGTATTGGGTTCTTTATAAAATGGCCCTAGTAGGGGCAACCAGTCCCTTTGTTAGGGGTAAAGGGTTCTTCTGGGGGCTTGTTTCAGTAATGGGGTTCTTTCAGGGCATATACTCAAAGTGTAACCAGTTTGTGACCGCTGATTCATATTTCAAGCACCTTCATTATGTCAATTTACATTAAAAATGACACTGATAACACCCAAATTAGAGCCAATAAATAGTTGCCTATCATGCTTAAGAAAACACTCATAAAAGTGTGTGAATAGAAACACAGAAACTAGTTACCAATAAAATTCCTAAACCTATGCCCACCACTATAGACTAGGTGAGCAATGAGAGGGCACTGGTTACCGGAAAAAAATAAATATAATGGGGCCACGAGTCAATTACCCAACAATACCAACATCCTTAACATCCATAACCTATTGAGTTGCAGTTGGATGCAAATCATTTTTCATCCAAAACACAGACTGAGATATGGGCAGCTTGATATGCAATATAGTTGAGGTGTGAATCAAGAGACAAGTCATCAAGTCACCCCCCAAAGCTCGTTATAGTTTGTCAGTGTGCTTTGTCCAGGACCGAACCAAAAAGTTTGTGGTTGGGCTGTGTTGAGGGGCCAGAGACATGGTCCCCCAACAATTAATGGGTTGCGGGGAAGGAAGGGCAGGGGCAGGAAGGAAGGGAGGGCCCTTGGACTGAACAGAAACTGCCCGACAAAAAGTGAATGTGAAGAATCTTCATGTGAAAAATGCAGCAATTTTCTCCTCCTGACGATTCTAGAAAGTCCGTAACTGTGTCTAGACCCTAGAGAAGTCGGTATGGGAATGATGTTGTTACTTAGCTTGCTTTTCTTGTTCGACATCTAAGGTAGTTTGCTTGTTTTGTTTGTTCCACTAAGATATCCCAAACCAGGAGCCCCCTTGGAAAGCTCATGATCAGTACAGAGTGCACCAAGGTGGTTTTGTAATGTTTTAGATTTACTACAGTACACACTAGAGTTAGTGGTATATTGAGTATTTTTATTTTTAAAATAAAATAAATAAAAATGAAAATTTGCAAAGAAATTGAGTTGTGCATTTGATATTATTGGAAAGCCCTTAACAAGTAAAGGATTAATGGAGGTGATTTTTAAAGTTTAGGACCTAAGGTGTGGAAGATATAAAATTTTCAGTAAATTTATATATTGAATATTCATCTAAATTAGAACAACTGGTTTTGAACGAAGAAATTAGTTGCGCAACAAGTTCACACGAAAAAAAAAAAAAAAAAACTTTCGACATTTGACCATCAGAAACCTTGTGTTTACAATGTTTGAAAAATGGAGATGGGTACACAATTCCAGTTCACATTTTTCCCAGCATCTCTAAGGATCTGGAAAGATGTCCTTTAGAGATGCTGGGGAAAATATCTGCTACAGTAATGATGTTTAGGTACTTAGTTTATTGAGCAATGCCTTTGAGCAAATGACTCTACATTCACTTCAAATGGTCATATATAAGTAAAACTTCAAACACTTTTTTATCAAAAGTACATAGTAACTTAGAGTCATAAAATACTTAGTAATTTAGAACTTAAAGCTTTTGTAAGAAATAAAAGGGAGGCAAATCATTTCTTATCATGAAAAAGCCTTAGGTTCCTCTCTTTCTGTCTTGATCAATCTCGGTCGTCATCAAGTTTCCATTACAATCCAAATGATGCAAGCATTTTCCATCCTAAATCAAATAGTACCAATGGGTTGTTTAGTCATCTCTCACCATCCCCCCTTCCAAACTCACCTCCAATTCCCATCTCCGTCTTGTTACAAGCAGTTGAGTTAGGATCTCCATTAAGGTCTTCCACATCTATCTTGTAACAATGTAACTGGGACTTAGTTCCTACCCTTTTCTACTTCTGGACCCTTTTATAGATTCTTGTTTTTTCAGAATATAGTTTGTGTCAACGTTTGATCACAAATGATTTGATATTTCTTTTCTCAAAGATATCTCTGGGATATAAATGTGTTGGGTTTTCTTGTTTCCTCTGTGGTTAAATAGTTTTTTTCTTTTTCTTTTGAGTACTATAGATTTTATTTAGTGAAAATAATGTAATATTAAATGTGAGTAAAACTAAATAAATAAATAATAATAATATAAGTCTTTATTGCATCTGTCCTCATGTATTTTATATCTTTATTCTGTCACCAATTGCAGCCAGATGTCTCTTGTCTGTTTGTTGAGCATAAGGACCTGAGAATCAACAGTTCAGCGACTTTCAGATCCACAGCTGACATTTAGATACACCAACAAATACTTAAGACAAGGGAGTCAGCAGTTGGATCCCTTGAGGTTGCTGTTCCCAAAGGAACTGGGTACCTTATCAAGCTTACATAGAAAAACATTATTTTTTCAGATTGAAAATTTATAAATGTGACTCACAAAATCAAGTGCTTAGTGTTGCAAGCCTCAAAAGGTTAAATAAATAAATGAAGGAAAACCACCCAGCAAGGGACCAAGAAAAGGGGAAAAAAAAAGGTTCAAAGTCCAATCAAAATACCACACATGAAAGCACAAAACACACAATGGGGAGCCCTAAGAGGAGAAATTAAATAACTTAAGATCTAAACCTATCACCAGTAGCACGAAGCAAGTTATGAAAGGAGATGGGTGAAAAACTTGGAAGGACATGAAGCTTAGAAGAAGCTTCTCCTATTGCCACAACTGCCCGTCATAAGGTAGTGCTAGCCTAAACTCTATAAAGAGTCACCAAGACCCTTTGCCTATAAAATGAATGTAAAATCGAAAGAGGACATAAAAGGCCTTTCGTCAACCATGCCATGTTGGCACATCAATGGAGGAAGTTGTCAATCTACTAGTGTAAACATTCAAATGTGTCTATTATTAGAAGGATGAAATCATCCTTAAGGTGTTGATCACAATATGACATAACCTCTGAGTTGGATCATCATCATCACTTCTCAGGGAAAAACAACTTTCGAAATAAGATTTGGGTCAACAATGACTAGATCTACCAAAGTGTGAATATTATCTTTTTAAACACAATATCCACTCATTGCCATGATGATTAAAAAGATGACATCGAAAGAATATGAGTTTGCTTGCGCAAAACATGGAACCCAACAATGGAGTTGAAAAAATCCTAAACTAAATCATGTGTGACAATGCACTTTACGTCATGCAACAACAAAATAGATGTATCCATGTCAAATTTATAAGTTGGTCACATATGTATTGAAATTGATCACAAGCCGTAAGATGGGGGAGACCCAATCTATCTAACGTGTAGTGTTGAAGAAAAAAATGTCAAAGGCCATCTTAGAAGATGAGTGATTGGGTGGGCAAAAGGCCAAGCACTCGAGCTTCACCTACATAAGATCATAGTTGAACACAATGATAATTTGAAAACAACTTTGTGATTATGTTTTAAAATGAATGTTCATGCACATTATCTGAGATGTTTTTCTAAAGACAATTCTTTTTTTGTTTTTTTTTTACAATTGCTCGAATGAAAAGATGAAAGTTTGAACAATTGGAGGTAGAAGGTTGCAAGTCCACCTAAAGTGAGCCTAAAATGAAAGTGGGCCTAAACAATTGGCCCCTATAAATCACAATAAAAATGGATGGCCATCCTACAAAAATATGGATGTAATGATTGGGACAAGTTCCTAACTCTCAAGTACATTGCAAGATGATAACCTCCATAGAAACAAGACCTATCCCACCTTTGAAAATGAAAAGAGAAACTTATCAACGAACTAATGGACACGATGATCAAAAGGACTTGATTCATTAAGTAACACCACATTACCCAAAAAAAAACGAACAACAATTTGATCATCATCTCTCAACTCATTGTAGTCACGAAACAACAAGGTTGTAAGTTCACATCTAACAACTCCTCACTTCGTTCTCTCAAGAGAGGACTAACCTCCATATCGTCCTTATATCTGACCGCCTGACCAATGTGTTCAAAAAACTCCCCATTTTTGGATTTTGTGTGGTGCTTCATTAGCGAAACAACAAAACTCACTAGCACCTAGGAGGCTTGGGTACCTTACTTCACCCTAAATAATGGGTAGAATTTTTGTAGTGTATGTCGAAGGTGCCTTAGAAAATTTTAGTGTATGGGGAGGGCACCTTGCCCTCAGTAAAATTTCTGGGTCAACAAACCAGGGCACCTTGGGCACAAGGTTCCTCTTTCAAGAAGATGCTTGCTGGGTAAGAAACTCAAACAGAGCTGTTTTGGGATTCCGGGCCCTCCCCCAGCGCAAGCCGGCCCTTATTCCCAGAACAAGCCCCATTCTCAGAGGCCGGTCCTTACCATAGACCAATGAAATAAAATTTTCAATATTTAATAGCCGCATAAATACTGGTTTTACCCATAGGAAAGGGAAAACACTAGCCTAAAACCTTCGCCAGAAAAAAACGGCGAAAGAAGGGCAAGGAGTTTTTTTCTAGGCCCTTTTTTTCTGGCGAAGGTTTTGGGCCAGTGTTTAGCCCAAAACTACCTTGAAACAAGCCACGTTTGGCGATGTGGATCCTTATCACCTGGCGTCAAGTTGCTTTCCCACTGTTTATTCTGCGCTACAAGTGTCAATTTTTGACCGGATGATAACATAGCACACGTCATCGCTATCCTCCCCCAGAAAGGTATCATCGTCTCAGATCCCGTGTCCGACGTATTAGGTACCGTCATCAGATTGGAGGTGACACGTTTGCATAGTTCTTAAGTGCTGAATCAGCCTGGAAGAAGTGGCGTCGTGTGAAGTGCGTAACCAACAAAAATGCAAAATATGACTTGGAAAATTTGTTGTGTAAATGGTTTTTTAAAAATAGGGACAGATGTCATGGTCTACCCAGGTGGCAAACTAGTGCAAGCTGTCAATTTCTTTTTGTCTTTTTTTTTCCTCCCTTTATGGGGTTTTCGCATGTGGACCAAACCAGAATTTTTATTTTTATTTTTTGGGTGGCGAAATTTTTTCCCAAAAACTAAAAATCTGTCAAATATTCACTTTTTGATATTCAAAACTGAAAAAAAATACTAAAAATTGCCATGTTTCTACACATTGTTCAAGCAAGTAACCACAATTTAAAAGGATTTTAGTTTTTATTTATTTTTATTTATTTATTATTTATTTAACTTTCATAGCTGGTGGTCTATAGCCAACTGTGACTAAATCTCCTTGTGGATGATCACCTGGCAGTGTTGCAACATCAAAAATTTGAGAAAAAAAAACTCTGGACCAAACCTGAAAGGAATAATTAAAGAAAGGAAAAATGAGGATAATTCAACCATGTAAAATCAGTTGGCTGCTGCAACATCAGTCTTACTTATATATATATATATAGAGAGAGAGAGAGAGAGATAAATCTTTTTTTTTTTAAAAACTAAATTGAAGATTTGTTTGGGACAAGTGAAAAAGAAGTACTCCACCGCCTCCAAAATGATGGGCAAAATCAGATCTTGTTTGGAGAGTGAGGTGGAGGAGAAGCAAAAAGAAGAGCCGAGGTGTAATTAGAAAAGCAATGCACAAAAGGCACCTCTTTTGCGGCTTCTAATGGAGTTTGTTCTCTAGGTACTTAAAGACCTGGCTCTTCTTTTCCTTCATCCGGGTATAAATCAAAAGTGCTTTGTGTCTTTAGGTGGGTAAAAGCCATTGAAGAGGTGCTGAGTGGAAATACAAAACCTCTCCTGCCCCCCCTCCCCACACACAACCTCACTCCTCGGGTTTTACCCTACAACAAATAACCAGAGTTGAAGTGCTATCTTCCATTTTCTTAAAATTTGTTTGGGATTAACAGCAAGAAGGAAGTAGCCCTGAAATCTGGTACCCATCTTTTGATCAGGTAGGTTACTTAACTGCAGTAGAGTTAGGTGTTGCTGGAAAAAGGAAAATAGTCACAATGAGTCAGCAAGGGGAAACATCCTACAAGGCTGCAATTCCTCTTTTAGTCATGTGTGTAGTAAGTAATGAGTCAGCAAACATGATCATCCCCTTGGCCGGCTGTTCCTCTATTAATACTTGTAATACGTGATACCCTTATAGGGCTTAATTGTAGGCCATGTGTTACCTCCAAAAACAAGTGAACATAGAGGGGAAAATGAATGAAAGCATGCTCAACTTTTTTGCAAGGGAACAAATAGACTAATGGAATCAGAAAGAACAAAAACCAAAGGTGGTAGCCATAGGCCTAGCTACTTCCCAACTTCCACCCCACCCCATCCCACCCCTTCAGGACACACCTCCCATCACCATGGGAGACCTATTGTAAAGGTTCGATTTTTGGCATGGCAAAATACGATCAACCTATCACAAGAGATTGATATTTTGACATGGAGACATTTTGACATCTAGTTTGAGCTAACTTGACTCCCCGTAAATTCTCCCTTTTTCTTAGGCATCACAAGCAAGAACGAAGAGTAAGCAATAATATCCTAACTATTGGTATTATTTAGGTTCTAGATATAGAGCCTTCCTGCCGGTCTACTGGCCTCAGGATGGGGCTACAAATCCAGAAGGCCCTATATCCAGAACCTTCCCTTGCATAAAGTACAGTAAAAAATGGGGGTAAAAAAATGAAAAGATGGATATGCTGGTGAGTAACTTCCCCCAATCGGCAAGTTGTTATCCTGACATGCTGGTAGGTAACTTTTGACAGGTGAAAGTTACCCTTGAATGATGGTATCCAAAATACAAAGAAGAAATATTGACAATCATCAAAACTTTGCAAAGCTTTATTTATCAACACAATGTGGATTCCGAAAATGTACAAAGGAATTAGAAAAAAGGGAGATTTGAAAGGACTTCAAGTTAGCACAAAACATGTCAAAATCTTTTCATCTCAATAACTGACCATCTGTAATAGGTCGGTCGTGATGATTGGGGTGTGTGAAGTAGCTAGGCCTATTGCTATTGCCTGACTTAAGATGGAAGATGCTTGTATCCTTTGCAAAATAATATAATATTCTTGACAAAGAAAAGCAATCAATACATAAAGAGAAGGGCTCTCTAGCCTTTTGAAGCTCCAAATGGCATTGGCACAATTGTGTAAAAATACATCAGTTTATTTGTGTAGACAATGGTTTATCTACAATGCTAACTATCCTAACTAACTTAGGTGTTAGGATAGGGTTATTGATATGCCACATCATACATACATGTGGTCCTTTTTCTCTTTTTCATTTGCCTTAGATCCTATTTACATCATCTTATGTCCTCTAGCTTTTTGTAGCCTTTCAGTTTTGATCATTGCTTTTCCTTCTTATTGTGGAGGATTGTTAGTTTTTTCTTTTCTCTCTCTTTGTAACTTTTTATTCTTGACTAATTGTTTTTCATAATTTTTTTTTAAATGAAAGACTATTTTTTCATCAGTTTTCAAATGAAATAACAAATTTCCATATTTCGACCTAGACCTTCTATAAAAGTCACTAGCTATAACAAAAGTCCTAAATATATATATATTAAAAATTGATTGTTATAATCCAAACATTTCATGAATGAATTTCTACGATTACTTTAGTTGTGCTTTCACATTGCACAAATTTACATTGTCATTTAAACAACTTCATATGACAAATGAAAATGAGGTTGATGGATGAAGTTCATAATTACTTATGGACATAAAATGATTATTGATGGATGACTTGTTCATCCATTGATTTGATAACAAATGGATGACAATGAACTTTTCCATGAACAATGAATTGTTTACTACATTAATTATTACATAATATATTTCATATTTTGTACGAATAATATTGAGCCGTACATGTTCTATGTGTTAATTCATGTCATCCATGACATAAAACACTTACAATGCAACTTCACAAGTCTATAACATGATGTCTTTTAGGTTTTATGTTGATTTAATTACCCATTAATGTTTGACACCCTTCAAACATAATTCAAATGATGTTGTCAATTTTGCACAATGAAAGATTCCATCACTCAAATAACATATGGTTGCCATTGTTAAGTTAATCTTTTGAATAGACATCTTTGTTTCACTATATGCTTTTGGTTGAGTGTGAATGTAAATAGTGATTTGACTAATTTTAGGTGATAAGAAAACAATTGCCTATTTCCCCCATCTTTCTAATATTGTACATTATTTACATTGTTTGATTAATCATTTGTGATAGTTGGTTGTTTTCGAGGCCCATTGTTTTTATCAATGTTGGGTGAATATCATAAATGAAGTGAGAAATGGTCGAAAATTCAAGCTAATTCTCACAAAGAATATCATCAAATGTCTCTTACAATAATATCACCTCACAAGGTCTCATTAGGTGGAAAACCAACCCTTGAAACTCTAGCCTTTTAGTGAAATTTCAAAAGAAAGATACCTTAACAAGGTATTTAAATAGAGCAAGATAGAGTTCTTAACTAGGTATCCTAAATTTTCAAAGAAAAAATATAAAGTTTTAAGTTTCAAATGATGCTTCCACAATTGTTAAGCGCTAAAAAAAATTTCACTATTTTTCATTTTTTTAAAACAAAAGCTTGGGACTCACTTTTGTTAATTAATTTTTTTTGTGCATTAAAGGTTAAAATTTTGTGATGCTTTAAAGTTCATTGTTCTTTTTTTGTGGCTTATAAGTTAAGGTTTCTTTAGATTGGCTTGCTCAACTCCTCTTGTGTTATTGTTTGACTCAACTCCACTTATTATTGGTTAGTTTTTCTTTTGTTGTTGGTTGGCTCTTCTTGTGTTGTTGTTCATCATTTTGTGTTGCTAGTCACCTCTTCTTGAACATTGTTAATCAACTTTTCTTATTGTTGCTTGGCTTCTATTATTATATTGCTTGATTTTTTTGCTCTTTTTCAATTCCTTTTACTAGTATTTGATTCCTCTTGTTGTTGTTTGGCTCCTTTTGTTGTGTTGTTTAGTTTTTCTTACTACTAATGTTTTGAGCTAATTCCTTTTGCATTGTTGATTGGCTCTTCATGTTGTTGGTCAACTTTTCTTGCTACTATTCAACTTTTCTTCTCCTAGTACTTAAATTTTTTGTTATTGTTCAACTCCTCTTACTATTGCCCAGCTCCTTTTATTGTTCAATTAGTCTTCTTATTATATTGACTGACTCTTCTTATTGTTATTCAACTCATGTTCTTGTGTTGTTCAATTATTCTTATTATTATTTTACTCCTTTTGGGTTGTTCGGTTTTTTTTGTTATTATTCAACTCTTCTCTTGTTATTGTTCAACACCTCTTATTGTTTGGCTCCTCTTGTTGTTACTTGACTCCTCCAAGTTCAAGTATTTTTCTAACATAGTTCCCATGTGTGTTGTTTAGTTATTTCTTGCGTTGATGTTTAATTGCTTTCTTTGTTATTCAACTTTTCTTCTTGTTGTTTTTTTGGGACTTCCCCCACCTACTTTATGTAGGTTTGGGAATCAAAAACTTGGATCCACCACTAAGTTGTTTTTTCAAATATGATTTTTGAACTATGTTTTTTCGTTTAGATGTTGATTTTTTTTTCCCATTTATTTTAGTGAATTTTTTTAATGTTCCAAGTTCAATCTTTGTTTGTTCTTAAACTTGGTAGCTTTCTAAGATCAAGAAATATCTTTGTTGTTTACAAGATTCACACTTTTTTTTTTACATACTCATTATTTATATGAAGTAAGGAGGGTTCAATGAGTTATTTTAACCTTGTAAATGTTGGTAAATGTTTTGAGTTATATTGTAGGCTTTAGACAGTTAAATCAATTTACAAGAAAAAATTAAAACCACATTTTGGTAGAACAATCTCTTGTTTTAATTTCTCCTCTCTCGTTGAATACCACTCTTGAAAAATTGTTGAAAAATGGAGTAGTGAAGTGAAAATGAAAACATGATTTCAATTGAAATTGACATATGTGAAGTTTTATTCAATGATGTTCTTTTAGAAAAATTGTTAGAAAAGATTGCAGTTTGGAAACAAAAATTAGTAAAGTTCTTAGAAATGAAAAAGAAAGAATGAAAAAAAACCTTCAAAAATTGCATGCTCAAAAAATTAAATGGAGACTTCATGGAAAAAATGCATTTTGTTGGGTTTTTTTCTATGTGTAAACGATAACAAAAAGTTGACCATAACAATTGTCAAATGATGTATTGTATTATTTATTACAATAGTCCTATCGATGCATTTAATCTTATAACTTAAGTAAGAAAATATTTAATTTCATATTACAAAACAAATGATATAACAACTTTCAATAAACATATGAATGTAAACCATTCCATTATTGTAAAAAAATTGAAAATGAAATTAATAGTTCATTAAAAAAAATTGTTCAAAGGCAACCAATAAAACATGCCTAATCTATTTAGTTGACAAATTTCAAAAAAATTTGTTGCTAAAAATCCTTTGAAGAAAGATGATATGTAATAATTAAAAAATTGCAAATATACACCTTTTGATTGTTAAAAATCACTTGTTAATCTTGTTTGTGGAAAATATTTAGATGAAACATCATGCCTTGCATTTGTGTCCTTGAATGGCCTTTCCTTCTTGAGAAAATAATTTTTCCAAAGTGTTGCCTAACTTGGTGGAGAAAACAAAACAAGAATATGTTTTACCAAAAACACTAAAATGCAATATTGTAACAAGTTTTGATTTATGGGTGTCTAAAGGTGCACATGACAATTTTGCTTTTATGATAAAAATTGTGGGGCTTATGATCTATTCGCTTCTCTTTGTTTGATTTCTTTTATTATTCTTGACCTTTCTTTTTTCCTCTCTCCTTTTTTTTATCTTTCTCATTCCTTGTTTCTCTCTTTCTTCTACATGCCCTTTTTTTATTTTTTTTCCCAATTGTACTATTTGTTATTGGTAAGACATGTTTTCATAATTCTCAAGGCATCATGTTGAGGAGATTTTTTTTTCATTCAACAAATTTTTGTTGGTTATAGTGATGAAAAATTGTTGGGGTTTCAGAAGAGGTAAACTTAGAGAAGTATATCTTAGCAAAGGTTGAAAACAAATGTTGGGTTATGTGGAAAAACACATCAAAAGAAACATATTTTGGCAAAGGACCTTTTGATTTATAAACTACATCAATGATCTAAAAGGTATTTGGGGGAGGTGGTGGGGGATTGGTTTTTCTTGTTTTTTTTTGCTGGGCCTTTCTTTTACCTTGGCCTTTACTAGGGGTCACAAAGTTGGAGCAATCAAGGGGGGTTGGGTGTTGCCCAAGGGGGCCAATTTTCAAGTTTTGTAAATTTTAGGTCCCCTCACCTACCCTTCTATCATCCTTGTGTGTGTGGATTGTTTTTTTTTTATATCGTGTTTTTCATGAATAACCACCCTCTAGTAGGTTAGCTAGGGCTACATTTGGTGCAAGAGATGTTATTTCCATGTACTTGTGGTTTTTTTGTTAAATGGCCATGGATAGTGCATCATTTTCAACTGGGCCATTAAAAAACATGGTTAATTGTTAGAGGTTTTCAAGCACAAAAGGCCAGCCAATTATTACACAAAGGCATATGATCTATTTTCTCACATGTAAAATTTTCAAACATTACATAAATCTATTGTTTTGATGAATAAGCAAAACATGATAGGAATGGTAGGGACCTTGCTACACCATGTCATCCCTCTAGAATGTCTTGAGGGGTTATGTCAAGATGCAAAATGGTTGGAGGCCAATGCAAATGGATGTAAACATGGCCCATGCATGCAAAGCTCAAGGATATGTATGTTTGGTTGGAAGAAAAACATATAAAAAAGTGGTGTTTATGGGAGGTATTCAAATCAATAAATCAATTTTAATTTTTAACAAATACATGTTTGTTGTCCTTTTCTCAAAAACTATATTTATTTTGCCATTGATATGTAGGTATGTTCACCATGTTATCAAGGTGGAAGCCAAAGCTGAAAAGTTTGCAAACAAGATCACAAACCATTTAAAGTTAGCATTTCCCAAAACTGTGGAAGATGCAAAATGCAAAAAAACAAGGTTTAACATCAAGAACAATCACGGTTTGATGGTGGCACTTTACAATTTTTGTGTTCATGTCATGATGTGTCATCCAAACTTGGTCATGTAATTTCTAAAGTGTTGTCCATACACAAATTTTGTCTAGAACAACATTTTGGTAAATGATTCAAGTTGGTAACTGAATAAAGATTTTAGGTCATGTTGATTCATTGGAGTTAGGTATTATAATTTTAGAGCGTTGCTCAAACGAAAATTTGTTTATAACAATATTTTGACAAATTACTTGAGTTGGCAATTGGGTAGGTTTGTTTGTTTCTTTTTTTTTTGGTAAATGTTTTGTTAGATATTTGGTTGTAGAATTTTTGGGGTAGAAGTGAATTGCTTGCATTAGATTCCAATTAATTGCTTGGCAATAATAATAATTAAACCCAATTTCTAAAAGGACTCATATTTAACATGTTCTTATTTTCCCTTTCATGTTGTACTAGTAGTGAAAAACCTTGTTTGCATATTACTTTTTGAATCCATTCATGTTAATTAATCTACCTTCCTCCATGTAAATTGTTTTCTAAAGCACCTTGACCCTATATTTATAATGCATTTTTTAATAGAATTTTGATTTTTCATTTGAAGATCTTACTATTGTGTCTAGGTGCATTATCCTGAAAAAATAAGAACCTAGAGCTTCCATTTTGTTAAAATCATAAATTTTTGAAATTAGTTCATGCACTTTTTAGAAGGTTGCTCATACACAAATTTTGTTTGCAACAACCTTCTTGTAAGTTATTTAAGTTAATAGTTGAATACATTTGATTTTAATTCATGATGATACTTTGGAGCTGGATCTTGTAATTCTTAGAATGTTGTTCAAACCAAAAAAAATTTGCAACAATATTTTAATAAATTACTTGGGCCAGCAATTGGGTAGGTTTGTTTCTTATTTGTAATTTTTTTGTGAAATATTTTGGTTGTAGAACTTTGATGGATAGTAATTTGCTACAAATGAGATCCCAATCACTTCATGTTAATCCTTTTGCTTCTAGGGAGAAAAAAATTCAAAATTAATGTCCTTATATTTGAAAGCCTTTTCCCCAATAATTTCCAAAATTTCAAGGTTTGTAAAAATTTAATTTCTTTTCTAGGTGATGGGGGTAGAAGAGTATAAAATTGCACAATCTTGTGAGTGATGGGAAAATACAATTAAAATTCTCCAGCCAGTTCCCATTCCCAAGTCTTTAAATAATTATTGTTTTTTGGTAGCATTGTGGGTCTCAATTTTGTAGGAGTTGGGTAATGACTAATAATGTGTACAAAGCCACGCAAGACTTTGTACAATTAGATATGTACATCATTTAGGTATTGTGTTCACAAAAAAATATTATCATCCTTTGAATATATTATATCACATTTCCTAAAGGGGGGTTTTCTAATTAATTTTTTTAAAAATATCTTTTTGGGTTTGGGTTTGGGGGAGGGGTTTGGGGTTTCCCTTCCCCCCTTGTCACTACCATGAATTTGTTTGTGGATACTTTTCATGTTATATTGCTTATGACTTTAGTTATGATTGTTTTTTTTGTTGATGAAAGCCAATTAGGAGTCAAAACATGTCATTGTTGGTTTGTTTGAGGCAATAAAAGTTATCAATCAAACCTTAGCAAGAAATTTGACCAAATGGTTGAATGAATATGGGTTGAGGAAGAAATTTCTTATTTATGTAAAAGATGAAAGGTCAAATACAAATGTAATGATAATTGTTTTAAAGTCTATTATGAGTTGTGAAGGTTTGGGTTTATGGGAAAGCTTTCAAAATTCCTATTTTGACCATGTTTTTTCTAAAGCTTGCCAATATGTGACAATAAATGATAAAGTGTGTCAAAATTTCTAGTATGTTTTTATTAAGTTTGTTCAACCCTATTTGCAAAATTTTATAACTTGGCCTGAGGAGTCAAGAAAAGGGAGATAAGAATGGAACAAAGCTTGTGAGGATTTTAATATATGTCCAAGAAAACAAAACATTAAAATTAAAACGCATAATTATTATTTTTTCACCTTAAGTTATTTTATAATTATTTTAGATTCTTTATTTGAATATAGATCAATTAGATTTTCAAAATTTTAATTTTAGTTCTTTTATTTGAACTATAGTTTTAAAATACTAACATTGAATGTTAAACTTTGTTTATAAATTTGCCTCCAAAGTGATAAAGTTCCAAGAAGCTTTGTAGTTTTAGATTGTTATTAATCTTTGTTATTGCAAATAGACTTTTATCAAAATCAATGAAAAAATGCTTCCTCCTTTTACATGGCACATTTCTCAAATAATTGTTGATTGCTTTTCCCTTGTTGTGAATGCTTATGTTTTGAATAAGTTTTACGGCTATTAGTTGCTAAATGATGCATTGGCATTTTACGATAAGAATGTGTTTGAAATTAAAGGAAGAAGTTGAAATCCCACCAATCCTAATCAATTTGATAGATGATGATTTTAGGGTTGTTCTTGAATTGTCTTTGTTGGTGGTGGGGGTGTTGGAATCTTTCCTCTCTTTTGTAAAGAACGATGATACCAAAAAAACCTATGACATGTTCTCTTTGATGCTAAACCCTAAGTTTAAAAGCCTTCATTTAATATTGTTTTATATTACCTATGAAGGTGTGGCTATTGTTGAAGAATATAACAAGGGATCCTTATATCCTACACTTATGAAATATCATAATTTGAACTTGGTTGTGCAAATCTAGTGTTTGGAAAAAATTGTAATTTGGATTCTTTTAACAAACTACCAACATTAGTGAGCTAGTGGAAAAGCTCAATGTGGCTAAAATGTTAAAAAATTTACAAGATACCTAGTGGACATAACCAATGTCCTTTTCAATGATTGGAGAACCACGAATCCATGTTTTCCATTTTTTTTGGTTTGCTAGATATTATGCATTATAAGATTTCAAATTAAAACAAAGAGGATTTTTAAACTAATTGACTAACAAATTTAAGAACATCTCATTTACAAATGGTCAATTTGGAGAAGTTGATATTTGTGAGCAATAACTGGCATAATGATTCAAGAGTTGATTACAAATCACCTTTTAATTTAGTGAAGTTAATTTTTTAAAAACCTAAAATTAAAAAAGTTTGAAGGATCATTTGAATGGGATGAAGTTGTGAACATATGAATTAATGGAAGAAAAAATATATATTTTTTCACTTTTTTTAATCATTTTTGATAGTTTTGTAATTTTAAAAAATCAGTTTGCTAAAAATAATTGAATTTTTAAGAACTAATTTGTGAGAACTACCTTTGATAATTGACTAGTTTTAAAATTGTGAGAACTAGCACTTAGAAAATTAGTTGAATGTTTTTTCCAAAAGTTTGATACCCTAGTCAATTCTTTTTTATGGATTTTTTTTCAGAAATTTATCTCAATTCTTAAAATATTATGTGAGAACCACCCAATACTTTTTCTTATCACCCATAAAGTATGTGAATATTATCACAAGTTTTTAATCTATATTTTAAGTGATTCATTTCTATTATAAACCATATCTTAATTATTTATCAAAGTACTTGGTTGTTCTTAACCTTGTTTCTTTGTTTTAAAAGGAGGTCTTGTTTTGAAGTCCCATGTCGACATTCCAAACTTTCTTGTTAAAAAAATTTGACAATAATTTGTGATCTTATCATCATTTTAAACTTGAATGTTTATTCACATTGTAGCTCAAACCATGTTGGTGCATCGCTACTCATTGAGATCATCCTTCTAGCAATAGAAATATTTGGATGTTTAGATCAATAGGTGGACAACTTTCTTCATTGATGTGCCGACACGACATGGTTAAGGAAGGGTCTTTGATTATATGTTCGTTTTACAAGCAAAAGGTGTCAAGGGCTTTTTAAAAAGCTTAGGCCACTACTATCTTACATCAAGCAATTGTGGCAGTAGGAAAGGCCTCTTCTAGGCTAGGCTTGGTGTCTTTCTAAGTTTTTCACTCATCTCCTTGCACAACTTGTTTCATGTTAATGGCGATGGGTTTAAATCCTAGGTTTCGTGTTTTCTCCTCTTAGGGCTCCCCATTGTGCGTTTTGTACTTTTGGGTGTGATCTTTTGTTTGGACTTCGGTCCTTCCCTTTTTTTTTCTCTTTCTTCTCTTGTTCCCTTGCCTCCCCATTGTGTGTTTTGTACTTTTGGGTGTGATCTTTTGTTTGGACTTTGGTCCTTCCCTTTTTTCTTTTCTTGTTCCCTTGCCGGGTGTTTTTCCTTTATTTATTTATTTATTTATTTTCCAAAGATACCAAGAACACAACACGAAGCAATGTGGTTTGGGAGAAAGTGACAACCAAACAAAACAAGACAAAACAAACAAATTGCATAGATAGGTGTCAATTTTGTTTTAAATTGAAACTGAATTGAGGTCAGGAGTCCCAACCAAAGATTTGAAAAAAAAAAACTACAAACATCCCTCTCAACTCTTAGGATTAATCCCATAATATCAAGGACTGCAAATTTGCAGCACTGCTGTATGGAAATGACTAGTTTTGCCACTACTTCTGGGGGCCCAAATCTTCCTCCAAAAAGATGAACTACACAATTCATAATGTTAACAGGACAAAGTAGTCTGAATTTTTGAGCCAGGACTAGCTTGTAGACCACCAATGCACCCACTTTGGGGTTCACTCTTTTGGTTTGGACTTAGGTCCTCTCTCTTTGTCCTTTCTTTTCCCCCCTAGCTGGGTGCTTTGTTTAATGGAGTTTGCCAGGGTGCTATAGTGCATAAAAAATATACCCAATTTTTCTATTGTTGGTGGGAGATGCAAACCTACACTCAGACTTGCCCCATTTTGATACATTTGCTAAGCTGTTTCAACATGACCAGATAAAGAGGCTCCAAACAATGATTTTGTCAAATAGAACAAGCTTCCAAAAGCATAAAATCCTGGCAGGAATTTCTCAATGTATCGAGAGGGCATGAGTTACCAAGGGTAATAACTCCTCGGCTGAAGGGAGGCACTTTCAGTTTCGGAAATGAAAAACTTTTTTTACTATGATACCTAGTGGGTACTAGAAGGTTATCCACCTGCTATTACAATTTTAATTTCAATTTTTTACTTTGGTACCCAGAGAGTACCCATCTGGTACTTGTTGGGTATCACAGTACAATTTTTTAAATAATTACTACAATGGTTTTTACACCTGGCAAAAGCCCTTGGGTGCTGGAATTCCCAAAATAACCAGATTTCACCCTGGGGGGCTGCTTATTTTGGGAATGCTCCTGCCCTGGGGCTTTATCCTACACTTCCAAATTTTTCAGAGGACTCAATGACACATGGCCTTAGGTGCATATCAATAGGAGGCACGGTTAGGTAGGCTGGTGAGTTAACACTTAAGAAACTCAAATGAGGTTGAAGACTCACACTTTGTTCCTCTGTTTTTGAAGCTCAAAGAACATTTGTAACTTTTCACCTAATGCTTCCAACTCTCAAAAATTGCTCAATTCAGTGCAAGAATGTGAAAATATTGGGTGTTTGGTGTTAAAGGTGGGGGGAGTCAATGTTTGATGATGAGTGAATTAAAACAAATTAGGATCTCAAGCTTAAAATCTTTGATAGTTGCATCTTTGCCGATAGAGTACAAAGAAATTTTGTAAAGCCCTAGTTCACACCCATCAAGTTTTATAAATCACTCAAAATATATTAAAAATGAGGAACTATAGAGGGGTTTAGAATTATCACTCATCCTCCTCCTGTGTTTTCTGTGTTCTTCCTTTACATCACGTTGATACAATTCTGTGACACTCAAATTTGTTTTGTAGCCCTCTAGTTTGTGTGTCCAATGACACAAAAATCGTTCCACTTGGTTAAGGAATGAGGAAAATATTGGAAAGTGCTTGGTGATAAATACATGTTCAATGATGGACGATTTTACCTTATTGCCATTCACAGGGTAGGTACCATCCACTAATTGAAGTATAAGTCAACGTATTGAAAGGGGTCTTTTTAAATTTGGTTTGGTGTTGGGCCAAACTATTGATTTTAAATATAAAAATTGATATATCAGTTGGGTAAAGGTATATGGACTTTAAAAAATTCCAAACTAGGTAAAGGTATAAAATCTTTGCAAAATTATCAATCCAAGTTGTTATAATTCAAACAAATCTATCATAACCACATGCATTTCAAAATATGAAAATGCATATATGCTATGCTATGATTTGGCATATATCCTTTATATACCCTCTTCAAAACAATTACCCTCCACCAGTAAGGGTAAACATCAACTATATAATAGGTGCGTAAAATAAAAACATGATAAATCTGAAATATTTATTAGTTGGGTGTAAGATTTTTTTTTCAATTTTGTGACGTAAGTAGTCTAGTGATCATACACAAAAAGACTTAGTTAAATTTGACTAGAGGAGAGCAAAAAAAATAGTAGGAACCTTTAGAATGGACAATTTTTTCTTGAAATATGGCCACATGCAACAATTTTTTTGAAAAAAAAAAAAAAAAAA
>Ga0116227_10001128_pt1 | contig 57892 bp, 47 predicted proteins | sample S1TSphgellanicum_FD_89693 | JGI IMG/M metagenome (GOLD analysis project Ga0116227, IMG submission 89693) | Host-associated microbial communities from peat moss isolated from Minnesota, USA - S1T2_Fb - Sphagnum magellanicum MG | ecosystem: Host-associated > Plants > Peat moss > Unclassified...
AATAAGTCCCTGCAGTGCAGGTGTAAAGTGTAAACCAGTGTTGGGCACTGATTTTAATATATCAGCTGGGTAAGTGTATATGAAAAATTTCAAAAACATATATCAGCCAGGTTATACAGTGTATAAGTTTGAAAAAAAATCCAATTTAGGTCAGGCTAAGGGTATATAGGCTACTCAAAATTTTCAGTCAGGGTAAGGGTAAGAGATCATCATTTACCCTTTTTACATGATAATTGTAAGGGTATATATATTTACCCTTTTTTCAATGTTTACCATGTGGGTATATGTGGGTAAAAGTGAATATTCTTCAAATTCTCAAACATATTTCAAAGGTTCTCAAATTAAATTGAAAGGATTGGGATAATGTTTTTCTTTTTTCTTTTTTTTTCAATTTTGTGATGTTGCTCAAGTGGCGATCATCCATAAGTAAATATAGCCAAAGTTGGCGATATTCAAAAGATGAAAGTAGGAAATCTTAAGTACCCTATCATATTCTAGGCAATTGTGGGGGGGTTTTTGCCAAAAATTTTATAAAATAATTGAGATAATGTTTTTCCTTCTTTCTTTTTTTTCCAAAATTACAAAATTCACCACCAAAAAATTCATTAATTAAGGATTAAATTTTTTCCCCCTTTTTGATAATAATTCACATAACCAATTCCCACCACTTAAATTTTTTTTCATAAGAAACTTGAATTCAAAAACTAGTTAGTACGCAATTTCATTCTACAAGCTACATCACACATATTTTCATTGAATTGAAAATTAGGTGTGAAAGAAGTACACATGTAATATATGGTAGTGAGAAGTGTAATTGTGCTTACAACCTGCACCAATAGCTCCAACATGTTTTGCAAGATGACTCACAATTTCCATGTTTAGATTAAGCAAGTTAGAAAAACTTGGAAATTTATCCGCATTTGTTTGCATGTGTGTCTATAGCCAAATAGAAACAACACTCCATATGAAAATATTATCCAATTTCATTTTAACTACTTTTGATATACTCACCTTTTACTCTCCTCAAAACACATTACCTAGACTTGGGTAGGAGTAAACCTGAAATATATAAATTAGGTAGATAAGCCAAAATCCGGGTATAGAAAAATTACTTAGTAGATAGGTAAGGTAATTAAAAATTACTAATTGGATAGGGTATTCATTTACCTATTTATATACACATAGGTGTATGCAACTAGTAGATTTACCTGCCCAACACATTAAGAGATCACTTGGAACTATTTGTGCTTGTCCCCAAGTAGAACAAGCCCAATAGCTCCACTCTTCAGGGATTAGGGTGATGTTTTCCCCCCATATGGCCATATTGTTCCTTATGGTGATTTCAATGTGTTCCCAATTTGTTCTTCATGTGTTCTTTAATCTCATCACATATCTTTTGTCTAATAATGTTCCTTATGTTGTTCCCATGTGTTCCTTAAGTGCATTTATTACATTTATTCAACATGCTTTGCCGGATGTTTCATCAATTGTTTTTCCATTCTTTTAATATGTCCTCCCATGTTATGCCCATGTTGTTCCAAATCACACCACATTTTATCCCATAATCATTATCAAAATTCTTACTTTTTTTAGCCTACATAGCAAAGGGAAAGGAAATTTTCATTTTTTATGAAGTTTTAATTCAAGCTTTGAACACTTTAATTTATGGGCCAATCAATGAGGCCCATCAGAAAATAACTCTTTGGAATGTTGGATGCACAACAAATTAAGAGGAATCACAGTAATATGTTTTCATTGAAGATAGGTTCATGCAACCCACTCTGGTGTTGGTTCACTCTAGCCATGCCATCTAACGTCCTACATTTAACATTACATTATTAGGATACTCTTATATGTATTGTGTGGGAGCTTAATTAGTTGTATGGTGTTCAATTCCATTTGTCACGTTTCTCAACATCAAGCCATTGTAACCTTTGAGCATTGTCTCATGGGTTGTCCCTAAGTAGCCATAGCTTGGGATCAATATTTTTTTTTTGAGTTTTCAGTTTTAGCTAAATTTGCTACATGGTGGTCTTTGCTAGAGCTTGAATTCCCACATGGACACATTCAAGGTCTATTTGTTCAACTATATGGTGGGAAAATAAGTAGTTTTTTTTTGGTCGACAAAGGAAACCAAATGATCAATTCTGATTCGTTATTGGGAGTTATTCTGAGTGAAATTTGTAGTTACATTTCATCATCCTTATCTGGTTTTTTTTTTGTTAATGAGTGTTATTTAAAAACTAATTCATAGCAACATGCTATATGGGGGAATCAAACCCCGATCAGAAAAGGCCCTGCCCAATACAGCATAAAGCCTAGCTTGCAAAAAACTCATTAGTCGGTAATTATATAGAATGCAAAGAAAAATCTTTGTAAACTCAAAAAAAAGGGTTGGATGTAAATTCCAAAGAACCATAGATCATGGAAAGAAAGGGCAATATCTTCATTTTGCTAATCATAATATAACTAGTTCGTTGTTGTTGCATGCATGCCAGATCAAGATTCCAAATCATCTTAACAACACCCAATGCCCCTATTGCTATCCACTATCCAAAAATCCATATGTCAAACAAGTCTCATAAATTTAAAAAAAAGATAAGTATTAAGAAACATACACAAGAAAAAACAACTTGCAAGTTGGTAGAAGCTCAAGCCTCAACTTTTTGCATCATATTGAATTCTATTGTCTTTCCAATTTTGAATAATTGTTCCAAAAGGAAAGTTTGCAAAGTGAAGAACTTATGACAAAACATGCAAATGACAAACTCTAAATGCATTATTAATCAATCTTGCAATTTTGTTTTCAGAAGGTCAACATAGAAAAGTAACGTTCATCTTTAACAAAATCAATTACTTGCACAATAACAAGTTTAGCTAACTTGATATACTCTAAGATTTTATTTTCTAGAATTGGAGATGAAATAAGGGTGTTGATGTCAAAAGGTTTCTATATTGCCAACTTAAAATTGTTTGACGTTAAACACAAACAAAGCTTTTTGAACATCAAGAATAATAGCTGAAAACAAGCCATGAACTTCTTTAGGTTAATAAAGGTCTTCCTTGATGATTGCCAAATGAACATTGAACTTTTTTTCAAGTTTTGGTGTAGCCAACATTATGGGTAAACGATATCCAATGCATCCATAAAATCTTGAGCAAGGAACTAACCTTGTAATTCAACAATAAGTTGAGTGGTAATTTCTTCACACTATTGTTTCACAGATGCAATAACATTGCCATATATCTCTCTTGTAACAAAAATTGATGCCCCAATCTAATATGAAGATGTTGCTCACATGTGCTACCTAGTAAATTCAAAAGCCAATGATCAATTATGATGTTTAGATTTGTAATTCAATGGAGATTGATGTTTCATGAGCAATGTTGATAAGGGCAATGAAATTGTTGAACACATTACTTTCAAAAAAGGACCACATGTCATAAAACATGTGGTACACATCCCTTTCACAAATCTTCACTCCTACTATGAAATCATAGACAAAAACATCCTTTCATTGTGCAAATTTAATCAAGGAATGTGTCGTTTCTAATGTTAACATCATTGCATTTAAGCCCAACAAAGTTTCCACATCAATCAATGAAAAAAAATTAGATTTGGTAGAAGGCATTGTGGGTGCATCTAATGCCATTTTCATGATAAGAGTGTGGTATTTAGACAAGACATGCTTGATAGGACTAATTATAGATATCCATCTTGTCTTAATGTTCCATAGAATTTTTCCTTTAATTTCCATGATCTTTATTAGTTTGGTAAACTCCAAATGTTTTTTGGGGCTATAACTAAAATAACCATACAAACATTGTAACAAATTTTCAATGTGGAAAAACAAACGTAGGTTTGAGAGGGTTTGTTATACAAGATTGGTCCAATGTGCCATACAATGCACACCAACAACAAATGGAACATATTGATGTTGGATTTGGAATGTCACTTTTAATTTAAAACCTTGGAAGGTGTTAACCCCATTAGCACCAAATCACACCAATTTTGAAGCTAAATCTTCTTTCTTTAAATTTCCTTGTGTCATCAAAGAATTCATGATTAGTAAAGTCATGCTATTAGCATTAGATCCAAAAACAATTGCTACACATTCAATAATAATGGTATACAACATTAATCTTACACAATGTAGCCATGCATAGTTGCCCAACTTGTGATATCCATAGTTGTGACCTCATTATAGGTAAAAGAAATAAAGTAGGAATTTTGGACAACAAGCTTAGTAGCTTTTGAAACTTCATTTTGTATGTGTTTTGTAATTTTTCAACCAACTTGATTAGACCAATGTTTCTTAGGATTAGATTAAAGCTTCAAAAACTCATACAAGGGTTGGAAATCTTCATAGTTAATCTTGGTTTACCTTTATTCAACAAGCTAAAAACAAGTGCAATTGAACAAGTTTCCACTTGTCCTCCACTTCCTAACCATTATTCAATTGCTAAAGGAAAGTGGTTATAGAAGTGTGTAAGAGATCTCATTTTTAACATGCATACATTTTGGATCCATGGTCCACTTACCATCAAAACCCATTTTTTTACTTGTATGTTTTTCAATAAAATCCCATTTAGAAACCAATTTTTTTTCCTTTCTTTCAATTATGGTACAAACATGACATCTCATAGTAGAAGCCAACCCAACCTCATTAAAAATGGGCTCTATCCATGGCATTTTCACAAACCAAATTTCTTGAAATTTGTAGTTAACATTAGTAACAACTTTTGTAGTTTTTTTGGGAGGAAGAACACATTAATCATCAACATCTATATTCATAGTTTCAAGCATGGCATTTGGTTCTATAGCAAATATTTCAAGTGAAAAAAAATTACAATTCAGGGGCATGAGGAAAGTTTTTTTGTTCAACAATGTTGCTAGATTCAAATACATTGCAATAAACATGGATAGTAGTGGGGGTATGAGATTCTATGTTCAGATTCATTAGTATCATTAAAAGAAAAAATTGAACAATTAAAGGGAATAATTAGAAAAGGTTTAAAGGTCAAAATGTGCAATTAAAGGTGCTTCACATTTAATCTATCATTATGTTATGAAATTGATGTAAATAAAAATGATGTAATAGTCCTTTGGAATACATTTGTAACATTATAATCATTTGTCCCAAAATGATTATTTTAATAAAAGGATTAGGAAGTATTTCTTTTAGTTGGAATCTTCAAGGTTCACTATTATAATTCGTGGTTTTTAAAGTTTTGCAAAATGATTACTTCGTTCATTTTGATTGATGAACATGTCCATTTTGATTAGAAGTCTTGAGCCTAAATGACATGTGCATTTTTTTAATCAATGAATTTGACTAAATTGGCCTATTTGACTATTTAACAAATCAAACATCTAATGAAGTTGAACAAAAACTAACACTTCAATCAAATTGGCCAATGGTTTTAATCAAGTGGAAGATATAATCAATTTGGACAAAGCAAAATGACATGTTTGGTCAAAATGACCTAATTAAATTGGACATCCTATGTTAGTTTTCGACCAACCTAGGTTAAGCAAGTAGCCTAATTTTATTTAACTACTTGCTTAGGCCTACCTACCTACCTACCTACTATTTTGCCTAGGCCTATATACCTACCCAAGTCTACCCACCTACCTTATACCTTGTCTACCTACCCACCTACCTACCTACCTAATTACTACCTAGGTTAGGTAAGTAAACTTAAGTAGGTAGGTTGCTTAGGCCTATTGACCTATAAAGGTATACTAATTTATTTATTTACTTCCTACTTCCTCTATATACCTATTGTTTTGCAACTTACCTCTAATATATTTACTAATTACATAAATTTCTTACTTACAAAAACATGTGAAATAAAAAAATTGACAAAAACCATCACCTTTTGGAAGTATAGTCCATTAGTAAGGACTTGGTCTATCATTGTGAAGGTGAGGGGTTCAATTCCTTAAACCTGTAACTTATGTGCATGTTTAACGGACTAGGGTAAGTAAGCTAAACTAGGTAGATTAAATTAAATTAGGTAAGTTACCACCTACCTACTTGCCTACCTTTTTACAACCTACCTAAACTTATTTATCATTTATCTATCTATATACATGTATTATTAATAACCCAAAAAATGATCTAAATTTAGGTTGAAATTTGACTAATCAAATTGTTCATTATTTAACAATCAAAATGACTAATCAAATAGTGTTTTACTCTATGAGTAAAAAAGACCACCTTAGTCACAACAAATTTAAACTTGTTGAAATTGACAAGGTGGTCTTTTTGACACCTATCATTTTGGTTTCTTTTCTAGAAAATCTAGTCAAAATGATTTATTTTACAATATTGGTTTTTACAATTTGATTTAACCTAATGAAATTTAAATTATTGTAAAAGTTTGGTGGTATATTATGTTATAATAACATTGATGATTATGGTGTTTTTTAGTTGCAAATTTTTTTTCCATTAAAAATATAGATCTACCTTAGGCATGTGGTTTTTATTTATCCACAAAATTGAAATAAAGTTTTTTCATTATTGAAAAAATGATATACTATTATTGGATATGTTTTTTTATTCAAGTTTTATAATGTGATTAGTGTAGATTTACTCATAGATAAAGTATGAAACAATTTGATATTCATGATTGTCTTGATTTATTTTATTTTAAGGCCCAAATTAATAAAATATAATTGTTAGAAAATTTTGAAATAAATGAATTTTAAATTGCAATACTTTTAATAATTTATGTACATCCAATTTTGATTACAATTGGGTTCATCATAACATGCAAACATCTTAAGTCCTCTTTGGATTTCTTTTCATTTTAGTGTTTTTAAACTTTGTGCAAGATCTTATCCCATTGTTTTGTTTTTTCCTTCTTTTTTAAAGCCATCCCCACTGACTTGGGAATTTCTACCATTGTGGTGAGCATTTTGGTCACCACCATTTTTGCAAAATGTGAAGTCATCTTCCATGCATTTGGTCACCTTCATTATTTTTTGGTAAGAGTCCAAAATTTCATTTCTTTGAAGGATAAGTTTACGAGCTCAACATTGCAAACCATGGAGGAACACAACTTTATGCAAATACCCCTCCATCGTGACAAGGCTCTACATTGCATTAAATGTTTGAACATTGATCACCAAGGACCCATGTTTTGTTCCTATATGCAAGTTGAATATCTCTTGGCCATCCTTCAAATTTTGATTGTGTGGGGTTGAACCTCCCATTCAATTTGGTCTTGAAGTCATTTTAAACCAACATCCCCATCGGATCTCGTGCTACGTCCTCTTGCACCATCCACCATTCTAAATGGTAATGTTGAAACAAGAATTGGGCCATCTTAAGTCAATCAACATCCATGATACCATAGTGTAAGGGGTCAGTTTCCACATTGACAAAAGGAATGATTTAGTTTTTTCAAAAACTTAATTCGTTTCTTAAATATGAAATTGTTGAATTTTCCATGATCTATTATGATATTCTCACATGAGTAATGAAATTATTCATAGTTTAGCCTATGCTAATTATGATGATTTTCAACATGTGAACTTCATATTTTCACAAAAATTCATTTCATTATTTGGAGGATTATTTAATGACGAAACTAACCTTAGGCTAAGGTAATTGTTTCAATTTCAAAGTAAGCCCATTACCTTACTTTCTTGGATTTCAAGTCCTTCCCCATGAAGAGCTCCAAGGTTTGAGTTTTAATTGCTTTGGTGGCAGCATCACTTTTTGTCACTCCTACCAATTCACCTTAATCAAGGCTTTTTAACAAGCTTTTGTCGGCTTGATTTTGTTGCAATAACATTGCTTGTAAGGCCTTGAACACTTTTAACATGTCTCTTGGGACTACTAAAGTTGATGAGGGTTGGGAGATGGTTGCTTCCAATGAAAGTTTATTGACCTTGAATTTGGTCCAACTTTTTATTTCTAATTCGATCTAGGTGTCCAACTCTTCTTGCCTTTCTTTATATTCCAACTCATCCCATTACCAATGGGCCAAAAATTTCAACTTGTTCCAAAGGTTTTTTGTTTTGGTCCTTTTTTATTTTCTTTTACTCTTGAAAGTGAATCTTCTTTGGTAACATCTCTTTGGTGTTGTCCAATTCACTTGGCCCACTTGAATCGGAACCATAACTTGAATCAAAGGATAAGGCTTTTGGCTTGCCCATTTTCTTTTTGGCCTTTGAGCTTGCAAAGATTCTTTTCCACACTTAGACTTGGTTTGGGAGGCAAGTTTTGCACTCCATCTTCCAAATTCTTGATTTCTTGTTCATTTCTCATCAAGGTGATGATTTCAGTCATAACTAAATTAGAACCATCCTTGGTGACAATCAATTTTGCTTTCTTGTTTACATCAATATCCCCACTGTCTTGCATTTATAAGGTTCTTTTTCCTTTTCTACAACAACACCTTTCATTGCCTTGACTACTTGGTGGAGTAAAAATACACAAGTAAAAATATAAGGTGCAATATATTGATTGTTGGGTAAAAATGATGTTAATTGGTTTAAAATAAGGTACATTTTATTCAAATATTAATTTAATTATAACATATAATATGTAATAATATTAAACAATGGATTATAATCTTGAAGGGGACATTTAGTATAAAATTAAAAATTTACGTGCATGAAACAATCATTTAAAAAAGATATTAAGTAATTGTCTAACTTATTTTTTATCATCCTATTATTATCTAGATTTTTAATATATACATATTAAAATCACCCTATATTGATTATAGTTCATTATTTTAAATTATTAGATACCTTAAATTATAATTAAAATAATTATTTGAATAAAATATACCCTATTTAAAAATCAATTAACTTATAATTTTTACTCAACATCCAATATATTGCACTCTATATTTTTACTTATGTATATTCTACTTTAAAAAACTAATGTCTTTTGAGATTATAATTGATATATATCAAATAATTATCTAATACCCCTCTAAAAATGATCATTCGATGCACATAGATCCCAAAATTGACATTAAATGCGCTCCCCCTCCCCCTCCTTCCACCCCAATCAATTCAAAATCCTATTATAATACTAAATAAAATGCCTTTCTTTGTCATCCCTCATGCTCCTAAAACCCCAAGTTCCACACATTTCCTAAGACCTAATTCCTAGCAACTTGCACATCTCGTGACATGTTAGGTTAGCTCAAAATATTTTGACTTCTTTTGGACTTAGCTTGCTACCTTAGTTACATTTCACTAAAATGAGCTAAAATTTTGTTCAATGCATACCTTCTTGGGACAACTCCAAGTTGCCCCAAGACATCCCAAAAAATAACATTTAATGAATGTCTTAAGATGACACAAAATCATCTCGAAAACATCACCAAGTTGTTTTAAGGGAAATTTGGGGTAACACCAAGCGTGGCTTCAAATCAACCAAGATAACCCCTTGGTTGCCCCCAAAGTGTTTTTTGACCATGGGACAACTTTACATTGCCCCAAGAAACAACCTTGAATCCAGCCCAAGACAAGCCTCGCTTGCCCCAAACCATGTCCCCATGACCTAGTCCCATAAGGTGAGTTGGGGAATGAAACTCCAACTAGCCATGGCTTAACCTTCCACGCCACCATGGTGGTCCTAGCATAGGGTTAAGCAACCTTGCCCAAATGGGTGCATGTCACCCCCCTTTCCATGAAGCTCATCAACTTGTGGAGACATGTGCTACTTGTATGAAAGGCAATTATTTGGCATTTTTTGTAATTTTATCTTCTACTAGATGTGGACATGTGGCTACTTGTATGAGAGGCAAGCATTTGACATTCTTTGTAATTTTGTCTTGTATTACATGTAGGCTAATATGTGGCTATTCTAATATGAGAGGCAACCATTCAACATTCTTCATAGTTTTGTCTTGTATTACATGTGAATTTATTTGTATGAGAAGCAATCATTAAATGTTCTTTGTAGTTTCATTTTGTACTACATTTGGTTTGAAAGATGCCACCTTCATTTTGAAAGAGATTGTTCATTACACAAACATAGACATTTGAGAAAGCTTAGTAAATAGCTTATATGGGGAATATTTTAAATTTTGAATGGATTCATATGGATATTTTTTGTAGTAGAGAAAGCACCATCAACTGGTGTTTTCTAATATTTAATTTGGAGTTGTTCACTCCCCTCCCCTTTGCAGCTTTCCACCCTGAAGGTTGAAGAGGTGTCATTTTGGCTTCTTTGGTGTGAACAATGACACCTTTGATTGGTATCCTCTTCTTTCACCATTGTTTTTCCTAAACTCGAATTGAGGTAGTTGTTGCTTCCTTTCCCTATGCAATTTCTCTCATGGAAAATTAACAAGGGTTGATTAGCTCACATTTTTAGAGCATCCTCACCCATATTGAATATCTAAGCTTGCACCGATATTTATCACATCCATTACTACATTACATATTCCAAGCCCAACCTATAAACTTGAAAGCGAGAGACCATGAATAGCAAATAGCAAAACAAGTGGACCATTCAAATGATTTGGTCAATCAACAATAGTGGATGACTTTGCCATGGGGACCAATCAAACAATCTAACCAATCCCTAACAAGAGTTAAATTGTGCAATGCATTTAAGCAACCAATTCATCTTATGCAAATATGTTGTTCCAAATCCATTTTAAAACCAAACTAGTTTTGACTATTCTATATCCAAACCATGCTCTTCAAATATGTGCGTGGGGATGCTCTTAAAAAGAGATATTAGTTTAGGCCAAAAATAGTGACAAAAAGTTTTAAGAATAAAATTTTCATGGAGCCAAATGGCTCAACATTCACCGATGAGAGGGCTCATCTTTTTTTCTTTTGAAGTGGGGTGGGGTTAGAGTTCTTTTGGATTTTGGTGTTCCCAATGTGTTTTTCAAATGTTTCCAATTACATTCCCATCATGTTCCCCAAGTTCCCAATGTGTTCCCGAAATGTTCAATATATACCCATGCTATTAGGAAATGGGTATTAACTCAAGTTGAAAATCGTGATCAATTGTTTTAGGAATAGAAAATTTATGTAGCCAATGAGTTCCCCATTCTCTTAGGAAATGGGTGTTAGCCCTTGCTGAAAATGGTGATGATTTAGGAATAGAAATTTCATGCAGCTAATGAGACCTCACATGCATTCATAAGGGTTTATTTATTTTTTCCTCTTTTGGGTGAGGGGAGGAGGGTAACAGAGTAGGGTTTGAGATTTTTATGGATTTTTTTGTTCCCAGTTTGTTCTTGCAAGGTTCCCAATGTGTTCCCAATAACACCACAATTTATCCCATTTCTTTTGCCCAAAAAAATTACCCTTGCAAACTATAGGAAATGTTACATAATCTTCTAATTGGGGAGGGCTTCATAGTGCAAGTCTTCTTTTGGTTTAGGGCTGATGAAAGAGGGCCATCACCTCAAAAAAACACTTTGAATGCAATTTGGGGTGTATTGGCTTTTGGTCTTTCATCAATTTGAGATGATGCAAAAATATGGAATGCCCAAATATCTTGTCTAAATTCCATTTGAAACTAAACCATAAACCCCAAACCTTCAACGATGGAAATTGCCAAGTTGCTTGGCCTCAAGTTACTTGCCAATTAAATATTGAAAAAAATGTATACAAAATCAAGTAAACAAAGGGAAACATAAGTTAACATGTACATCTAAAATCAAGTAAATGATTGCCGCCCTCTTCCCTTCCATGATTTGTCTTTTGATGGGCTCAACTACACACTTATGAAAGTATTCAATTCATGATGTGCCTCTGGCACTTGATCATGATGCCCAAACAAGCTTTACAGAAAAAGTATGATTTTCAGGGGTGGGGAGGTGCAGAAGTTCATATCATCTCGATCAGGAGCTTCCTCCTCATGATGCTACCAACCGGTGGTTATAGTCTCACAAAGAATCCATGAGCAAATATTGCTGGTAGTTGAGAAGGTGAGAGACATATGAATTGCTCAGAAAGAGAATGCTTGTCATTGCCACTTGCCACCACTCTGCACCACAACCATTCTCTCACCTTATTTCATGTAAGTAAAGAGCTGCAAGAATTTTTCTATAGGGCACCTTACCTTCAATAAAATCTATTTTTTCCTCAACAGAGGATAGCACCTCTCACCAAAGGTTCCTCAGTTTCCTTGTGCTTAAGGTTCTTAAAAAAATGAGGAACCTTACACAAAGGTGTCTCCTCTCCTCCTTCGGAGACAAAATCATGGCTGATTAAAATTCTACCAGATCTTTGTGCCCTGCAACCATCTTGAAGAGGGTAGTGGCTCCAGGAATTCAGGTCCTGCAAACAACTCCCACCTTGTATCAAGCCCTCTTTCCCAAAACAGCCCAGTCCTCAATCCTTAATTCTTATTCCTTACCCTTCACGCAATACAAAAATGAGAGGAAGTGGGTGGCTGCAAGGACACTTTCACTTCCACAAGCAACTTGGAAAAAATGATCATACAATGTCTTTCATTGACTGTATGTCATCCATGTGGAGCTACACTTGCTTTGGTTAAAGGGAGTAGCATATTATCTGTCTCATGTGGACCTTCTTCATGTCCATCCTTTTGCATTGCTCATTCATCAATTCAGTTACAATCAGAAAATAGTCATGGCTTTGTTGTATATTAGTCTTACATCATGAGCAAAGCTTGTTGTCAGTAATCAACTATGTAAACAAATTGAAGTTGATCCGGAAAAATCTTGCTTTTAATTAAACTATACAATGAGCAAGACATTGTCAAGTCGCTAGCCCACTTTTGAGAGTCATCATGGATGGGAAGCAACACTTGGTGGTGGATGAAGACCACCAAATCATTCTATAATTGATGCACCAATACACTTTAGCCAATAATGGACCATATGGTAGTAGTAGTAGTATAATAAATTGTGGCAATATTGAGCTGGTTCTAGCTAAAGATAAATTCATAAGAATGCATTAAAAATGGTGGAAGAGTGTTATTAAGAAGACATGAATGCCAGGATTGTTTCATTGATAACTTGGTTAAGAAAATGAAGATTTTTGGACGATTCTTGCTCCCCTTTTTTTTCCTCTCTTTTCAAAATGGTAAATGTTAGAATTGAAGTTCATATTGATGGATTTGCCTTGCCAAAAGGGGTTTTTCTTTTAATCAGTTTTTGCATGAGTGTCTTGAAAACTCTTTGTTTATCATGACATTACCAATTTGCTTATGGAGTGTTTAAAGAGCCCAATTTTTGGCCTAAGTCTTCCACAACATAATTTAACTGGGTATGTGTAGAGACTTGGATGATGGTCATATATGATGATAATTATCATGAACTGCCCATTAGGATGTACTTGATTTTTATATTATCTAGGTATGCAACCCTACTTTGATTATCAATCTAGGCATGGCAAGTTTTTTTGGCTCCTTTTAAACAACTGAAAAACAGAAACAATCAACGTCTTTGTCCAAATATACAATAAATAATTGAAATCTTAAAATAAATTCTACTAAAAATGCTTGGAATCATAATTGAAATCTTGCGTAACAAAGATCATGGAGAAATCATTCAATCCCAACTACTCATCTTAGGCATGCTTCATAATTCTGATTGTATGAAAATGCATTCAACCCTACAATGTGCATTGTCCATTTTGAGTGTGCCACCCAAGATAAATAGAACGATTAGGGACCAAAAGACCACAAAATGAAGTGTCTAGTGTTCACCTTCAAATGCAAAGGCAATAAAATTTATTCGAGGAATAATTTAATTGTAAAATATCCAATCTTTAAAGTGGGTTAAATGTAACGTTCCTTATCTTGCCTTGCCTTGTTTGGGTTGGTGTTTATACCCATTTTTCTATTACACGCATTACTTTCTCATCATCCTTAACCTGGGATGAACAAATCAAACAAAGGATGAACCAAAAAAAAAACCATGGCATCAACCCAAGTTAAAGCCTCCACAGCACCATTTTCTCCATTGCAATACCAAAAGCCAAAACTTCAGAAAAAATTCATGTTTTCACTTCTCCATCACCATTCACAAAACAAAATAGACCAAAAGCCCTGCTTCTTAACATTGCATGAAACAAAAAACCAAAATTTCATGAACTGCTTCTCTCCATGGCATGAAGTTCTCTCCATTTGTGAAACAAGAAAAAAACAGCAGAACTGGACACCCTCGCACTAACCACATTTGGAAATGAGATTGGAAAGTTAGGCAGAGACCTCCTTACCTCAAAACCTTCATTCCGGGAAAAAAAAACAACAAAATTCTCGGAATTGGAGAGGTTGCTTCTCCCCAATTCATGAAAGGAGAAAAATCAGCAGAACAGGGGAGGGTGGTTTAGGGTTTGTGGCTTCCAAAATGGATGCGACAAACACCAAAATGCTAAAGGAAAAAACAACCATCAAACTAACAAACTTAAACTTGTGCATGAGCAACTTAAAAATGTTTAGAAATGTGCGCTTCCTCTCACAACTACTTAATTTCCAAACATAAAGTCAGCAGAGGTATAGATATTTTAAAAAAAAACATGGACTTCTTACTCATGTTCTCAATCTTGGGTTGGGTGTTAAAGTTTAGGTGACATGCTCACGGCAGGGGCATTCCCCAAAAAAAGTGCTCTAGGACAAGGCAATACCCAAATTGGGCCCCACGTTTTGAGAATGTCACCCAACAAGGGGATGGTAATATCACAAGCACAAGGAAAAGGTTGTCATGTGAACCTGAAAACATATGTAAATCATAAGGTGTAAGAAGGGGAGGATATTGGGCCTACTCTCCTAAGAGAGTAAGAGGCATATTACACCTAAGTATAAGTACATGGAAAATTAAGAGTAGTTGTAAGATCCCTCCTCACTTCCAAAGGAATGTTTATGAACATATGGAGGCCTTGACATACACTAGGATTCTATACAACTGGGAGAGTAAAACTTTGTTGGGATTTCTGTTATGTTAGGAGGGCACATTACCAAGCATATTTGTTCCTCCACTTTTGGGCGATGGTAAACAAAAATGGAATGCTTATTTATCAAAATGCCTCTCAAACTTTTCTCTTGTTTGCCTGTCATACTTGGGCCTGATGCTAATGGGGTTATCACATTTTTTGAAAACGACAAAGGATTTTACGTACAATAAAGTCTTCAGTCACAGACTTTACTTTACAGGAACAATGGCCCTCACATAGGGCCCTTATTCTAAGAAAAGCCCACACGGTCTTGAGCTTTACCTACCACTTTCTTCAGGCAAAATCTTGGGGGTGTGGGGGGGAGGAACATGAATCAATTTCAGCCGCAATATACGGTAGCATGCAAGGATTCGCTTTCTGTTGTTTGCAGGGGGGCAATCCAAAAGGGCCCTTGGGAAATGTAGGCGGTCCCTGTGCATTAATTGCGAAGAAACAAAACCAGACTTGAAAATAAAATCTTCATAAATCAAGAAACCATCATCATATACAACCATGGTCTTTCTCAAGTGATTTGTACAGTTTTGAATCAGCATGCATATATAACACTTCAATGGCACCAAAAGAAGCCAGACTATAAATCTCTCATTCATTATTGCTACATCTAATGGATTGAGTATCATTGATTGATTGAAAGTTCCTGCAATTACTATGGATTGCAATTCTGTGCCTATTTATGGGTTCATGCCAAATGCTCTCTCTTTGCCAGCTCTACTTTGCCAAATTTGCAAATTCCATCCACATTGCCATTTCCCTATTTTGCTATTTGCCAAGTTCACTTTTCCTGTTTGCCAATGCCACTTTGCCAAATTGTCGAGTCCACATTGCTGATGCTGAAGCTGAATCTTCCAGTTTGTTGAAATGAAATGTTCAATCAGATATCATAAATTTTGACTTCTTGTGTGATGTTTAGATTCTGTTGTGGCTTGTTGCCATACTCTCTTTTTTACAATTAGTCCATAACATCATCAAGTTTAGCCAATCTCAAGATGTGTTTGTACGTCATTTTGTGGTAATAGTTAAAATATGTCACTTGTGAGATTTTTGAGATGTCTACATACTTGAACAATAGGTTCAAGTGTGATATATTTCAAGACCATAATGCATTGCTAAATACTAAGCATCATAGTATAATTGTGTGATGGATTTGAATATCATTGTGGACCACATAGCTTTTGATATGAATGTGCAAAAAGTTTGGGTTGTTCATGTAAATTTGTAGACTAATGAGGCAAAAGTGTCACAAGGCTCATGTATCAAAAAATGTTTGTGGAGGTAGACATTGTATGTTTTCTTTCACTGTAACCTTTTCCCTTGAACTATTTGTATGTAATCATGAATGTGCAACATGCATTTCCATATCACCTAGATTTGTCACATTTGTGGCAACTAGCTATACTAACACCATTATGATGTCGTTTTGTAGTGTGACGATCAACCATTAACATGTTCATTGTTCATTGTTGTTATGTGTTTGTGTGTATGCTAGACGTTGCAAATTGTCTTGTCAAATAACTACAATGGAGATTACTTTCTCATAAAATTATGGACAACTTGGGTGTGGTGTACTCATACTATTGGTTATAGTCATGTGCAAAAGAAACTTTTGACCAACCCTTAAATGTGCTTAAGGAAGCATTCTACCACCCTAAGAAATTGAACAACAATGATGAATAGGTGCCATAGGTGATCACAACAACCTCCCTAGACATTCAACAATCCATGTATAAGTTGGCCATCAAATCCAAGTTGTTCATGGTTAAAATTGTTGATGTGATTGTTTTTAGTTCACTTTTTAAGAATCAAAAGTGTTTTTTCATGTTTCCAAAGTATTTCAAATTGGCAAAAATTGCAACAATACAAGTTCTTGGAAATGTGAAGCATGAGTGATACCTTCGTTTTTTGGCATTTTGCAAGACTAAGCTACACGATTGACTCACCAACAATTTGGCCTTGGTAGTTAGAATGTATTCATTTATAGCATGTGTGACTTTCCATATACAAATGCATATGAGTACTAGTGTGTAGAGTGCACTTGATATGAAGCATAAGGATAGGTTATGTTCAAGCATTCAATTTTTTGCTTTGGATCCTTTTGGAGCTTCAATTTTGTCATGTTTCAAAATATGTTTGTATGTAAGTGAATTTAGTGTTGTTGTTTGCACCCCTTTTATTTCTACAATGTTGGCAAGCTTTGGTGGTCTCTTTGAATTGAAACTTGGTTCTTGCAAATTTACATTTTAATTTGGCTTGTGTGTGTGGTGTTTTGTTCACCTAACCTTGGCTTGTTGGACACTTGTGTTGCAATGGACAATTTAAGGGTTCAATTTCTTTGCAAGTGATTTTAGTTTCTAACTTTCACATTAGTTTGTTAATTGTTTTGGAAGTTGAAACTTTCAAGAGTTGTGCATGAAAAAAATTTACTAGGACCTTGAAGGTTGATAACTAATTTGTACACATTAATTGTAGCATTAGTTTATAGCGATTCAACCTCTTTAACCAAAATGTGGCTGTTTTGAAAAGAAAATATGATTGTCAAATTGAACTCATTGATTTTCCAAAAAATGGCCAAAATATATACATTAATCAAAGTATGCCTCCAATTAATTTCAACAAGAGATAATAAAGCTCCACACATACAAAAATAATAGTCATTAGCGTGGCTTGTGTCATTAGCCCAAGTTTGAACAAGATTTTGATGATAAAGTTCAATTATGAAAATATTATTTTAAATTTTAAATTAATTTCCAATGACAAAAAGTTTCATTCAAAATCCAATATCTCCCTTAACTAGGTCTAAAATTTATGAAATCATCTTCAAGAAAACCCACTCATCAAAGGCCTTCCAAAAAGACCAAGAGTGTGCCCGAAAATTTATTGAAAAATTTTAAAAACAAAATTGCTCAATATTCAATAACTTTTGTAGTATTGTAGGTCTAAACCAATGTTGTAAAGGTTTAGGGTTTAAGATTTGCATGTTAAATCCAAGGTTTGAATCTAGGTTCTTGTGATTTGAAGTTGAGTTGACACACTTTTGTTTGAATTGATGAAAAAACCAAACCATGGAACTAGTATTTTGTTGTGTTAGGAATCAAAATTCAAACTCTGAAAAAACCTTCTTGAACATAGGGTCAACTTTTTAAGGTAGGAAAGTTGATTTTAAAAAAACTTGATAAGTATGTTAAAATTTATAATTAAATAATAATTATAGTTAATTATTGAACTCCATACTTATATAGAAACCTTTATTTAAATTTGTTATAAAACTTTGTACCCAAACAATTTCTAGCATTGGCAGATGTATAATGTGTACAAGGAACTAAACTAGTTTTTGAATCATGCTCAAAAGTTTGTGAATTTGAAAAAATCTGTTAGAATTGAAACTAATTGATTAAAAAATTGCAAAAATTTCATCCAAACCCTCACCTAAATAACCTCTAAATAAGTTTAAAATGTTAAAACTAGGATTGAAGGTCCTTTTATAAAGGAAGAACCACTCAACATTAGTCTAAATGTCTAAACACTACCAGACCACCTTGGTGCACCCTTGCTCATTGAGGGCTTTCCAATGATGGTACCAAAAGCACAATACCCCCCCTTTGGGAGATTGCAATGTGACAAACAAAAGATACAAAACAAATAAACTACCTTCCTCCAATGTAAATTTCCATTAATTTTCTCAAAAAAACACACACGCACCCATTGGAACTTGAAATTGTGAAAAAAATAGATTTTTTGCCTTTTAGTGATACTTTGGGGGTTTTTTTCTTGGGGTGTTCAAAATGTGAAAATTTTCAAAAACTTTTGTGGATGGGTGATGAGTCAATGTAATCAAGGAAGCCGATCATTTAAAAAAAAGAAAAAGAAAACAAAGAAACACTGCAACTTTAAAGTGTGAAAATTTATTTATTTTTCCTTTTGGTGATGCTTATGTTTTATTTGATTTTGGGAGTGTTCAAAGTGTGAAATTATACAAATTGTTATTTTTGGGGGTGGTGATGAGCCAATCAAATTAAGGAAGTCCATCAACTAAAAATGAGCAAAAAAGGAGGAGAAAAGAACAATTAGGAGCATTCCCAGTGTCGTGTGACCCTGCACATTAAAATTGGATGAAGAAATGTCAAAACATGCTCGTTTGGCTCAGCTGCTTTTAGTTCAGCATTTAACACAGTTTGCTGAGGCTGGTACAAGACCCAGCAAAGCGGAATACCTACTGGAGAAGAATATAATAAGTGTGATTTAACTTTTGTTCCCTGTTTCCGATTGGCCAATCATAATGATTCGTCCAGGTGGTTTGATATTCACTGGTTAGGGGGGACAAGTAGTGCTAACTATTTGATTAATTAGTTTGACATTTGTTTTCTTTTGGTGCTAGACCTCTCAATTGGTTCATCACCCATAACAACCAAACCCTCTCTTGACACACTGACACACTCCTATTGTAGAAGTTGTCTACATAAGCCACTAATTGGCACTGATTGAAGTGAAAAGTTGAATTTTTTTGTAAACCTCCATGCAAGAAAACAAGTTCTATTTAGGCCCGCTTTACACTAGGAGTCAGGGCCAATGTTCAGCCCAAATCCAGCATTTCTATTGGTGCAAAAGTTGAAATCAGCCCCAAGGGCTTTACACTAGGTGTCAATGCTGAAAGAGAATTTTATTTTCCAATCTGCCCACAAGTTACTAATAAATGCTGAACTTTATGGCCTTGTATTAGCCCCAAGGCTGAAAAAACTTGTGGGTCAATATGCAACCCAAAAAAGCTCAAAGTTGGCCCCAAGTTTTTTTGGGCCTGACTCCTAGTGTAAAGCGGTCCTTAATCTGTCATCTCTCCACAGCACAAAGAAAAGAAATAACAAGAGAACAAAGAAAAGCAAAATAACATAAAGGAAAGTAACAACTTCATGAAAAAAGTTGATAAATTAGAAAGCCAAAAAAATATGTCTAGTTTTCTGTACATGTGGTGCACCCATGTAATTGAAAAGAATATAACTTCTTTGGACCTCTACAACCACCACGTTGCAAACTAAACCAAAATAAAAGTTTATTTCTAGTGTTCTATTCATGTGACCAACCCATACAAATGAAAAGAATAATTTTTAAAAAAACTTCCACAACCACTTTGCAAACTAAACCAAAACAAAAGTTTATTTCTAGTGTTTTGTTCATGCGACCAACCCATGGAATGAAAGAATAAAACTCTTTTTTGAACCTTCCAAACCACCTTGCAAACTAAACCAAAACAAAACTTTGCACCTAGTGTTCTTTTCATGTGGCTCACCCATGTAAGTGAAAGGAATATAACTACTTTTGAACCTTCACAACCACCTTGCAAACTAAACCAAAACAAAAGTTTGCCTCCCATGTTCTTTTCATGTGGCTCGCCCATGAATATAACTAGGTGAAAAGAATATAACTACTTTCGAAACCTTTACAACCACCTTACAAACTAAACCAAAACAAAAGTGTGTCATGACACAAAAAGCCACCCATGACCCAATGCACATAAGAAAACTCTCCACCTCCACCTCGCCTTTTACTCAAATAGGAAAAAAAAAACTCACATCCTTGCCCTTCAAAAGAAAAAAATCTTGGGCTTCTGGGGTGAATGTTTCATTTCCTCAATTGGCTGAGCAGAATTTTGATCTTAAATTTATCGACCACCATTTTTGCCCCCACAGCAATGCCAAAAGCACTAATTGAGCCGCCGTAGCAGCAGCAGTTTCTCGGCTGGCCGAGTATTAGTTTCATGGATGGAGTTAGAAAGAAGTAAATTACTAAACTTGGATGTGAGAAATAGTTTTGCAGGGTCACAAAGTGAGCACCGCTGGGGGTATGAATCAACACATACTTCCTCCCTCCTCACCCCCCCCCAACCCAAAACCACCACTACACTAGTGTTCAACTACAGTGTACTACACTAGCGCTTTTGTTTTCTTTTCGTTGTTCCCTGGAGAGTAATATGGTCCAGAGATTGTTCCAGCCCCGGCAAGCAAGCAAAAAAAGAAGAAGAAGAAGAAGAACAACGACAACAACGTGAAATTTTGTTTTTGTGGGATTCAAAACCCGCTCCAGAGATACTGCACTCTTCGTCGGCGAGCAGGAAATCAACCAAATAGCAGAAGAAGAAGAAAGAAGAAGAAAAGTTTTGTATTTTTGCTTGCGGTGATTAAAAAACGGCTCCAGAGTTTATAGTCTCATCCAGTAGAAGAAGAAGAAGAAATCAGAGATCGAGTTTTGTCAAAAACTGCTCCAGAAGAGATTGTACCTAGTCTGAGAAATCAGGGAGAAGAAGAAGAAGAAGATCAAGAGGTTCAAAAACTGCTCCAGAGTTTCTAGTCTCAGCAAGCAGAAGAGGAGGAAGAGGAAGAGGAAGAAGAAATCGGAGATCGAGTGTTCGGGGATTCAAAAAAGTGCTCCCAGAAGAGTTTGTAATCTGAGAAAGCAAGCAGAAGAAGAAGAAGAAGAAGAAGAAGAAGAAGAAGAATTCTCCAGAGCTTGTTGTAGTCTCAGCAAGCACAGAAGGAAGCAACGAAGAAATCGGAGATCGAGTTTTTGTCTTTTGTTCGGATTCAAAAACTGCTGCAGAAGAGATAGTACTCTGAGAAAGCAAGCAGAAGAAGAAGAAGAAGAAGAAGAAGAAGAAGAACTTTTGTCCTTTTGTGGGATTCAAAAAACTGCTCCAGTTACAATAGATTTTAGTCTAAGAAAGCAACCAGAAGCAGAGAAAGAAGAAGCAGATCACAATCTTTTATTTTTGTCGGATTCGAAAACTGCTCCGGATATTACAGTCTCAGCAATCAAGCAAGTAGTAGTACTAGTAGAAGAAGAAGAAGAAGAGACAAACGAAGATCTCGAGGAATAAGAAGAAAGAAGAAGAAGAGACGGGGGGAAGATCTCGAGGAAGAAGGAGAAGAGACCGAGAATCAAGGCTTTGCTTTTCCTTTGTTTTCTGTGTGTCTTTCTTTTCCATAGCCATTGTTTCCCTCTTCCTCTTCACTTCCCTTGAGTTAGCGCCCGCCACACGGCAGTGAAGAAGAAGAAGAGGTTGTGATGCGCGTTGTCTGGTTTTTCTTTTCTTTCTTCCTTCCTTTCTTGTGTGGTTCAGCTTGATTCGGTGTCGAAGCAAAGCCACTGGAGCCGCCGTCGCAGCAGCTGTACTAATTGAATGTAGCCGTGAGGAAGAAATCACCACGAAGAGAATTGAGATGCCTGTGAGTAGAGACGGCGTCGACGACGTATTCGAAGAGCGGCGGCCGCGGCAGCAGCAAGAGCAGAAGTATCTGAAGAAGAAACGAGAATGGACGAGGAGGAGAATTCCAGGGAGGAGGTTTCGTGGAGCGATTTACCTGAAGATGTGATGTGCAGAGTTCTCGCGCGACTTCAAGTGCGGAAGCTCGTCCAGGTGCGCACGGTATGTAAACAATGGAACTCTATCATCACGTCTTCGTGCTTTGAAGAATTGTGGACAGAGCAGACTTCATCGTCGTCGTCGTCACAGGAAGCAGCTGCTTACTTCCCCTTGCTTCTGTGCCCGGGAGGAGGAGGAGGAACTCATTATCATGAGTTCTGTCTCGCTTACGATCACACAGCAAACCAGTGGCAGAGAATGCCATCCTTGTCTTTCTTGCCTCCCGGAGTTAGAATTCCTATGACGGGAGCGGGAGGTCTCTTGTGTTTCCGTAGAGATACTTCCCTCTTTCTCTGCAATCCACTGACAAAAGCCATTCAAGAGCTGCCAGTCATCGCTCGCAAATGGCTACATTATGCCTCTGTGCACCTCATCGTGGACAAGCGAGCAAAAGGATTCAAGGTGATCGTCGCAGGCAAGCTCCGCCACAACTCCTCTTCCTCCTCCTCCTCCTCCTCCTCTCTTCCAGAAGCTTTTGGAAGCATAGCGATCTTTGAGTCTTCTTCTTGTTCATGTTCTTCTTCGTCTTCTTCTTCTTCGGCTTCTGCTGCTGGCGGTGGTTGGAGGTCGATAGATTCTCTACCTCCTAAGGTGTTTTCTTACGGTCGCACAGCAGCAATGTGCAAAGGTTTCATCTACTGTGAGGCAATTTGCTACAATGGCAAGGTGGGGGTAGCGGCGTACGATGTAGAGCGAGAGAGATGGAACGATGTCATACACCAAGTTCCACATGACGATAATGGAGATTATGAACTGAGCGATGTGGTGGAATGTGGAGGCTGGATTTGGATGGTGGTAGGTCGAGGTTATGGTGGAATTATTACCAGAATCTATATCCTTAAGCTTCTTCTACTTGGTGTCACAGCAACAACTCCTCCTCCTCCTCCTCCATTATCACAGCAAGCAGCAGCAGGTGTGTTGACACTCCTTCCTGCAGATGCCAATTCTTTTAGTAACAATCAAGAAGAAGAAGAAGAAGAAGAAGAAATTGCACAGCAGGATTGTTGCTGGAGGAGAGTGACAGATCTTCCAAATGAGTTGCTTAATAAGCTGAGAGATGTTTGGTTTGGAGAAGATGAATCTTCTTCTTTGGCAATTGTTGCTCATGGAAGTCGCATCTGCATAGCTGCGGGGAAATCCTTGATGCTGGTGTACAATATTATCCATGACTCCTGGAGTGTTTTGCCTCCTTTCTCACCATGGCATTGGAAAGCTATTGACACTTATGGTGGAGCTGAACCAACTTCATTTCCTGTTGAGCTCAGCTTCAGCTGTCCACTTCAAACAAATTGAATCACTTTATCTTTTAGATGTAAGCCATGCATGAGAGCATCATCATCAGGTCAAATATGCTTCTGTGAATTCGTGCATCACTGTCTTCAGATGTAAAGCCATGAATCGGGAGCATCATCATGTCTTCAGATTCTTCTGCAAAATTGTGGTTTAGGTCTTCATATGCTTCTATGAAATCATGATCACACACCATCTTCAGATTTAAAGCCATGAATGTGGAATGCATCATCAGGTCTTATTCATATGCTTCCATGAATTCATGATTTAGGTCTCCATATGCTTCTATGAATTTGTGATCACTGTCTTCAGATGTAAGCCATGATTGCGGAGCATCATCAGGTCTTCAAATGCCTCCATGAAACTGTGATTTAGGTCTTCATACGCTTCTGTGAATTTGTCTATTAATGTAACTCATGAATGGGGAGCATGCACATCAGATCTTTTGATTCCTCTGTGAAATTGTGATTTAGGTATATTAATGTTCTTATGATCACACTGTCTTCAGATGTAAGCCATGAATGGCAGCATCATCAGGTCTTCATACTCTTCTGTGAAACCGTGATTAAGGTCTTCACATGCTTCTATGAAATTTTGACGGCACGGTTTCACAGATGTAAGCCTTGAAAGCCTTGAATGGGAGCATCATCAGGTCTTTGTATGCTTCTGTGAAATTGTGATCTAGGTCTTCATATGGTTCTGTGGTTTCATGATTTAGGTCTTCATATGTGTCCATGAAATCATGGTTTGGGTCTTCCTATGCTTCTTTGGAACCATGATTTGGGTTTTGGTATGCTTCTGTGAAATCATGAGTTAGCTCAGTACTTGAGAAATGTTGCATTACTCTTCACGTCCTAGACATCAGCAGGAATGGAATGTTGCTTCGACTCTTAGTGTCCTGTCATCTTTTGTGTATGGAGTTCAACTTTTTATCACTGCACACGGTAATCTGCTCTTGTTGGTGTCATCTGGAGGTTGATGTGCTTTTTTGACACAAAGTAAATGGAATTCTAGTAGTGAAGTTGAGATCTTCAGTCACACATGTGGTGGTCAAAGATGATTCTCTACATCCTTGTGTTATTATTCTTCAATCTTCATGTCTGTTTGGTCAGCAATCCTATTGCCTCAAGTCAAGAAAACCCTTTGTCCAAACTCCTCTAGGCTTTTGCTGATTCTATCTCAGAAATATTCTTGAAACTTTGAAGCTCAAACGTTGCTTTTCTTCTCATATCTGTGTTTAGCCCCTGAAATGCTAGATAGATAGATGTTGTTCCCTCAAAGCTGCAAATGGGCAGTTCAGTGTTTTAAATTATAATTTGCAGTTTTGGTTTCAAAAGTGTAGGCTACACCATTTCATCTTCTTTGTAAGCATATACACTCAACTTTGCTGACTCAACAGATCAAGATTCTTGCTGGATATATGATCTCTCTCACTTGGTATCTTGCTAGATTGTGATGACTTGTTGTGGAAGAATTATTTAGCTGGGGTTCTGTTTCAAGCTGTCCTGATTCTTCAATTATACATCCTAATGTTGCAGCCAATGTTTCTGGTTTTGAAGAAATTGAACCTAGTTCTAGGATTAAGGTTATAATCTGAGAAAGTGCTGTTTGTGCTCAATTTGTGTTGTTGTTGACATCTCCAGAGCAGTCACAGGTGGTTGTGTTAAGTTTCATTTAGAAGGTGTGCAAAATAAACCAGTAGAGTCAGAACCCAATAGCACATATGTCTGCAACTGAGTTTGTAGGTAGTGGAGAATGCTCACCAGTTCACAAAGGCCAACTTGATCCTCTTTCTCAGAGATTCTAGATGAGGTAACTGTAGGATAGGAGTTCTTGTTGATTGAATGACATGAAAGTTCTCAATCGCATTTTGCAAAAGAATAACAATGTGAAGTGTACCAACCAAGCAGTGAGTATGGGTTTAAGATTCATGCTGAGGCAACCCTAAACCCAACCAAGGTGGGAGTAGCTTTTAAGATGGTGGGAAAATGAACACCTTTGCAAAGGAGATATATCAGCATCAAATTTGGTGAAGATTTAAATAGTCTCTATGAAACCAACCAGTTATAAATTCCTACATATCAAGACTAAGCAATATTGGTTATTAAAAAAATTATGTTCCACCATGTTTTGGTCCTAAAACATTCATTGTGTATGACATGGATTATGTGATCCAATGTCAGGTATTTACAGCAAACTATTATTTTAATCTAGTTATTTGTTGTTGGAACCCAGTTCAGCATGAACAAGATTTCAAATTTTCTGTGTGGGGATTATCACCAATTAGTGTTTTCTTGTTCAATTTTATGATGTAAGATGTAGCCAAAGTGAGATTACTCAGAAGAAAATTTGGCCAAATTTGGCTATAAACCACAAACAAAAGTAGAAACACATAAGGTTAAGTGATTATATTTTGACAAATTTTGTCATTTTTTTGACAAAAAAATTGGGAACTTTGTCTTTCTAGTATAGATACAACTAGTTTTGCTAATTTTTTGGGAAACTTTCACCAAATTTTTGATATAAAAAAATTGAAAGAAAAAGAAAAAAACCAGATAAGAATCCTTCTATGTTCACTACAGACAGAAGCTTATTATAGGAATCCGATGACTTGGAAAATTTCCCCTCAAAATCAAATGAATCTGGTCCATTTCTATCATGAAAAATCCTTTATATAAGTCAGAATCACATTTTTCATGTCAAAGTTTTGCAAAACATTGCCCTGAAAAAATCATTGTTCCCTAGGAGTATCTCTGGAGTCTCATTTATGATCTCATCTTTGGTGTTATGAATTCCAAAATAGATGTTGTGAGGTGCAGGCAACACAACATTTTGGGTTCATTTTTGTCCATGTTTTGTATGTGTCTAACTTTGTTAGTTTCAATAGTGTTTGGCACCTTAGCACACACCACCAACCATAGCACAATATTTAGATGAATGGTTTAATCACTAGGGACCTAACAAATTATAAGTAGCTAATATGAATCACATGCATCATACAAATCATGTCTAAACTGTATAATGAAGTTAAACATGTCTATGGAATGAACACTAAAACTAGGAGTATGAGCAATGGCAACAACTTTCCTGGTTCTCAACACACTTGGAAGACAAACCAAACTTTCTGCATTGCTGTCAAAGAAAAACTCACCAGTTTTCTTTTGAATCTCTTGCCACAACTTTTGTAATAGCTTTGAGCCATGATCTGCATATGGCAGTGTACCTAGAGTGTTACTGAAAAGTATTGTCCAGCCTCCAAGCTGTTTGTGCTATCATATGTGAAATCATAGTGGTCACTGTGGTCCAAGTTGTTTGGCTTCTTTCACCCCAACTTCAGTGAAGTGAGGGATCTGGATGTCACAATATGATGATGCACAATTTCCATGACTCTGACCACCCAACTGAAAGTACTTTAGAAGCTTCTGTGCTTATTTCTCAACTTGTACATGGCTTGAAACAGTTAGCATTCCCCCATCTCTGAGATCAGTCTGAACCTTGCCTTCCTCTCCTCAGATCATCCTTTCACAAAACTTTCACTCAGACTCAAACCTCTTCAGGACTGATAACATTTTACAAGCTGTCATTCCTCAGACCAGATCCACTCATCCAGTTCCAGAGCACTGTTGGCATGGCAGCAACAAAATCCACCACATGAATCAGGAAGTATGGTAAGCAAAGATTGTTCAAGGGTTGATCCACATGTTAAAGCTTGAATTCTATCAAAACAATCAAGCTTGACTCAGCTATATATATAGGGAGACAAAAATCTCTAGAAAGAGTGCACACCTATTTTAAGCCGCAAAGAATCCAGGTTTTGTTTCCTATTACTTGTGAACCTCTACTGAAATCTGAAAGGTTCTAAAGCTCTTCTGAAATCTGAAAGCATCACCAATGAATTGATGTACATGTATTAGTCTTCCTCCAGAACCTGAGTAACTGGTACAGACAAGATTCTGAAAACTGATATGTTACATAAAATTGAAACAGGCCAGGATAGTGGACCAAAGGCAATTATGCCAGTTCCCTTACAGGAAGTGCATGTCATAGATCAGGATCCACATTACAGAACAGAATAAGCATCCTAATGCTTCCCACACCCATCACTAACTAGAAGTTGAACCACAAAGGGGAAAAAAGAGCTTCAGATCCAAGGCTGCAGATTTTACTTTGCTACTAGGACTAGAGAAGATTAGAAGATCTTGGACTTGAGTCCCAAGCGAGTGACACGAAGCTTTACTGGTTGTTCTCCATCTTCTAGAGGAAACTGTCGTGGAAAGTCCAGTGCTGCTGCCACCCGCATTGTAGTGAACTCCCCAATACGTACCACATGCTCATCAAACTGCACTCCTGTGTTTGACAACAAAATTGGATAAAGTGGTAGGTATTCAAAGTTGAAATAGCTCTGACAGGGCAGTCTGTATGTAACATTTTAGACAGATCTCTATTGCAGTGAAGGCAGATGTCTTTAGATCTATCATGTGACAGTTGTGATATTCTAGGAGACCAAACTACAGAATGCCAGACAAAAATTGTAGGTCATTTTGACCCCAATCTCTTCAGATTCTCTTCACAATAGTAACAGTAAGGTTAAAGAAGACTGCTGCTGTTGAGTCTGATATCTTTTGGGAATTTTGAATCTTAATGAGCCTGTTCTGGACTACAGTAATGGAACAAACTCTTACCTCCAGAAAGGTCTGCATTGACAGACTTCCAACATTATCTGGAGCACAGCTTGTCAGGGGCTTGGATTCCCACTAATGCAATTTGGGCTACTGGTGTTTGTAAGAAAAATCCTTAATCATCAAAACAATTAACAGGAGATATTACCACAATTTTCAAGGGTCATAGACTCAAGTCATGTTTAGTTATTGTCAGGTCCAATGGTAGTGTTTACTATCACTCCAGCAGTAGCACATCAGTTCATGCCATAGGAGTTTCAACATTCATGGCTTAACTTAGGACCAAGAAAGTTGAGTTTCCATATTCTCAGGACCAACACAGCACACTGGAAGTAAGAATCCAATTAGGCATGAACATGTACCTCCAGGTGTAAGATGAACCCCTGTTCCGAATGGATGGAAAAGATACATCATAAGTCGAGAATTTGATGACTCCCAAAACCTCTCTATACCAGATATTGGCACCCTATCAAACACATGATATCAACTTCAGATAAGAGGCTCACATGCCTGGGTGAAGTGGTGCATTCACTTCTTTTCAAGTCCAATGGTCTGAAGACCTCAGTGTGCCAAGTTTGCAGTCAAGGATTTCTTCCTGGTAACCTACTATCAAAGAGGTTATCTGAAACTAGCCTAGCATGAATACAGTTAGTGATAATGCCTGAAATTGTCAGAGTTGGATGTTTACAAAAACAACTTTAGATAGGTGACATTCATTGTAGCCATTTTGTTTGACTCCTGAAAGTGACCAAGATAAGTCTCAGAAAACAGTCTTTTGGTTCCTTTGACTTCAGAAGTCACAGTTATTTGTAGATCTCCAGATTGAAAACAGCTGAGGCTGCTATTTATACTAATTTTTCCTCATAATGTAGAGCCAACTCCTAAGAAAGACAATTTGAGCTGTAGAGCACTGAATGTTCACTCATACATCAGACAAAAGATCTCAGAGTTCAGCTCATTGTATATTTCATTATTGCCCTTCTAACTGAAAACTGATCTCAAAGCAACCTCCTGCATCTTGAGCAGCTCTCAAATGCCCATGTCTGTTTCCTATTTCTTTCCAAACCTACCAATATTAGCATTTTAGATATATATTCTTATAGCCATTGCTTTGGACTTCTCTGTTTGCCAATTCTATCAAAAATGGAAATATGTGCATTTTAGATGTATATTCATATAGCTTATCTCTTTGGACTTCACATCAATTTGCTCCAAGTTGCAAAAGGACCCAAAAGATGGAATAGTGAACATTTCTATTGGGATCATTGGAGGTAAAGGACAAACCTATAGCGGAGATTGACAGCCAGATTGGTGTTACCAAGGGGCCACTTCCCACGTAACTCCAAAAGTGGCTCAGGTAGTAAATGCAAGCCTATATGTTTTGCTCGTATACGAACCTTTGGTTCAACCTGGCCTTGATCCATAACCACATTGACTCCAAACCCAAAATTGAGGTTCCATGGTAACCTTGGTTCCTTATCATCATTTGACAAATTCCAGACCTGCATGATGCCAACCCCCCAACATCTCAATTCTGTTACTTGGATCTTCCTACTACATGATTACTACTTGCTTGCATTCTCTGAGCACAAGAAAGAGGTTACAAAACAGCTTATTAGCAGCTTAAAAAAAGAGTAGAATAACCTGCATGAGCTTGAGCCGTGCACCTCCACCTTGAATTCCACCAAGCCAACCTTTAGAAGGACCGGTGGCTACATACTCCTCTTGATTCCCATACTCCCCACGATAAAGAGGCCCTCCAGAAGACACTGAAGCACCTGGGAGCATTCCATACCCTTCTTGTGAGATGGGGGGAGCCACTGTGCGTCTTTGAAGTGTGGGGCCTTCATAGCTAAGTGCACGTCGTAAGTCAATTCTTAGGATGGTGTGTGAGTCCTTCCATACTCTCTGAAATATGTTACCCACCATGTCCATCACATAACTTCCAAGAGTCTTGTTGTCATCCCATTCAGAAAGGGCACCAGAGTGTGGGGTGGCACCAGGAGGTGGGTGGTGTGAGGGGCCCCTGTCTGGTGAAGGTGCATATGGGGAGTGTTCTGGGTCATTGTATGGGGAGATTTGCAGGTACCTTGGATTAGCTGGGGGTTCCATTGGTGGAGCAGAAGGTTCATGTCCTGTTCGGTAACGCCTTTCTCTTGGTGCCTCGACAGACATCCTTGCACACTTGGAAAAACCTGAACTACAATCTTCAGCACTCTCTGTTGCTTCTCACTTCACTGATGTAAACAATACTTAAAAGACTTGTTTACCCCACTGCTCTATTCAACACTTGGTTGCAAACACCTTGTCAATGGAAGAACACCTGCATATCACCAGCAAGCAGATACATGAGCAATGACAACTGACAGGTTCAGAGACTTCAAGCATTTGTCTCAAGAAGAAACTGGCCCTGGCCACATATGGCCAAGTTGCTGCCACTTTCAAGCATGGAATCAACCCTAAAATATCAGCAGGTAGAATCTTCCAACTTCTTCAAGCAAGAATCAGAAGCAGTCTTTGAACTTCCGGCAAGAAAGAGAAGCAATCTTTCAACTTCCAGCAAGAACCAGAAGCAATCTTTCAACTTGCAGCAGGGACCAGAAGCTCTTCCAACACCGGTGCAATTCAGCACTAGAGTCTCTGGAACCTAACTTTGAGAGTCTTGGTAGGACTCACTCGCTGCACAACACACTAATAAACTCTTCATATACGTGTTGTCTGTACAGAAGTCAGTCAGAAAACCACCAGAAATCTTCTTTGTTGACACGATGACTAAACCTGTTAGATGATGCAACAATGGAGAGGAGAGAAAGATATGCTGCAATTTCTCATTTTTGTTTCAAGCTCACATGTCATCTACTCAATCTTTCTGTTTCCTCTTCAGAACCTAAAGTTGTTGTCCACCAAAGGTTTTGACACGGTTTCACATCCAAAGATATGCGACACTGCAGTAGGAGCAGCAGCTGCTGCTGCTAGTCGGTTCCAGTGCATGATTACGTCAAGGAGGAAGGAGGAGAGCGAACACTCGTTGGAAGGACCAAAAGACCGAGCTGGTGAAAAGCAGGGGAGAAAGATACTAAGAAAATCCATGTCAGCAAACAAGATCTCCTTGCAAAGACAAGCATGATGATGCAAGAAGAAGAAGAAGAAGAAGAAGAAGAAGCGTTCTAACGCTATCCTCGACAAGCACCACTGAAGAGGAGCAATCTTACCTTGCTGATCTGCTGTTGCTGCTGCTGCTGTCCCTCCACTAAGAAGAAGGAGAAGAATAATCCGAGTACCGCTCATCCTCTTCGCAAACCTCTTCTTCTTAGCTCATTGCTTGGTGTCCTGAATGCGCACACATGTATGCAAACATGATACGAACTACAATTGAACCAGTCCCGCAAAGCGAAGAGATAATAAGTGTGCACTGCGTACTTTAATTTGTTGTTTTGTCTTTCGTTCACAAAGTCCGAATTGTTTCCGCAATAATATTATCCAATCAATATCAATCGGAAAGACAAAGACAAAGGAAACTCTCTTCTGAAGTGCGTCGTTCGTGCGTGCTCCACCGTTTTCAACTTTCACGCATGCAATTTCAAACGTGTTGTGGAACCACTTTCCAGAGATAAAAGAGAGCTGATAACACAGCATCAAACAAACGGTGACAAGCAAATGGATCTAGGCTAATAAAGGAAGAAGAAGAAGAAGAAGAAGAAGAAATGTGTGATGCGCATGCATAAAACCGAAGAAGGATGCTTGCTTTATGAGCTTGGCACGTGGAGTGAATACAGTGGAGTGACAGTGGAGTGCGTAGTTCTCGGGCTAGACTGCACGAAGCGCATACCTCCGTCTCTCTCTTCATGTGTATTAATACCGTGACAGACATCCCTACCATCATCAGCTTGGTCACTTATTACTGACACATCAATTTCTCACAACTGCACGCAAGCAAGCCATTGTTGTTTCTGCAAAACAGAGGACCAAGAAACTGTTGCAAGAAGGTTGCAATGACTTTGTTATGTGGTGGTGGTGTCTGGTGCATCAATCTTTCTGCCTATGAAGTCTGCTGTGTCCATTCAAAGAGGTTCTCATGTGATGAGGTTTGTCTCAGGGAAGAAAGATTCAGTTCCTCAATTTAAATTCAGTAGTATTCACAAATCCTGTCACCTTCGATCCTCAAAGTGTACTATTACTGAATCTGTGGAGTAGAATCAAAAGCTGCAACAAGCACAAACTCTTGGAAAATGGGTTGAAATATTTGTTTCTTTATGCTCTCAGCATCACCATCAACCAGTATGATTGATACCTCTCCTCTACTATGCTGTGAAACTACATTGCCAAAGAAAACCAACCATGGACTTCCCATGTTAGAGTTGAAGTTTCCAAATTGGGTCTCCATGTTCAATGACACAGATCAGGGTACTCAACAAGATCAGTGGAGGACTGAAGACAAAATCACTGAAATTGTGGTTTCAAATTGTGACATCCTAAAAATGAGTAGAAATGCCTCCTGTTTTTGTGTGAGAGGGCTGCAAACTCACTTATGGAGATGTGGGGACTTATGAGTTTGAAATGCTGAATTTTTTTTCTGATCAAAAAGGATTTTACCTCTTTGGCAACTCTGCAAATGTTGCACCCACATTGTTTATCCTGATCAGGTCCCCATGGACAATGTAGTACTATCATCCTATTCATAGACTATTATCGCCTAACCTTTACCTTTGCAAGAGTAGTGGCACCAATTCTACAATGAAAATCCAAATACCTCACTAAATTTATCAACCACCATGGTACCTGAATCCATTGACTCAAGTGGATCCTTCCGGAGACGATGCCGTAAGCAATTTGGGATGACAGTGAGAATATCCTGGGGAGTAACCTCATCCCGTCCTTTGAATGCAGCCAATGCCTTGGCTGCCCTGTTGCTCACAATGTCGCCCCTAAGTCCATCCACATCAAGTTCTGAACAAACTTGAGAGATCTTAACTCGCAAGTCTTGTGGAATCTTCACCTTAGAGAGGCATGAGCGAGCCTCAAGGATTTGAGTACGAAGCTCTTCCTGAGGAGTGCTGTAACGGTTCCTGAAGGATTTGGGGTCTTGGTCAAACATGCCCCTCTCCTCCACTATCTTCACTCTTAGCTCTGCCTCCTTGACTGTGCCCACCTGCATCAAACTCATAGATGTCAAAGTTTGATGAGACAGACTCTAATTTTCCTCATTATTGTGTGTTTGAAAGTGCTGGATGGAAACATATCGAATCCAATGTCACAAAAGACACCCATACCTGAGCATGCATACCAAACCTATCCAGCAGTTGCGGCCGAAGTTCTCCTTCTTCTGGATTTCCTGAACCAATGAGAATGAAGCGTGCGGGGTGGGAGATAGATATACCCTCCCTCTCCACTGTATTCCAGCCTGATGCTGCAGCATCCAACAACACATCTACCAAGTGGTCATCCAGCAAATTGACCTCATCTACATATAAAATCCCACGGTTAGCTTTGGCCAATAGACCTGGCTCAAAGGCCCTCACACCCTCCGTAAGAGCTTTCTCTATATCTATTGTCCCACACACACGATCTTCTGTTGCTCCCAATGGAAGGTCCACCATGTTGATCTTAGTTGAAACCACAGGAAGCTCCTGATTGTCCTCTACTCTCAGCCTTATTTCCTCGCTCATCAGCTCTGGGTCTTCTGGATCAGAGTTGAAGGGGTCCCCAGCCACCACCTTGATCTCAGGTAGCAGGTCTACAAGTGCACGCACAGTTGTTGACTTGCCAGTGCCACGATCGCCCATTATCATCACACCTCCAATTTTGGGGTCAATCACATTCAGTATCAAACAAAGCTTCATTTCCTCTTGCCCAACAATTGCTGTGAAAGGAAAGATAGGCCGCTGTGTGTCCTTGGAAGCAATAGTCTTGCTCTGCAAACCAACCATACTTTGCTGTCAAAATCGCTTCACAAATGAAAGTTACAAAATCCAATACCCTTTTTCTTTATGTTTATCTTAAACCCAATATAAACCAAAAAGATGAAGGTAATGATAAAACACACATGACTGTGAACAAAAACAACATTGCATTGCAAAGATTTCACTGCACATCATTCAAGCTTCTGGGCATTTTGATGATGACATTGCATGTCATTGAAACAATAACTTCTGCATTTATTGTTCTGTTCTCATTTTCAAGCCTCAACCACTCTATCTCTGCCATTGTACAAACTTCTAAACCTACATCCCTAAGAGACAACTGTGTGCAAAATGCATGCATCCCTGGGTTTTTTTCTTTGCATTCAGTACAATTTCTTTCTTCTCTGTAGTAGAAGTTCTCTTCTTCTCTCTGCAGTTCAATTTGTCTTGTTTCTCTAGTTGAAGTTTCACCTCTCTTCTTTGCAAGTTCAATTTCTCTCTTCTCTGTAGTTCAAGTTTCACTTCTCTTCTCTGCGAATTCAATTTATCTCTTCTCTGCAATTGAGACATTCCCAATCTAAGATGATGCACAGCTGAAATAAAATAAACTCATTATCAAATGCACTCAAAGCTTTGCATGTAGGAAGCTTAACCTCGGTTGCTGGTGGTTTGATGGGAGTGGCAACATTGGTGACCTGAATGGCACCACATGGCCTCTTCCTGCTGCTGCGTCGTCTCTCTTGGCTTTTTCGACCCGAACCACTTTGCAAATCTACCAGACCTTCTTTGTTCCATCTCCTGACACACACACTACCTGCACACTCACACTCACAAAACCCCCCTTGTTTCGTCAATGATGAAACCTCCTCCCTCTCTCTCTCTTTTACCCAAGCTCTAGCTCCAAGCAACAATCAACAAAACCCCGTCGAAGGAAAAACCGAAAAAAAACCCCATCACACATACACACATTTGCAGTTTTTACTTCCCACTACCACTACCCAAAAAACCCTTCCCATCCTCCCATATCCCCCAGCAGCAAGAAAAACACTCGAACGCAAACCACCAAAGATGAAGGCAAGGGGGACAATCGAAGCAGAGAGAAAAAGGAAGCAAGTAAGCAAGGAAGCCACAAACACAAACAAAAGAGTCAGCAGCTACACATGCCTGCGTGATGATGAGTGGAGGTGTCGAGTTTGTTATGGACTGGAAGCTCCGTTGCTGCTGCAACAAAAGACCTTCCAACCGCAACTCCTCCAGCTAAGCTAACCACAGCAGACGCCATTTTCGGAGGTGAAAAAATGGCGACGATGATGATCTATCTGCTAGCGAAGAAGATCGAAGCAGCAGCAGTAGAGAGGCTGGTTGATTGATTCCCTTGTGAAATTCCTTCTGAGAAATCCAACGCACTTCCTATTGGCCTGCTTCATGGATAAGGCTGCTCCTGTTTCTTCTTCTTCTTCTTCTTCTTCTTTAGGGTTGTTTCCGTCACCGCACAATCCCGTTTCCGCTGCTGCTCCTGACCCATAACCAGCAACCACACTCACAACCGGACACAATCTGATTGGTCCAGAGTGAACCAGCACCCACAAGCCGGACCATCATCCACTGGATGCCCGTTATGTATTATGGAACTGGCAAGTGGCTGCCCATTATGCTGTGTAATAAGCTGCCCTTGGGGTGAGGCCCTTATAGGACAGGCAGCACACCTAGCATAATGGGCAGCGACAGGCCTGTTCCATTGCGTTAACATCTGTAGTCAATGATTTATGACATTTCAATCATAATCTTCTACTCTGGAAGATTATGAACAAGATGAAGAGCACTAAGTGTTACCAAGCTTATGGTCTAGCCATAGCTAGTGTTAGTGTTAAAATATGTTAAGCACTAACACCAAGTTACCACTAGGTTATTTTAGTGTTTTTTTGGTATTGACCTCTAACTAGCAAGAAAGTCCCAAACCAACAACAGAAAGAATGACATCTATCTAGACCTAGTGCTAAACTAACATAAAATTTAGGTTAGATGAACTTACTAACAACACAAAGAATGACATCTTTCTAGACCTAGTGCTAAATTAACATAAAATTTAGGTTAGATGCACTTACTAACTTTTTCTTGGTTTTTCGTGCAAACCTAAAATGTTAGAATAATATTTTGATGTTTTCATCTTCACACAAAGTTTAAACCCTTTTAACACCATTTTTTTTTGCACTTCAATTAATCATGTTGTTTCTTTTCACGTTACAATTGCATCTTTTTCCTTCTGATTTTACTTTTATCTTTCTTGTTGGAGGTTCATCAAACTTTGTCTCTTCTTATTTGCATCTTTCTTCAAGTTTCATTTGGTTTTTGTTGGTGCATTTATGCATAGTTGGTGACATTCTACAATTGGAAGCATATTTCCATAGCTATGACATTCTTCATTTTGCACATTAAAATTCTTTAAAATTCTTCATTTAGCACCTTGTCAAAACATTCTTGACTTGCGAATGTTTACCAAATTACATCGGTTGATCTATAAAATTCGTTAAAATTCTTGCTTCTTTGGGCTTTCATAACATTCTCGCACCAAGAATGTCATAGCTATGCATATTTCTTTTGGTAGTTTAACTACATTTTTTTCCTTGTGCTTTTGCTTTTATTATCTTATTAGAGCTTCATCAAGTTTTGTCTATCATTGTCAATTGTTGTCAAGTATTTTTTTGTTTTTATTGGTGCATCTATGCATTTTCACATGATAGTTAGTGATGTTCTACAATTAAAGATATGAGTTCATGAGTATTGGTGATGTTTCGAAGTTCAAGACTCATTTGTGTTCTTCTTCTTGTATTACTTCATAGCAATTTTTTTTAAAGTGCAAAGTTTGACAAAGAAATGTTTGTTATTATGTTGTTATGTGTCCTCTTCATCCTCACAAATTTTACTTTCTCCTTTTACATTTTTGCATTTGTTCATTGTGTTATTATGTTTTTTACAGTTTTTTTGTTCAATTACATTGATTGTTTTGTTAATGGTTATTAAAGATGATGTTGTGATCATTATAATTCTTTTTTTGTTTATTGTCATGTTACTACAAAACTTGTTGTATCTATTTGATTTGCCATCTTTTTTCAAGTAACTTTTTAACATAATTGTTACCAATTGGTAGACTTGTTACATTTCTAGTTGTCTCCATCAACACCTACTTGTATGCAATGCATGTTTATTTCATACAAAACCTAGCCACTAGGTTAAGCCAAGTTCAACAATGTGATCTCAATATTCCAATGGCAATGTTTCATTGGAACTAGTTTATGTAGGATGGGTATTTTGGTGATTGTCAATACAACAATTCCAGAGTCATTTACATTATAATTTGTCATAGATCAAATTCCATTTTGGAATCATTTTTTTTTCTTCTGTCTATTTGTATATTCTTGTCTATTTTGCATCCTTTCAATGTTTATGTCTATTTATATCTTGTTGTTTGTCTTACACCCTTTCAATTTTTTTTTCTTTTGTATGTTTATATCTTGTTTTGAACTTTTTTAGTGAATTGAACTTTTGTTGGCATTTTGCCTAAGAAATCAAGAATGTAAAAAACTTTAATGGAACAAAATGACATAATATGAAATTTACAAAATTTTATCTTTTGAAAAGACAAAATTAATTACAACAAAATTATTATGTCTAGACAAAATAATTTAATCATCGTCATTAATAGTGTAAAACAACATGGAGCCCAAATTTCTTGTTACAAACTATGATGATGAATGTTGGCTACAAAGCTTCAAAATGTGAAAACAAACACATATTGTTAATCAATTGAAGCCTCTCATTCATAAGAAGGACACAAAATACAAACTTTCTATTCTAGTTGAGGTGCGAGTAGCTTGTGCTCTCTATATTCTTGTTCAAGGTTGCAATCTTTTAATTTGTAATGAATTGTTTGTTGTAGGTTGATCCACAATCTTTCTTATTGTTAGAGAGGTGATCATTGTTATCAATATTGTTTTTTTAAAAATCATTAAATTTGACTTAGTGGAAATAAGATGGAAATTATGATGTAAGGATTCAAAATCTCTTATGGTATCCCTAGACACATGGGGGTAGTGACAATATTCATTTTCCTATTTCAAAACCTATTGGACCTTTTAACAAAGATTACTACTATCATAAGATAAGAAGATATAATGTAGTGTGTCAAACTATTGTCAATGATAAAAAAATTTATTGACCTATTTGTTGGTCTCCTAGGTAATGTCAACGATTTTAATCTCCGAAGTTCTTATGAAGTTTACATTTTACTTTCAAGCTCAGTTTACATTTTATCATTGGTTTTTTTATGTAAAGAGGTCAAGAAGGTGTTGTGCCTTACCTATTAAGAGATAAAAGTTACCCCCTTTTGTATTGGCTAATTATCCCTCTTTTGTACCTTTACATATGTATTTATGAGTTAAAAATTCAACCAATGTCTTCCAATCCTTGGTTTGCAAAGGACTTGGCTTGAGGTCTTCATGAATTGTTGCAATGAACATGTATACAAAGGTCTTTCCTTCTTAGTTTTTTCTTTTCCTTTTATGTACTTTTATAGTGTATATATGGACTAAAATTTCAAGTTGTTATGTCTTCATTTGTAGAAACAAGTTGACTGAACAATTCATCAAAATATCACAATGAACTTCTATGTACTTCTATATATGTATTACTATCTACCTATTAGGTGAAAATTCAATTAATCTCTTCTAATCCTTGGTTTATAATGGACTTGGTTTGAGTTTTTCACAAATTGGCATAGTGAATAGGCATATACAACTCTTTTCTTCTTAGTTTTTTTCAAAGATTATCTTCATTCATTTGGTCTACAGTCTCTATGGCAAATTTCAAAACATCATTTGTGTTTCCTTGGTGTGCAGTTTCCATGGCAAGATCAAAAGACGATGTGATGTTCCCTTTTGTACACATCAAGCTCATCACATGCGTCAATTCAATGATAGATTAGACCATGCCTTTTTATGTATTGTTGATTTCAACATCCTTTTAAAAATATTCAATTTGTTGTTTTTGGAACTTCTTTTAAGCTTGGGAGCATTGCTATTCAATCTTTAGATTTATAATGTGGATTTTGTTAATTGAAGTCACAAGAATTTTATTACCCCTTTTTTGTAATTTCCACAATGGCATTGCTTGTAATAAAAGATTTATTTTTAACATTTGTATTACCAAGTTCTATTCGATCAAGAATGGGAGGAAGATTGATGATTCTCGGTAATTATTCAAATTCCTTGTTTGGCAAATTATCTTCATGAAACATTTCATTGAAGGAAATCCTCCCAAGTTAATTAGTTATTCTCTAATGTCAAGTGTTGGAGTACTGTGTATTCCTTGTGTGTATGATTTCTTTCTTGTAGGTAGTGGTGGTGTACATAAGTCCAATAGCACATTTCGATGCACCCCAAGCTCTTTGATATACTCAATTACGAGTCCAATGTGAAAACATCAGAAGGATAAGGAGTTGAGGTACACTCCCTACTTCGTAGCATTTTAGGGGTAGAAGGGTGTGTTGGAGCTTTAGGATGGGGACTAGGACAAGTGACAAGTGGGTCGATTATTCATATGGACTTGCATAAACCAAACAACAAGTTGATTAGTGCATAGTTGGAACACCTTTGGTGCACGGACAAGCCATAGGCAAACACAGACTCACAAGACTCACCGTGGCCCGAACTTGGGGAAGCCATCACCTTTCCCCTTACAATATTCTTTGTGTTTAGCCATGGGGCTAGCACCCAAATGTCATTTTGTCTTGGGACTCCAAGTTGGGAGTCCTAAAATTCTTGAAATTGCAACTTTTGTGATTTTGAAGGCCCACAACGTTTTGAAGGCCCACAATGTTTTGCAGACCTCCGATTGAAGTGACGTTTAAGGCAAAGTTGTAACCTTCATCAAAAGCTTTCCAATGACATTTTGCACGCCACCTACATGCAAGTAAATCAAGGCGATTCCCAACTTTTAGTGATCGGGAATCAAATTGGTAATTTGATTCTTGACCTTTATTTTGGCCATAACTTGTGTTTTAAGTACCCAAATGGGTCATGTGAGCCCATTTTATACACCTACATTAAAAGAACTTTTCAATCGTACAAGGAATTTTTCAATCCGATGAGTTTTGACCCTTGAAATCACCTTTTGAAAATTTGGAAGTTCATTGGGATTCTAATTCCCAAAGTGGGAGCTCACTTGGGCTCATTCTTTCACATTTTTTCCTACATTCCTAGGAGCATGAAATGTGACTCCTAAGCTTCACTCTTGCTGACACCTTTGCAAACCTTTACCTTGGTTATAAACCCAAGGCTAGGGTTGTGACACATTTTGCTATGGTGGTTACATGATTTGTAATGATGGTTGCACATTGTCTTTCACTTTAGTATTTGGGTGTAGCACATGAAGGCAATATGCATAATCATTAGGGGACATCGTATTTTACACATGAAGAGGGTAAAACATTGGTTGTTTCCCCATGAAGGGGTCTAACAATTCATACATGAGTTTATTGAAATGTCTAAGGGCATTCAATGTAATCTTTTGAATTGTTGCATGTCCTAGATGTGTAATCAAATGTTTGTTTAAAGTCACCATATGTTGGGTTTCATATGTTTTTACATGTGGAATTATTTCTTGCTAGTGGTAAATGTTGGTTTGAGTTCACCATGTTTACAAAAAATTTCCATTTGTTGGTGGCTATTTTGAAATGATCGCTTGGATCAACCACATCTAACTGCATGATCAACTTTTTTCATTTGGCTTCAATCAATGCAGGAATTTCTTGGTATTCACAATTTAGTTGATGAACCTTCCTTATGTTCATTTCACAAAAGGAATTTGATGTAAGTTCAAGGATAGTGGTCATTTTTCCTTTTGCAAGTTTCTTGTTTTTGCCTTTCTATGTTCTTCTACCTTTTTTTATAATTTGTGTTCCATGTTATTCATTTTGTAGTCTTTGAATGTATTTGATTCATTACACCTTTCGCACACCATGAAATTGAGTTTAGTTATTAACATTTGAAACTCTGACTTGACATCTTTTGTGAGTTTGTTTGAAAAAATGTAGGTACCTTGGTTTTCATTTTGTGGAGTAGTGTCAAAGTTTGTAATGGAATTAATGGCACCTTGCTAAACCATCAATTATTGGTGGATCACAAAGTTGCAGGATAGAAAAAACAATGAAGTTGCAAAGGGGACAAAATGTGTAACAAGGAGTGAAATGGATTACTTTGGAGAAGGACTACAAGTCCTTTGAAGTCTCTTTTCCCAAAAATAGTTTTTACATGCAAATGAAATTTTGAATAATTTTTTAAAAAGCTTATTCTAAAAAATATTTCACTTTTCCCCAATGCATCATTTGTTTTTTTGTTAGTCATTATTGAATAAATATTTATTTAAAAAAATGTATAGATTTTTTATAGATTCAGTGTTTCATTTTGAAAAATGATCCAAATTTGAATTCATCACTATAAATTAAAAGTTTGAATTATTTAGTTTTATTATACTCTAAGTTATAGCTTTTCTTAATACATCATGTAAATTATAACCCATTTATATGTGGTAAAGGACTTTTGAAGTTTTGAAAATTTGAAACAATTTTAAAAGATTCTTTAAATTTTAGACTTTTAGAATTCCACATTTAAAAAATTATGAGTTTTTTTTGAGTGTGGTTAATATGTTCTTGTCATTTATATTTTTTCAATGAAAAGTCTTTCATTATATGAATCCTTTTGGTAGTCCTTCGCAAAATTAACTCCTTTTGATGCCATAAATTTACATTTTTAAATGTCCTAAATTAAAATCAAAAATTAAAATTGGATCAAATGAATTTTTGCTTTAAATTCCTTGACATTTATATGAAGGAAAAAAGGCCTAATTTGCAATGATTATTATGATTTCAAACACTAATAGAAATCAACCAAAATGTAACCACTCTATTTACGACTACATGTGATTTGTAGTCGTTTGTGACTAGATTTGGAAATATTTGCAACTACAAGACCAACTTTCAACTATTTTGTTCATTTTCACAACTATGATGCAACTATTAAAAATTTCATCCTATTGGTTGCATCAATTTTACATTTATTTTCATTTATTAATAGCTTGATATGTCCCATTAGTTGCAATAATCACTAAATTAGTTACATCCTAAACGTATTCTACAATGACATAGGGGTGTATTTTAATGTATGTACTATATATATATATATATAATATGCATACATATGTATATTGTTCATATAATGAATCTTAAAATTAATATTTGAACTTTGAATTTTTTTAATTCAAATCTGAAAATTGATATTTCAATTATGAAAACTGTTATTTTAATTTAAAAAAAAAAAGAATTTGAAACTTGATATTTGAATCTGAAAATTGTTATTTCAATTGTTTAAAACATTATTTGAATTTGAAAATTTTGATTTGAATATGATATTTTGAATTTAAATTCAAAAAGACTTATTTGATCTAAAAATTCATTTTGAATTCTAAATTAATATTTTTGAATCCAAGAATTAATATTTCAATTCAGAAAATTATTAATTGGTCATGAAAATGGACATTTTAATTTTGAATATTTTAACATGAATATGAAAATTTATATTTCAGCTCTGAAAGATTTTCATTTAAATTTTAAATGATCATTTGATTTGAACCTGAAATTTAAATTCCAAATTATTATTTTGGATTCTCAAAATTAATACTTCAAGTCTGAAAATTATTAATCGAGTCTTAAAATGGACATTTCAATTTTTAATATTTTATTTGAATATGAAAATTGGCATTTCAATTCTGAAAATTGTTATTTAAATTCAAAAAAATTATTTGATCTAAAAATTGATATTTGAATTCTAGATTATAATTTTCGAATCTAAAAATTATTATTTCAATTTAAGAAAATATATTGAGTCTAAAAATTGGCAACTTGATTTTAAATGTTTTTATTTGAACTTGAAATTTGATATTTGAATTTTGAAGTTTTAAATTTAAATTTTACAAAATTGTTTGACTTGAAAGTTGAAATTTGAATTCCAAATTGTTATATTGGATTTTCAAAATTTATATTTTAATTCAAAAATTATTGATTGAATTTCAAGGGTTTTTTGTACTAGTGTTATCCATAATAAATCACTTTTATAAATAATTATAAATGATTATTTTTATTAAATCTACGTGACACTGAATAATTATTGTTATAACATAGATTTGTATATTATATAATTTATATTCTTATATTAGAAAAAATTAATTAATTAAATTATTGTGACATTACTTTAAAATCATTGTAATTACTTCAGATAGGAATTAATTAGTATGTGCAGAATCATTTTCTAATTGAACATAATTATTCACACTATTGAATTTATAAGTTCAAATTTGAATTAAAAATTTGGAAAATTTATAGTGTAGTTAAAATATTTTTTATTGATTTTAAATTCAAAAATTATTATATAATAATATTATCTTAAAACATTATGTGATTAATCATCTTTGATAAATATTTTATAGTAATTATGAAAATTAATGTTATGTGTAACAAATTATTGTATTTATAGTTAATAAGTACCAAGAGAAAAAAATTACTTGACCTATAATAATTTTTACAACAATAAATGTAATTATATAGTAAGTAATGTAATTAATTGAATAATATTAAAAAAAAATTCGTGTAAGAATTTACTTTCTAATAATAATTGTTAATTGATGACTTATAGTTTAAAATAAATATTTAAAATATTTAATTTTAAAATTATTGTCATTAAATTAGTTTTACATTAATTATATTATTTATAATCTGATCAGATTCTAAAAAGTAATAAAATATTTTGAATATTTTTTTATTTAATTATTTATGAGTTATGTATTATAATGTGTGAATAACTAGATAATTAGTTTATTTAATATCAAGAAGTTATTGTTTATTTAAATAATTGAGAATGAATACTAAATATTTGTAGTGTATAATTTATAATTTAAATATATGTAAATTTAGTCATTATTAATTAAATGATTATCTAATTATCTAATACTTGAATTGTTTAAAAATTTTAAAATTAAGAAAATAAGGCATGAAGAAAGTGTCGAAATTATAACCTAGTTTGTAAGGAAGTTGTAATTTCAAAACTTATCCCATATTGTTTGTTTTTCATTCCCATTTTGAACACTATATAAACAAGGGGGGTGTGGCTATCTAATTTCACATTAAGAAATTTGTGCACATGGGATGAGTTAATCAAAAGGCTTAACGCAAAACAAAAAAACAAATAATGCACAATTCTAAAGTACCTACCTCCCAAACCTACTTATCTATCTAGCTAAGTAGGTACCTAATTTGACCTACCCATCTAAGTCGGCCTATGTACCTACCTACCTAAATATCTACCTATATGAGTAAGTATTTAACTTAGGAAGGTAAAACCTATTTTTTAATTTTTTTTACCTAAGTAGGTAGGTAGGTAAATAAGGATTATAGGCACCTATTTATGTACCTAGTTAAGTACCTACCAACCTAATATTAATATTTTTATTAAATTATTTTTAATGCCATGTGGCATATTTACATTGGGCCATGTGTTATAATATAAGATAATCTAAGTATTTGAATTAAAAATCCTAGATTATTTCAAAATAATAATAATAATAATATTTTAAAAATCAAATATTAAAACACGTGGCAACACATGATTTGCCTTCAATTGTGACCAAGATAGTTGCATCTTAGTCACATGTGACAATACGTATACAATGGAATCAAAGTATGAAATGTATTTGTTGACTTTTTCTTTCATATAATTCCCTTTGTCATTTGCGACTAGTTTATCACATGTGACTTGTTTTAGGCGACTAAAAGGATTTTAGTTGCAAAATGTCTCTTGCAACTAAAATTTAGTCGCAAAGAGTAGTCGAAAATACATGTTTTTCTTCTAGTGAAATGGTAATTAAAAAAAAGTTTGATTTTGACCGATTATGTCTAACATTTGACACCTTTTTTGGGTCCTTGTTACACGTTTTGACTTGAAGTTGCTTGTAGGTTAGAAGAAGGTGTGAACTCACAAAGTTGTTCAAAATGTTGTGAAGTTGCAAATCCAAAGATTCATGGTGAGCAATAGAAGTTGATTTGTTTTTTCTTCCATTTTGATGTGTTTTGTAAATAGAACTTCATAATAAATAAAATGTAAAATTTTGCATATAGATTTCATGCACATTTCAAAACACAAAATTGGCATGTGGACCTTAAAGCATAGAACTTTAGAGAAAAATTCATGTGCTAACCTACACACAACTTAGTGAGCAACATTTTTTTCAAATATATGTTAACATTCATTTATCTTATCATTTTTTGGATGTCAAAAAATTTACCATTCCAAAATTGGTTTGTTTTTGTAAAATTTCATTCTTTAGGTAATATTTTTTTAATTTAACACATTATTACCATTATTTTAATTTTGTCTACCATGTAAAATGCCACCTTAGATTTAATGGTAACTTTAACAATAGGTGTAGATACTTGTAATTTATTAATTTTCTAACATTTAGTTAACATTGTTTTAACAATAGGTGTGGATGCACCTTTGCTTTGTTTTTTACATGAACAAACTTGAAACAACATAATCATTCACCATAGATGTTTAACAAGTTAGTTTGTATGAACTTCAACTTGAATTAATATCTAGTTTCAGCTTGATAATGCATGTTATAATAAGTAGGACTTATATGTAGGTAGATACGTAGGAAAACATGTGACTACTACTCTTGACCCTTAACTAGCAAACACATTCACAACTGGACACAATTGATTTGGGCCCACATGAATCGGCAAACACATTCACAACAAGACACAATTGATTTGGGCCCACATCAATCAACATTCACTAGCCATACCATCCATTAAATGCCTCTTATCACTTAATTATGGATGTAACTCAACTTGTGTTAATATGTGGTTTCACCTTGGTAACGCTTATATGTAACTAGATAAGTAACAAAATAGGTGATTATTAGGTAAGTAAATGGTTTTTATTTTATACATAGGAACAACACAAGAAAACTTGACAATGGGTTCTCACATCTTTCAATAGACTATTGATGGTTTTTTTCAATGATGTTTAAACTCAATGGGTTCAATGAACCATGAAGTTTAAAAATATTTTATATTTCAAGTTTCATGTAGGGAAAACCCATGGGAAAACCTATAACTGAGGTAGCCAATTCAACCCCTTAACAAACAATGGACCTTGTGGAAGTTGGTGAAACGACATTTTTGGTGTATGACCTCACTATCCAAAACATGGCTCACGATTCCATGCATGGCATTAAGTCATGACTTATTTTCAAAATTCTGTAATAATATAGGAATCAAGTTTTCATGAATCTATAGTTAAATATGATTAATGTTGTTTATGCTATGTTTTGGTTTAGTGCATTCAAGAAAAAATGTCTAAAATACTTTAACTAGCTTGAAGATCAACACAAGGAACACCTCAATCAACAAAGCTTAACATTTGTTTCCAAATGGTTGAAAAAGTTTAATATGATCATTGAAATGAAAATTGAGGCTATAAAGTAAGACTAGAATCCCATATGGCACATTGTCATCAATTATAAATGCTTTGTTGAAAGAAATTGACTTAAATTTTGGAGCCACTCATTAAGGAAACATCAATAATCAAAACCCAAATTTTGCAAATGAATACAATGTGCCAAAATGTTCTTCATGAAGTCATGTTAGGGAAAGCTTTTTACTAACATTCCATTGATAAAGACATGAGCTATGCATGTTCAATTCAAGGTGTGAACTATCATTCTATTAAAATTGATATTAGGGGAATCTTGACATAATTAGAAGAAAGCAATTGTTATTTTTTAATAGGATGATGTTTATTGTTTGGGGTCCTGAAATGTATGAAGATAATAGGGACAATAAAATTGAGGATACCTAACAAGGCATCACCATTGACTAACTTGCCAAAAATGTGCATATTTTTTACCTCGATGCATATGAGGGCACTATGTATAATACTTAGTGTGGGAAGACACATAAATGTTCTAGGTCATTTAAGCCAAAATAGACAATGAAGGTGGAAAAATTTCACATATGATTATCAAGAATTATTTGAAACATAATGAAAATATTGATATGAGTTGGGTTTACAATGTTTGATTGGGCATCAAGTTTTGTCAATTTCAATTGAATTCCTTCATTTCCATGTTCGAGACCTTATTTTGTTTTATATCTCACAAGTGCATTTAATTTCCCCTTCTTAATGTTGCAATTGCTTTTGATAAAATTATAAAATAAAAGTGAACATTAATATTTCCAGCCCTAGAAGCTTTGCCTCAATTAATAATGAAGACCAAATTTGGATGATGAAACTAATCATTCACACTAAAACTCCATATGCTCATCTTGAGTAGACCTTGTAGTTGTCCTTAGTTTCACTTTTAAAGAATCAATATTGAAAACATCATGCTCACATTTCAAATTAGGGTATTTATAACTTTTCATAAATGCTTCCCAACATGTTTTCATGATTTTTTTCAAGTGGCTCTCCATGTTCTAGATGCTACTATTGCTAATTTAGAGAATGTTGGTCAACTCTTCAAGTTACATGCCCACATTTTGGATATCCTTGACCACATTTCAAATGAATTTGTTGATTAATATTTAAAAGCACATTGTACAAGTTTTAGAGCATAATATGAAAAATTGCCTAGGTTTTCAAATGTAGCTTTGTAGGGTTTAGATGATGTTCAAATTTTGAAGTAGGTTATGTAGGTTTCAGATGAAGCTATTCAAATAATGTCTCCATATTTTCAAAGCATGTATTATGATCAATAGTTCTTTTGCATAGGACAATAGGTAATTTTGTTTAGCATTATTTTATTTTTTTCATTCATAAACCACAACTTGGCCACCCTACTTTAGGACTACCCCTATGGATTCATAATTTACATATGTGCAAAGGATTGAGTTTTCCATAAGGGGCATGTGTGAGGCCAACTTTTGTGAAGGAATTAAAGCTATCTTCATACTCAAAAGTTCCCGCAATCTCTTCGTTCAAATGAGTAAAGGTGTGACAAGTAAGACTAGAAGTGTAGGCTCCTTGACATATTATATATTTTGTTTCCCATTAGTATCAAAAGTAGTCAATGTTTAAAAATATAATACCTTAGAGCACCATATATTTAGAACTATAAAATTCATGCAACTATCAAAATCATCCACTTTGTGTGTCCATGTGTGTATGGTGAAATAAAATGGTCCAAACTATCCTAATACCTAGGTTGGTTTGCTAGTGAAGTGTTTAATAATTCATTACTTTTTGTTAGTTAATATGCTCAACAATAAAAATAAAAATCATTTACAATTTGGCATCATACTAAATAATGAAGCTATTATGCTTAAGAGTTTCATTCAATTTTTGGCATGGCAAGCACACATTTTTCAGAATTTTCAGCAATTTCAAAAAGTAATTGATTAGCACCCAACGAGCCTAACGGTGCTATGGTAGTAAAGGATTAGAAAAAAAAAAGTCACATGATGACATGATTTATTGTTGTCCATGAGAAGTGGAAAAATGAATCATATGCTTTGAAGTTTTGGAGTGGCAATTTGATAGGTCTAGGAGAAACAAAAATCTGGGATACAATGCAACAAATTGAATCCTTAGAAAAAATCGTCAAGAGTGAATGCAACACAACAATGTTTCAAGGTAGGTCAAAGCATTCATATCTATTATTTGTCACCTAAATGTTAAAAGACATAAAAGAATCTTTTTTGTCCATCAGATAGCAAATGAATCATTCACTTACTTCGAAGTTTTGAATTGTGAATTACACATGTAGGAGAAGGAAAAATCTGGGAAACTTGAATGCGACAATTGCTGCTGAAAACCATGGAGAAATGAGTCCAACACAATGTCAATCTTTCAAGGTAGGCCAAAGCATCATATCTATTATGGCACACAAATGCTGAAGATTAGAAAAGGATTGTTGTCCATCAGATATGGAGCAAATGAATCATCTGGTTTGAAGTTTTGAATTCTGAATTACAGGTGTAGGAGAAACAAAGATCTGCTGTGTGATGATGCAAACAACAATCCATGCATAAAACTGTGGAGAGTGAGTGCAATACAACAATCTTTCAAGGTAGACCAATAGTCATCTCTGTTGCCATCATAGACCTGCAGATCTCTCCAGGGGGATGGATGGGCTTGCATTCACTGATTTTCTGTTTTGTTTCAGGCCTTTGTCCAAGATCTCATTGTTTGCAACCTTCCAGGTTGACTGTAGAAAGAGATGAGATCATGGATTATGATGGCATGTGATATCAATGACTGGTGTGCAGAAGGCACTATCATCAGTGTATCCGAGCATAGAGCTCAGCTAGCAACCTTTGTGATGTGGCCTTTTTTCAGTGTTTGGTGATGTTACAAGCTGAATTCATTTCTTCAGTAGCAGAAAACCTCTAATCATAACATACTAGCTCAAATAAACAAGGGTGCAATTCTACATCTGACTAGAATAATTTCAGAAATCAGCTTCCCAGAAGTTGTCTGTAGCTTCACTTTCAAACTCAAACATTTTGCAAGCAAATTAGATGCAGGATTTTTGCTAATTGAATTTTGCATGTTGTTGCTTCAACATAGCATAATTTTTCTTTGTAGAAAACTTTAGCCCTAAAGTCTTTTTCATGGCAGTTTTGGTGCTTGTGCATTAGTCATGGTCATTATATGGTTTTGAAATCTGTTCATCTTGTCATGCTGCACATTGCAAGCCTGAAGGTCATATATATGGAGTTGCCAACAGTAGGAGGTGGGAATGCAATCTGCAGTTGGGGCCTTCAACCAGGTACTGGCAAGTTTACCTACTTCTATGGAAGTGGGCAAATCCCTGAACCATGCAGCTAATTGACTTTCTGCACAAAAGCTTTTTTGTAGTTTGGAATTTTGAGTGAGAGAAAAAAGGGGGAGAAATGCTTGCCTTGTGACACATGTATCTACATTGATTGTAATTCTATTAATATGGTTAAGTGGGGATGACAATAACATGAAGAGTTTCAAGTGCACAGTTTCAAGGCAGGGCTCACTATTTTGTACAAGTGAGATAACTCACCGTTGCAACAAGTGGGAAGGTTTTGAGTGACGTATTTTTTTATGCACAGGCCTATGGGTTTGAAAAAGATATGATGATAGAAGAATGCAGCCCAAAATCAAGAAAAGGTGCGTGGCACATCAAGCAGGGGGATTCCTGTTACGGTGATTTCCTGGCGAGGTAGCTGAAACCCGATTTTCAACTCCTCCAACACTGTCTTCATATGCAAGATCATGTTGCTTCGTCGTTGCCATCTCTCACCAGCTTCCTGCACTATCAAAGCACATGCAATTACATGTGAATGTGGATGCACAGATTCTGTGTCCATTGTCTTCCTTTCTCTGACTTTCGCACAGAAGTAGTTTCTGCTATCTGCTACCAGTTCTAAGGCTTACGGTGTCTCATGCTCAAATTATCTTAGGATTCAACAAGTTAAGTGATTCCCTTGGTAGAGTCAAAAAACTTCCAATTGAAAAGATGATGGATGTTGACCTGGAAGTTGAGATGGTGCTGCATCCAAATGGACATCTTCATGCGGTTGCTGTCCTCAATATCCTTGCAGAGTACACGGAATGTGGGATACCAAAACTGTGGTAGACTTTCAATGTACTTTGTCATCTTCTCTTTGAGAATCCCAATCTTCTCCACAGGTGTGCTTACATGGATCTGGAAGTCAATGGTGTCCCATTGGTCAGGGCTGCGATAGAAGTTGGAAATGGGCTTTGATGCCAGAACAGAATTTGGATAGTATACCTTCTCATTTGAACCACTGCATTCATGAGATATCCCGAGTTGAATATTAGGAAGGTAAAGAGAACCCATGTATGGAAATGCTCATGATTTGGGACTCACCCATGAGATCTGAAGTTTAAGAAAAGATAATGAGTCAGTAGACCTTGGTGCTGGTGAGACCAAAAAACACTTGCCTTAGGAATATGGTGTTTAGAATGTTCAATTCCTGCAGTGAGGCCCTCCCCTCCCAAGATAACAGATTGTTAAAATTTCTGTTTGCAGGTGTGCACAAATTCTAGACACAACAGAATCATTGAAGGTTGGTTAATCTGCCTAGTTCCTGGATAATCATGCCAAAGGTGCAGGACAATGAGGTGTGAAAGGAATGTTGTGGTTAGGAGGGAGTCAAGGCAATGTAAAACAGACCTCGACAACCAAGGAATTTCCATCAACTAGGATCCGGTCACCCACATCAAAGGGGTGCATAATGAAGAGGAAAATGAGAGACTCGAATGTGCTTCGTGCTGCGTTGCCAAACACAAACACAGAGGGGAGCAAGATTGAAGAGAAGGCCACCAGTAGCTTCTGAGTGTTCACGCCCATTATTAGGAAGCATATTGTAAGCAGAACGGCCAGAACAAGCTGCATATATTCACCAGACCTTGTGAGGCTTTTCCCAGTGGTAGCCTACATTATGTTCTGAAACAAAGTTGTAGGACATGTATCAAGGATGAGTTGCTGGCATACATACAACATCAAGCACGCGATGAAGCTTGGCCACCACTGTTCGGTTGTCACTCAGAGTCAGAGACAAAGCCTTGCGCTCCTTGTACACTGTCACTACCCACTTTACAAGGGCCTTCTTTGAGATTGTTCCTTGATCTGATACCTCAAACAATTCAAATGCCTGCGGTGCTTTTTCCTCTGGGAAAAACTCCAAGAAATTCTTCAGTGTCAGACTCTTCTCTGTTCGGTCTGCCATATTGTAAAAGATCTGCTGGCAAAAAAGTTCACAAGTAAGAGGAGGGACAAGGGGAAGGTTGGTCAACTGGAGATCAGGAATGGGGATCAGGGATCAGTAACCTGCTTGGCTGCAGCTTTAGCCTGGGCTTCACTGTCAATTTCCCAGTCATCAGACAACATGGAAGCATAAGTTGTCATGTTGTGGGTGCGCACCAACTTCATCAGTCTCCGTAGTGTCCATGCTGACACTGTCTGAAGCACTCACATTATTCAAAACCCCATGGTTAGTTTTTCACTTGATCTTCTGTCTGCATTCAAATGTAATATCATGAGGTTTGATACTTAACAGTCAGTCACAAGTTTCTGGGAGATTTTCACATTCAAGAAAAGGACTGCTATGCTGAAATTTATGTCCTTTTAATCTTGTGATGGGGCCAAGGAAGCTACAGAACTCACATGTGAAGTCAACCCTTGCAGCTTGTCCTGTGCAATGACAACCTCAGGGGTTGTAGTGACTTTTCCATTGGTTGCACCAGGTATTGAGACATAGCTTACTTTCATGTGAGGTGTTTGATGTGCAGATGAGGGTTGCTGAACATCATATTTACTGCTTGGCAGTCCTTGCCACCCATGTGGAGTTCTTGGCCGTGGATCAGAAGGCTGTGTTTCATATGCAATCCCTGTTGACTTGGGAACCTGTGACTCCAAGTCAGATGTCACTGGCCTTAGGGACATCTCATGAGGAGTCCCAGGCAATTGAGGAGTTCTCATATCCTGTTCATTGGATACTCCTCCATAGAGCCATGTTGACTCATTTTCACCCTCTACATACTTGGGCTGTGAAATAGTTTCCAACACATACTGATGAAAGAGGCAATCTTGTATTCTATCGAAGTAAGCTGCACGGTGGAATGAGTTAGCTGCCACTTTCACAAACAATACCTTTGCCATCCACAAGACTGATGCTGCAAAGAAACACCAAAGCACCTGTAGCCCAACACCATGCCCATGATAGATGCTCTAAAAGCAGGAAAATCTTGAAAGAGCTCTAATATGCAGGTTTCAGTTCAGTGGCTTTTAGTAGTAGTATTTTTCTGTCAAGCTGATATTACTTTTGTCCACAGGTACAAAGCTGGTGTTGTGGAAGCTTTTTTGGCTTTCCTTGCAACTCCCAGCTGAATCTTTTGAACTGGCACAATGGTGGACATTCAATTGGCAAGAGAATGAGTACTCAATAATTTGCAAATGTGCTGCTCCATTCTGAATCAGTACATCCAATATCTCTATGCAGAATTGGATCTATCTGACTCTTTTTCTGCTGGTTCTCTTTCCTGGCACCACTAGTTCAAATTGGATTCTAATATCTCTGCAGAAACATGCACAGGGATGGATATATGATGATGTACCTTAGTGATGACAGGAATAGTTTGGGTGTCTGTGTTGTTCCTGAATATGATCTTCCAGGTCCCAATCACCAAAGCCAACCAAATGCAGTTTTTCACCGCATGACGCAACCCATACACAAAGTAGAGCACCTGCCTCTTCAGCAGATAGTGGTGCTCTATTAACACCACCAGAAGCTTCATTCACACCCCACACAAATCAAAACTATGTGTGAGTAAGTTTTGGGAAACCTTTATTTTCTTCTTTCAAAGGGCAAAGGTGGTTGTCATCTTCACCAGAGTCTGGGTACTACTAGTTGCTAGTTGCTACCAAACAAAATTGCTTTAGACTTGCAAGACCTTCATAGCGTACAAGGAGAAAAAAAGTGCATGGGTATCAGTCCTTTTTCAGTGTGCTAAATAGAGGCCCTGAATCATGGGATGTCTTCCTCTGAGTCAAATCACAAGTACTTCAGTTCATTGTGGCAGATGTGCATCTGATGCCACAACTCAGATGCACAGATGTGCCACATTCCTACTTGCTGATTGCTGTCAGCCATCAAAAGCATATTATACTGACCAAAATCAAGTAGAAGACAAATGTGTTGTGATATAATGTGTACCTGAACGGCACCTCCTGCAATTAGACGGCCACATGAGACCATCAGCATAAGAGTAAGCCATTGCCACAGCACCAAGTTATACCAATACACCTTCCGCAGTGACTCATAGCGGACCGAACAAGCCAGGAGAGCAATCAACGCTATCAGGCTTATCCTCTGCATCCAATACAACCACCTGTTGCTTTTCCTTTTCCATCTCTTGTATTGCGGAATCGACTCATCCTCCAAAGGATCAACCTGAACAACAAGGTGTACACAAGAGTTTTAGAAGCCGGCAAAGAAGGGTTACCTCTTACCCTAATTAGCATCAAAGTTGATCATATGGCATGTTCAACAAGTGCTGTTTATCTTGGCAGAGATGGTGTCCACAATCTGCACTTGGTTTGCAGTTTTGAGTGACGACAGCTTGTAGGTGAAGAATTGGAGGAGGTGAATGTTTTGCAGTAAGGCTTATGAAGAGCAGAAAAGCATGATGCAGAAAATGTTGGCAAGAAGGGTAATGAGCAAGAGGCCTAGTACCTACCTCTTCCTCAGGGGGTGCAGAGCCAGAAGGAGCAGCTGCACCAGCAGTACGAGGTGAGAACAGCATGTTGGCTATCGACTTGATTTTGCTTGGGGTGGCCGCTGCAACGAAGGAAGCGACGCGGCTAAGACCTCCAGGCTTGGGTCGGCGGCTGGTGGGTAAGCCCCCAAAAGTGAGCTCTGGGTTGTAGTGTTCCTGTAAGCTATAGCGGCGAGTTCTTGAGTCTCGGCGGTCGCTCACCAATCTGCGTACCACAGGCGTCATGGGTGGTGGATCTTGTAGCCTTGCCTTGAGCCTGGCGTGCACCATGGGAGGTTTCCTGCTCGTCATGAACCCGTGATACAGAGAAGTTGGGCTAATAGGACTGCGGGCCCCTGGCGAGCTTTGATGGCTGATTTGCTCGTCGCCTTGGTCAGGAAGAGTGAGAGCTCTCAGGTTGGGTTTCCGGAGCTTCATAATGGAAGGTTGTCCGCCCCTGGAACTCTCAGATTGCACTGCAATGCAGCTGGTATTAGAAGAGGATGTTGCAGCATCCTCCAGAGATGGGAACTCAAACCTCTGCAAGTCAGGCCGATCATGAGATGATCCCAATTTACTCGAAGATGCAGCTCCAGGTCCTTGTTGCGCATCGACTGCTGCTCTAGGGCTGGAGCCATGCTCGTAACCGTAAGGTGGTATCTGGTACGACTCCTGGCCGCCCCTGCCGCCGTGATCTGTAGCAGAATCGTCCGCGATCACTCTTCGCTTGGTTCGCAAGTTGGGAATTGTTTGGAGGATATGTACATCCTGAGCATCTGTGGGAGGAGGCTGCTGCTGAGCTCGCGAAGTATTTTGAGTGAACGCTGCACTTCGTCTTATCTCATCGGCTGCTGCAGCTGCACTCATGGCAGTCGCGACTTCCTTGGCAATGAAAGCCTGTGAGATATCATCTGACGAATGCTGCAATTGGGTGGCCAAATTCACATCTGCTTCATCATTGATCGTTCCTGACGCAGTCAGATAATCCAATGGGTCTCCCATGAGACAGCGGGCCTGCAATCTACCACAGGCTTTTTTGTTCACCTCTGGCCCCGCGAGTCTTCAATCAAATAGAACCAGGTAAACAACCCACAAGTCTGAAAGATCTCGATTCCTTTGCATGGCTCCAGGGATTAAAAGAAAATGGTACAATATGTGACCCATTAGCCAGTGCCTCTCATCATCATCATCATCATCATCACAATTGCAGTCTGCATTGAATCTATGACGTGGTGGTGGGGCTATAACAAAGCAATATTTCCGAGCTAAGTCTATGATCCAAGATAAGCTGCAATGGTGTCAAAGGTCCAGATCAGGGCCGCAACAAAGTTGCTTCTGTTTGTAGCAGTTATACGGAAACCTAGGAAATTTATTTTATTTTTGGGTCTACAGAATCATCTGATCAAGAAATCATACGCCATTGTACACTCCCTGATCAAGCGCCACACTCATCCAGAAAATCTAGTACATACAAGTTTCACGTGTGGAAAATCTCGTGCTTGATTGACACATGCCAAGGATCATTCCCAGTTTTGGGGTCACAGCATGCATGAGTCTCTGCAAGTCTCTGCAACTCCTGGTGTCCAGGGAGAGGTAGCAAGATAGTGCCCATTATGTACACGGAAAAAGATCGGTTTTTCTTGAAGCAGCAGGCTACAAGATAATAATTATTTTGAAGCTTCTGGAATTTGTGGAACGGACTCGCAGTAGCAATCCCAAATTGATGAACCTTTTTTGTTGTTGCGATCATCATCAATAGAAATTGGCTACTGCAGCGACAAAAATTGGAGTTTTTTGTGGGAAGAATAGAGACGCAGGAGGGTAGTATGAGAATGAAGGAAGGGCCAGAGGGTGGGGGGTGATGGGAGGCTGAAGGTTGGCATGTTCGGAACCCTATCAACGGTCGGGATTACCAGAATATTCAGAAACGGCTGATTTTTTTCCGGAAAAAATCCAGAAAAGGACCTTCTGAAATCCAGAACAACCACTTGACACCTTGGCAAGGACATTCTGGATTTTGGAAGTTCTCAGGACATCTTCCCCTTGGTGAGTGAGTGAGTGTCCCCAAAATACTCTAGAAAAAATTGGGCTGTTCTTTACATATAAGAAGATAATCTAAAATAGTGCAAAATTTGGCAAGAGTTTATTGCAAGAGAAGAAACACAATTGAGCCAAGTACTCTTTGGTAAAATACTTCAGACAAAAATATGTAAGTACCACATAAAGCAGTGGCAGAACATTTGTTGTAGTTTATCTGGAGGGCACATTCTCAAGCAGAAATTTGCCTCCACAAAAGGGAGGGTGTTTTGAAATGCTGAATGCATTTTGTGTTTTCCTTTTCTTTCCTTCAGTTTGTGAGGACTCATGGAAAAAAAAAGGGAAAAAAATTAAATTAAATTCAGCTGGTGCATTACAACAATCAAGGCCCTTGGAACAAGACACTCCCAAAATAAGTGCACCTTGACGCTGCCTCAAGATTGCGCTTATAAAGCTGGCAAACTTTGTTGCAAGAGAAAACATAAAAGTATATGTATACACAATATTGTAAAACCTTACAAAATTTATTGTAAAAGAAAGTACGTATCTATATGAAATGTTGTAAAGCTGACAAAATGTATTGTAAGAGAAAACATAAAAAATACGTACCTATGCAAAATATTCAAAACCTAGCAAACTTTATTGCAAGAGAAAGACTGGATTAAACCAAGAACTGGAAAAGGAAAACAGATTAGCTGAGTACCAAGAGCTACTAGTATCTCATGTCCTAACGCAACTACCAACGTCTAAGTAGTAAGGTTGTAGTAGCTCATGTATTGGCTCAACTACCACCAGCAAGAAGTAACAAATCAGAACTGAGACAACAGGTTGATATTTCCGATCTCAACTACCCAACAGCAAATCACAACTGAGAAATGGGAATGAGAGGTGGGCGTGCAAGGAGTGGAGGTTAGCAGGTAGCCAACTCTCTCCATGAACTACGGGTTGTAGAATTTGATGCCTTGCCTCATTTGTATGGATGGGGGTTTATCGGTCACATTCGGTACAAATATTTGATAAGCATGTAGAAATTATTGTATGTGATTATTACAAAATCCATATGAATGGCTATAATTTGTCCGGATCCATAAAGGGGTTGATATTCAAATACAGATAAACCCTCACAAATAAATTGTTCGAGATTCATTTTAATTTTTTTTCTTGATGAAAAAAATGGAAGAAAAGACCATTTTAGTATCTTGAATCAAGGCTTTAGACAGTGGATTTTCGATAAAAGATACTATAGAAAAAAGAACTGGATTTTCTACTAATGAGGGGAATACCTTAATCAG
>Ga0116227_10001129_pt1 | contig 57877 bp, 50 predicted proteins | sample S1TSphgellanicum_FD_89693 | JGI IMG/M metagenome (GOLD analysis project Ga0116227, IMG submission 89693) | Host-associated microbial communities from peat moss isolated from Minnesota, USA - S1T2_Fb - Sphagnum magellanicum MG | ecosystem: Host-associated > Plants > Peat moss > Unclassified...
CGCTTGCATAGAATCACTATGCGGCGCTTCCTCTTCCTTGCCCTGCACCCAATGGCTCTCCGCCGCTGGCGCGAAATTAGCGTTAGCAGGCCCTGCTGATGGGCATCGAGATCGAGCGTAAGTTCCTCGTAACCGGCGATGGCTGGCGCCAGCAGGCGCAGCGCTCACTGGAAATGCGCCAGGGCTATCTGGCGGGCGAGGGTGGTCGCGCTTCGGTGCGTGTGCGCCTTGAAGGCACGGAAGCGCGCCTCAACATCAAGGCCGCGGTGATTGGCGCTGCCCGCGCCGAGTACGAATACCCGATGCCGGCCGACGACGCCCGCAAGCTGCTGGAAACGCTCTGCGTCGGTACGCTGGAGAAAGTGCGCCACTACATCGAGCGTGAGGGCCTGACCTGGGAAGTCGACGAATTCCTTGGTGCCAATGCCGGGCTGGTGGTGGCCGAAGTCGAGCTGGAGTCCGTCGACCAGGCTTTTTCGCTGCCGGAATGGCTCGGCCGCGAACTTACCGACGACCGCCGCTATTACAATCACCACCTGGCTATTCACCCCTATTCCACCTGGCCCGATGCGGATCGACATTGACCTGACCCGGCAGACGCTGCAGCTGCGCGATGGTGATCGCGTGGTGAAGGATTATGTTGTCTCAACCGGCGGCAACGGTCCCGGTGAAATCAATGGCAGCGGCTGCACGCCACGCGGACGTCACATCATTCGCGCCAAGATCGGGGCAGATGCAGCGGCGGGATCGGTGATGGTACGCCGGCGTCCCACCGGTGAAATCTGGACGCCGGAGCTGCATGAAAAATTTCCAAAGCGCGACTGGATCCTGACGCGCATCCTGTGGCTGTCAGGCACGGAGCGTGGGCGCAACCGCCTCGGCTGCGTGGATACTTTCCGTCGCTATATTTATTTGCATGGCACGCCGGACATCACCAAGCTTGGTGTTGCCGGTTCCAAAGGCTGCGTGCGTATGCGCAATGCCGACATCATTGAATTGTTCGACCGTATTCCGGTCGGTACAGAAGTGGATATCCACGAATAGCGCCGCTCTTCGTGAATGATCACTTCAACAGTTAAACCGAGTAAAGACTGAATGGCTGCGAAAAATACACATCTGGGCCCACTGATGGTGGACGTTGCAGGTCTTGAGCTGACCGCTGAAGACCGCGAGGTGCTGGCGCATCCGCTGGTCGGCGGCATGATCCTGTTCACACGCAACTATCGTGATACCGAACAGCTGGCTGCGCTGTGCAAGGAAATCTTTGCGGTGACGCGCAACCCGCGCCTGCTGCTTGCGGTGGATCACGAAGGCGGCCGCGTACAGCGCTTCCGCGTCGGCTTCACCCGCATTCCTGCCATGCGCACGCTCGGCAAGCTTTGCGAAGAAGATGCGGCCAAGGCAAAAGATGAAGCGCGCTTGCAGGGCCTGACCATTGGCCAGGAACTGTCGGCTTATGGAATCGACCTCTGCTTTGCGCCGGTGCTGGATCGCGACTTTGGCGTGAGCACGGTGATTGGTGATCGCGCGTTTGATAATCGCTGCGCCACCATTATCGAACTCGCACGTTCGTTCCGCGCCGGCCTTAACGCCGCGGGCCTGGCGGCGACCGGCAAACATTATCCGGGCCATGGTGCCGTGGCGGCGGATTCGCATCTGGAACTGCCGGTGGATCGCCGTTCGATGGAAGCGCTGCAGGAAGACTTGGAACCGTTCGAAGCCTTGATCAAGGACGGTATCGAGTCGCTGATGATGGCGCACGTACGCTACACCTCAGTGGATCACACGCCGGCCTCACTGTCGAAGATCTGGATCCAGGACATCCTGCGCAAGCGTTCCGGCTACGACGGCGCCATTTTCTGCGACGACCTCAGCATGCACGGCGCTGCCGTGGTCGGTTCGATGGAAGATCGTGCACGGCTCGCGCTGGACGCAGGCTGCGACATGCTGCCGGTGTGCAACGACCGCGCCAGTGTTCTTGGCCTGCTCGATTCACTGAAAGACCTGAAGCCGCAGAAAGCGGCCAGCGACCGCCTGAAAAAGCTCTACCGCAAAGAGGCTCATTGAACCGGCACGAATATGTTTGTAAATGCTTATAGAGTCGTTCGTGGAAATCCGTCGGATAGTGGGGCGATTCGTGCCAGTTCAATGATACAGAGCGTGGTTTGTGTTATTGATCCGGCAACATCAGTACATTTACGTCGGGCCTGGCCGTTATGCCGGGCCTCCAATATTTTAAACAGTATGTTGCCGGATCAATAATATGGAACGTTATGCAGAAGCGCAGGATGTTTTGAAGCACGCGGATTGCCTGCATGATGCGGCAGCCATCAGCGCTGCCTATGACCGCATGGCTGCAGCGATTCGCGCCGAGTATGAAAACAGGAAGCCGCTGATCCTCTGCGTGATGATCGGTGGCCTGCACCCAACCTCGGAAATCACCCAGCGTCTCCAGTTTCCCTTCGAGATCGACTATCTCCACGCCACACGCTATCGCGGTGAAACCACGGGCGGTGGCTTGCTGTGGAAAGCGCATCCGGAAATTTCCGTGGTCGGGCGTGATGTACTGGTGATCGACGATATTCTTGATGAAGGCCACACGCTGGCTGCAATCATCGAAGCGCTGCAGAAGATGGAAGCCAAGACCGTCAAGGTTGCCGTACTGGCTGAAAAGATTCACGACCGCAAGGCACCAGGAATCACGGCTGATTTTGTCGGTGTGACGGTTGAAGATCGTTATGTCTTCGGTTGCGGCATGGATTACAAGAGCTACTGGCGGCAGCTACCCGCCATCTACGCGGTGAAGGGACTATGAGCACGACTATTGCTGTGATCGGCGGTACCGGCATGAACCAGTGGCCGGGCTTCGAAATTGAAAAGCGCCACAACGTCAACACGCCTTATGGCAGGCCGTCGGCGCCATTGCTGGAAGGCAGGATCTACGGCGTTCGCGCAATTTTTCTCGCGCGTCACGGCGAAGGCCACAAGATTCCGCCGCACGCGATCAAATACCGCGCCAATATGTGGGCGCTGCGCGAAGCAGGCGTGAAGAGCGTTGTCGCAATTGCGGCCGTCGGCGGCATCGCCCCCTGGTTTCCGCCTGCCGGTGTGGCGGTGCCCAACGATCTGATCGACTACACCCACGGCCGCGAGTTCACCTATTCCGATGGGGTCGAGGGTTCCGAGCTTCATCATGTCGAAATGACCGAGCCTTATTCGGAGCGTGTACGCCGTGAGCTGTTGCATGGCGCCTTGGCTGCGGGCATCGACATCGCCGAGGCCGGCGTGATGGGCGTGACGCAAGGCCCGCGTCTTGAGACCACTGCCGAGATCAAGCGCATGAAGCGCGATGGCTGCGATATGGTCGGCATGACCGGCATGCCGGAAGCCAGTCTCGCACGCGAGCTGGGCATCGACTACGCTTGCCTGGCACTCAGTGTGAACTGGGGCGCAGGCATCATGGGCAATGGCGATATCCACGCCGAGATCCATCAGTCGATTGAAACCGGCATGGGCAAGATTCGCGCGATTCTGTCGCGTGCCTTGCCTGCATTGGTGGTTGAAGACTAAGAAATGTAAAACAGGCTTGACCCGTTCTCTCAGGCGTTTCAGCCTGTCCTGCGTTACTGCATAGGGATATCGACGTGGCCAATGAAACACCAGAGCAGCAGCGCAAGGATCGCTTGTTTCTGAGCCGTCTGCCCAGGATCCCGAGAATTTCCTGGCGCGATCTGGCAGCGACGCTGGGACCGGTTTTGCTATTGAGCATTGCCGCAGTGCTGTTGGCGATGCACTTCGTACGGCCTGCGCCACCTACCAGTCTCAGTATTGTCAGTGGACCGGAAGGCAGTACCTATCGTTCGATGGCCGAGAAGTACAAGGAAATCCTTGCGCGTAACGGCATTACGCTCAACATCCTGCCTTCGCAAGGTTCGCTCGATAACCTGCATCAACTTGCTGATCTGGAGTCCGACGCCGATGTTGGCTTCGTGCCGAGTGGCTTCTCGACCGGCACTGACATCAGCAACCTGGCTTCGCTGGGCAGCGTGTTCTATCAGCCTGTCACCATCTTCTACCGCGCGCCTGGCGCGATGCAGCGTCTCTCTGAGCTGAAGGGCAAGCGCATCGCCATTGGTACAGAAGGCAGCGGCACACGCTTTCTTGCCTTGGCTCTGCTCAAGGGCAACGGCATCGTTCCTGATTCAGGCCCCACCAGGCTGGAGTCGCTTGAAGGAGCGCCGGCGATGCAGGCACTGATCGATCACAAGGTCGATGCGATATTCCTGTCTGGTGATTCTGCTGCACCTGCGGTTATCCGCCAGCTCATGCACACGCCTGGCATCAGCCTGTTTGATTTTCCCCAGGCAGATGCTTATGTGCGCCGTTATCGCTATCTCAGCAAGATTGAATTGCCCCCGGGCTCGTTTGACCTGGGTGAAAACCTTCCTGCGAAGCCGATCAACATCCTGGCGCCGACGGTCGAACTGGTCGCGCGCTGGGATCTGCATCCGGCTTTATCGGACTTGTTGATTGAAGCCGCACGCGAAGTGAATGGCCGCGCAGGCCTGTTCCAGAACGCAGGTGAGTTTCCTGCGCCGCTACAGCATGATTTCCCGATCAGCGACGATGCCACGCGCTACTACCAATCGGGCAAGGGCTTTGCCTACAAGCACCTGCCGTTCTGGCTGGCGAGTCTGCTGGATCGCGCAATCGTGGTCCTGGTTCCGATTCTGGTGATCCTGATTCCAGGCTTGCGTCTGGTGCCCTCGCTGTATGGCTGGCGCATCAAGAACCGCATCTACAAACACTACGGTGACCTGATGGCGCTGGAGCGAGCGTCACTTGAGCCGGTCAATCCGGAACAACGTGAAGCATTGGTCCGCAGGCTCAACGAAATCGAGAAGGCCGTCATCGCCGTCAAGATGCCCGGCGCCTTTGCAGACCAGATCTACATCCTGCGCCAGCACATCAGCTTTGTTCGTGCGCAACTGGTTCCTGGCACGACGGTACCGCATTTCACCCCGCGCAATCTTGGCGCAGCTATTTAGGGCGATCTGCAGCATCGAAAAGAGGGCCGCAACGCGGCCCTCTTTTTTTATGCCAATCCCTTCGGTTCACCTTGCGCTGCTTTGGATTGAGCGTTGATGAATCTTCTCTATCTCATGCCAGCCTAACTCCGGGTAGCCTGCCGCCATGATTTAGTTTCCAGGACTGCTGAAAGGATCGCGCATGTTATCTATTCGATATTTTTCTGTCGCTGCCGTTGTGCTTGCAGGCCTTATTGCCCAGGGCTGTGGATTGGGAAAGACGTATCGGGAGATCAATCCAGAAGCAGCTGATCTGGAGGTCAAGAAGAGCAACGGCTATTACTCCCTGAAAAAGGTGGACCCCGGGACTTCCAAGCTGGTCATGAGATCCGAAGGCATGAGTGTTCCAGTCCAGTTCTCGGTCAGCACATCGCCAAAAGCATGTGACGCGTTTTCAAAGCCGGTAGCTGTTGTGGATTTGGGGCGCGGCGTCCTGTTGCCGTCTATCGCCAAGATGACCAAGCGTGGCCGGAAAGAATTTCTTGATCAGCAACTGATACCGCAAGAGCCGGTTCAAGTCCGCGCCTATAGTGAATGGTCAAGTTCAATGGGTGGCGGACCCAACATGCCGACGACTATTCAAAGCGGCAAGTGTGGTCCTTTGGTGAAGCGGTTTACTCCACAATCCGATCACGCCTATGTCGCCCGTCTTCTGTTTGTGGATTTCAGAGAGTGCAGTCTGGTGATCGAAGATGCCAGCAACCCTGATGTGCCGGTCAAGGTTGATGCAGAGGAAATACCTGGATGTCCAGTTCCATAATTGTCACTTCCATGGAATCGATGACGAACTGGATGGAATGGTGCAAACAGGGGATCAATGGTCTTTGATCCTATTGATTGCCTGTATAAATAAAAAGGGCCGCAATGCGGCCCTTTTTATTGCACTGCCGTGAGCATTGATTCTTGCGAAATGGATGGCTCATTGCTGAACTAAGAACTGCACAGGCCTTTAGATAAGAAGAACCCATTCCTAAAAATTGCATTCGCCCGTGCGATATTGATTCCAATGAATTTTTGCGGCCCGGCATCTGCCGGAAGCAATGTGTTTTCTACAGAGGAATCTAAAATGCGCAGAGCGATAGTGCTTGGGTCAATGTGGTTGTCGTGTTTCGCTGTTTATGCGGCCGATCCGTCTCCGATCGATGACACATCTGCTACGGATATGTCGTCGCAGAGCAGCATGACATCGTCCCACGAATCCAGCTACGTCGCTGGCATGGGAACTTTTACCAAGGCTGATAAGAAACGCGGAATCAACGGCACTGATGTGCGTCGAGCCGTTGGTGGGCAGTTTCTTTATGGCCATCAATGGGACAGCCGTTTCGGATACGAGATTGGCGGATTCTTTGACACCTTTGAAACCGGCGTCAGTGGTGGCACTGACTTTTACCGCCAAGGCGTTGGCGCCGACGTTTTTTATGCATTCGGTGATCGGCGCCGCTGGACGCCTTTCGTTCTGATTGGCGCTGGCGGTGATCGCAACGATGTTTTTCCTGATGGCAAGGACGGCTTCTCCTGGTATGCAAATGCAGGTGTCGGCATTGTCACGTCAACCATCAGCCGCGCGCTGCCCATCAAGTTTCGAGCCGAGGCACGTTACGTCTACGACGGATGGGACAATAAGAACAAGGATATTCGCTTTGGCCTCGGCATTGAAATTCCGCTGACTGATGAAACCAGATACGAGGCCAGGCCGCAGAAGGCCGAAGTCAGGGTTGTGGAAGTCGAGAAGGTCGTTGAGAAAATCGTCGAAGTCCAGACTGGCTTAAAAGATTCCGATGGTGATGGAATCGTTGACGGCAGCGACAAGTGCCCGGATACCCCGCCGAATACCCGCGTGGATGGTGATGGCTGCTCCTTGGGTAAGGTGATTGAGCTTAAGGGTTTGCACTTTGAGTTCAACCAGACACGACTGCGGCCAGATGCGGAAACGATCCTGAACTGGGCGGCAGCTATCCTGAAAAAATATCCGGACATGAATGTTGAAGTGGCCGGCCATACGGATTCTGTTGGCTCGGATTCATACAACCTCAATCTGTCGCAAGGTCGCGCGCAGGCCGTCAAGGATTACCTGGTTCAACACGGCGTTCCAGAAACACAAATGACCGCCAAGGGTTATGGCGAGTCCCAGCCAATCGACAGCAACGATACCGACGAAGGCCGTGAGCGCAATCGTCGCGTTGAACTGCGCGTTCTTAACTAGTAGCGAGCGGAGCAAACTTTATGAAAAAGCATGGATTTAATTTAACGATGCTCGGCTGCGCGCTGTTGGCGATGACGGTGCTGACGGGCTGTAATGCCAATGGAGGAGGTTCTGCGGGCGGCGGTGGTGGGAATGGCGGCAACGGTGGGAATGGCAGTGGCGTTGGTCCTGTCGGCGGCGGTACAGGGCCTGGTACGCCTGGTGGAGGCGATGGCACGTTCACTGACCCGTCAACCGACATTACCGATAATGGTACGCCAGTGGCTGGAACGTTTACCTGCACGCAGAGCGCCAGTTCATTCAATGGCGCATCAACCACGGTGAGCGTGAATGGATTGGTTGGAGACGCACTGACGCCACTGCTGAATGGTCTTGGCGCCAATACCGCCACCAGCTTGCTCAACAGCGTGATCAATGCGGAGAGGGCGATCGACGGCAATCTCGATACTTTCTCGACATTCCAGTTAACCGCAGGCGCGCTGTCAGCAGTTGATTCGGTGGCGCAGGCCGTACTGTTTCCTCAGCAGCTATCCGCGGGTGCATTTGCGGTGTTCGCGTTGGAATTTCCTGCCGGAACAGTCACCGCATCGCTTTTGAACAATCTCACGGTCTCTACATTCCTGGGCACGGTAGAGCAGGAGAGCAGGACTGTGCCTCAAAATCAGCTCGCGCTTTTGGGGGCGTCTGTTGCCAGTCCCGGAACCCTGTATTTCGGTATTAAAACGACCAAGCCCTACGATCGGGCGGATATTTCGCTCGTGCCTGGTGTGCTGACCGCCAACGTTGGTGATGCGATGTATGTTTATGAACTGTGCACCGGCGGCACAATCACGCCCACAACAGCGCCCACATCTCCTGGTGGACTGCCTACAGGTGGATTACCTACTGGCGGGCTGCCTACGGGTGGTCTACCTACAGGTGGATTACCCGCAGGTGGATTACCTACGGGTGGGCTGCCCACGCCGTAAATGATGTTCCAGCGTAAGATGCACAAACCAGAAAGGGCCGCATTGCGGCCCTTTCTGGTTCTGCGATGGCTGGTTTATCCAGCGACTTTGGCGTTGTGCTTCTTGCGGAAGATCTTGTGGCTCTGGTGATTTTCGCTGCGCTGGATGCCGGCCTGTTCGCGGGCGCTGATGTGGCCGTTGGCGGCGGCGCGGGCTTCCTTGCGGTCGACGTGGGCCTGGCCGCGTTCGAGTTTGCCGGCTTCGCGATTGGTCAGCTGGCCTGACTTCTCGCCATTCTCGATGCGCTGTTCCTGATTGACGTTGCGCTGCACGTCAGCCTGCATGCGCTTTGACGACGCCGAATCCGGATTGCCGACCGTGCCGTTGTGCTTGTCCTTGTAAATGTCCTGGCTGACGTGATTCTGCGCGGCGTTCAGCTTGGCTTGTTCTGCCGGGCTGATGCTGCCGTTCTTCATGTCGTGGGCTTCCATCTTGTCGATGTGCTGTTCCTGATGTTCCAGGCTGCCGGCTTCCTTGGTGGAGAGTTGGCCAGACTGCAGGCCCTGTTCAATGCGCTGCTGCTGGTTCACATCGCGCTGCGTATCGTTTTGCACATTGGTTTGTGCCATGGCTGCACCGCTGAACAGGGTTGCGGTGATCAGGGCGATGCCGAGGTTGCGAATTTTCATGGGGGACTCCTTGTCGTGTTGTGTCGTGGCGGGAGAAGACCTCACCGCCTGACGACACAAGCTACGCCGGAGAAATGACCGTTAACTGAACGGAAACGGAGCGCTTTGTTACGGAGTGTTAAGGCTGTTGTCCGGCCCAATCACGCGCGAATTGATGCGCAACACGGCCTGAACGCGAGGCGCGGTTGAGTGCCCAGCGCAGCGCCAGTTTCTCGCCTTCTTCGTTGAGGGAATTCACGCCGAGCTTGCGCAGGTGCAGGCGCACCAGCTCCAGATACTGCTCCTGATTGAAGGGATGAAACGACAGCCACAGGCCAAAGCGCTCGGAGAGGGAGATTTTCTCTTCGGTGCTTTCGCCCGGATGCAGCTCGTCATCCATCCAGTGATATTCCTGGTTATCCTTCTTGGTTTCAGGCATCAGGTGGCGGCGGTTGGAGGTGGCGTAGATCAGCACGTTGTCGGGCGGCTCTTCAATGCCGCCATCCAGTGCAGTCTTGAGCGCGGTGAGTGCGGAGTCGTTCGATGAGACCGAGAAATCGTCCACGTACAGCACGAAGCGTTCTTTCTTGCCACGCAGCGGCGCAACGATATCCGGCAGGTCAACCAGGTCATGCACGGGCACTTCCACCAGTCGCAGGCCCTGCGGCGCAAAGTGATTCAGCAGCGCCTTGACGATGGATGACTTGCCGGTGCCGCGCGCGCCGGTGAGCAGCACGTGGTTGGCGGGTTTGCCCTGTACGAATTGCTGGGTGTTCTGCAATAACGCCGCTTTCTGGCGGTCAATATCAATCAGATCATCCAGCTGGACCGTCTGCACGAAATGAACCGGCTTGAGCTTGCGGTCATGCCAGCGCCAGGCCAGTGGCCCCTTGACGGTTTTCGTGCGTGCCTTCGGTTTTGCCTTGCGGACAGTCTTTTTCATGTCGATGAATATGGTGTTACAAAAGAGTGCCGCATTCTAGAACAGAACGCAGGCCGCGGAAGCGACTGGAAAGCGCTTAGAATCGGCTCCTGACTTCTGGCCTCCGGCCGTCAACATTCACCCCACATTGTCCTGATTGGAGAACGTCATGCTCAAATCCTATGGCTACGCTGCCGCCAGCGCGACCACCCCACTGGCTCCCCATGAATTCGTGCGACGCGACCCGGGCGCCGACGACGTGCAGATCGATATCGAATACTGCGGCGTCTGCCACTCTGACCTGCATACCGCACGCGGCGAATGGGGCCGCACGGCGTATCCCTGTCTCCCGGGCCACGAGATCATTGGTCGCGTCACCAAGGTCGGCAAGGACGTCAAGAACTTCAAGGCCGGTGATCGCGTCGGCGTGGGTTGCATGGTGGACTCCTGCCAGATCTGCGACAGCTGCAAGGAAGGCGACGAACAGTATTGCGACAAGGGCTTCACCGGTACCTACGGTGGCACCGAGAAGGTGATTGGGGGCTCGACCTTTGGCGGCTACTCCAACAACATCGTGGTCAAGGACAAGTTCGTGCTGCGCATTCCGGAGGCCCTGGATTCCGCAGGCGCCGCGCCGCTGCTCTGCGCGGGTGTCACCACCTGGTCGCCGCTGCGTCACTGGAAGATCGGCAAGGGCCACAAGGTCGGTGTCGTTGGCCTTGGCGGCCTTGGCCATATGGCGATCAAGCTGGCGCACGCGCTCGGCGCGCACGTCACGCTATTCACCACAACGCCAGGCAAGGAAGCCGATGCCCGCCGCATGGGCGCTGACGCCGTGGTGATCTCGAAGGACGAAGCGCAGATGAAGGCCTGTCGCAACAGCCTCGACTTCATCATCAACACGGTCGCCGCCTCGCACAACCTCGACAATTTCCTCAACCTGCTCAAGCGTGATGGCCAGATGACCTTGGTTGGTGTGCCGGAGCATCCGCATCCCTCTCCGAATGTCGGCAACCTGATTTTCCGCCGCCGTACGCTCGCGGGTTCGCTCATCGGTGGCATTCGCGAGACGCAGGAGATGCTGGATTTCTGCGCCGAGCACAAGATTGTCTCGGATATCGAGATCATCCCCATCGACAAGATCAACGAAGCCTATGACCGCATGGTCAAGAGTGATGTGAAGTACCGCTTCGTCATCGACATGGCCACGCTCAAGCCGGCGGCATAAGCGCCATGCGGATTCCGCTTTCCGTTCTGGATCTGGCGCCGGTGCCCACGGGCACCACGCCGTCCGAGGCGATCCGTCGCACGGTGGATCTGGCGCGGCTGGCGGATCGCATGGGCTATGTGCGGCACTGGTTCGCCGAGCATCACGGCATGCCGAGCGTGGCCAGCGCTGCGCCGGAAATCCTGATCGGGCATATCGCGGCGGCAACGACGCGTATCCGGGTGGGCTCAGGCGGCATCATGCTGCCGAATCACACGCCGCTGAAGGTGGCTGAAACCTTTCGCACGCTGGAAGCCTTGCATCCGGGCCGCATCGATCTGGGCCTGGGCCGCGCGCCCGGCTCGGATCAGGCGGCGAGTCGTGCGCTGGAGGCCAGTGATGGCCATGACTTCTCGCAGCAACTCGCCGAGCTGCTGGCGTTCTGCGGACAGACCGAGTTTGCGGCCAACCATCCCTTCCGCAAGGTGCTTGCGATTCCGGATGACGCACCGCTGCCACCGATCTGGATATTGGGTTCCAGTGGCGCGAGTGCAAGGCTCGCGGGTAGCGCCGGCATGGGGTACAGCTTCGCCAGTCACTTCAGTCCGACGCCCGCAGGCCCGGCGTTCAATGCCTATGCCGACAGCTTTAAACCGTCTGCACAGTTCCCCAGGCCCAACGCCATTCTGGGTGTCGCCGTGGTTTGCGCGGAGACGGAAGAGGTAGCCGATTATCTGGCGACGACGATGGATCTCGCCTGGCTGCGCATTCGTCGCGGGGAGTTCCGTCCGTTGCCGAGTCCTGAGGAAGCGCAGGCCTATCCGTATACGGATTTCGAACGTGAAGCCGTGCGCGAGTATCGCAGCCGCACGGTGATCGGCAATCCGCAGCAAGTGAAGGCGCAGATCGAATCACTGGTGCGCGACAGCGGTGCCGATGAGGTGATGGTGGTCAGCAATCTGCACGATCATGCTGCGCGTTTGCGTAGCTATGAGCTGCTGGCGCAGGCTTTCACAGTGTAAACGACCTGGAGCGTTTGTAGGAGCGCCTCTTAGGCGCGATAGGCTTTACGCCAATCGCGCTATCGCGCCTGCAGGCTCCCGCGCGTCCATGCGCCCGCCTACATACCGTACATCCCTGTACATAAAGAGGCGCTCTTACAGAGCGTGGCCAGGCTTGGACTCTGTCGTTTGTGGATCGTTGCCACCCAAGGCCAGATATAGCGCCAAGGTGTCTTGATAACGCGCAGTCTGTGCATCGAGATAACCCAGACGTGCGCGCTGCAGGACGCGCTCGGTGTCGAGTACCTGTAACACGCCGACATTGCCGACGCGATAGCTCTCGCGTGTCAGATCGAGGCTGGCCTGCGCCAGATCCAGTGCCTTCTTCTGCGCGCTGAGTTGTTCGGCATCGTGGTCGAGGGCCGACAGCACATCAGCCACCTGTCCAAGAGATTGCAGGACGGCCTGCTCGTAATCGGCCAGCGCCGCGTGCATGGCATCGACGCTGCCACGCTTCTGCGAACGCAGGGTGCCGCCATCAAACAGCGGAGCGGTCAGGCCGCTGCTGACGCCCCAGGCGAGATTGGTGGAATCGAACAGGTGCGACAGCGTGGTCGACTGCGGACCCACCGAGGCGCTGAGGCTGATCTGCGGATACAGCTTGGAGCTGGCAACGCCGACCGCAGCAGTCGCTGCATGCAGACGTGCTTCGGCCGCGAGAATGTCCGGGCGGCGCTGCGCAAGCGAGGAGGGCAGACTCAAGGGTAGCGTGCGCGGCAGTTGCAGTTGATCCAGATCAAAGTCTGGCGCCGTCCAGTCCGCAGGGGCCTGTCCAACCAGAATGGCGAGCGCGTGTTGCGCCACGCTGAGCTGCTGGCGCAGCGGCGTCATCAGGGTTTCATCGGCGGCCAGCTGGCTCTGTGCGCTGAGCAGATCGACGCGCGTGGCCGAGCCTGCCGTGAGTGCGGTCTGCACCAGGTTGACGTTACGGGTGTCTTCATCCAGCAGCGCTTGCACCGTGGCGATGCGTGCACGCGCAGAAGCAATCGCCAACGCCTCACGCGCAACGTTGCCCGTCAGGCTCAGGTAGGCCGCCTGCATGCGGCAGGCGGCTTCATCGGCGAGCGCCTGTTGCTGCTGAACCGCACGGCGTTGGCCACCGGTGTAGTCGAAGATGTAGTTGACGCTTGGGCCGACCGAGAAATAGGTAAACGGCGGAATGGTGGATGGACCGCTGAACTGCGCGCCGTACTTTTCACGGCCCACGCCTGCGGTGAGCGCCACTTGCGGATAGAGACCGCCGTTCGCGGCGTGGGTACTTTCCTGCGCCTGCGCGAGGCTGGCTTCGGCAGACGCAAGACTGCGATTGCCCGACAGGGCCTGCTGGATCGTCGCGTTGAGCGCGGGCGAGTTGAACGTGGTCCACCAGTCGGCGGCAGGATTCTGTCCCGGTGTCAGCTGCTGGTCGTTGCCACTCGCCAGATGCGTCAGTGCATCCTTGCTATAGGTATCGCCTTTGGCGCCCGGTGCATCCGGGCGCGCGAAGTCGGGGCCGACGCTGCAACCGGCCAGCAACGTGAGGAAGAAAGCAGAAACAAAAGTCTTATTCGATGGCGACATGAGGAGCGTCCTCGCCCTTGGCAGTTTTCTTGACGCGCACCATCAGCAATAACGGCAGGGTGCACATCATGAGGATGAACATGAGTTGGAAATCGTCGAGATAGGCCACCATCGCCGCTTGCGCGGTGACCGCAGCATCCAGTGCGGCAGTACCGACGTGGGTGGACAGCTGCGCGGCCACCTCCGGATTGCGCGCCGCCAGGTTGTACGGCGTGATGTGCTCTACCAGCGTGCTATGCACGATCTGCGTGTTGCTGGTCAGCAGCGCCTGTACGATGGAGATGCCGATGCTGCTGCCGATGTTGCGCATCAAGCTGAACATTGCCGTGCCCTCGTTGCGCAGATGCGGCGGCAGTGTCGCGAAGGTGAGCGAGGCCATGGCGACGTAGGCGGCACCCGTGCCCATGCCCTGGAGGATGCCGGACATGATCACCAGCCTCCCATCCATCTGAAGATTGAAGCGGGTCATCAGCCATACCGACCACGCGGTGAGCAGGAAGCCACCGCCGATGATCAGGCGCGGATCAACTTTCCCGAGTGCACGGCCAACCATCAGCATCGCGATCAGCGAGCCGATGCTGCGCGGTGCGATCAGCAGGCCGGCATCCAGCACCGGATAGCCCATCAGGTTCTGCAACAGCGGCGGCACCAGTGCCAATGTCGAGAACAGTACGATGCCGACGACGAAGATGAAGATGTTGCCGGCGACGAAATTGCGGTCGCGGAACATCGACAGATGGATGAAGGGATTGCGGCTGGTCAGCGAGTGCACGATGAACAGGTAGAGCGCGAGGCCGGCCAGCGTCGCTTCGATCCAGATCTCGGTGGAGCTGAACCAGTCCTTCAGTGAGCCGCGATCGAGCATGATCTGGAACGCGCCGATCGCCAGGCTCAGCAAGGCAAAGCCAAACAGATCAAAGCGTGAGCGGCGGACTTCGCCCTTGGGCAGATAAGCGACGATGCCTGCCAGCGCGAGCATGCCCAGTGGCACGTTGATGTAGAACACCCAGCGCCAGCTGTAGTTGTCGGTGAGCCAGCCGCCGAGGATGGGGCCGATCATGGGGCCCAGCAGAACGCCCTGTCCCCAGATCGCCATCGCTTTGCCGTGGTTCTCTGGCGGATTGATATCGAACAGCACGGCCTGCGACATCGGCACCAGTGCGGCGCCGGAGAGTCCTTGCAGCGTTCGGAACAGCACGATTTCAGGCAGTGTCTGTGCGAGGCCGCAAAGCGCGGAGCTGATCGTGAAGCCGATGATGGACGCGATGAACAGTTGCTTGCGCCCGATTTGTCCCGCGAGCCAGCCGGTCAGCGGCGTCATGATCGCAGCAGCGACGATGTACGACGTCAGTACCCAGGTGATCTGATCCTGCGTCGCCGATAGCGAACCCATCATCTTCGGCAAGGCCACGTTGGCGATGGTGCCATCGAGCGTTTGCAGCACCGACGTCATCATCACCGTGGCGGTGATCATGCCCCGGTTCAGCGGCTTTGCGCTGGCGGCGTTCATCAGTTGGTGGCGACCTTGCTGTCGGGGTTACCATCGCGCTTGCCAGTGTCGACTTCGACGATGGCGCTCAGGCCCGTGTGCATTGGCAGGTTCTCGTCTGGCTTATCCAGCTCCAGGCGAACCGGCACACGCTGCACCACCTTCACCCAATTGCCGCTGGCGTTTTCCGCAGGTAGGGCAGAGAACTGCGAGCCCGTGCCCGGCGCCATGCTGACGACGTGCGCGGTGAAGGCGTGATCCGGATAGGTGTCGATCTTCACGCTGGCGCTCTGGCCGGGACGCATGTGGGTGATCTGGTCTTCCTTGAAGTTGGCTTCAACCCAGACGTCGCGCGTCGAGATCAGCGCGAACACCGGGTTGGCGGCGTTGATGTAATCGCCGACCTGCAGTTGTTCCACCTTGGCGACTATGCCGTCATCCGGCGCGGTGATGGTGGTGTAGGAAAGATCGAGCTTGGCCTTGTCGAGTGCGGCCTGCGCTTCCTTCACCTGCGGATGTTGCGCCGGATCGATGTCAACCTTGCCATCCAGCATCGCCAGCACGCTGGCCAGCTGCTGCTGCGCGGAGGCGAGTGATTGCTGCGAGGCATCCAGCGCGTGTTGCGCCTGGTCGAACTGCGCCTGCGAGGAAATGCCTGAAGCAAGCAGGTTCTTCTGTCGCGCATATTCCTTCTGCTGGTAGGCGAGGGTGTCCTGCGCACTGCGCAAGGCAGCCTGTTGCTGGCGATAGGTGGCTTTGCCTGCGCCGAGTTGCAGTTTTACCGTGCCGAGTTTGGCTTCCGCGGATTCAACAGCGATGCGGTAGGGCTGGTCATCGAGCTGGAACAGCACATCGCCGCGATGCACGCGCTGGTTGTCGTGCACCTTGATCTCGATGACGCGTCCCGCGACATTGCTGCTGATGGTGGCGCGCGCGGCCTGCACATAGGCGTCATCGGTCGACATATAGCGACCGCCGGTAATCCAGAAATACAGCGCGCCAGCGATGACGACGACAACGCCGAGAATCATCAACGGCAGGCGCAGTTTTTCAAGCAGGGTCGCGGGTTCTTCGGCGCGGGCCGGGTTTGCGGTGTTCATCAGGAGGCCTTCTTCTTGCTGACGCTTGATTTTCGGGGTGTCGCGGATTTCTTCACGGGGGCAGCGCTTTGACGTTTGTCTGTCACCGCTTCGGCATTGCCTACGAGTGCGTAGAGGTTCTGGTGCACGCGGCCCAGCAGGGTGACGAGCTGCGCGCGATCAGCAGCCGAGAGGCCGGCCAGTGATGCAGCGCGTGCGCGATCGGCGATGCGCCAGACTTCGTCGATGACGGGTGATGCCGCCTTGGTGAGATAAAGCTGTCGCGCACGGCGATCAGACGGATCGGGGCGGCGTTCGATCCAGCCGTCCTTTTCCATGCGATCAAGGATGCGCACCAGCGCCATCGGGTCGGTGTCGGTCAGGTAGGCGAGGCGCGCCTGGCTGGCGCCTTCGTGGCGTTCCAGATGGATCAGCACCTTGCATTGCGCCATCGTCAGCTTGAACTCGCCGGCTTCGCGGGCGAAGTTGAGGGTGGTCAGCCGCGAGATGTCCTTGAGCAGGAAACCGAAGTGGCGGGAGTTGTCCATGAGGTCATATCGTCCGATATGGTAACTTTTAATATAATAACAAATGTTATTAAAATCACAAGGCGGATTAGGGCTGGTGCTTTGTAAAGGGGCTTATGTGGGTGAATGGAGAGAAGATTTGGCTGGTGGGTGCGCGCCCTTGCGGGCGGGCTGGGGCTGGCCAACCTTGAAGGTTTTATTCCGCCTAAGGGCGGGTAACTTTCTTTGCTGGTGCAAAGAAAGTCACCAAAGAAACACCTCTAGAAGCAAAGCCACTTTCGACTTTCTTGAACCCCGCCTCGGGAATGTGCGGCGATGCTGGTGCTGGATGCGGTAAACAGCGCCTCTAATGACTTGTTCTGTACCGTGGAACTGCGACATCCCGCGGATCGAACCTTGTCCAAGGAAAGGCACAAGTGGCTTTGCTTTTCAGGTGCTTTCTTTTGGTTCCTTTTCTTTGCACCAGCAAAGAAAAGGAACCCGTCTGACATGACGGAAGACACAATCTCAATCTGGGCAGGCGCGAGCCCCGCCCGCAAGGGCGCGCACAAATTCAGCCCAAAAAAATCCCCGCGCAAGCGGGGATTTTTCAGTTACGCCAACTTCTTGTGGCGATTACGACGGTTGACGCCCGGCTCGCTACCAGTACGGCGACGGAAGTCTTCTTCGTAGTCCTGGTAGTTGCCTTCATGCCAGACCACTTCGCCGGAATCTTCGAAGGCGAGGATGTGGGTGGCGACGCGGTCGAGGAACCAGCGGTCATGTGAGATGACCATGGCGTTGCCGGGGAAGTCGAGCAGCGCTTCTTCCAGCGAGCGCAGGGTTTCCACGTCGAGGTCGTTGGTCGGTTCGTCGAGCAGCAGCATGTTGCCGCCGGCGAGCAGCATCTTGGCCAGATGCACGCGGTTGCGTTCACCGCCCGAGAGTTCCTTGATGCGCTTCTGCTGGCTTTCGCCCTTGAAGTTGAAGCGGCCGATGTAGGCGCGCGAGGGCATCGAGAAATTGCCGATCTGCAGCAGGTCGTTGCCGTTGGAGATTTCCTGGAACACGGTGTTCTCGCCGTTGAGCGAGTCGCGGCTCTGGTCGACGGCTGCGAGCTTGACGGTTTCGCCCAGCTTGATTTCGCCACCATCCGGCTTCTCCTGACCCAACAGCATGCGGAACAGCGTGGTCTTACCCATGCCGTTGGCACCGATGATGCCGACGATCGCGCCCTTGGGCACGGTGAAGTTGACGCCGGAGTACAGCGTGCGGTCGCCGAATTTCTTGGCGAGGTCCTTCACTTCCAGCACGAGGTCACCGAGGCGAGGGCCGGGCGGAATGTAGAGTTCCTTGGTTTCGCTGCGCGTCTGGTATTCCTGCGACGCCAGTTCTTCAAACGCCTTGATACGCGCCTTGCTCTTGGCCTGACGACCTTTTGGATTCTTGCGCACCCATTCGAGTTCTTCCGACAGTGCCTTCTGGCGTGCGTCTTCCTTGTTGCTTTCTTCCTTCAGGCGCTTGGTCTTCTGATCAAGCCAGTTGGAGTAGTTGCCTTGCCAGGGAATACCGTGCCCGCGGTCGAGTTCGAGGATCCAGCCGGCGACGTTGTCGAGGAAGTAGCGATCGTGGGTGACGGCGATGATGGTGCCGGGGAAATCCTTCAGGAATTTTTCCAGCCATGCCACGGATTCAGCATCCAAGTGGTTGGTCGGTTCGTCGAGCAGCAGCATGTCGGGTTTCGACAGCAGCAGGCGGCACAGCGCGACGCGGCGGCGTTCACCACCGGAGAGCTTGGTGACATCGGCATCCCAGGGCGGCAGATTCAGCGCTTCGCCAGCCTTGTCGAGGATCACGTCCATGTTGTGGCCGTCGCTGGCGGCGAGAATCGCCTCCAGTTCCTGCTGGCGGGCGGCGAGCTTGTCGAAGTCGGCGTCCGGTTCGGCGTAGGCGGCGTAGACCTTGTCGAGCTCGGCCTGCGCGCCGGTGATGTCCGACATCGCTTCTTCAACGTTCTGGCGCACGGTCTTGGTCGGGTCGAGCTGTGGCTCCTGCGGCAGGTAGCCCATCTTCAGGCCCGGCTGCGGGCGCGCTTCGCCGACGAACTCCTTGTCGATGCCGGCCATGATCTTCAGCAGCGTGGATTTACCGGCGCCGTTGTAGCCCAGCACGCCGATCTTGGCACCGGGGAAGAAGCTCAGGGAGATGTCACGCAGGATTTCTTTCTTGGGCGGCACGATCTTGCCGCACTTGTTCATCGTAAAAACGTACTGACTCATTTGCTCGTTGCCTCGGATGGATGTGCGCAAAAAGGGCCAAATTGGCGGATTTTTGCGAGGCGCGGATTATCCGTGGTTAGGACGGGCTTGTCAGCCGTTTTGGGGATTCGTCGAGAGGGGAACGACCTGACGCACAGTCGTGTCATGGGATTGTGGTCCTATAATCGGCTCCTACCCGATGCGAGAGACCGCATGCCCCGTTTTTCGCCCACTGCGCTCCTGATCCTGGCTTTGCTGCCGCTCGGTGCCCACGCCGAGTTATTCCGCTGCCAGAAGGACGGCACGACGGTGTTCAGCGATAAGCCCTGCGCAGCGGATGCGCAGGCTTATAACCCCAAGCCGATTCAGGTGATGCCGGCGACCAAGGCGCCAGACCTGGCCAAGCAGTATGACCAGCGCATGACCCAGACCACCAATGACCGTGACCAGGCCCATGAGGCCTGGAACAAGGATCATCAGGCCAAGAAGCAGCAGGAAGAAGCCATCCGTGACGCGCGTATCGCACGCAAGGTCGTGGCCGGCATGAGTCAGCAGGATGTGCGCAGCATGCTGGGCGATCCGCAGGTCACCAGCCACAACGAAAACCTCGGCGTGGTTCGTGAGGGCTGGACGTATAAGAACTCCGATGGCTCCCGCAGCATCGTTTATTTCAAGGATGGCATCGTCACTGCCACCTCATCGAAGAGCGGCAAATAGGCGCGAGACCGTTCACGTGTCTGGCCGTGCTTCATTGCAACAGGCTTCAAAACAACAGCTTTCATGACAACAGGGGGAAACATGCAATACCACCACACCGCACTGATCACGGTGCTCTCGCTACTGGTTTACTGGGCCACCATCGCGCTGGTGGGACGCGCGCGCGGCCAATACAAGATCAGTGCGCCGGCCGTGACCGGCCATCCGGCTTTCGAGCGCGTATTCCGCGTGCAGCAGAACACGCTGGAAAGCCTGATCATGCAACTGCCTGCCTTGTGGCTATTCGCCATCTACGTATCCGATATGTGGGCTTCGATACTGGGCGCCGTCTGGATCGCAGGCCGCGTGCTCTACGCGCAGGGCTATATCACTGAAGCCAAGAAACGCGGCCCGGGCATGCTCATCAGTTTTATCGCGACCACGGCGTTGTTGCTGGGCGATCTGGGCGCGATTGCCTGGGCGATGCTGAAGTAATTTTTCCGCAGCAACAAAAAAGCCCGGCAGTGCCGGGCTTTTTTGTTGAAGCTGTTTTGTAGGAGCGCCTCTCAGTTCAAGGCGCTGGCCGGCACCACCGGTATCACCACCGACGAGGGATGCGCGGCATCGCTGTAGATGGTCATCGCGCCAAGCAGCGAATTGAGCAGCGTCGGCACCGGCGGCACACCCTGCGGCAGGTTGCTGGCGCCAATGGCGATGCGCAGCTTGTGGCCCTTGGCGATCATCGCGCTGGTCGCGAAGATTTCCACCGGCACGAGTACGGCATTGCCGCTGCCCACCGCCTGCACGGAAGCCTGCGTGTACGGGTGCCAGGGCTGGATCATCAGGCCGTTCATATAGCGCGAGCGGGTGGTGTCCACCGCACGCAGCGAGGCGGTCTGGATGCCGTTGGTCAGCGCGGTGACGGTGCTGCCGTTGACGTCATCCACGCGCACCGAAACGCCGGCATCGGTGGCGGTGGTGGATATCCAGATGTCCGCTTCGATCGGGCCATTGATGTAGGTGTCTGCCGTCATCGGCGCGGTCTCGTAGACCACGTCGGTCAATTCCGCGAGGCTGTCATCGCTCTGGCAGGGCAGCGGGATGTAGCCGGTGATGCCCGCAGTCCACTGGTTGAGGCTGATCGAGCACAGGCCGTTGAGCGGTTGCTGCACGGCGATGTTGGAGGCTTCACCCGTGGCTGGCGCGGTCGCCGACAGGCTCTTGTCGCCGCGCAGATAAAGCTTCTGCGCCTGCACCTGCGGGTGCGGCCAATCGGTGGCGGTGACGTAGTGGCCGTGGCCGGTGACGAACTGGGTGACGTTGGGCTGCTTGTCGGCGCCCACGTTCATGCCCTTCACGTATTGGTCGAACCACTGCAGCTGGATGTGATTGAGCGGTGGCACGCCATCCACCGGCAGGCCGTCGCCGAGCGCCGCTTGCAGATGCGTCCACGGGCCAATCAGCAACTTGGCCGGAGCGTGGGTTTTGATGGTTTCGTAGGTGATCGGTTCGCTGCGCTGGAACAGGTCGTGCAGGCCGCCGACAACAAAGGTCGGTACGGTGATCTTGGCGTCGTTTTCCAAGGGGGAGCGCACTGCCCAGAAGTCGCCGTCATAGGCGGTGCCAGGATCACCCAGAAGTGCCTTGAGGATGGTGGGGACCTGGAAGTCGGTGATCGCGGCGAGCAGGTGCTGCAAGGTGGCGGGGATGCCGACAGCGGGATCAGTGAGGATGACCGGATTGGTCAGGCCCAGCACGGAAACCAAGCCAAGCCAGATCGGGATGAACGTCGGGTTGACCTGGCCGCCGGTGAAAACGATGTCGCGGTAGCCATCACCGATCGGCACGATCGGGAACGCTGCCTTCACCGCCGGATGATTCTGCGCAGCGGTGAGGATGGCAGTGATGCCCAGATACGACACGCCGTAGACGCCGATGCTGCCATTGCTGAAGGACTGCTGGGTGACCCAGTTGACCATCTCGGCATAGTCCGCCTGCTCGGTGGCGCCGAAGGCTTCCCAGCTGCCCTGCGACTGGCCGGTGCCGCGCACGTCCACCACCACGGTGGCATAGCCATGCTGGACGATGTAGGGATCTGCGCCGCCGAGTGCCGAAACGCCCAGGCCGGCGCTGCCGCCGTTGTACGAGGTCTGGATCAGTACCGTCGGCAACGGCGTGGCGATGGCCTTGCCGCTGCTGTCCGCCGGCAGCGTCACGTAGACCGCAAGCTGGGTGCCGTCAGCCATGGCCACGTACTGCGTGGCAAGGCTGGTGGTCTTGGGATAGATCACTGGCGGGTTGTAATCCACCCACTTGGCGCCCGCATTGCTGGTGATCGAGGTGCCCTGCTGGCTGGGGAGTGCGCGCGTTCCCAGCGTTGTCCACGAGGCCTTGCCGCCATTGATGCCGTTGGAGGCCGAGGCGTCAGGCGCCGAACTCTGGCTGCAGCCACTGAGCAGCACGGCGACACTGATGCCGAGGGCGGCGAGGGTGCCCGAAGGCGAAAGGCGCTGTGGAGTTTCCTTGTTCATTTTAATTTCCTTGGCAATGCCGGGCAGGGCTGAATTCTGGCAGGAAATGAAATCCTTGCCTTGGCCCGTCCTCTGTCTTGTTTGTCGCTAGGGCCAGTGCAGCCTGACAGCTAGGCCGCGACCGTTTTTTTATCGCTATTTTTATGTTCGTGCGTATTCAGATGGTCCATGCAATACGCCACCGGTGGATCGCACTTGGTGCAGTAACGGAACTCCATCTCGCGGTTCGATTTGTCGGTGACGCCGCAAACCGTGCAAACGTGTCTCGGCTTGTCGCGATCAGCCATGGCGCTGGCCTGCTGCTTGATCTTGCGATGGCCGTGGCGCGCGTTGTAGTACATGTCCTTGCCAAAGAACAAAAAGAAATTGCTGACCGCAGCAAGGATCAGCAGGCGCTCAAGCCAGCCACCGGTCGCGAAGCTGAAAATGTAAAAACCCCAGGTCAGCATCGCCAGCCACTTGATGCGCACCGGCAAGACGAAGAACAGCATGATTTCAAAGTTGGGAAACAGGAATGCAAAGGCCAGGAAAATCGAACCGGTGATGTAGGTGTTCGTCGCCACGCCGTAGGGAAATACAAAGGCAGCGGCGATGGTCAGCAGGAAGCCGATCAGCACGTAGAGGTTGTAACGCAGCGTGCCCCACTGGCTTTCCAGCGAACGGCCCATGAAAAAGAGCAGGTACAGGGCGAACACCGCAAACAGCGGATTGCCTCCCGGCGGCGTCAGCACAAAGCTCAACAAGCGCCACCACTGGCCACTCAGGACTGCTTCGGGAATCAACAGCATGTTGTTGACGAAGCCGGGCATGGCCAGGCCCAGCAGCAAGGCAAGACCCTGGCCACCGACCAGATACAGGGTCAGATCGCGGATCGCAAAGCGTTCGAGTTTGCGTTCGGTTTGCCTGGAAATTTTCATGGGCTGGAGTTTAACGGGGTATTCGCCAAATAAATAATGATCATCCCGATTGGAATGTCATTCCGAGCGCGGCGAGGGATATTGCTTTGTTTTTGGCGGCGGGAGTAACAGCAAGATCCCTCGCTGCACTCGGGATGACATAACAAAAAGCCCCGCGTGCGGGGCTTTTTGTTATTGCTCGGAATTAGCTTCTGCCCACCAGCGTACGCGCAATCACTTCCTTCATGATTTCGGAAGTGCCGCCGTAGATGCGCTGGATGCGTGCGTCGGACCAGAAGCGTGAGATCGGGTACTCGACCATGTAGCCGTAGCCGCCGAACAGCTGCAGGCAGGCGTCGGTGACGCGGCCTTCCATTTCGGTGGTGGAGAGCTTGATCATGGCGGCGCTGGCGACGTCCATCTTGCCTTCGGCATACATCTTGGTGCATTTCTCGACGTAGGCGCGATGCACTTCGATGTCGGTCTTGCACTTGGCCAGTTCAAAACGGGTGTTCTGGAACGAGGCGATAGCAGTGCCGAAAGCCTTGCGCGTCGTCGCGTATTCGATGGTCTTCTCGAGCGCGCCCTGTGCATGCGCGACGGCGGTGACGGCGAGGGCGAGGCGTTCGCGGGGCAGTTCGTCGATCAGGTGACCAAAGCCACCGCCGATGCGGCCGAGCACTTCATTGGCCGCGACCGGAACGTTGTCGAAAAACAGTTCCGAAGTGTCGGCGCTGTGCAGGCCGATCTTTTCCAGGTTGCGGCCGCGCTTGAAGCCGGGCAGCGAGGTGTCGAAGGTGAACAGCGTGGTGCCCTTGGCGCCTGCCTTGGGATCGGTCTTGGTGGCCAGGACAATCACGCCGGCATGCTGGCCATTGGTGATGAAGGTTTTGGAGCCGCTGATCAGGTAGCCGCCCTTGCCGTCGGGCAGGGCAGAGGTCTTGATGCCTTGCAGATCCGAGCCTGCGCCCGGTTCGCTCATGCCGATGGCGCCGATGCATTCGCCGGAGACCATTTTCGGCAGGTACTTCTGCTTCTGCTCTTCGCTGCCCAGGTGCAGGATGTAAGGCGCAGCAATGTCGGAGTGCACCGACAGGTTCGACGCCAGCGCGAGGAAGCCCATGCGTGCGGTTTCTTCCAGCACCACCATCGAGAACGCGAATTCGGCGCCAATGCCGCCGTACTGTTCGGGAACGTCTACGCAGAGCAGGCCGTTTTCGCCCATCTGCAGGTAAAGCTCTTTCGGGAAGATGCCGTCGCGTTCCCATTTTTCGTAGTGGGGTTCGACGTTTTCTTTGAGGAAGCGGATGACGTTATCGCGGAATAATTCGAGTTCAGATGACATGGTTTGAGGACTTTTAGGTAGAGAAGGAAATTAGTTGGTGGAGCAGGGTTTGCGCCGCATCGGGAAGATATTCATCATCGGCTTGCCGGCTTCGCTGCGGCCTTCAAAGCGCACCTTGAGCGAATCCGGCGCGGTGTATTCATAGGTGATACGGATGGGAAAGCCGAGGCCGCTGAGGCTTTCAAACGTCACGCTGCTGCCTTTCTTCTGCGTGGTCATGCCATAGCGCAGTTCGGGATCGCCCTTGGGCTGGCTGACAAAATCAAAGCCGTCGCCGCTGGTGACGATGCGGATGTAATCAAAGTCGCGCGTAAAGCCATCGGCATCACGATGCGCAATGCCGAGCATGGTGTTGCCGCTGGGTGTGAGCCAATGCTCTTCGTAGCTGCTGCCGCCACTTTCATAACCCCAGCAACCGGACATCCATTTGAAGTCGGTCGCGCGGGGTGAATCTGCAAAGGCGCTGGCCGAAACGGCGAGGGCAGCGATCAGGACGGGAATGCGCATGGTGTTCTCCTCCAGCAAATTGACCCACGGAATGTGACCCTGCCGCAGGTAACGCAGGCGGGTCTTTGTATCGCGATTTTAACCCGGGCTGGCGGGTCTGCGCTTAACCTTGCGGGACTCCTGCCGAGCCCCGGCCGCTGTTCTTGGCTGTGTACATGCGTGCGTCGGCCTTGCGGATCAACTCATTCCCATCCTTGGCATCGTCCGGGTATACGGCGACCCCCGCGCTGAAGCGGATCGGGATTGCTTGGCCGGAAATCGGCGCCGGTGGCTCGGCCGCCGCGTAAATGCGTTCAACCACTTGCCGGGCGGCATCGGCGGTCTTGATCGATGGCAGCAGGGCGATGAATTCGTCGCCGCCGACTCGGCAGGCGGTATCGCTGGCGCGCAATGCGCTGACGAGTCTGGCCGAGACTTCCTTGAGCAGGGCGTCACCTGCTTCGTGGCCCAGCGTATCGTTGACGTGCTTGAAGTAATCGAGGTCCATGAAGACCAGGCCTACCTTGTCGCCCTGGCGGATGGCCAGTTCGATCGCCTTGTGCAAACGGTCTTCCAGCAGGCTGCGGTTGGCGAGACCCGTAAGGCCGTCATACAGCGCCAGCGTGGCGATCTTGTCGATCAGGCTGCGGCGTTCGGTGACGTCGCGGAACACCAGCACGCAGCCGACCACGGCGCCGCTCTGGTCGCGGATCGGCGCAGCAGAATCTTCGACGCCGATCTCGCTGCCGTCGTCGCGGATCAGAACGGCGTCAGGTTCCAGTTCAACGGTGCGCTTCTGTTCCAGCGCGGCAAAGATCGGGTTGGAAATGGCTTCGCGCGTATGGCGATGCAGGAAGCTCAGGACCTGATTGACATGCAGGCCACGCACGCTGCCGCGGCTGCGCGCAATGATCTCTGCGGCAGCAGCGTTGATGTCGGTGACGACGCCCTGGGTATCCGTAATGAGTACGCCATCACCGATCGAATGCAGCGTGACTTCCGCCAGCTCGCGTGCACGGAAGGCAGCCTGTTCTGCCGCCCGGCGTTGGGCGAGGGCGTTGCGGATGACAACGAAGGCGCCCAGCAAAAGTAGCAAATACGCCGCGAGACCCGCGATGATCAGAATGCCGCTGCGTTTTGATGAAGCATCGCGCAGGGTTGTGCGTTCGACAAGCAGGCTTTTTTCGTTTTCCTGCATCACCGTTGTCAGGTTGCGGATTTTGTCCATCAACTCCTTGCCGGTGCCAGTCGCGACGGCATCGACGGCAGCCTGAGGATTTTGCGTGTCGTGCACGTTGATGGTGTGCTGCATCCAGTCCAGTTTGGCCTGGATCAATGGACGCATCTGCCGCAGGGAATCCTGTTGCTCCGGATTATCCTTCGTTAGCAGCGTGAGCTCATTGATGGTTTGCTGCGCCAGTTCCCGGCCGGCCTGATACGGCTGCAAATAATCGACCGAGCCGGTCAGCAGATAGCCACGCACCGAGCTTTCGGAATCGAGCAGGCCGCGCTCAACATCGCCGATACGCCTGAGGACTTCGTGCGTGTGATCGGTCCAGCGCAGGTCGGACTGGAACAGGCGATACTGATTCCCGGCCAGCATTGCGAGTGCGCAGGCAAAAGCGAAGCCAATGGCAAAGAGAACTGCGATCGAACGCTGCACGGGTTGGCTCATTTCGACATCTTGTCGGGGCGCTTTCAGGCGCCGGATCGGTCAATCACGATAGCGCCTGACCAGGTCCCCGTAGGCATCAATGCGGCGGTCACGCAGGAAGGGCCACCAGCGGCGCACGTTCTCGCTGCGGGCCAGGTCGACGTCGGCCATCAGCACATCGGCTTTTTCGCCAGACTTGGCAATGAATTCGCCCTGTGGGCCTGCGACAAAGCTGTGGCCCCAGAACTGCGAGCCGGCGGTCTGGCCGGTGGGATCGTTCTCGAAGCCGACGCGGTTGGCGACCAGCACCGGCAGACCATTGGCAACGGCGTGTGAACGCTGGATGGTGACCCAGGCGTCGCGCTGGCGTTGCTGCTCGGCGGCATCATCGGCCGGGTTCCAGCCGATGGCGGTCGGATAGAGCAGCAGCTCCGCGCCCGCCAGCGCCATCAGGCGCGCCGCTTCCGGGTACCACTGGTCCCAGCAGATGAGAACGCCGAGCTTGCCGACGCTGGTCTGGATCGGCGTGAAGCCGAGATCGCCGGGCGTGAAATAGAACTTCTCGTAGTAGCCGGGATCGTCCGGGATATGCATCTTGCGATACACGCCGGCCAGCGAACCGTCGCGCTCCAGCACGACCGCGGTGTTGTGATACAGGCCCGGGGCACGCTTCTCGAACAGCGAGCCGACGATGACGATGTCCAACTCCTTGGCGAGCGCGCCCAGCCAGGCCGTGGAGTTGCCCGGAATTGGCTCGGCCAGGTCAAACAGATCGGTGCTTTCATGCTGGCAGAAGTACAGCGAGGTATGCAGTTCCTGCAGCAGCACCAGTTGCGCGCCGCCGGCCTTGGCCGCGCGGATGCCGTCTTCCGACATCTTGAGGTTGGTGTCGCGATCTGCGGTGCATGGCTGTTGCACAAGACCGACGCGCAGCGTTTTCGTTTTCATGTTCGAGACCTTTCCTTAACGGGTTGGGCGGTGCAGCGTGCCCATGACCCAGTCTGCAATGGGATACGTAATGTTGAAATGATAGTGCACCATCAGGCTCTGGTCGTGGTGCAGGGTGTGATGTTTCCGTAATGCGGCCATCCCCGGCAGTCGCGAGACCCAAGAGCTTGGCGGGACGTGATACGAGAAGTGCAGTAACTCGTAGTTCAGGAAATACGCGGTGCCGGTCGCGGCAAACAGCCAGCCGACATTGCTGGAAAAGGCCCAGATCAGCAGCAGCGTGATCGGCGTTCCAAAAGCGAGCAGGAAGAACACGACCAGGATGGGCGGAAACAGCACGGCCTTGAAATCGCGCGCGCTGTCGAAGGCCATCTCGTTCTCGGTGAAGAAACGATGATGCTGTCGTGTGTGCCGCTCGAAAACCTTGCCAAGGAATTTCCGCGGATGGTGCATCGGCCCGCGGTGGCCAAAGTATTCCGCAAAATTAACGTAGAGAAACGTCAGCGGGATGGTCAGCCATTCCAGAGCGCGCACGGAATGAACCTGTGCGATGCAAAAGGCGATGAAAGCCAGTGATGCCGTGAACGTGAACGCAAAATGTGCCCAGCCGCTATAGCGTGGGCCAATGAACTGCGCACGGTACTGTTCGCGAAAACGTTCAGGGGACTCGCTCATCGCGGCTCTCCATCATGGTGGCTACGAAGCCGCTGGAATCTGCATGGTGACGCAGTGCAGGCTGCCATACTGATTGATCAGCGCACGGCAGTCGATGCCGATGACCACGCGGTTCGGAAAGTGCGGGCGCAGGCGGTCCAGGGCGATGGGATCATTCTTGGCATCGCCATAGAGCGGCACCAGCACGGCGCCATTCAGGATCAGGAAATTGGGATAGCCCGCGGGCAGGCGTTTGCCGTCTTCGTCGAAAATGGCCTTGGGCAAGGGCAGCGGCACCAGCGTGTACGGCTGGCCATCGTCGGTGCGCAGCGCCTGCAACTCGCGCTCCATCGCTTTGAGATCGTCGTAGTGCACGTCGTTGTAATCGTCGCAGGCCTGGTAGGCGATCGTGCGGGCGTTGCAGAAGCGCGCGATGGTGTCGATGTGGCCGTCGGTGTCATCGCCGATCAGATCGCCGTGAGACAGCCACAGCACGCGTGAAAGCCCCAGCCATTGCTTGAGCTTTTCCTCGATCTGCATCTTGCAGAACTGTGGGTTGCGGGTGGGCGCGAGCAGGCAACGTTCGGTGGTCAGCAGTGTGCCGAGGCCGTCGGATTCAATGCCGCCGCCTTCGAGGACAAAGTCGAGCGTCTCGACCGGCGCTGTCAGCACGCCAAGCGCGGCAAGCTGGCGCGTGATCTGGTTGTCCAGCGTCGCATCAAACTTGTTGCCCCAACCGTTGAAGGTGAAATCGAGGTGCACGGGATTGCCATCACGGAAAACCGTGATCGGGCCATGGTCCCGCGCCCACACGTCGTTGCTGTTTACGGGGTGAATCCGGAGGCGTTCGGCAATCGCGCCCGCCTTGACCAGGCGCTGCGTCAGTGCGGCCGCATCGAGGCCATAGCCAATGATCACGTCCTCGTAATGGCTGATGGCCGCAGCGAGCTCAATGAAATTGCGTTCGACGGCATCGAAATGCTTGGCGAAATCACCATCGGCACGTGGCCAGGTGAGCTGCACGGCGCTTTGCGGCGCCCATTCGGCCGGAAAGATGATTTGTAACGAAGATGTCATCAAGGAGCTCACAAATGAAGCGGGGCGCTTTCGCGCCCCGGTTAGGTGTCACATTTTATCAGCCTATGACCTTAATGAGCGGGCTGGAGTTCATCTTTGTGGTGAATCTCGGACGGATGATCCGGAATAACGGCATCCACCACATGGGCGTGCTCGAAGAATACCGAGAAGTTTTCATAGTCCCAGCGCGTGATGGGCGGCTGGCGCGGCTGGCCACCGCCAACGGCGGGATACTTGACCTTGGGCTCGCCAAATTCCCTGGCGACCAGATTCATGTCCTGGCCCTTGCGCGGGAGTTTGATCAAGGGTGCTGCCGCCGGTATCGCGGTGGTAACGCTAGGCGTGGCTTCTTCCGCAGTCTGCGGCTGGGCGTTTTCCGGCATCGATAGATTGTCCGCATAGGCCGCCACGGAGGTCATCAAAAAGCTCATTGCCGCCAGTAATAAGGTCTTTTGCATAAGTCACTTAGCCCCAAATCTTGTCGTGGACTATAACACTGCTTCGGAGGCGTACAAAGCGTCGAATGCGGGACCTTCGTTATATAGTTGTCGGATATTCTGGACAAACTACTGGCAAGGCATGGGGCTTGCACACCTACGGCAATGGACTCCGCAATTTTCCCGATCCGCTTCCTCGATCAGGCCGACGCCGCACATGGCGCGGTTGCGGCGTGGAGCCGCGAGGAAGGCACCGTGGTGGATCGGATCGGTCGCCGTAAACGCAAGCTGCGAGTCTCGCTGACCGACCGCTGCAACCTGCGTTGCCCCTATTGCATGCCGGATCAGCCGAAATGGCTGCCGAAGGACCAAATCCTGCGGCAGGAAGAGTTGATGCGCCTGCTTGGGCTTTTTGTCGGGCGCCTCGGCATCCAGGAACTGCGCCTCACCGGCGGTGAGCCCCTGCTGCGCAAAGATCTCGATACCATCATCGCCAAGAGCCAGGCGCTGCGTTCGAAAGGTCTGGAACGTGTTTCGCTGACCAGCAACGGCATTCTGCTCGGCGCACGTGCCAAGTCCCTGTTGAGTGCGGGCCTGGATGACGTCAACGTAAGCCTCGATGCGCTGGATGAGGCGGTTTTCGCGCGCATGTCTGGTGGTCATGGCAGTGCGGCGGAAGTCACCCATGGGATTCTCTCGGCGCGTGACGCCGGCTTGCCGGTCAAGATCAATACCGTTGTGATGCGCGGCTATAACGAATCAGAGATTCTTCCGCTCGTGCGCTGGGCGCGTTCGCAGAAGGTGCCACTGCGCTTCATTGAATTCATGCCGCTTGACGGTGGTGGCGTATGGTCGGCCGAACGCGTGGTGCCCGAGGCAGAAATGCTGGCGCCATTGCAAGAGGAGTTTGCGCTGGAAGCGATGCCTGCAACCGATGACCCCGCGCGCTACTACTGCGTCAACGAGGACTACACGCTCGGTGTGATCTCGACTATCTCGAAGCCCTTCTGTCAACGCTGTGATCGCTTGAGACTGACAGCGACGGGCGAGCTCTATTCCTGCCTGTTCTCCGCCCATGGCCGCGACCTGCGTGAGCCGCTGCGTGCAGGCGCGAACGACGATGTTTTGCTTAACGCCATTCGCGGGCACGTCTGGTTCAAGGAAGAGGGTTATGCGGCGACGGGTTATGTCGAGCGGCCGATCAGCATGCATGCGTTGGGAGGGTGAGCCGCGCGCTTTACGCGAAGCACGGCTTCGCGCGCGGCGAACGCCTGCACATGGATGTGCAGGCCGGGGGTAGATCAAAGAACTGAAGTATCGCCATGGATGGCAAAAACCAGGATGATTGGATGCAAGTAAAGATTGAACTGAATGGTGTGCTCTGTCGTCTCGCAGGCGCCCAGAATCTTATGATTGAATTGAATGATTCGGCGACCGTTGCCGATGCAATGGCTGCGGTGGAGGAACGACTGCCGAATGCGGCTGATCGCCTTGAAGTGACTGCGATTGCCATCGGTGATTCACTGGTTCATCGGAATACGGTTCTGGAGGGCGATGAAACGCTCGTGCTGATTCCGCCAGTGAGCGGGGGGTGAGCCGCGCGTTTTACGCGAAGCACGGCTTCGCGCGCGGCGAACGCACGACCATGGATGGTCGGGCAGGGCGCTACGATAATCACTGAAGTTGCGCCATGGATGGCTATTGCTCTCTAGTAAACTAAGGCTGAAATGAACCGCCTCACTGACCAAGTTCTCGACATCGACTCACTGATCACGCAAACCGACGATCCGGATTGCGGCGCTCTGGTGGTTTTCGGTGGCGCCGTGCGTCTGGATGATGGCGTTACCGCCATCGACTACACCGCCTATTCACCGCTCGCGGAAAAAGCGCTGGCGGAGATTGAGCAGGAAACCTTGCAGCGCTTCGACATCCGCCACTGCCGTCTCATGCATCGCACCGGCATGTTGAAGCTTGGTGAGTTGTCAGTCGTTGTCGTGGTGCGCGGTGGCCATCGTGGCCCGAGCTTCGAGGCGGCACGCTGGGCCATCGATACGCTCAAGCAGCGCGTACCGGTGTGGAAAGAAGAACATTATCTCGATGGCCGCAGCACTTTTGTTGAAGGCCAACACATCCAATCGAAATCTGAAAACTGAAATGACCAAGGAATTTACCCCGCTGTCGATCAGCGTGCTCACCATCTCCGATTCGCGCACGCTGGAGAACGATACCGCGGGCGATACCCTGATCCAGCGCCTGACGCAGGCAGGCCATAAACTCGCCGAGCGCGCGATTGTGCCGGACAACATCTACCGCGTCCGCGCGGTGGTTTCCAACTGGCTTGTTGACGACAGGGCCCAGGTGATTCTCACCACCGGCGGTACCGGCGTCACAGGGAGCGACGGAACGCCGGAGGCGGTTTTGCCTTTGCTCGACAAGGAATTGATGGGCTTCGGTGAGTTGTTCCGATCCATCAGCTATCAACGCATTGGCAGTTCGTCGATGCAGTCGCGTTGTCTGGCTGGCGTGGCCAATGGCAAATACATTTTCTGTGTGCCGGGCAGTGTGGATGCCTGTGAAGCGGCCTGGGATCATCTGCTGCTGACGCAGCTGGATTCGCGGACGGTGCCGTGCAACTTTGCGAAACTGGTTCCGCGGTTGACTGAGCGCTAAGGTCTGCTCGCTTTTACGCGACAAGATTCCTCACTCCGTTTGGAATGACACGTGACGTAGGGTGCGCCGTGCGCACCATCTGCTCGTTTTGTGACTGACGTAGGGTGGGTTTCGCTACGCTCCACCCACCCTACAGTCAGTCACAAAGTGGACAGATGGTGCGCAAGGCGCACCCTACGTCAATCACAAAACCGTCAGCAGTGCCTCGAGCCGCTCTCGCTCTTCAGGCGTATTCACACTCCAATACTCCCGCGGCCACTCGTCATAGCTGACGGTCACCGCGCCCTGCCTCCGCAACCAGGCAATGACGCTGCGTTCGCCATCCGCAAGCGCCTGCCTGAGATCATCACGCAGATCGCGCGCAATCAGGCAGCACACTGGCATCGGCCCATCGTTGGTGCACACATATGCAGCGGACGAACCATTTTGTTTCACTGCCGTGATCAATTTGAGCGCGAGGTCGTTGGGTAGCCGTGCCGCATCAACGGGCACAAAGAGCACCCATTCGGTGCGTGCAGCGTCCAATCCTGCGCTGATTCCGGCTAATGGGCCGGCAAAATCCGAGACCAGATCGGCGACCACCGGCCAGCCCAGTTTCGCGTATTCATCGATGCCGCGATTGGCATTGATCAACCCAATATTCACTTGCACTTGCAAGCGTTCAATGACGCGCTGAATCAGCGCTATTCCAGCGATCTCCACCCAGCCTTTATCGACTCCGCCCAAGCGTGTGCCAAGACCCCCTGCGAGGATGCAAGCAGTAAGAGAGGCATCGGGCACTGGATTGGTGCGTGTCATGAAATCCTGTTCGTTCAAACCCGCGAGCGGCCATGGCACGCCGGTTGCCTAGAAACATCCGGTAAATCCAATGGCCGGAGTTTAAACGTGAAATTGATGCATAAGGCAACCCGCATCGACCTCTTCAGTTTCAGCACGCCGCAGATGCGTGCGTTTCACCTGACCTGGATGGCGTTCTTTGTCTGTTTCTTTGGATGGTTTGCCTGTGCGCCGCTGATGCCGGTGATCAAGGGCGAGTTCGGTCTGAGCAAAGACCAGATTGCCAATATCAACATTGCCGCGGTGGCGGTGACGATCCTGGTGCGTCTGATCATCGGGCCGCTGTGTGATCGTTTCGGGCCGCGCAAGGCCTACACCGGCCTGCTGCTGCTGGGCGCACTGCCGGTGATTGGCGTTGCATTCTCGCAGAGCTATGAAGCCTTCCTGTTCTTCCGTCTGGCGATTGGTGCCATTGGCGCCAGCTTTGTCATCACGCAATTCCACACTTCGGTGATGTTTGCGCCGAACGTGGTCGGCACTGCCAACGCGACGGCCGCAGGTTGGGGCAACCTCGGTGGTGGCATGGCGCAAACGCTGATGCCGCTGATTCTGGCGGCCATCATGCTGCTGGGCGTGGAGCAGTCCATGGGCTGGCGCATCGCCCTGGTTGTGCCAGGCGTATTGATGGTGCTCATGGCCTTCTTCTACTGGCGTTACACCCAGGATTGCCCGGAGGGTAACTATGCCGAACTGCGCGCCAGTGGCCAGTTGGTGTCGTCAGGAAAGCGTGAGGGTTTGCAGAGCTTCAAGCTGGCCGCGGGCAACTACCGCGTCTGGTTGTTGTTCCTCACTTACGGCGCCTGTTTCGGCGTTGAAATCTTCATTCACAACATGGCGGCGTTGTACTACGTCGACCAGTTTGGCCTCTCGCTGAAAGCCGCGGGCTTTGCCGCGGGCAGCTTTGGCCTTCTCGCCCTGTTTGCGCGCGCACTGGGTGGCCTGTTCTCTGATCGCATTGCGCAAAAGCGCGGGCTCAATGGGCGCTCGATACTGCTGTTCGCCTTGATCATTGGCGAGGGTATTGGCCTGTTGTTCTTCTCGCAGGTGCACAGCGCTGCCCTGGCGGTTGTCACCATGCTGGTCTTTGGCCTGTTTACCCACATGGCTTGTGGCGCGACCTACGCACTGGTGCCCTTCATTGATCGCAAGGCGCTGGGCGGCGTTGCCGGCATCATTGGCGCTGGCGGCAACGCTGGCGCGGTCGCTGCGGGTTTTCTGATGAAGGGCACGGGCAGCGCGCAGCAGTGCCTGTTCATCCTCGGCATCGTTGTAACGGCTACGGCGGTCTGCGCCTTGTTGGTGCGCTTCTCTTCCGAAGTGCAGGCCCGTGAACAGAAAGCATATGAAGATGCCCAGGCGCAGCGTGAAAAGGAACGCGCCGGGGCAGAAGAAACATCTGGCTTGGAGGGGGGAGCGGTGGCTGCGTGAGGTTTGCGCAGCGTCCAGGGGGGCGGTACGGCGGGGGCCGTGCCGCCTTTTTTGCGCTTTAAAGCCCTGTTTTTGCTGGTGCCCTGTTTTGGGGTATCGATTTGATCGTGTGGCCTCGCTTGAGTGCTCCAACTTGGCACGTGGTTTGCTGCACTGGAATGGTCAATCGGTGAATTTTCAGCAAAGCGAGGCAGAAAGGTGAAGCAGCGCATCGTCGTGGTCGGCAATGGCATGGTCGGGCACAAATTCCTGGAGCGCGTCGCCAGCAGCGGCGTGGATGTTGAACTCACCGTGCTTTGCGAGGAGCCGCGCCCGGCCTATGACCGTGTGCATCTCTCCGAGTTTTTCGCCGGTAAATCCGCGGCAGAGCTGTCGCTGGTCGCCGAAGGTTTTTTTGAGGGCAATGGTATTGCCCTGCATCTGAATGACAAGGCGGTCGTGATTGACCGCGAGCAGAAAATCATTCGCAGCGCGCAAGGCCGCGAGATTGAATACGACAAACTCGTGCTGGCCACGGGTTCCTACCCTTTCGTGCCGCCGCTGCCGGGCAAGGATCGCCCGGGCTGTCTGGTCTATCGCACCATCGAGGATCTTGAAGCGATTGCCGCGGCGGGCAAGGAAGGCAAGGTTGGCGTCGTGGTCGGCGGCGGTTTGCTCGGTCTTGAAGCCGCCAAGGCGCTGAAGGACCTGGGTCTCGAAACCCATGTCGTTGAATTCGCGCCGCGCCTGATGGCGGTGCAGGTGGATGATGGCGGTGGCCGTATCCTGCGCAAGAAGATCGAAGAAATCGGCGTGCGCGTGCACACCGGCAAGAACACGCTGGAAATCGTGGATGGCGAGAAGCACCAGCACAAGATGAAATTCGCGGATGGCAGCGAACTGGAAACCGACGTCATCCTGTTCTCCGCCGGTATTCGTCCACGTGATGAACTCGCCAAGCTCAGCGGCCTGACGATGGGTGAGCGCGGCGGTATCGCGATCAATGATCAGTGCCAGACCAGCGACCCGGACATCTACGCCATCGGTGAGTGCGCACTGTGGGGCGGCAAGATCTTTGGCCTGGTTGCGCCGGGTTACCAGATGGCGATGACCGCCGCTGATCACGCCCTTGCCAAGAATGGCGATGCCTTCATGGGCGCCGACATGTCGACCAAGCTCAAATTGCTGGGTGTCGATGTGGCTTCGATCGGTGACGCGCATGGCGCCAACCCGACTTCGCGCGTCTATTCATTCACCGACGAAGTGAAGCAGGTTTACAAGAAGCTGGTGGTCACTGACGACAACAAGTATCTGCTCGGTGCCGTCATGGTCGGCGAGGCTGAAGAGTACGGCACGCTGTTGCAGATGATGCTGAACCAGATCGCCTTGCCGCAGCATCCGGAAGACCTGATCCTGCCGCAGCGCGAAGGTGGCGCGAAGTCCAGCGGCCTCGGTGTTGCCGCATTGCCGATGAGCGCGCAGATCTGTTCCTGTAATAACGTCAGCAAGAGTTCGATCTGCGAGGCGGTGGATTCCGGCTGCGTCACCCTGGGTGATCTGAAGAAGAAAACCAAGGCGGCGACGTCCTGCGGAGGTTGCAGCAGTCTGCTCAACCAGATCCTCAAGCACGAGCTGGCCAGCCGTGGCGTCGCGGTCAACAACCACATCTGTGAACACTTCGCCTATTCTCGGCAGGAGCTTTATCACCTTGTGCGCGTCGGCAACATCAAGACCTTTAATGCCTTGCTCGAAAAACACGGCAAGGGTTTGGGCTGCGATATCTGCAAGCCGACGGTATCCAACATCCTGGCCTCGTGCTGGAACGAGCACATCCTCAAGCCGATGCACGCCAAGCTTCAGGACAGCAACGATTACTACCTGGCCAACATCCAGAAGGACGGCACCTACTCGGTGATCCCGCGTATCCCGGGCGGTGAAATCACGCCGGATAAATTGATCGTGATTGGTGAAGTCGCCAAGAAGTATGGCCTCTACACCAAGATCACCGGCGGTCAGCGTATCGACCTGCTTGGCGCGCAGATTCACCAGTTGCCGCTGATCTGGAATGAACTGATTGCCGCGGGTTTTGAGTCCGGCCATGCCTACGGCAAGTCGGTGCGCACGGTGAAATCCTGCGTCGGCAGCACTTGGTGCCGCTACGGTGTGCAGGATTCCACCACGCTCGCGATTGACCTGGAGAACCGCTATCGCGGCCTGCGTTCTCCGCACAAGCTCAAGTTTGCGGTCTCTGGCTGCACGCGTGAATGTGCTGAGGCGCAGAGCAAGGACATCGGCGTTATTGCCACCGAGAAGGGCTGGAATCTTTACGTCAGCGGCAACGGCGGCATGAAGCCACGCCACGCCGACCTGCTCGCAGGCGATCTTGATACACCGACACTGATCAAGTACATCGACCGCTATCTGATGTTCTACATCCGTACGGCGGATCGCCTGCAGCGCACCAGTGTCTGGCTCGACAACCTCGCCGGTGGTCTCGATTACCTGAAGAAGGTCGTGATTGAAGATTCACTCGGCATCGCCGCCGAGCTGGAAGCCGAGATGCAGTTGGTGGTGAACACCTACGAATGCGAGTGGAAGAAGGCAGTGGAAGATCCGCAGACGCTCAAGCGCTTCCGCCACTTCGTCAACAGCGAACAGCCGGACAACAATGTGCTGTTCATCGAGGAGCGTGGACAGATCCGTCCGGCCAGCCTTGATGAGCGCACGATGGCTCGCAAGCGTCGTCTGGGAGAGGCGGCATGAACCAGAATCTGCCCAATCCGCTGGACCAGGTCGTCGATATCTGTGATCTGGAAGACATCCTGCCTGATACCGGCGTTTGCGCCTGGCTCGATGGACGTCAGGTCGCGGTGTTCCGCGTCGGTGATGGCGAAGAGGTTTATGCCATCGGCAACTACGATGCCAACAGCGGCGCCAACGTTCTGGCGCGCGGACTGGTTGGCGACCTTGGCGGTCGCGTCGTCGTGGCTTCGCCAATCTACAAGCAGCACTACGATCTCAAGACCGGTGAGTGCATTGAAGATCCGGTTGCCTCCGTGCGTGCCTACAAGGCCAGCGTGGTCAGCGGTCGCGTGCGCGTGACGGTGCCTTCCGGCAAGACCAGCAGTGGCCGCAAGGAACACCTGGTCGTCATCGGCAACGGCATGGCAGCGATGCGCGTGGTTGAAGAACTGTTGCGCATTGCGCCGGAGCTTTACGACATCACCGTGTTCGGCGCCGAGCCGCACGGTAACTACAACCGCATCCTGCTTTCGCCGGTGCTGTCCGGTGAGAAGCAGATCGACGAAATCATGCTGAATACGCGCGAGTGGTATGCGCGCCATGGCATCGTGCTGCACACCTCCGATCCGGTGGTGCAGATCAACCGCCGTGAACGTACCGTGCGTGCGCAGAGCGGTTACGAAACCAAGTACGACCGCATCCTGCTGGCGACCGGCTCCAATCCTTTCGTGATCCCGGTGCCGGGCAACAACCTTAAGGGCGTGGTCAGCTTCCGCGACCTGCATGATGTCGAAGCCATGGTGGATGCGTCGAAGGAAGGCAAATACGCCGTCGTCATCGGTGGTGGCCTGCTAGGCCTTGAAGCCGCCAACGGCTTGATGCGCCAGGGCATGAATGTCACCGTGGTCCATCTGATGGACAGCCTGATGGAGCGCCAGCTCGACAAGCATGCTGGCGCGATGCTGAAGGCCTCGCTCGAAGCGCGCGGACTCCAGTTCATGATGCAGGCACAGACCGAGGAAATCCTCGGGCATGAGCACGTCATCGGCGTGCGTTTCAAGGACGACGATACCGTGATCCCGGCCGATCTGGTGGTGATGGCCGTCGGCATCAAGCCCAATATCGATCTGGCCAAGAGTTGTGGCCTGCGCTGCGAGCGCGGCGTGATTGTCGATGACACCCTGCAGACCTTCGATCCGCGCATCTACGCCGTCGGCGAATGCGTGCAGCATCGCAACGCCACCTATGGCCTGGTGGCGCCGCTGTGGGAGCAGGCCAATGTCTGCGCCACACATCTCGCGCAGATGGGCTTTGCCCATTACAAGGGCTCGATCACCTCGACCAAGCTCAAGGTCACCGGCATTGATCTGTTCTCCGCCGGCGATTTCATGGGCGGCGAGGGCACCGAAGATCTGGTGATGCGCGACCCCAAGCGCGGCGTCTACAAGCGCCTCGTGATCAAGGACAACCGCATCCTCGGCGCCGTGCTGTTCGGCGACGTGGCTGATGGCGCCTGGTATTTCGAGTTGATGCAGAAGAAGCAGGACATCACTGCGATTCGCCAGAAACTGCTCTTTGGTCAGGCATTCTGCGAACCTGCGTAGATTGAATCTGATCTGCCATGAGCGCCGTTAAAACAACCTGTCCATACGAAGGTGTCACGTCGCGAGTTAGCGCCCCGTGCGAAGCACGCGTGCGCCCGGCGAGCGACGTGGACGACGCAGATCACTGCTGTTTGAAAATGGCGCTTGCTCAATGACGGGGCCTGTCAAGACCACGTGTCCGTACTGCGGCGTCGGCTGTGGTGTGATCGCGACGCCGCGCAAGGATGGTGGTGTGGACGTCGCGGGCGATCCGCAACATCCGTCCAATTTTGGCAAGCTCTGTGTAAAAGGCTCAGCCCTCGGCGAAACACTCGGTGACAACGGCCGCTTGCTGTATCCGCAGATGCACGGCGAGCGCGTGGGTTGGGATGCGGCGCTCGATCATGTCGCGCACCGCTTTCGCAAGATCGTCGATGAGCATGGCCCTGATGCCGTGGCGCTGTATGTCTCCGGCCAGCTGCTGACTGAGGATTACTACGTTGCCAACAAGCTGATGAAGGGTTACATCGGCACCGCCAATATCGACACCAACTCGCGGCTTTGCATGTCTTCTGCCGTGGCAGGTCACAAGCGCGCGTTTGGCGAAGACCTGGTGCCGATCAGCTACGAGGACCTGGAACTGGCCGATCTGGTGGTGCTGGTTGGTTCCAATACCGCTTGGTGTCATCCGATCCTGTTCCAGCGCATCGTCAAGGCCAAGGAAAAGCGGCCCGAGATGAAGATTGTCGTGCTGGATCCGCGTCGCACCGCGACCTGCGAGCTTGCTGACATCCATCTGCCTTTGCGTGCGGGCACCGACGTGACGCTGTTCAACGGACTGCTGACCTATCTGCATCAGCACGGTGTGGTTGATACACAGTTTGTTGATGGCCATACCAAGGACGTTGAACGAACGCTGGCGATTGCCGACAACACCGCAGGCGATCTGCGCTCTGTCGCGCGCGCATGCCGCCTGGAACCCTCGGTGCTGACGGATTTCTATCGCCTGTTCGCACGCACGGAAAAAGTCATCACCGCGTTCTCGATGGGCGTCAATCAATCCGGCGCGGGCACTGACAAGGTCAACAGCATCATCAACTGTCATTTGCTGACGGGCCGCATCGGCAAGCCGGGCATGGGGCCGTTCTCGATCACGGGCCAGCCCAATGCGATGGGCGGCCGCGAAGTCGGCGGATTGTCCAACATGCTGGCCGCGCACATGGAACTGGGCAATGCACAGCATCGCGAGATCGTGCAGGAATTCTGGAACAGCCCGCTGATGGCGGCCAAGCCGGGCCTGAAAGCGGTCGATCTGTTCAACGCGATTGATGAAGGCAAGGTCAAGGCGGTGTGGATCATGGCGACTAATCCGGTGGTGTCGCTGCCGGATGCCGACAAGGTCAAGTCGGCGCTGGGCAAGTGCGAGTTGGTCGTGGTTTCCGACATCATCGAGAAAACCGACACGGCGGCTTACGCGCATGTGCTGTTACCGGCTGCGGGCTGGAGCGAGAAAGACGGCACGGTGACCAATTCTGATCGACGCATTTCGCGTCAACGCGCCTTCCTGCCTTTGCCTGGCGAGGCCAAGCCAGACTGGTGGATCATTGCCGAAGTCGCCAAGCGCATGGGCTATTCAGAAGGTTTTGATTTCGACAGCGCCCATGCGGTGTTCGACGAACACGCGCGCCTGTCTGCGTATCGCAATGACGATACGCGTTGCTTCAATCTTGATGGACTGATTGGCCTGGGCAGCACTGGCTTTGATGAGATGGCGCCGGTGCAGTGGCCGGTATCCAAGGGCATGCAGGGAACACGAAGCCTGTTTGCAGATCGCCGTTTCTATCATGCGGATGGCAAGGCCCGTTTTGTTCCAACCTCGCCGCGCGGTCCGGCCAATGCCACGAACACCGAGTATCCGCTGGTGCTGAACACCGGACGTGTCCGTGACCAATGGCACACGATGACGCGCACGGGACGTTCGCCGAAACTCGCGACCCATATTCCAGAACCCTATGTGGACATGCACCCGCATGACGCCCTGATGAGCGGCGTGCGTGATGGTGAACTGGTGCGCGTCGCCACGCGTTGGGGTGCGCTGGTGGCGCGACTGAAGACGACCGCAGAACAGGGACGTGGCGCGGTGTTCGTGCCGATCCACTGGAACAACCAGTTCGCATCCGATGCACGCGTCGGCGCGTTGGTGAATCCGGTAGTGGATCCAGTTTCCGGCGAGCCGGAGTTCAAGCACACACCGGTTCGCGTCGAAGCCTTTGGCGTTGCCTGGCATGGCTTCATCCTCAGTCGTGAAGCGCTGGATGTTGATGGCGTGACCTGGTGGACGCGCATCCAAGGCAAGCAATTCATCCGCTACGAGCTGGGTGGTCGCGGCCTGGTGCAGAGCTGGCCGGAACTCGGTCGCGCCTTGCTCAAGGCCAACGCAGAAGATGCAGACTGGCTGGAATACGTGGATACCACCGCCGGTATTTTCCGCGGCGTGCTGATGGACGGCGAGCAGATCAAGGCCTGCATCTACGTCTCGCCGCGCCCTGACCTGCCTTCACGCGCCTGGCTTTCCGGCCTCTTTGCCAAGAAGAAGCTGGAAGACATTGATCGCGTCGGCCTGCTGGTCGGCGAGCCCATCAACAAACAGGCAGACACTGGCCCGACGGTGTGTTCCTGCTTTGGTGTCGGCCGCAACACCATCACCGATGCGATCCGCAAGCGCGGACTCAAGACCGCTGGCGAAGTCACCTCCTGTCTCAAGGCCGGCGGCAACTGTGGTTCCTGCGTGCCCGAAATCAAATCGCTGATCGCGCAGTGTGCAATGGCAGAAGAAGCTGCTGCCTAGCGTGAAAGACTGCTGCCCGGATACGTCCCCGGGATCAGGATTGGCAATTCCACATTCGTCATCGTCACGTTGTAGATATTGGGAACATTCAGCGCAGTGCCCACGGGTTGCAGCGCCGAAGTGACAGGCGGGATGGAAGTGCCCAGCGCGACATTGATGATCTTGGTCGCGTTGGGAATGCTGGCGGCGCTGACCACGGCGGCGTATTGCACATGCTGGGCGTAGAACAGCAGGCCGACCTGGTCGCCGTCCTGCAATTGCTCGCCGACGGCAGGCAGCAGCACGACGTTGTTGGGCACGCCGCGGTTGCTGCTGTGCTCGCCTTCGGCGAATGGCGTGATTTCATCATCGACCAGAATGGTCTGCCCGCCGCGCACGATACCCACACCGACAAAGGCAATCGCCGTCTGTACCGCGCCGGTTCCCTTGCTGACGTTGATCTTGGCGATACGCGGTGCGCCAGCGAGAACCTGGCCGCCGCCTTTGATGGTCGTGACCGGGACAAACGCCGGCGTCGTTGCATTGGCAAGGCCGACGGATGTCGTCAGGCTGGCCATGCTGACGGGTACTGCGCCGCTGCCGCTGAGTGAGCCGACGGGGAAGTTGTTCAGCATCAGGCCCACCGCAGGGACATCCGGCGCACCAACGGTGTCGGCGATGGAAATGCAGACCTTCGGGATCGCGTTGTAGTTTGCCGATGAGATGTCTTTGAGCTTGGCATCAAACCAAGCCAGGATGGAATTCACGCCAATGATTTTCCCGCAGTCGGCAGTGCCCTCCACCTGGCTGTCGAGCGGATTCATGTGCCCGCCTTCGGTGGACAATAGGCGCACGTCGGCGCCGGCCGCGCCAAAGTACTGCCAGTTGAGATACGCCTCGGTGAGGTTGAACAACACATCGCGGTTGCCTTGCAGGAACAACGCGGGGACGCGCCGCAAGGTCGAGGAGCCCGCAGTGCTCGCATAGGGCGGCATGCCCCAGGGCTTGTTCTGGTTCTGCTGGTCCTGGAAATAGCCCATGCCGTGGGTATAGAAGAACGGCACGAATTCGTCTGCGGTAACCGGGCGCGGCTGCGTGGTCGGTAAGGCCAGCGCGGTGGAAATATCAGCCAAGGTACGCATGGCATTGGCTGCGGGTCCTTGCACGCCGAGGGTGTTGCACATCGCTTGTAGCAACGGTGTATTCGAAACATTACCAGTGGTCGCAAACAGGCAAAGGATGCCTGCATAGGAAAGCTTCACCGCGTCGCCCGGCAACAGGCTGTAGCGCAGGTCGTACCAGGTGCCATTGGGCACAATGGTATCGATGCGCGCATCGAGGGCGGCCAGTGACATTTCAAAACCGCCGCCGTAGCTGTAGCCGATGGTGCCGACCTTGATGTCCTTGGCAATGCCGGTGCCGGGCTCGGTCTGGATCGCATAGGTACTGGCGTTGTCGTAAGCCCAGTCGAGAATGTTGCGGGCGTCCTGCACCTCGGCATCCGGATCAATCGCGCGGGCATAGGCGCCGCCATTGCTGGGAATGCTGTCACCATGGCCGCGTTCGTCGTAACTGATCACGACATAGCCGTGGTAAGGCAGCGCCTGCACCAGTTCGTTGATCGAAGGAAAATGCGGATCCTGCGGATGCAGATCGCCATTGGCAGCCAAAGTCTTCAAGCGGGTTCCGCCGTAGCCGTGGCTTTGCAAAACGACAGGGAAGCGATCACCGGGGCAACGTGGTGGAAGCAGCAGCGTGAAGAAAATCCTGGTCGTCGGCGTGGGATTGGAAGTGGGATCAAAATCAGACGGAATATTCTCGACAACGCTCTGATTGACGGCTTGCGCTGGCAATGGATTTTCGCAGGCGCCGGTTTGGCCGGGAGAGATGGTCGACGAAACATCATGCGAGCGCGAGCAGCTCGCGAGCAGCAAGGCGATACTCAGTATCAGGCTGGTTCTTTTCATGGACACACTCCTCGAATATTTTCATGCGCAGCGATCTGAAGTCGCCTGCTATGCATCCAGCTTGAGACCTGACTGGGCATAAGTACAGAGGTGGGCGCCTGTGCGCTGGGGCGGGCACGGCCAAGCCGTGATCCTGTTCACAGGCTTGCAACCGCTGGGACTCAGGCACTGTGCTCAGCGGCGCAGCTTTTGTACCAGCATCTGTGTCAGCGGCTTGAGGAAATAAGTGCCTTGCGGAACGACATCCACGGCGATGCCATGCTCTTCAAGGCTCGCTGCGGTCACCGGACCTACCGCGGCGATCATGGTTTGACGCAGGCCGCTCAGTAGTTCGACTTGGCGTTGTGCCTTGTTGGCGAGTTTGAACAGACGCTCAACCTGCGACTGACTGGTGAAAGCAATCGCATCCACTTCATTGGCTGCAAGCCGGTCAATCAGGTTCAGCACTTCCCGATCCGCGCTGTCATCGGCGTAGACATAGGGATGAACTTCGCGCACCTTGGCGCCCGCTTCACGCAGGTAATCAGTCAGCAGCAGATTCGGTTCGGTGCCGTAGTGCTGCACGCCGACGACGCGTCCATGCAGATCACCGGCATTGCACAGTGCCTCGATCACGCCAGGCGTGGTGGCCGGACTCACAATGACTTCTGCGTTGAGGCCCAATTCACGCAGGGCCTTGGCCGGCTTGGGGCCACGCACGAATTTTCGTACGCGCGACAGTTCGTCAACGAACAGGGGGCGCAGTGTCGGTGCATGCTGGCTGATGCAGGACAGCAGGCGGCGCAGGCCTTCACCGGTCATCAGGATCAGGTCATCGCATTCGCCGATGCAAAATTGATTGACCCAGGCGATGACGGGTTTGGGGTCGGGTGCGTCAAGAATGCTGATCAGCGGGCAGCGCAGAACCTTGGCGCCGCGACGTGTCAGAAGACCGGCAAATATGTCCAACTCACGGGATTCAGGAACGGCGATGACACGGCCAAACAGCGTGTCATCGATGGTTCCGCTCTCGTCGAGGCTCACAGACGGGTCCAGCGCACGACGCTGCCTGCTGCATGCGCCTGTTCGCGCGCCGGCAGATGGACCAGCACATCGGCGCTGGCGAGATTGCTGAGCATGTGTGAATCCTGGTACGGCAGCGGCTCCAACCTCGCGCAGCCATCGTCACCAAATTGCAGGCGCATACGGTGCAGGCAGTCACGCTGGCTGTCGGCTTTCACTTCCTGCGTGAGTACGCCCGAGAAAAAGGCCGCGCCGGGTGCAGCGGCACCTTCCATCGCATCAAGTACCGCGCGCACATGCAGGGTCAGTCCGATCAGAACAGCGCCGGGATTTCCCGGAAGGCCGACCAGTGAACGGTCACCACGTTGTCCAAAGTACAAGGGCTTGCCGGGCTTCTGCGCCACTTTCCAGAACACGCGTTCGACGCCAAGGCGTTCTGCAACGGGAATGATGTAGTCCTTGTCGCCAACCGAAACGCCACCGGTGGTGATGATCAGGTCTGCTTCGGCGAGGGCAGCGTCCAGCGCATCGCTGACAGCTTCGCGGGTGTCGCCGATGTATTGCAGATCAGCTTCGTATCCCTGCGCGTGCAGCCACGCGAGGACGAGTGGGCCATTGGCGTCCCAGATTTGTCCGTCGAGCAGTGGAGTGCCTGCAGTCTTTACTTCGTCGCCGCTGACCAGCACGCGGATCCGTGGCATGCGGGTGACGACCACTTCGCTGATGCCCGCCGCCGACAGTGATGCGAGATGGCCGGGCGTGAGGCGCTGGCCGGTTTTGCCGATGGTGGTGTTCTCGCGCAGCTCTTCACCTTGCCAGCGAATATTCGCGCCAGGCTTGAGGGTTTTGCTGAAAGTCATGCGGCCGTCGGCGACGCTGCTGTATTCCTGCCCGATCACGGCGCCGGCGTTTGGCGGCACGCGCGCACCGGTGAGGATGCGCTGGCATTCGCCGTTCTGCAGTGGACGCAGTGCATTCGTGTCGCCGGCAGCGATGCTGTCAGTGATGGTGAGCGTGCCGGGCGTTGCCGCATCGTCGTTGGTCATGACGTAACCATCGAGTGCCGACTGCGAGAAACGCGGCAGATCGCAACGTGCTTGCGTCGGAGCGCGCAACACATGTCCCAAGGCCGTCTGCAGCGGCGTGGGCTGCATGCGCAGCGGACGCACATGCTGCGGATACAGTGCGAGGGCTTCGGCCAGGGAAATCATGCGCGTCGCAGGGCCTTGATGGTCTGGACGATGCCGGAGATCAGGGCGGTCATCGTTTCCTGTGCGCCGCGCGTGCTGCCGGGGAAGGTGATCACCAGGGTCTTGCCGGAGAGGCCGGCAATGCCGGCGGAGAGCATGGCGTACGGCGTGCGGCGCTGGCCGTAACCGCGAGCGGCTTCCATGAAGCCCGGCAGTTCCTTGTCCAGCAGCGGACGCACCGCGGCAACGGTCTGGTCGCGTGGGTGCAGGCCGGTGCCGCCAACGGTGATGATCAGATCTACGCCCGTGCTGAGGTGATGGCGCAGGCGTGTGGCGATCTGCTCCGGATCATCCGGCATGGTTTCCTGCGTTTCGACGCGCAGCCCGGCGCGCTCCAGTCCTTCCTGCATGGCGCGTGCAGCGGTGGCTTTTTTCTCGCCGCTGACGACGGCGTCGGAAGTGGCGAGGATCACGGCGCGACCCATGGGCGAGAGCGCACGCGCGTACTGCGATTTGCCGCCTGCCTTTTCCAGCAGGCGCACGTCGGTCATGCGCAGCTGGTCCTGTGCGGCATGTGGCTTGAGCAGATCATAAATGGTGAGGCCGGTGATGCTGGCGGCGGTCAGCGCTTCCATTTCCACGCCGGTGCCGGCAATGGTTTCGACACTGGCGGTGATGTCGACCTGCGCTTCACCCAGTTCGTAGCTGATCTCGATGCCGGTCAGCGGCAATTGATGGCACAGCGGCAGCAGTTCCCAGGTTTTCTTGGCGGCGAGCATGCCGGCCATGCGGCCTATTTCCAGCGCATCGCCTTTTTCGGCTTTGCGTTCGCGCAGCAGGGTGACGCATTCGGGCGGCATATGCAGGACGCAGGCCGCCGTGGCGGTGCGCAGGGTGTCGGGTTTGGCGCTGACATTTTTCATGGCGCGAGTTTGACGCATGCGCTGCTTGGGAAAAAGGTCTTTTCTGAAAAGATTTCCCTAAAGATTTCCCTTGGGGTACGGGGCAGCCTAATATTGCGCCCACAAAACGGGCCGTCCAGAGCCCGGCAATATCATTGAGGGGACATGAGTGTGATCAAGCAAAGCAAGTGGGTGAAGTGGCCGGTCATTTTTCTGACGATGGCTGCGCTCGCGGCTTGCAGTAGAAGCTCGTCCCCCGGGACTGCGGCATCTACCTATCTCGGCGAATGCACCAGTGATGTTGCAACTGACTCGACGATCATCCCGTCGCTTCTGCCCAGCGTGGATCTGGTGCGTCAACGCCAGGTCGCCGCGGACCAGTTTGGCCAGGGTTTCCGCATCAGCGGCAACGATGCCGAGATTGCCTATATCCATCACCTCTCGGCGCAGTTGCGTGCGCTGGGCGCAACCGAGGTGACCGAAGAGCCGTACACCTTTACCTCATGGTCTCCGAAAACCACCCAGCTGAGCGTGGTGCAGGGGCCCACACCGGGTCCGGTGAAAGTGGCGTACTTCATTCCGTCTTCGGGCAGCACGGGGCCGAATGGACTGACGGCGCCCGTGACCTATTTTTCAGCCCTGTCGGACGTGAACCTGGTCGGCGCCCTCTACACCGCGCTGAATCAGCAGAGTCCTGACAATGTATTGCTGGCGGTGCAGGCCGCATTGCAAAACGCAGTCGGTGGCGGGGTGTCGCTGGTGCAGGCGATTACCTCCGCCAATGTCGCTGGCAAGATCGTGATGTACGACGCGCCCAAGCTGGCCTTGCCGATCGGCGTGTTTCAGGCGCTGTCGGTTTACGTCAACAATTCCAGCGGAACCCTGGGGCCGACGACACCGTATGACCGGCCGTTCATCAATCAGCTCGTGCTGATCGGCGCGATCAACGTGGCCCTGAAAGCGGCGGGTGCTGCCGGCGTGATTGCCGTGGTGGACTATCCGCCGAGTGCGGCCGATAACGCTTATGTGCCCTTCGGTGGGCTGGCACTTCCCAGCGTGCCCGGCATCTATCTTGATCGCTACACGGGCGCCGCGCTCAAACAGCAGATTGTTGATTCTGGCCTCACGCCAGTCACGGTGAAGCTGACGCTGGATGCAACGACCAGCCAGGCTACGTCATACAACATCTCCGCGCTGGTTCCCGGCGCCTGCAAGACGCAGATCCTGTTGAGCTCGCATACCGACGGACCGAACTCGATCGAGGACAACGGGCCTGCGGCGATCCTGTCGATGGTCGATTATTTTGCGCGCGCACCGGCGTCGCAGCGTCGTCGCGGGCTCAAGATTGTTTTCACCGGCGGACACATGGTGGGCAGCCCCGGTATCAATGCCTATATCGAAAAACATCAGGCCGATCTCACCGCCAATGCGCTGACCGCGATTGAAATTGAACATCTGGGCGCGCGCGAATGGCTGGAGATATCGCCCGGCACGATGGCGCTGGATGGCCTGCCTGAGCCCCTGGTGCTCTACGCCGGACTGGGCTCGGTCCAGCAAGACGAGAACATCAAGTTCGCCAAGAATTTTGATCGCAGCCTCGTCACTATTCCTTTGCCGTTTGGCGAAGGACCGGCCTGGGCGTCGAAAGCCGGCATTCCGAAGATTCAGGTCATCACCGGTCCGGTGTATCTGCTGAATGGGCATTTGCCTGAAGTATCGAGTGAATATACCGATTACGATCTTGAGCAACGCCAGATCACGGCATTCATCCAGATGATCCTCAACCTCAATACGCAGACGGCACAGACGCTGCGTGCGGATCAGAATTTCCCGAATATTCCGCTGCCGTAATTTGTGTTCTGATTCATCCATCATCCGGACCGGCATCTGAGCCGGCCCGGATGATGTCGATGACTCACTACGTTTTAGAAACGATAGGCCATGCTGGCGACGACATTGCGTCGTGCGCCGTACCAGCTGTCGCCACGTGAGAGCGCAATGGCAACGTACTCCCGGTCAAACAGGTTGTTGGCGTTGAGCGCGTAGCGCCAGTGCCTTGAATCGTAGGAGAGCAGGGCGTCGGCCAATGTTGCGGTCGGTGTGGTCGGTGCAACGCCGTCCTTGAACGAGCTGGCGTAACGCACGCCGGCACCGACGGCAAAGCCCTGGACATTCGCAATATCAAAGCGCCACTTGGCCCATGCAGCTGCCTGATGACGCGGCATGATGGTGAGTTTCTTGTCGATATCGATGTAGTTGTAATGCGCGATCAGATCGAGGCGGCGCGCGATGGTGGTTTCTGCATCGAGCTCGATGCCTCTATTGGTGATGCTGTCGACCTGGATGGAGGAGTTGGGATGAAGTGGATCGTTGGTCAGTCTGTTTTTCTCTTCGAGTCGGTAAATTGCAGCATTGGCGTGAGTTCCACCGTCAGAGGATTCAAACTTCACGCCTGCTTCGATCTGCTCGCCGCGCAAGGGAACATAGCGCTTTTTATCAAAGTTGAGGCCGGCGACAGGCGTAAAGGATTCGCTGTAGCTTAAGTACGGCGACAAGCCGCTCGAGAATGCATACATCAATCCAAGGCGTTTGCTGAGTGCCGAGGACTGATTGGTGGATGTAGGATCCAGAACAGGATCAGTACCTTCAACTTTGTTTATTGCGCGGTCATAGCGAAGACCAACAACGATGATCCAGTGCTGGTCATACTTCATCTGATCCTGCATATAGAGTCCGACTTGACTCTGGATGGCACGTGGATTGTCTGCCAGTGTCAGTGCCGGGTGACTGCCATAGACTGGCGCATAAACATCAATCGTGTCGTAGTCGAGTGCAGATTGTGATTTCTGGCCATAGCGGCTGCCGTCCAGGCCAATCAGCAGGCTGTGCTGAAGACCACCATTCTGAAATTTGCCGAGCAGGTGTGAATCGAGCCCCAGCATGTCGACGGTGGTGATGGTCCAGTCGTTGTAACGTCCGAGGATGCGTTGATTGACCGGATCCAGCGGAAAGCCACCCTGAGGAATGGGTGGCGTGGCAGACGAGTCGCCAAAGGCATCGCCATACAGTTGCAGGTAGTCGACCTTGTTATGTGCATAGCGGAAGTTCTGGCTGAAGCTCCAGTTTTCGTTGAAGCGGTGGTCGATCAGCCAGCCAATGCTTTGACGGTCCGTATCGTAGTGATCGTAGCCCGGCTCACCGATGAATCGGCTACTGGGAATCTGCCCGTTGGGATTGGGTGAAATGGTTCCGGACCAGGGTAAAAACTGGTTGGTGGAGCCTGATTTGTCTTTCAGCCACTGCGTTTGCAGCGTGACGGTGGTGGCTGCGTCGGGTTTCCAGGTGAGCGATGGCGCCAGGAGCAGGCGGTCGTCCTTCACATAATCGGTCTGCGTATTGGCATCGCGTCCGACACCGATGACGCGATATAGCCAATGTCCATCATCACTGATCGGGCCGGTGACATCGGCCTGAATCTGCCTGCGGTCAAAGCTGCCATACAGCAGGCCGACTTCGGCTTCGAAATTTTCCTGTGGAAGCTTGCTGACCATATTGACGACACCGCCAATGGTGCCCTGGCCGTAGAGCATCGCCGCCGGACCGCGCAGGACTTCGATGCGCTCCAGGGTGTAGGGCTCCACGCGCGCGGTGCCCGTGTAGTAGCCGTAAGTCTGGCGCAAGCCATCGACGTACTGGTCTGGTTCGGTGCCGCGCACGTTGACGTTATCGGAGCGGGAGTCCTGGCCATATTCGTCCGAGCGCACGCCGGCGGTGTAGTTGAGCGCATCCTGCAGATTGAATGCGCCCTGGTCCGTCAGCTGATCGCGTGTGACGACACTGACAGACATCGGGGTTTCGATCAGTGGCGTATCCGTTTTGCTGGCTGTGTTGGCGTCGCCCGCGGCATAGCGGTTGATGACGCGCTTCTCCGTGACTTCGACCGCGGGCAGCGTGGTGACCGGTTCGGATTCGGCGGGCGTTTGGTTGGGAGGTTCGCTTTGTTGCGCCAGTGCAGTCGAGGCGCAGAAAACAGTGGCAGCCGCCAGCGGCAGTGTGGCGCGCAGGCGAGACGGAAACGGCAGTTTCATGAGGCAGGCTCCAGGATTCGGGAACAGTCCTGCGGCCCGATCCGGAGGTGGATCAGGTCAGGGCAGGGTTCGAGGGATGGCTGGAGTACCCGAAGGAGTTTGGGCGTCTGGCTGGGGCTATTATAATGAGAATTCTTCTCAGGAACCCGATTTAAAATCTGAAGCGATGCGTCATTTACAGATCGCTGTTGTCCAACAACCGCTCTGCCAAGTGCTCTATGTTCTAATAACCGACTATGCGACATCCCTACGAACTCTTCGCCGGCCTGCGCTATACGCGCGCCAAGCGGCGTAACCACTTCATCTCATTTATTTCCCTGGCTTCGATGATCGGCATCGCGATTGGCGTGATGGCGCTGATCACCGTGCTGTCGGTGATGAATGGTTTCGAGCGCGAGCTGCGTACGCGCATTCTGGGCATGGCGTCTCACGCCACCATCACCGGCTCCAGCGAAGGCTTGGCTGATTGGCAGCAGGCAGCGGAACTGGCCCGCAAGCGCCCGGAGATCGAGGCCGTTGCGCCTTACATTGAAGGCGAAGGCATGGTGAAGGTGGGCAGCGAGCTTTCGGGGACGATGCTGCGCGGTATTTCGCCCGCGGACGAAGCCAAGGTTGATGAGGTGGCCACGCATATGAAGGTGGGATCACTCGATGATCTCAAGCCCGGCACTTACAACATTGTCCTGGGCCGCGAACTCGCGCAGCTACTCGGCGTGACAGTGGGCGACAAGGTGGACCTGATGATTCCGCAGGCGACGGTGACGCCCGCGGGCGTGTTGCCGCGCTTCCGTCGCTTCACCGTTAGCGGCGTGTTCCAGATCGGCATGTATGAATTTGATCGTGGCCTGGTGCTGATCAATATCGATGATGCTGCCGCGTTGCTGCGCATGTCGGGCAAGGTCACGGGCGTGCGTCTCAAGCTGCATGATCTGTTCGAGGCGCCACGCGTTGCGCGTGAGCTCGCGCAGCAGCTGCCCGGCATCTACTACGTTTCCGACTGGACCCGCAGCCATTCCAACTTCTTCCGCGCCGTTGCGACGGAGAAGATGGTGATGTTCATCATCCTCTCGCTGATTGTCGGTGTCGCCGCCTTCAACATCGTCAGCACGCTCGTGATGGTGGTGCAGGACAAGCAGGCGGACATCGCGATCCTGCGTACGCTGGGCGCGACGCCGCGCAGCATCATGGCGATCTTCATGGTGCAGGGTTCCATCATCGGCGTGGTCGGGACGTTATTCGGCGTGATCCTCGGCGTTTTGCTGGCGCTCAACGTCGAGCAGTTGGTGCCGATCCTCGAAACCTTGACCGGCCATCAATTCCTCTCGCCAGATGTCTATTACATCAGCGATCTGCCTTCAGAACTCAAGGCTTCCGATGTGTTCCGTATCAGCCTGCTGTCGCTGGCGCTGGGTTTGCTCTCCACCATTTATCCCGCCTGGCGCGCTTCGCGTGTGAATCCGGCGGAGGCTTTGCGCTATGAATAATTCTGCTGAAGTGACGCTGAAGGCTCAGGGCGTTTCCAAAACGTTCGATGATGGCCGTCTGAATCTCGACGTCTTGCGTGGCATCGATCTTGAAATCGGTCGTGGCGAGCGCGTGGCGATTGTCGGTGCTTCGGGCAGCGGTAAATCCACGCTGCTGCACATTCTCGGTGGCCTCGATGCGCCGACACAGGGTGAGGTGTGGGTGACGGGCCAGCAGATGTCCGCACTGACCGACAAGGAACGTGGCCAGCTGCGCAACAAGGCGCTGGGTTTTGTCTACCAGTTCCATCACCTGCTGCCGGAATTTACCGCGCTGGAAAACGTGGCGATGCCCTTGCTGATTCGCCGCACACCAGTGGCAGAAGCCAAGCGCGTCGCGTCCGAATTGCTGGATCGTGTGGGTCTCGGCAGCCGCCTGGAGCACAAGCCGGGCGAACTCTCGGGCGGTGAACGTCAGCGTGCCGCGGTTGCGCGCGCGCTGGTCACGCGTCCTGCCTGTGTACTTGCAGATGAGCCGACCGGCAATCTCGACAGCAAGACGGCGGATCGCGTGTTCGAGCTGATGCTGGAGCTGAATCGTGAGCTGGGCACGAGCCTGATTGTCGTCACCCACGATCTGCGCCTTGCGGCGAAGATGGATCGCACGCTGACGCTGGATAGCGGCGCGTTGGTTAACACATAAGATTTGTAGGAGCGCCTCTTAGGCGCGATTGGCGCAATCGCGCCTGTAGGCTCCCGCGCATCCATGCGCCCGCCTACATACCGTACATCCCTGTACATAAAGAGGCGCTCCTACAAGCTGCTGGTCAATCAGAGCGCGCCAGTCGCGGGCCCACAAAGTCCGATCAGCAGCATCACCAGCACGTAGCCTGCAACGGGCTGCAAGGGACGCGGGCTGTGCGTCTTCATGCTGGTGGCGATATTCACGGTTAATACCAGAAGGCCAATGGCGAGCCCGTGCTCCAGCCACAGCAGGAAGGCCTGGGCGGTATCGGCGATGCCAATCCAGAGACACAGCGCAGCTGCGTTCAGCAGGATGCAGCTGAGCAGCCGCGTGCAGCAGTCGTCGCAGCGGAGGCTGCAGGAGCGACGTCCCAGCCAGAGCGAACCCGCGAGGCACATCAACAGGCTGGCGATCAGCATCATCACTGGATTTCCATTTTGTGTGATCGGGTGGGCATAGGCATGTCGTATCACTGCGATAACATGGCTGTATTGATTAAATGATAATTATTCTCATTTAAGAAAGCAAAGGGTATTTCCAGCCTTTACACATGCCTCTCGCTCAAGCGCTCGCGTTCACCGTGGGAATACTGGCGGTTCTGGGTCTGCCGGAATTGCCCGAGTCGTATGGGCTGGTGGCGCTCGCTGTGCCGGCCTTATGGCCCTGGCGATGGCGTTCGATTTACGCCTGCGCAGTGCTCGGTCTCTTGCTTACGGTGTGGCGCGGGCAAACCCTGTTGGATCAACGCTGGCCGGAGTCGCGCTACGGCGAAGAGGTCTGGGTGCAGGGGCATATTGCATCGCTGCCCGATGCCACGGTGATCCCCAGCACAGATCGTGCTGCGGACAGCGGCGCAGCACCGAGCAAGACTTGGCGCTTCCTGTTCAAGTCCGACACCGCCGACGTGCCACCGCGCATACGGGCCTCGTGGTATCGCAGCGATCAACTGCTCAAGGGTGGCGAATGCTGGCGCCTGTTGTTGCGCTTGAGGCCTCCCCATGGTTCGGTGAATCCCGGCGGTTTTGACTACGAAGGATGGCTGTTTCGCCAGGGCATCGGCGCCACCGCAACGGTGAAAGGCGCGGAACGCTGCGCCGATGACCATCAGCAGTATGCCTTGCTGAAAATGCGTCAATCGCTCATTGATGATTTTCATGTCTGGCTGCCAGCAACTCCGGCACGCGCACTCTTCCTTGCCCTGACGCTCGGCGACACCAGTGAACTGAGTAGCGATGACTGGAATCTGTTTCGCGAGACTGGCACCACGCATCTGGTCGCGATCTCCGGATTCAACATTGCCATCGTTTCCGGCATCGCCTTTTTCGTCTTCAGATGGCTATGGTGCCTGTGGCCGCCACTGCTGCTCAGGTTGCCGGCGCAGAAGGCCGCCATGCTGGGTGCAACGCTCATCGCATTCGTCTATGCCTTGCTAGCCGGATGGGAGCCGCCGGTGCAGCGTGCATTCCTGATGCTGGCCTTGCTCAGCGCGGCGGTGTGGATGGGCCGCTTGCGCCAGCCGTTCAGGGTGCTGGCGCTGGCCTGGTTCGCCGTGCTGGTGCTGGATCCATTGGCCGTGCTGAGTCCGGGCCTGTGGCTGTCGTTTGGCGCAGTGGCCGCGATCTTCTACGTCATGATGAAGCGCCTGCAGCCACCCAATATGTGGCTGGGCCTGGTGAGCTTGCAGCTCATGCTCAGTCTGGTGCTGGCGCCACTCACGGTTTGGTATTTCCACGGCGTGTCGTGGTTCGCGCCGGTGCTCAATCTTTTTGCAGTGCCGTTGTTCAGCTTGATCACGCCACTGTTGCTGCTCGCCATCCTGATCGCTTTTGTGGCGCCAGCCTGGGGTGTGCCGCTGGTGCAGCACTGCGCACACATGCTGGGATGGTTGCACGATGGGCTCGCTTGGCTTGCTGCAAGCTTGCCGCAGCCATGGATTCCTGCGTCTGCATCCGCAGCAGCATTAGCACTGGCACTCATCGGTGCCTTGCTCCTGTTTGCGCCACGCGGCTTGCCACTGCGTCTATTGGGCCTGCTGTGCTTCATGCCTCTGCTGTTTCCGATCAATCAGGCACCTCAAAAAGGTTTTGATCTCACCGCGCTGGACGTCGGGCAGGGCTTGTCGGTTGTGGTGCGCACGGCGCATCACACACTGGTTTACGACACTGGTCCGGCATTCGATGAAGGTTTTGATGCAGGCTCCGCCATCGTCGCGCCGTTCCTGCTCGACCAGGGCCTGCGGCGCATCGACAAACTGCTGATCTCCCATGCGGACAATGATCACTCCGGCGGTGCGAACGCCGTACGCAAGCTCATTGTGGTTGATCATGAGCTTGGCGCACTTACCGCCACGCCCTGCCGCGATGGCCAAAAGTGGGAGTGGGACGGCGTGTCCTTTGAGATGCTGCATCCGGATCAGGGTGAATGGTCCAGCAACAACGGCGGCTGTGTGTTGCGGATTGAATCCGGCTCGTACGCCGCACTGCTGCCTGCCGATATCGAAAAGAAAGCGGAGGCACGATTGCTCCGCGACAGGATGTTCAGCCTGCAGGCGGATGTACTGCTGGCACCGCATCACGGTAGCCGCACGTCATCCTCGGAAGATTTCGTCGACGCCGTTCAGCCGCAGTGGGTGATCCACAGTGCCGCCTGGCATAGCCAGTTCCGCCATCCCACGCCGAGCGTCGTCGCTCGTTATGCTCGCGCCGGGGTACAGCAGGTGGTGACGGGTTTGCGTGGCGCGGTGAGTCTGCATGTCGACGAGCACGGCGTGACGGCGCCGCGGTTTGCGCGTGAGCAGCTGAATCATTTCTGGAATGTGCCGGCGCAGGACTTGGAGATTGATCCTGGCGCCACGGATGCCCGGAAGCCTGCCGGAAGGCGGCCATAAAAAAACGCCCCGTCCGGGGCGTTTTTTATATCTCTTGGAAGATCAGAGAATCGTCGGATTCGGCGCGTCGCCGTAAACCTTCTTCGGGTCGAACATCTTTTCGCTCTCTTCAAACTTGAGCGTGTGGTCACCTTCGCCGGTCGGGACCGAGCGGTAGAAGCAGGAGCGGTAGCCGACGTGGCAGCTGGCGTCGCCGGGGATCTCGACGCGGAGCCAGACGGCGTCCTGATCGTCATCGATACGCAGTTCGAGCACTTTCTGCACCAGGCCGCTGGTCGCGCCCTTGTGCCAGAGCACCTGGCGCGAACGGCTCCAGTAATGGGCCTCGCCGGTGCTGATGGTTTTCTTCAGCGCTTCCTGGTTCATGTAGCCCACCATCAGCACTTCGCCGGTGTTGGCGGCGGTGGTGACGCAGACGATCAGGCCGTCACGGTCGAATTTGGGGGCAAGGTCATTGCCTTCTTCGACCTGTTCGATGGTGAGGCGTTTCTGGAATTCGACTTCAGTAGACATGGCGGTACACACGGTTCTGGCGAAAAAACGGGCGCAATTATCCCACAGGCGGCCCTATTTGGGGCTGTTTTTAGGGCTTACAAGGCCGCTCAGGAGTATCATGCGCGCCCGTTGCCCGGCCGTATGCTGTAGCCATGTCCCAGATCGTCGTCGCCGCCCTCTACCACTTCGTGCGCTTGCCGGACTTCCGCGAGCTGCAGGCGCCGCTGCTGGCGCTGTGTGAGCAGAACGGCATCCGCGGCACGCTTTTGCTGGCGGAAGAGGGCATCAATGGCACCATTTCAGGCTCCCGCGGGGGGATCGACGCCGTGCTGGCCTGGCTGCGTGCAGACCCGCGAATGGCGGCGCTGGAGCATAAGGAATCGTTCAACGACGACAAGCCCTTCCACCGGATGAAGGTCAAGCTCAAGAAAGAGATCGTGACCATGGGCGTGCCCAGCGCCGATCCGGCCAATATCGTCGGCACCTATCTGGATGCCAAAGAGTGGAATGCGCTGATCTCCGACCCCGACGTGCTGGTGATTGATACCCGCAACCAGTACGAGGTCGACATCGGCACTTTCAAGAATGCCGTTTCGCCGCATACCAACACCTTCGGCGAGTTTCCCAAGTACGTGGAAACCGAGCTGGCCGACAAGAAACACCGGAAGATCGCGATGTTCTGCACCGGCGGGATCCGCTGCGAGAAATCGACCTCGTACCTGAAGTCGCAGAATTTCGAGCAGGTCTACCACCTGAAGGGCGGCATTCTGCGCTATCTGGAAACGGTGCCGCCGGACGAGAATCTCTGGCAGGGCGAGTGCTTCGTCTTCGACCAGCGCGTCACGGTCGACAAGAACCTGCAGCCCGGCAGCTATGTGGAATGCCTGGCCTGCCGCCGCATCGTCTCCGCCGAGGAGCAGGCCCAGCCGAGCTACAAGAAGGGTGTGTCCTGCCCGCACTGTATTAATGAGTCATCGCCGGAGCAGCGCGCGCGCTTTGCAGAACGGGCCCGGCAGTTCGAGCTGGCGGCCAAGCGCGGCCAGCGGCATATCGGCGTACCCTTCAAGAACAGTGCAAAGGCCAGGAAGAAATCATGAACAACACGACTGCACTGCCGGTTTTCTACAGCTTCCGACGCTGTCCCTATGCCATGCGTGCGCGCCTGGCGCTGGCCTATGCGCAGGTGCCGGTCGAGATCCGTGAAATCGAATTGGGCGGCAAGCCTGCCGAAATGCTGGCGATCTCGCCCAAGGGCACGGTGCCGGTTCTTCAGTTGGCCGACGGTACGGTGATTGATGAGAGCCTCGACGTGATGCGCTGGGCGCTGGATCAATACGACCCGGAAGAATGGCAGGGCATCC